>Ga0153994_1000009_pt1 | contig 371217 bp, 350 predicted proteins | sample TSNC078MetaG_FD_104735 | JGI IMG/M metagenome (GOLD analysis project Ga0153994, IMG submission 104735) | Attine ant fungus gardens microbial communities from North Carolina, USA - TSNC078 MetaG | ecosystem: Host-associated > Fungi > Mycelium > Unclassified | place: USA: North Carolina, Lumber...
ACCACGCGTCCGGTGTCGATCCGGGTGCCGGAGTCCACCACGCAAACACACAGCAGGCTATGGGAGGTGCACTGTAATGGCTGTTCTCAGTGCTGAACGTATCAAGATCACCACGACCAAGTCGCCGCTGTGGTGCTCGGTCATCATCATCGTGCTCGCTCTCGGCTTCGCGGCCATCATGGGCGCCGTTGCCAAGTCGGCTCTGACATCCTCGGACGTCCAGGGAGCACCTGACCTCGACACCGCCGTCGCCACGGCCGGCATCTCGGGTTTCGGGATCATGGTTCTCATGATCATGGCGGCCCTCGCGGTCACCAGTGAGTACCGCTTCGGGACAATCCGAACCACATTCCAGGCAGTTCCCAACCGTGCCTCGGTTCTGATCGCCAAAGCCGGCCTCATCGGTGCCTTCGGCGCGGTGCTGACGTTCGTTCTTGCCTTCGGTGCGTACGCCATGGCCAAAGCCATCGCCGGTACCGAGGCGAGTGCCGGATTGACCTTGTCGAGCGGCAGTGACTGGCGCGCGATCTACGGCATCCCGATCTACGCCTTCCTGTGCGTGATCCTCGCTGTCGGTGTCGGATCAATCATCCGTCAGTCGGCCGGCGCAATTGCACTGCTTCTGCTCTGGCCGCTGCTCATCGAGAGCCTGTTCGGACTGTTCGGCAGCTTCGGCGAGAAGATCACCCCGCTCCTGCCGTTCGCGAATGCAAACCACTTCCTCAGTGCGAGCAGCGGTGGAGTCGACTTCCACTGGGGTCCCTGGGGCAGCCTGATCTACTTCGCGGTCTTCGTTCTGGTGATTTTCGGAGCAAGTATTCTCATCGTGAATCGTCGCGACGCCTGATCTTGTCGCTCCCTCGGTAGGTGTTGTCGGGAGACCTACCGAGAACGAGGAGTGACAGCAGAGTAGGGACCCAGTACGAAAAACCATTCGTACTGGGTCCCTTTCCTGTGCTTCGGCCGATATCCTCCGAAGATGAGACTCTTCGGTGTGGTTGTGGTCGCAATGGCTGGAGCACTCGTGGTGGGTGGGTGCTCGTCGGGAAGTCAAGCAGCCGTCCCGACAGACCCGGTGGCATTCTCCGAAACCGTCACGGTCGACGCCGTGACCGGGCATCTGGAGCAACTCGAGAAGATCGCCGGTAACAACGACGGCAATCGATCGGCCGGAACCCCCGGCTACGACGCCAGTGTCGACTACGTGGCAAACCTGCTCGAAGACAAGGGTTTCGACGTCACTACCCCGGAATTCGATTTCAGCTCCTTCGATCCCGGCACCGAATCCCTGAAAGCTGCTGACGGCTCCGATGTTCCGGTGCGGGCGTTGACGTATTCCACGTCCACGGGACCGACCGGTATCACGGCACGCCTGGTGGCGATTCCCGCCGACGAGACACCAGGGTGCGAGGCCACCGATTACGACGGACGCGACGTGAACGGTGCCATCGTGCTGGTCACCCGCGGAGTGTGCCCGTTCGGCGACAAGCAGAAGATCGCCGCGGACCGCGGCGCGGCAGCGTTGTTGGTTGCCAACAACGAGGACGCAATGCTGGGCGGGGCTACCTTGGGTGAACCCGAAGACGCCCGAATCCCGACCGGCGGCGTGAGCAAGGCGTCGGGCGAGGCTCTTGCCGCAGCGCCCGGAGATCTCACGCTGATTCTCGACACGTCGACGGAAACGACGAAGTCGCGCAACGTGATTGCGCAGACCAAGACCGGCGCGACCGACAACGTGGTTGTCGTGGGCGCCCACCTCGACAGCGTGCCGGAAGGCCCCGGAATCAACGACAACGGAAGCGGCACCGCAGCCGTGCTGGAAACCGCGCTGCAGATGGGAAGCTCACCGAGCATCGAGAATGCCGTGCGCTTCGCGTTCTGGGGAGCGGAAGAAGTGGGGTTGGTCGGCTCCACCCGCTATGTGGAAGGTCTGAGCGATCAGGAACGGGCCGACATCGCCTTGTACCTGAACTTCGACATGCTCGGCTCGCCCAATGCCGGATACCTGGCCTACGACGGCGACAACTCGGATGCCGTAGGGGAGGGGCCGGGTCCCGAGGGTTCGGCGGGCATCGAGCGCACCTTCGTCGACTTTCTCGCCGGTCGGGGGATTGCGGCGGACGGAACGGACTTCGACGGACGGTCCGACTACGGCCCCTTCATCGAGATCGGAATCCCTGCGGGCGGTGTGTTCAGCGGCGCGGACGAGCGCAAGACACCGGCTCAGGCCGAGAAGTGGGGCGGCGAAGCGGAGGAGACCTTCGACCCGAATTACCACAGTGCCCAGGACAACCTCGCGAACATCGATCGCGACGCGCTCGCTGCCAACGCTTCTGCAGTAGCCTTCGGAGTTGCGACGTATGCCCAGGATTTGAGTGGGCCGAACGGGGTTCCCGTCGGAGATGCCCGAACACAGGCGAGAACCGAATGATCGACTGACCGAATGATCGACTGGCGAGCGACCAGGAGGCCACTGTGCGAGAACCGCGGCAGCACACTGTCTGTAACTCTGAGTTACGCTTGAGTTATGGCTGATCTGTCCCCGGAGGACACCGACACGGTAGGTGCTTCTTCCTCCTCCGTTCGAGGCGTCGTCGACGTCGTCTTGAACTCTGCGGCAGAACTGAACCGTCGGCAGCAACTCATCGACGCGCTACGACGGCTGAGGCGGGCACTACCCGGTGATCCGGGATTCGGAGATCCGCTCTCGCTCGCCGGCCCCGGCGGTGCCCGCGCCGTGGCCCGCGTCGCTGACAGATTGCTCGATCAGAAGCCGGCAGCCACTCGCGAAGTGAGTCTCGGAGCACTGCAGGTATGGCAGGCAGCGCTGGAAAAGATGGGCCGCGGGCGCGGTGATCAAGAACTGACCATCGTCTTCACCGATTTGGTGGGCTTCTCCACCTGGTCGCTCGAAGCCGGTGACGGCGCCACGCTGACGCTCCTGCGTGCGGTGGCGCAGGCCGTGGAAACCCCGATCACCGACAACGGCGGACACGTCGTCAAACGGATGGGTGACGGTCTGATGGCCGTGTTCATTCGCCCGGACGCGGCCTTGAAGGCGGTGTTCACCGCGCAGGACGCGCTCGCGGAAGTTGACCTCGACGGATACACCCCACGCATGCGCGTCGGCCTCCACACCGGTACCCCGCGCCAGATCGGCGACGACTGGCTCGGCGTCGACGTGACCATCGCCGCCCGGATGATGGGCCTGGGCGGCGACGGCAACATCATGATGTCGGCGACAACGCTCGAGGAACTCGAAGCCGGCACCCTCGAGGATCTCGATCTCACGATCCGTCCGTGGCGGCGAGGGTTCTTCGCGACCACACCCAACGGGGTCCCAGTCGATCTGGGTATCTGGCGCGTACGCCGGAACTAGCGCACTAAACCTGAAGCCGCCAGAGCGGGGACACCGGACCATGGCCCGCGCCGAGGTCGTACGACGCCTCGAGGCACTTGGTCACCCACTCCTTGCCGAACGCCACCGCGTCCGGAACGGAATAGCCATGTGCGAGAGCGCAAGTGATCGCAGCGGCCAGCGTGTCTCCGCCGCCGTGATCGTTGCCGGTGTCGATCCGGGCACTGCTGAATTCGAGGAAACGGTCGCCGTCGAACAGCAGGTCGGTCGACAGCTCCGAGGTACGAAGGTGACCGCCCTTGACGATGGACCATTCAGCGCCGAGCGCATGCAGCGCTTCTGCTGCTTGGCGGGCGCTCTTGTCGTCGACGACCTCGATGCCGGTGATCAACCGGACCTCGTCGAGGTTCGGAGTGACCACCGTGGCAGCCGGAATCAAGGTGTTACGGACCGCGTCGAGAGCTTCTTCGTGCAGCAGCGGATCACCGTGCATCGACGCGCATACCGGGTCGACCACGAGCGGGATCGGTCGGTCGCGGCCGATTCCCACCTCGGCGGCGACTGCGGCTACCGCTTCGATGATCGTCGTCGACGCCAGCATTCCTGTCTTCGCCGCACCGACGCCGATGTCCGAGACCACGACGCGCACCTGGTCGGCGACGATCTCCGGGGGAATCTCGTGGAATCCGCTGACTCCCACCGAATTCTGGACCGTCACAGCGGCGACGGCCACGCAGGCGTGCACTCCACACATCGCCATCGTGCGGGAATCGGCTTGAATACCGGCTCCACCGCCGGAATCGGTTCCGGCGATGGTCAATGCCCGAATCGGGGTCTGTCCGGCGGGGGTCAGGGGCAGCAGCTTCACGACGACGAGCCTACCGATCGGACCTGGGGAAACAGCATCTCGGCCCCGCCCCTCGCGCAAACGACCTCGCGAACTGCGATTGCGATCCGGTCGCTTCCGGTGCAAAAATTGGTCGAATCCGGGACAGCGTCGTCGGTAGCTGATTCTATGAGTGGCATGGATCACAGTTATGGAGAGCGTGCGAGCGCAGCTGTCGCCGATCGCGCAGGTGCACATCGTGCCGTGGAGGTCGCCGCAATGAACGACACCGAACACTCGAAGGCCGGAACCTCACCGGAAGTCACGCTCGTGGACAACCCGTCGCACGAACGATTCGAACTGCTCTCCGGGGACGAGTTGGTCGGCATCCTCGGATACCGCGACGAGGACGAGATCCTGGGCAGCGGAGCCGAAGCCGGCGACGTGGTCGCCTACATGCACACCGTCGTCAAGGAAGAGTACGGCGGGCAGGGACTGGCAGCCGTACTCGTACAGTTCGCGATGGACTGTGCTCGTGAACGTGAATGGTCGGTACGGCCCGTGTGCACCTACGTTCAGCGGTACCTCGGCGAGCATCCCGAGTACCTGGAATTGCTCGTCGAGGACTAGCCGCCGGCAACTACGAACAGACGATCAGGCTCCCAGATTCACGATCACCGGAGCGTGATCGCTGGCGCCCTTGCCTTTTCGCTCGTTTCGATCGATCTCGGCTGCTTCGACGCGGGCTGCGAATGCCGGTGAGCCGAGGATGAAGTCGATTCGCATGCCCTGCTTTTTCGGGAAGCGAAGCTGCGTGTAGTCCCAGTACGTGTACACGCCAGGGCCGGGGGTGTACGGGCGAACGACGTCCGCGAACCCGGACTCGGTGAACGCCGTGAACGCTGCTCGCTCCGGCTCGGACGTGTGGGTCTTGCCTTCGAAGAACGCGGGATCCCAGACGTCGTCGTCCGTGGGAGCGACGTTCCAGTCGCCGACCAGGGCGATCTGCGCATCGGGATCCTGCTTGAGCCAGCCCTCCGCGTCGTCGCGCAGCTTGGCCAGCCAATCCAACTTGTAAGCGTAATGCGGGTCTTCCAGCTCGCGGCCGTTAGGGACGTACAGGCTCCACACCCGCACACCGCCGCAGGTGGCACCGATCGCACGTGCCTCGCGGACCGGGTCGGCCTCGGGATCCTTGTCGAACCCGGGCTGATCCTCGAAGCCGATCTGTACGTCGTCCAGGCCGACGCGCGAAGCGATGGCGACACCGTTCCACTGGCTCAAACCGACGTGGGCGACCTCGTAGCCGATTTCCTTGAAGCGCTCGTACGGAAACTGCTCGTCCTTGCACTTGGTTTCCTGCATTGCCAGGACGTCGACGTCGGATCTACCGAGCCAGTCGATGATCCGGTCGGTACGGGCACGGACGGAGTTGACGTTCCAAGTAGCGATGCGCACGAGGGCAAGCCTAGCGTCAGCCGCCGACAGGATCGGTGGCGTATCGGTAGCGGTGGTGTTCGACGAATCCGAGCCGCTCGTAGAGCGCGATCGCCGCGGAGTTCTCGACCGAAACCTGGAGGTAGGCGTGCGTCGCACCGTTCCCGCGACCCCAGGAGAGCAGATCTCCGCAGATCAGCGACCCGATTCCGTGGCGTCGGTGTTCGGGGGCGACGTGAATGCCGGTGAGTCCGACCCAGCGCTTGTGGTCGGGCGCCTCGGTGAGTGCAGCGCGCCCGATGGCAAGCGTCGTATCGGTGTTTCCGATCGCGCCGAAAGTTGCACTGCCCACGACAGCAGTCAGGACCGCCTCGACGTGCGCCGGGGCGCCGTGGGCGTCGTACGTCGACAGCCAGTTGTGGTCGGGACGGTCGGCAAACGAGGTGACCGGAGGGCCGAGGGGCAGCGTGACATTGCCCAGATCGGCGGCCATCACGATGGTTTCCTTCTCACTGGTCCACCCGTCCGGAGAAGTGCCGAGGCGATCGGGGAGGAGCAGCAGGGTCGGCAGGCCGCGGTCACCGAACCACTGGCGTATCCGTTCGACAGTGCTCGCGTCGAAGCCGGCAACCGTCCCCGCACCACCGAGCGGCAAAGCCGAATTGGCGCGGCCGGTGAAACCGTGACCGGCGCGTAGCAACCAACCGTCGATCCACGCCTGTTCGACCCCCGGCCATGCCGCCGCGGCCGCCGTTTCGAGGTTTCGAATCTCACCGATGCGAATCGGGCGGGCCGAGAGAGTCTTGAGTGCGATCACCTGATCGGCGGAGACCTGGACCAGCCGACCGTCGCCGGCGCGGACGGCGATGGGATCGGCACCTTCGAGGATGCCGATGACGTCGGTCATGGGATGCGAATAGCCGGGTGGGAGCTTGTATCGCAAAACCACCCGGCTACCGATCGAAATGTTGCCGTTCAGAGCAAAATTCTCAGTCTTCGTAATCGTCGTCGTCGTGACCGAACGGATCGTCGACGGTGCCCGGCGTCCAGGTCAGACCGGGCTTGCCCCAACCGGAACGCTTGATGATCTTCTTGGCGGCGCGTGCATTACGGCCGATCAGCACGTCCGTGTACAGGAACCCGTCGAGATGGCCCGTCTCGTGCTGGAGCATCCGCGCGAAGAATCCGGTGCCCTCGACCTCGATCGGGTTGCCGTCGGCGTCGGTGCCGGTGACCTTCGCCCAATCGGCGCGGCCCGTCGGGAACTGCTCGCCGGGAACGGAAAGGCAACCCTCGAAGTCTTCGTCCGGGTCAGGCATCGTCTGCGGGATTTCGGAGGTCTCGAGTACCGGGTTCACCACGACGCCGCGTCGACGCTCGCTGGTGCGGTCGTCACCGGGGCAGTCGTAGACGAAGACTCGGAGGGGAACACCGACCTGATTTGCCGCCAGACCGACGCCGTTGGCAGCGTCCATCGTCTCGTACATGTCTGCGATCAGTTCGGCGATCTCGGCCGGGGACTGAGTGACCGGCTCTGTCGCCTTGTGCAGTACCGGGTCGCCGACGATTCGGATGGGGAGGATAGCCATGCGGACAAGGATAGTGCGGCGCGCCCGCGTAGTTATCACGGCCCGCACACTCGATCATGGTTCAATGGTTGCTGAAGAACAGCGATGTAATTCGTTGCTCGGTCGGAACGTGGGCCGCGGGGGAAATTGTGAGTTACCTTCGGGGTCAGGGGACCGGGTAGCTCACGGCCGCGAGAATATCGGTCGGAAAAGAACACCGGGCATACGAGTCTCGCTGACGCCGAGCACAGCAGTCGAGGAGTGACATGGACGGCGCAACCGCGCGTAGTCGGAACCAGTCCGAAGGCACTGGCGCCGACGATTCGGTAGTAGATACAGCTGGCATGCACGAGGTCGGCGAAGACGGCCTCACCCGCCGCGAACACGACATCCTCTCCTTCGAGCGCCAGTGGTGGAAGTACGCCGGCGCGAAGGAAGAAGCCATCAAGGAGTTGTTCGACATGTCGGCAACCCGCTACTACCAGGTTCTCAATGCGTTGGTCGATCGCCCCGAATCCTTGGCGGCTGATCCCATGCTGGTCAAGCGCCTGCGTCGTCTGCGTGCCAGCCGTCAGAAGGCCAGGGCCGCCCGTCGCCTCGGCTTCGAGGTCACCTGAATCACGCGTACAGATGAGCGGGCTGTCCACGCACTGGCGATAAGGTCGACATCGTGAGTACCCCGAAAGAGCAGCCGTCCGGACCTCCGCTTCGCGCAATCGCCATGGTGTTGATCGCTCTGGCGATCGTGTTCATCGGTCTCGGAGCAGCCTCTCTGGGTGGATCGAGCGACGGTGGATCGGGCGACGAGAACACCGCAGCAGAGCAGACCGAATCCTCGGCGCCTGCCACGACGAGCGCCCCCGCTCCGGCCCCTGCCACCTCCAAGCCGGCAGCGACGACGCAACCCGCTTCGGGCGAGACCACCACCACGGCGTCACGGCCCTCGGGAGCTGCGACGACCACGAGTTCCAGCTCTGCGAGCGGCACCGACACATCGAATGTCAGCGTTCGAGTACTCAACAACAGCACCGTCTCCGGGCTGGCAGCAGGCACCGCCGAGGAATTGACGGCAGCAGGTTGGAACGTCGAGGAGACGGGTAACTACAGCGAGGGCACCGTCAGTACGACGACGGTGTACTACGGATCGTCCGCGGCGGAGAAGGCAGCGGCACAGAAGATCGCAGCTGAACTCGGAGTCGCCGCAGAGCCACGATTCGCCGGCATTGCGAACGCGTCACCTGGCGTGATCGTGATCGTGACCTCCAACTGACCGGTCGTGAAGGTGGAACTGACCCGTCGGTTCCAGCTACTACACGCGCCGTTATGATCAGAAGCACTTTCTCGCCACCTCAAAGGAGCGGTTCGATGGCCCCCAGCAGCACCCGGCGTATGTCCTGGCGCGTCGTTGCCCCTGTAGTCGCGATTGCCGCTTTCGGCTTGACCGCTTGCAGTAACAGCGAAGAGCCCAGCAGCGTCCCCGGCACGACTCCTCCGGTGTGGACCGGTGCAGCCGATCCCAGCGCGCACGAAAGCGCGGGCGGCCACGGTTCGGAGACGGCTCACGCCGGCGCTTCTGCCGAGACGGTCACCGCGACGCTGAACGGCACCGACGGCGCCAAGGTCGGAACGGTCACGTTCGCTCAGGAAGGCAGCGACGTCAAGGTCACCCTCGACGCCAAGGGCCTGACCCCCGGATTCCACGGATTCCACGTCCACCAGGTCGCCAAGTGCGAGACCAATTCCGTAGCTCCCAGCGGCGGAGAGCCGGGTAACTTCCTCTCGGCAGGCGGACACTTCCAGGCTGAGGGCCACACGGGCCATCCGGCCAGCGGCGACCTCACTTCGGTTCAGGTCCTCGAAGACGGCACCGCCACGCTGGTCACCACGACCGATGCATTCACCGTCGACGAACTGGTCGCCAACGGTGGAACATCCGTCATGATCCATGCCGGTGCAGACAACTTCGGCAACATCCCGACGCGTTACGCGCCGGCACCGGATCAGCAGACCCTCGACACCGGTGACGCCGGCGGACGCGTCGCTTGCGGTGTCATCACCAAGAGCTGACAAACTCACCTGAGTTTTGCATCACTTCCGGCGACTACCACGCAGTAGCCAGCACGGTGTTTTCACCGACACTGTGATTGGATTCTCTGCGTGGTAGTTCCATTTCCAGGTTCGCCGCGCCCGACGCTGGGCGTGGAGTGGGAGATCGCGCTGGTCGATCGCAAGACCAGAGATCTCTCCAACACAGCAGCCGAGGTGTTTTCGGCGGTCGAAGAGCTTGCCGGCTCCGAAACCCCGCACATCACCAAGGAACTACTGCGAAATACCGTCGAACTCGTCACGGGTATTCACTCGACGGTCGGCGAGGCGATGAGTGATCTCGACAGATCACTGGATCTGCTTCGCCGCGCTGCGAATCCGCTCGGCGTCGACCTCATCAGCGCGGGCACGCATCCGTTCGCGCAATGGTCGACGCAGTTGGTGACCCGGACGCCCGACTACGACGAACTCATCGAACGCACGCAGTGGTGGGGTCGACAGATGCTGATCTGGGGCGTGCACGTTCACGTGGGTGTCTCGTCCGCGGACCGCGTTTTCCCCATCATCAATGCACTGCTGCAGCGCTATCCGCACCTTCTGGCGCTGTCGGCGTCCTCGCCGATGTGGGCAGGAGTGGACACGGGCTATGCGTCCAATCGCGCGTTGATGTTCCAGCAGTTGCCCACCGCAGGTCTTCCGTACCAGTTCGAGAACTGGGCCGAGTACGAGTCGTTCATCGACGACCAGATGAAGACCGGTGTGATCACCAAGATCGGTGGCATGCACTGGGACATCCGCCCCGCACCGAAGTGGGGAACCATCGAGGTCCGGGTGTTCGACGGCGTCTCGACGCGCGCAGAACTGGGTGCACTGGTTGCGCTGGTCCACTGCCTCATCGTCGATCTGGATCGCCGATTGAGTGCCGGTGAGACTCTGCCGAACATGCAGCCGTGGCACGTCAAGGAAAACAAGTGGCGCGCAGCAAGATACGGACTGGACGCCGAGATCATTCTCGACTCCGACGCGAACGAGTGCCTCGTCACTGACGATCTGGATCGCCTGCTCGACGATTTGGCACCGATCGCGGTGTCGCTCGGCTGCGCGGACGAGTTGGCATCGGTGGCGGACATTCCCCGTCGTGGTGCGTCCTACCAGCGTCAACGCCGCGTTGCGGAAGCGACCGGTGGCGATCTGGTCGCGGTCGTCGACGCCTTGGTCGCAGAGCTGGGCACCTAGCAGGCTCACCGCGGGAAGGGCAGTTTCGCGGACTGAAAATCCGGGCATACCAACCGTTTGTCCAGTGGGTGTCCATATTCGGTTCACATGCCGTTTACTATTGTCCGGTGTTGATAGACAGTTGGTCCCAACGAGGGGGCACACCCGGACAATCTGATCGTTCGTGGTCGAGTTCTCATCGACTCCTTCTGATCGGCACAGCAGCATTGACCGTCCTGGTTCTGGGCGTGCAGGCGTTCGCGTCGTACAAGGGCTATCTCGGTCCGGTGGAAAGCCTCTTCGGTGACTACTTCCTCGTTCCTCGTTCGGCGACGATGCCGTGGGTCGGCCTGGCTCTCGCGCTGGTCGGGCTGAACAACAAAGAACGCATCTACGCGGTATCCGCGGCCGTCGTCATCGACGTGGTCGTCGGCGCGATCCGCTGGTTCTCGGGTGGACCGCTGACGATGGGCACCGGCGGCACCTGGGTTCTGACAGCCATCGCGGTGTACGCGGTGTGGAAGTTGTCCGGCGAGCGTCGACTCAGCGTTCTGCACGGCGTCGCTCTGGGCGCGTTGCTCATCATCGCGGCCAAGGTTGCCGAAACGTGGCTGGAGATCACCATTCTCGTCGGCACCGATGTCTGGGACGAGTACGTATTCCTCGCCGACCAGGCTCTCGGGAACCCGTCGTGGGTGATGGGTCAGATCGTCGACGCCATGGGCCCCGTCGGTGCCGCAGCGCTCGACTGGATCTACGTCGAACTACCCGTCGCAGTGATCGTGGTTGCCCTCTATCAAGTACGCAAGGGATGGCCGTCGCATCACCTGCTGCGAACGTTCCTGCTCATCGGGCTGATCGGCCCGATCTTCTACGTCCTGTTCCCGGTGGTCGGGCCGGTGTTCGCCTTCGGTCCGCGGGGTTTCGGATTCCAGATCGGTGACTACTGGCCGAACATCGTGCCCAACTTCGACTTCGCGTCGCCGTCGTCGCTGCCGTTCGATGACGCCGCACCGCGAAACTGCATGCCGAGCCTGCACACCGCGTGGGCGGTCGCGCTGTTCATCCACTCGCGCAGCGGACCGTGGTGGATTCGCAGCCTGGGATCGTTCTGGCTCGTCGCGACCCTGACGGCGACGCTCGGATTCGGCTTCCACTACGGCGTCGACCTCATTGCCGGTGCGGTCCTGTGCCTGACGCTCGATGCGGCGCTGCGGGATCCGGAGCGAGGTTGGGGTTGGTTCCGAGTGCGCCTGTTGATCGGCGGCTCGGCACTGCTCGCGGGATTGTTGCTCTCGTACCGGTTCGCTGCAGTGCAGATGGCCGAGTACCCGGCGATCTTCGGGCCGCTGCTGATGGCTGTCCTGGTTCTCATGTCGGTGGCGTACTTCGCCACCTTCTTCGCCCGCCCCGGCACCGCTCTTGCAGTGTGGGGCGAGCGCGACGGTGAGTGGGATGCCGCTACAGGAGAGAGTCCGGGTCTTCCAGCTCGTTGATCTTCATGAGGTCGTCCTCTTCACGCTGTTCGCGGTAGGCGACGCGTCCGACGCTGTGCGCGATGACGGGCGCGGTCAGCAACGTGAAGATGCCGACCAGTACCAGCATCCAGATGTCGACGCTGCCACGAAGCAGGAACACCGCACCCATCAGAACCAGAACAAGTCCGACCACCTGAGGCTTGGTGGCCGCGTGCATACGACGCAGGGTGTCGGGGAAACGAACGATTCCCACTGCCGCTGTCAGCGCGAGCAGCGCACCCAGGAAGATGGAGACGGCCCCGATCGTGTCGAGGATGTTGCCGATCACTGGTCACTCACCCGGAAGCGCGCGACGGACACGGAACCGATGAAGCCGACCAGCGCCAGCGCCACGATGGCGGGAACGATGGTCGTGTCTTTGCTGTACGCAGCCCAGACCGCGAGCCCACACATCGAGACCGCGATGATCGTGTCCAGAGCGACGAGGCGGTCGAGTGAGCTCGGACCGTCGAGCAGTCGGAACGTGGTCAGTACTGCGGCGATCAGGAGAATCACTCCGGAAATGATCAAGATCGTGGTGATGAACCCGTTCATGGTTGGTCCTCCTGCCGGGGTGCATCGAATTCGTAGTCGCGCTGGTGCCAGGGGCTGGGCTGCCAGTCCGAATCACGTTCGAACGACGCGATGAACAACCGCTCGAGATCCTCCACCGAGCGGTAGAACGCACTGACGGCTTTCTGCGATCCGACGTCGAGCACATGGACGTAGACGATGCGTCGGTTCTGGTCGATCTCGAGAACCATGGTGCCCGGGATCAGGTTCAGAACGTCGATGCACAGCGTGAGAACCAGGTCCGACTTGATTCCGAGTTGGTACCGCAGAACTCCGGTGACCGGCGGCGGCGACGGACGGATCGCCAGCCAGGCGACCTGGATACTCGACACGATCGCGTAGTACACGATCATCCACAGCAGACGCAGTATCGACAGCAGATGCACCCGACCCTCGACCGGTACGCGGGGGAGGGGAAGCAGGACCATGATGATCAGGCCGACGGCGAGTCCGCCGAAGATGTTGCCGAAGCTGATGTTGCCCCACAACAGGATCCACACGACCATCAGCCACAGCAGGATCCCGACACGGAGTACCTGTTCGCGTTTCATCGCGGAGCCTCCTCGGTATTCGGGACATCGGTGTTCGGGACATCGGTGTTCGGGACATCGGTGTTCGGGACGGCTGCAGGGTCGTCTGCAGCGACGGGAGCTTCGTCCACCGGCACGGGTCGGTGGTTGCCGAGAACCGCGTCGATGTAGATGGACCGGTCCTGCAGATCCTTCGCCGCTCTGTCGCTGATGTCGATGATCCGGCCCGCGAACACCGTCAGCGCCAGGCCGACGATGACGAGACCGACCGTCGGGATCAGCATGAAGAGCGGAATCTTGCCGACGTCCTCGCGGTCGACGAACGCGATGTCCTCTTCGGATTCGTCGATCAACGCTGACGGGCTGACGTCGGCGAGGTCGCCTTCGGGTGCGTCGGCGCGGGCTCGCCAGAATGCCTTGGTCCACACGCGGGCGACGGCGTAGAGCGTCAGCAAGCTGGTGATCGTGCCGCCGGCGACGAGGATCCAGGCCAACGCGCTGGCGTCGGACGCACCGGCTTGCAGGAGTGCGACCTTGCCGATGAAGCCCGAGAACGGCGGAATACCACCGAGGTTCAGGGCCGGGATCAGGAAGACGATCGCCAGGATCGGGCTGGCCGCCGCCAGACCGCCGAGACGGCGCAGCGACGACGACCCGGCTTGTCGTTCGATCAGACCCACGACGAGGAAGAGCGTCGTCTGCACGATGATGTGGTGGGCGACGTAGTAGATCGCGCCGGAGAGCCCGGACGTCGTGGACAGCGCGATACCGAAGATCATGTAACCGATATGGCTGACCAGTGTGAACGAGAGCAGACGCTTGATGTCGCTCTGCGCGATGGCACCCATGATGCCGACCACCATCGTGAGCAGGCCGCACACCATCAGTACGTTGTCGAGTTCTCCCTGCGGGAACAGCAACGAGTGCGCGCGGATGATCGCGTACACACCGACCTTGGTGAGCAACCCCGCGAAGACGGCGGTGATCGGTGCGGGCGCGGTCGGATACGAGTCGGGTAGCCACGCCGAGAGCGGGAAGACCGCGGCCTTGATTCCGAACGCCACGAGCAGGACACCGAAGATGGCCGTTCGTGTGCCCGGCGGAATGTTGTCGAAGCGCAGGGCCATGTCGGCCATGTTGAGGGTGCCGGTCGCCGCATAGGCGAAGGCGATGCCCGCCAGGAAGATCAGCGAAGACACCATCGAGACCATCACGTACGAGATACCGGCCCGGACGCGGTCGGCGCTGGCACCGAGCGTCAGGAGCACGAAACTCGCGGCAAGCAGAACCTCGAACCCGACGTACAGGTTGAAGAGGTCACCGGCGAGGAACGCGTTGGAGATACCGGCAGTCAACGCCAGATAGGTCGGCAGGAAGATCGAGACCGGCTGGGCCTCGCTGCCGTCGCGAATACCCTGACCGATCGCGTAGATCATGACGGCGAGCAGCACCACCGACGAGACCACCAGCATCATCGCCGATAGACGGTCGACGACGAGTGTGATGCCGATGGGCGAATCCCAGCCACCGACCTGAACAGCGGTCGTCCCGTCGCGGTCGGCGAGGTAGAGCAGCAGGCCGGACACAGCGACGACGCCGACCAGCGCAATCAGGGTGATCACACGCTGGAAGCGAGGCCGCCGACCGACGACCAGCGTCGCGGCTGCGGCCAGCATCGGGATCAGGACGGGTAGGGGCGCAAGGGCTCCCATCAGGTTGTCCGAGATGGTCATGCGCCTCCACCTCCCTCGATCTCGGTCTGGCGAGCGTCTTTGCGCCGCTTCTCGGTTTCCTTCTTACGAGCCAGGTCGGTGGCCCAGTCGGGTACCGGTTCGTCCTCGAAGTCGCCGTCGTGGAGGTCGTCGTAGCATTCGATGTCCTCGAGGTTGACCAGTTGTTCGAGGGGAATAGGGTTTCCGTCCTTGTCGAATGCGTCGCCGCCGATGCTCGGGGCACCGGTGACCGGGTCGTCGGAGCGGTCGTGGTCGGGAGCGTCGGCCGGCAGGCGACGCTTGAGAACCTTGGTGTCCTCGGGATCGTCCTCGACGGCGTCGGCGGTGTTGATCTTGTAAGACCGGTACGCCAGTGCCAGAACGAAGCCGGCGATTCCCATCGTGATCACGATCGCCGTCAGGATCATGCCCTGGGCGAGCGGATCCGCTATCTCCTCGTGGACCGAATCTCGGCCGACGATGGGCGGATTCCCGTCCGATCCACCGACGGTCAGGATCAAGAGGTTGATGGCGTTGCCGAACAGGAGCAGACCCAGGAGCATCCGGGTGATGCTTCGTTCGATCAGCAGGTAGACACCGGCCGACGTGAGGACGCCGATCAGGATCAGCATTCCGATGTTTGCGCTCATGGTGCTTTCACCTCGATTTCTGCGTCGAGGCGGGCGCCGAGACTTCGGAGTACGTCCAGGACCAGGCCGACCACGATGAGGTAGACGCCCAGGTCGAAGAACAGTGCGGTGACCAGTTTGACGTGGCCGATCAGTGGGAGCGTGAATTCGAAGACGGCCGACGAGAGTGCCGGAGCTCCGAAGAACAGCGACACCAGCGCGGTACCTGCGGACAGCGCCAGGCCGAGGCCGAGGATCTTGCCCGCGTCGATGGGTACTGCTTCACCGAGTTCGTAGCGGCCACCGGCGAGGTAACGCAGCACGAGGGCGAGGCCCGCCGTCAGGCCTCCGGCGAAACCTCCGCCGGGAGCGTTGTGACCGGAGAAGAAGAAGTAGATCGACAACACCATGATGGCCGGGAAGATCAACCTCGTGGTGACCTCGAGAACCAGTGAACGGTGCCGCGGATCGATCAGGTCTCCGCCGCGCAGCCACGTCGTATCGGAGTTGGCGGCAGCCTTGTCCACGATGACGGAGGGAGCGTCGGCGACGCGCGGCGCGATACCGAAGCGGCGGTTGCGGAACACGAGGCTGGCGACGCCGGTCGCTGCGACCAGCAGCACGGAGATCTCACCGAGCGTGTCCCATGCGCGGATGTCGACGAGTAGGACGTTGACGACGTTCTTGCCGTTGCCCAGGTCGTAGGCCGCGTCGGGAAGCAGTTCGTAGATCGGACGAGTGTTCCGGGCGTTGGTGGCGAATGCCGCGATGGTGGTGACGGTGATTCCGACGGCGACGGCGAGTGCGGCACGCGGCCACTTGAAGCCGATCGCCTTGCTTTCGTCGACTTCGGCGGGGAACTTCCGAAGTACGAGTACGAAGATCACCAGCGTCAGTGTTTCGACGAGGAACTGGGTCAGAGCCAGGTCGGGAGCACCGTGCAGCGCGAACAACACACCGCAGCCGTAGCCGGTGAGTCCGACGAGGATGACGCTCGCGAGTCGGTTGCGCATCAGCGTTGCAGCGATGGCGGCCGAGATCATCATCAGCGCGATCGTGAACTGGATCGGCGAATCCCACATCCGTAGGTCGACGCCGGCGTCCTTGGTGTCGATGATCAGCAGGAACAGCGGCACGACGACCAGCGTCGCGAGAATCGTCGACTGCGTGCGGGGGAGCGAACCACGCTGAGTGGCGCCGGTCAGGCGCATCGAGATGGTGTCCATGCCACGCAGGGTCGCGTCGTAGATACGGTCGGCGTTGCCCAGCGGCGGGTGCTCGAAGTGCAGTCGGCTGATCTGACGCTGTGCGATGTAGAGCGCGACACCACCGGCGATGACGATGCACGTGAGCAGCAGCGGAGTGTTGAATCCGTGCCACAGTGCGAGGTGGTAATCGGCGTGCGGGCCAGGGGCCAGCGTGGTGGAGTACGGCGTCAGCAGCTTCTCGAGTTGCGGCGAGAGAATGCCGGCGGCCAGACCGAGAACGGCGAGCAAGCCGGGCGCGAACAGGAACAGCCAGCCCGGCTTGTGCATCTTGCTGACGGCCGGGCTGGGCTTGCTCAGGGTCTTGCGTCCGAAGGCGCCCCAGATGAACCGGACGCTGTAGCCGACGGTCAGGATCGAGCCCAACACGATCACCGTGACGACGGCGATAGACGACCAGTGGCCGAGCGCGTTCGTTTCGAGAACCGATTCGAGTGCGGCTTCCTTGCCGACGAATCCGAGTAGCGGTGGCAGACCGGCCATGCTGGCGGCAGCGAGGCTCGCGATGATCGCCAGAGCGGGTGCCGCCTTACCCAGGTGAGCAAGTTTGCGGAGGTCACGGGTTCCGGTGGTGTGATCGATGATGCCCACCACCATGAAGAGTGCGGCCTTGAACATCGCGTGCGCCACGACCATCGTCATACCGGCCAGGGCGGCGTCACGCGTACCGATGCCGACCAGGACCATCATGAAGCCGAGTTGGCTGACGGTTCCGAAGGCGAGGACGAGTTTGAGGTCGTATGCGCGCATGGCTCGCCAACCGGCGAGGATCATCGACAGCAGACCCAAACTGATGATGGTGATGCGCCACGGCGGCGAATCGGCGTACCCGGGAGCCAGGCGCGCGACGAGGTAGATACCGGCCTTGACCATCGCGGCAGCGTGTAGATAGCCGCTGACGGGGGTAGGCGCGGCCATCGCACCGGGCAGCCAGAAGTGCAGGGGCACGATCGCCGATTTGGAGAGCGCGCCGATCAGGATCAAGACGATCGCGACGGACGGGAGCCACCCCGTCGGCGGGTTCGCGACCAGTTCGGAGAGGTTGTAGCTACCGCCGACCTGGCCGAGGATGATCATGCCGACCAACATCGCGAGACCACCGGCGGTGGTCACGAGCAGTGCCTGGGTCGCGGCGCGGCGACTGGTGGCGCGTTCGGCGTAGTGACCGACCAGCAGGAACGACAGGACCGTCGTCAGTTCCCAGAACACGTAGAGAAGCAGCATGTTGTCGCTGGTCACGAGCCCGAACATGGCGCCGGCAAAGGCGACCATCTCGGCGGCGAAGATTCCGAGTCGAGGTTCGTCGTCGTTGAAGTAGCGGGCGCAGTAGATCAGGATCAGCGTGCCGACACCCAGGACGAGCACGGCCATGATGGCCGAGAGCGCGTCGAATCTGAAGTCGATGTCCATCGACAGGCCGGGAACCCAGGTGATGTGCAGCGACTCGACGGTGCCCCATTTGTCGATGACCCAGCCGAGGCCGGCGAGGGGGACTATCGCGAGGGGGAAGAAGCCGTTTCGCCCTAACCTGCGCACCACAAGCGGAGCCAAGAGGGCGGCAACGGCATGGGCAAGCAAGATAGCGAGCAAAAGGCACTCCGTCGTGTTGTCAGCGGGCGGCGGGGTGTCCGAACAAAATCGAACCTATCGGAATAACGAGACAATTCACCTAGTCGGAGAGGTTGTCTTTGCGTACATATTACCGGGCGTGGCAGTTTCGATGTGCAGCGAGTCGATTCGGACATCATCGGCGCTCGCTGATACACGTAGGTTGGACGACGTGAATTCGTCTACTCCCACCACGATCATCCGTACCGCTGCCCTTGCGCACATTCGCGATCGCAAGCTGATCCAGACCCGCTCCGTGGGCAAGACCGCGTTCTACATGGCCGGCGGGAAGATCGACCCGGGCGAGACGCCCGAGCAGGCGCTGCACCGAGAAATCAGGGAGGAACTCGACGTCGATCTGGTCGACGGAACGGTCACGTTCCTCGACGTCTTCGAGGCTCACGCTTTCGGTCATTCCGCGGACACCGGCCTGCACATGAGCTGCTATCTGGCGGAGATGGCCGGAGACCCACACCCGACAAGTGAGATCGCCGAGTTCCGCTACTTCACGCTCTCCGAATACGCGGCGATGGACGAGGTGGCGCCGGGATCGCTCAAAGTGTTCCATCGTCTGGCGTCGATGGATCTGATCGACTGATCGGCGGAGGAACGGACCGACTGATCCGGCCCAGGCGCAGACTCGTGTAGGCGCAGACGGCCACGATGATCAGCGCCACGGCGTCGAGTATCAGGATGTCGGTCGAGATTTCGAACGGACCGACCGTCGTGATGCCGTTGAAAGGCTTGTTCTCGTCCAGCGGGGTGTACGCCGTCCATCCGTAGTCGAACTGCGGGTAGACGAGCAGTGCCAGCGCCGTCGGGCCGAAGATGACACCCAGTCCGACAAGGGCTCGCGACGCTCCGGTCCGCGGTGGCTCTCGGTACATCGCGCTGGCGATCGCATACGTGACTACCGCTGCAGTGAAGGCGACAAGAAGATCGCTGATCGTGAGAACGTCACCGATCTTCGGCGACGGCGACGTGGCGTAGCTGACGATCCCGGCGACCGTCACCGTCAGGAGCAATCCGTAGCCGACGACCCGCGAGGGAGCGATCGCGCCGATTGCTGCCGCGGCGACGATGACGACTCCGATCACGACGGCGGTGGAGGCGGGGGTCTTCGACCACTCCATCGCCTCGGTTGCGGGACGGTTCGCCGACACCGCCGCCAGAGTTGCGACGGCTGCGGTACACATCAGCAGGATTCGACTGCCGTCGCCCAACACCCGCGCGCAGATCACCGTGATCACCAGCGCGACGAGCAGGAGGGGTACCGCTGCTGAGACTGTGGTGATCTCGAACCACCAATTCGCCGCGACGCCGAAGAGCGTGAGCACCGCCGCGATCGTCACGGGCCGAACGGCCATCCGTTCCTTGGGGTGGTCCTTGTCGAAGTCGTGGAACCAGAACGCGGCGACGCAGGCGGCTGCCAATGCAAGCGCGAGCAGTGTCGCTCCCACTACGGGTGGTTGAAACTGGTTTGTGTTGTCGGCGATGTAGTCCGCGTATCGCCGAGGAATTGCGTCCTCGTCGAGCAAGGAATCCGAGACATGCACGGCGACAATCGTTCCCGCGACCGAAGCGGCTCGGACCCGCGGAGCGGCGGCAACCGTGACCGCGCCGACGGCGACTCCCGCACCGACGGGCGAGAGTGCCTCGAAGTTGTGATCGTAGAGCCCGGGCAGTTCGAGGAGGAGCCCACCGACGACCGTCATGGCCGCGGTCCGTAACCGGCAGCGGGCCATCATCGCGGCTGTCCCGACCGCGACCACAGCCAGAACGCCGGCGCCGATGGTCGAGATCGACCAGAAGCGATCGCCCGTCGAAATCGACGTCGACTGGCTGTTCACGAACGGTGCCAAAGCGACGACGGTGACGACGAATGCCGTCACACCACTCAGAGCGACGAGCAGCGTCCTGCGGGCGATGGGCACTGCTCCAAAATAGTCAATCCGGTACCAGTTGCACCGCAATAGCAGGTCTCAGTCCGGTGACGGTGTGTCAGTCGACTGGCTCCGGTTCGATCCGAGATTCCACAGTGTCGACGGGAGGGTGGGATCGTCGAAGGATCGCCGCGCCGCAGAAGCCGATGATCAGGGTGAACAGAACCGCCGCGCTAACGGTCTGAGCGGTGACGTAGTCGACGGTGATGCCGACGCCGCGTCCGAATAGTCCTCCGTCAGCGCTGACGTGTGCGGGGATGGGAAATTCCATGAATCGCTGAATCTCTGCCGCTGAAAATTCTGGAGGTGCGGTGAGTTGATCGGTGAGGATGGCGATCGACGAGAAGGTCATCGCGGCAAAGGGAATCGCGAGTCCGAGCGTGCCGTCGACCAGGCTGCCGGGAGCCAGGGAACCGAACAGCAATCCGGCAGCGAGGCCCAGTGCGGCGATCTTCAGTGCGATTGACCATGTTCCGTGCGCGGAATCGAAGGGCAGTAGTTCCGACAGCGGAACCGCAACCAGGACGACGATGGCCACGAGCCGAGGAACTCGCTTGTGCAGTCGCAATCCGACGGCGACCGGCAGGGCCGCGAAAAGCACCATCACCCAGGGGGACTTCAGCTGACCCCAGTGACCGGATCCCTTCGCGATGTCGACGAACAACGGAGCGGACGCAGCGGCCAGTGCGGTTGCCGCCCAGAGGAACTTGCCACCAGCACCGGAGGTGTCGCCGAGACGGTACGCAGCGATCCACGTCAACGCGAGCGCAGCGCCTGCCGCCAAAACCATGACGAACCAGGCGGTTGCCTCGGATGCGTACTGCTGGCGGTCGACCACGGCGCCGATCACGCGATGCCCGATTGCCAGCGCTGTGATCACCACCAATGCGATGCGAATTTCGCCCGTGTCGGGTTTCCGGATCCGGAAGCCGGCCTGTGCGGTGACTGCGCAGGCGACCGCTGCTGCGGCTGCGGCACCGATCAGCCACCACGACGGCTCACCCACCGAAGACGTACTCATCCGGCCTGTTCCACCGGCGAAGGTGCGAACCGCCAGGAAGGTGGCAAGCACACCGAGGAGTACGGCGTTCTTCGTGGCAGTGCGATCCCAACTGACGGCAACTGCGCAACCCAGAATCGCGCCGGCTGCAACACTTTTGACGATGATCAAGGCAATCAGCAGGTCCAGCGACGCGACCTCGGGTACGACTGCCCGAACGATCGCGATGACGGCTACGCCGACGGCGATCGCGATCCAGGCTGCCCGACGGGAACCGCGACGCTGAGAGAGGGCGCACGCGAGCACGGCAACCACGGCGCCGAGTCCGACGGCAGTCGGTCCACTGCTGATCCAACGATCCACTTCCGACGGGGAGGCCACGATGGCCCAGTCGCGAAGAACGGGATTGGTCAGGGCCAGCGCCGCGAGTATCCCGGACAGGAGTGCGGTGACGGTGGTGAGGATCGCTCGAAGATCGAGTGGCATCGGGCCAACCTATCGCGGCGCCGCAACATCGGTTGTGGGTGGCGTGAGTGCCGGAAACCAGATGTCGGTGAGAACGTCTGCTGCGACGTCCGCACCCGCGGTGATCGCGCCCTGCTCGGCCCAGCGAATGAAGAAGCGCTCGATCTGTGTCAGCAGGAGCTCTACCCGGAGTTTCGCCTCGTCGTGTCGGCTCTGCGGCCAGCGGGCCAGGTACGACGGCATCGCGTTGGGCAGTGCAGAGATGCCTTCGCGGGCCAGTGTCCGGAATTCGGGTTCGAGGACCATGGCCTCGTCCCACGCCCGCATCATGTGGTGGTGATCGCGGCACCAGTCGAGGGCGCGGTTGATCCAGCCGGCGAATTCTTCGCGCGAACCGGAATCGAGTACGTGGTCGAGATCCTGGAATATCGCGAGCGTGCTGGATACGACCGTGTTCGAGCCGAGGGCCTTGAGTATGTCGATCTTGCCGGGGAAGTGCAGGTAGAAGGTGGCGCGGCTGCAACCGACCCGGCCGGCGATGTCCTCGACGGTGACAGCCGCGTATCCGCGTTCGGTGAAGAGCGCGCCGGCGGCATCCACGAGGTCTGCGCGGGTTCGCTGCTTCTGCTTCTCTCGCAGCGTCAGTCTGCCGGAGGTATCTGTCATTACCGGGATCCTAGTGCCGCGGGGGCTCTTGCGGGACGGTTGCACGAGACTGGCCGTCTTTCACTTGACAGGCCGTTAGTGAAAGCTACTCTGTGGTGTAGCGCACAATCGACCGATCAGAGGACGCCATGACCATCTCGGACACAACACGCACACCTGACCTGCCGGCCGGATTCGACGTCACCGATCCTGCTGTCCTCGGGGAGCGGATCCCTTTCGAGGAGTTCGCCGAACTACGTCGCAACGCACCCGTGTGGTGGTGTGAGCAGCCGCCGACGGTCGGCGGATTCCAGGACGAGGGCTACTGGGTGGTCTCGCGTCACGCTGACGTCAAAGAGGTCAGCCAGCGCAGTGATGTGTTCTCGAGCTGGGAGAACACCGCGATCGCGCGTTTCGCCGACGACATGCCTCGCGAGGCCGTCGAGATGCTCCGCCATCTTCTGCTCAACAAGGATGCGCCGGAGCACACCAAGCTCCGCAAGCTGATTTCGAAGCTGTTCACGCCGCGCGCGATCAACGGCATGCGCGACGAATTGGATCGTCGTGCGCGCAGCATCGTCGACACCGCTGTGAGCGAAGGCCCGGGCGACTTCGTGAAGCAGGTCGCCAGCGAGCTGCCGCTCCAGGCGATCGCGGATCTGATCGGTGTACCGCAGGACGATCGGGACAAGCTGTTCAAGTGGTCCAACGAGATGATGGGCTACGACGACCCGGAATACCAGGGTGATCCGGCAGTCGCGTCCACCGAGGTCCTTGGATACGCGTACCAAATGGCAGACGCGCGTCGTACCTGCCCGGCAGATGACATCGTCACGACTCTGGTCCAGGCCGACATCGACGGCGACGCTTTGAGCCCGGAAGAGTTCGGGTTCTTCGTGCTGATTCTGGCGGTCGCGGGGAACGAGACCACCCGCAACGCCATCACACACGGCATGATCGCGTTCCTGGACAACCCTGAGCAGTGGGAGCTGTACAAGAAGGAGCGTCCCAAGACGACAGCCGACGAGATCGTCCGTTGGGCGACACCCGTCACCGCATTCCAGCGCACCGCGCTCGAGGACACGGAATTGGCAGGAGTGTCGATCAAGAAGGGTCAGCGCGTGGTGATGCTGTACAGCTCCGCGAACTTCGACGAGGACGTGTTCGAGAACCCTATGACGTTCGACATCACTCGTAACCCCAATCCGCACTTGGGCTTCGGCGGAACGGGCGCGCACTTCTGCATCGGTGCCAACCTCGCTCGCATGGAGATCGACTTGATGTTCAACGCGATTGCCGACAACGTCCCGGACATCACCAAGATCGGTGATCCGCGCCGTCTGCGCTCGGGTTGGATCAACGGCATCAAGGAGTTCCAGGTCGATTACAAGAGCACAGGCTGCCCGGTCGCTCACTAGAGTCGGTAGGTGAGAGGTACCACCCCACGATCTCGAGGAGCCACCGCATGACTTCGATCAACGACAAGGCAACTGCTCTACTGGCGTTGCACCAGCCAGGCAACCCGGTCATTCTCCCGACGGTGTGGGACGCGTGGTCGGCGAATCTTGCGGTGGCTGCCGGTTTTGCAGCCCTGACGGTGGGCAGCCACCCGGTTTCCGATTCCATCGGCAAGCCCGACAACGAGGGCATTACCTTCGACGAACTTCTACACCGGATCAAGCAGATCACCGGTGCGGTCGACGCCCCGATCTCGGTGGACATCGAGGGTGGTTACGGGCTCGAGCCGGCAGTTCTCATCGACGGGTTGATCGATGCCGGCGCTGTCGGACTCAACATCGAGGACACCGTCCACAGTGAAGGCGGACGCTTGCGTGAGGCGCAGGAGCACGCCGACTTCGTGGGTGGGCTTCGCCAGGCCGCCGACGCCGCCGGAGTTCACGTCGTCGTCAACGCACGCACCGACCTGTTCGTGAAGCAGGTCGGAGACGAGTCCGATCGCGTCGATCGCGCCATCGCACGCCTGAAGTTGGCAGCCGACGCCGGTGCCGACGTTCTTTACCCCGTCGGGCGGCATGACGACGCGACCCAGCGCCGCCTGACGTCCGAACTTCCACTTCCGATCAATGCGATCGGAATTCCGGACCAGGATGACCCGGCAAGTTTCGGGCCGCTCGGAGTGGCGCGTGTGAGCTTCGGTCCGTTCTTCCAGATGGCCTTGGCCAACCGTGCGAGCGAGATCTTGGGACGCTGGAAGTAAGAATGCAGACACTGATGTCGCCCGGCCCGCTTCTCGACGATCTCGGACATTTGGTCGAGACGGGTTGGGCCCCATCGGAAATTCGCAAGTATCGACGCTCTGCGATCACCGCTCCCAAGTTCCGGATCAAGGAGTGGGACTACTACTGCGTTCTCACTGCGGATTACGGCATCGCGTTGACCGTCGCCGACAACGGGTACATGGGCTTGCTCGGAGTCTCCTGGCTCGATTTCCGAACACCACACGAGATCACCGAAAACGTGATGCTGCCGTTCCCGATGGGAAGGCTCGGTCTGCCCGAAAGCGCGGACGACGGTGATGTGGTGGTGTCGAAAGGTAAAGCTCGCTTCGAGTTTCGCCATGTGGACGGTGGGCGCCACCTGATCGTCGACTACCCGGCTTTCGACGGTGGACGAGGTCTTCGTGCCGATTTGTTCCTGGCGAGTCCTGCCGATGACCGGATGGTGATCGCCACACCCTTTCCGAAGGCCTCCCGATCGTTTTACTACAACCAGAAGATCAACTGCCTGCCCGCTGCCGGGACCGTGCGAATTGGGATCGACGACTTCACATTTCGCTCGGAAGACTCATTCGGCGTTCTCGATTGGGGCAGGGGAGTCTGGACTTACGACAACACCTGGTACTGGGGTTCTGCATCCGGACTGGTGAACGGCGAGCGGTTCGGATTCAACATCGGGTACGGCTTCGGGGATACAAGCGCAGCCAGCGAGAACATCGTGTTTGTCGGAGGACGGGCGCACAAACTGGACAGGATCGACTTCGATATCCCGCAGGGAACGTACGACGGCGCTCCGTGGAACTTCTCGAGCAACGACGGTCGCTTCGAGATGACTTTCGAGCCGATCATCGACCGTGCCGCGACTTTCGACGTCGGGGTGCTGCGTTCGATTCAGCATCAGGTGTTCGGAAAGTTCTCCGGCACAGTGATCCTCGACGACGGTACCTCCGTGGTGGTTCGAGATCTCCTCGGATTTGCCGAGGAGGTTCGGAACCGCTGGTAAGGCTTACGTCTCCGCGAAGGCGCCAGAACACAGCACGAGCACCGAGGCATGGAGGTGCCTCGGTGCTCACGTCTTCAGTTGTCGCGGTTCACGCCGCGGTAGGTGGACTGTTCCCGCCGATCGGCTGCTGATACGGGTCGATCGACATCGGCGGATAAAACACCGACTTCCGATCGGGGCCGATTTCCACTCTCCACTGCGTGTGGTGCAGCGTCCGGTGATGGTGGCCGCACAACAAGATCAGATTATCGAGATCTGTTGGGCCACCATCATTCCAATGAACAATATGGTGAGCATCGCACCACCCCGACGGAGTCCCACACCCCGGAAACGCGCACCCACCATCACGCACCGCCAACGCCCGCCGCTGCGGCACCGTCGCTGTTCTCGCTTCCTTACCGCAGTCGAGCGGAACACCATTCTCATCCAACAAGATCCGGGTGATCGTGCAGTCGCAGGCGAGCATCCGGGCGGTGTCGATGCTGATCGGGCCCACCCAATCCGTCCACGCGAACCCCAGCTCGTCAGTGGACGGCAACAGATCCTTCAAGGCTTTCAGGTCGGTCATGTCTTTCGCGCTGGCGGTGACCGTGATGTGCGGTTTCACCCCGCCCTCGATCGGACCCAGCCCCGCCCGCTCGTACCGACGCAACAACTCGCAAAACCCGTCCGCGCGCCGCAAAGCCGGCGTGCGAGAGTCCTTGACACCGTCCTTCTCCGGCGTCGGAGCGGACAGGCTCGACAGCAACGTGATCAACCGTGCCCCGTTCACCGCATCCAAATCACCCTTCACCGTCACCCGCCCGTACAGGCCTCTCGAAGCGTAGAACTCATTGCGCTCAGAGTCTTCCCCGACCGGAACACCGTCCTCACGGTTTCCGTACTGCTTCTCGATCCGCCGAATCGCTGCCCGCACCGCATCACAATCCGCGATGTTCTTCGACGCCAATCCCAACAGGATCCCGCGGGCCTTGTCCACATCGGCCGGGGTCATGTTCTTCGGTGGGTGCTGACAAAACGACGCCACCTGCCGGGCTTTGAACGCATCCACATCACCCCGATGAAACGCATCGCCCACAACAGGTTCGAGCATCAACAACCGCGCCAACCCGACCAGCAGACTGCACTCACCGATCTCCAGATTCGTCGAACCGTGCAACCACTGCGCGATCGCCCGAAATCCCTTCCCGCCGAGAACCTCACGGGAAAACATCTCCACGATCAACAACACCATCCGCGATTGCAACTCGTGCCGGGCGCGCACCAGATCGAGAACCTCACTCTTGAGGTCCTCACCATCCAGTTGCCACGCTTCCCGACTGTTCATGAAGCAATCATATTCGAACAAAGTTTCGAACACAAGACTTGTATCTCGAAAACTGTTCCTATGCAATAATTTTCGACAAGTCCGATTTTTGGGACTTTTCGGATCTTCATTCGATCTGCGGCAGTCACGGCGAAGGAGGTCTGGATGTGTCGCGGTCGGTCATGCGGACGGACATTGTCGGCACTGTGCGACTGCTGTCTTCTTCATGACTTCTTGATCGCCGGAATGTGCGGGAGTGGTTTGCTCATGTCATGCAGATTCGGAAGTTGCACATGGAGGAACCAGACATCGATGTTGCGTTGGTGCGGCGATTGCTCTCGAGTCAGATGCCACAGTGGGCCAATCTGCCGTTGCGCTTGGTCGAGTCGATCGGCACCGACAACGTCATGATCCGAGTAGGCGATTCACTCGTAATCCGTATGCCCCGCACCCCAGGCGCGGCAGAGGGAATCACAAAGGAGCAACAGTTGGTGCCACATCTGGCTCCACACCTACCGGTCCCCGTGCCCGTTCCAGTAGGTGTGGGTGAGGCGGCCTTCGGATACCCGTGGCAATGGTCGGTGCACCCGTGGGTGCCAGGGCGAAACCCTGTGCCCGGCATAGTCGATGACCACCTGGCCATCCAACTCGCAGACTTCGTCAACAGTCTACGTCGCATCGACACACTCGGATTGCGCCCACAGGGATCGCTGCATTCCTACCGGGCCGACCCGATTGAGCGACGAGATTCAGCGACTCGGGCGAGTATTGCAGCCTGTGGCGACCTGCTGAACGGAGCGCTGACGGAGGTGGCGTGGGAAAAGGCGCGCCACGTCATCGACTACGCAGGCCCAGCGGTGTGGATGCACTCGGATCTGCACCCGGGAAACATCCTGGTGAGCGACTGCAGCCTTTCGGCCGTGATCGATTGGGGTGGACTCGCTCTCGGAGACCCGGCAATCGACTGCCTGATTGCATGGACTCTGCTGACGCCGAGCACTCGGCATACATTCCGGCTTCGTGTTGACGTGGACGACGACACTTGGACGCGTGGCCGCGCATGGGCTCTGTCGATTGCATTGGTTGCCTTGCCGTACTACCGCGACACGAACGAGCAGATCACGATCTGGGCGAAACATGCGATTGCCCAGGTCATTGACGACATCCGCACTGAACCCTGAGACCACTTGCGCCGTCTCCGTTCTCGCAACGATCCTTGGAAATCGAGCAGAGAAGGTTTACGGCCTTTGTCCACGGCGTTCGGCGACCGATCAGCCGATCGCGCTCAGATCCCCGTACACCGTCCGGCCCTCCAGGACGGTGGCGAGCACCGTGATCTCGGCCAGCTCGGTCGGCTCGACTTCGAGGGGATTCGCCGACAGCACAACAAGATCCGCGTAGGCACCGGGGAAGATGGACCCGATGTGATCTTCGCTGAACAGCTGCCACGCGGCGTTGACCGTATGGGCGCGCACGGCGGCGTCCACGGGGATCTGCTCCTGAGGCGCGACTACGCGGCCGCTGGGCGAAAGTCTGGTGACAGCGTCCTGCATATTCCGTAGCGGATTGGCGGGGGTGACGGGTCCGTCGTTGTGGAAGGTGAACCGTTGCCCGGCTGCCAGTGCAGATCCTGCTGCGGCCCAGACGGATCCGTGTTCGGGGCCGAACAGGTCATCCACCAGAACGTCACCCCAGTAGTGCAGGTGGTCGATGAAGATGCTGACCGTGACGCCCAGTTCCGCTGCGCGGGCGAACTGATCCGGACGCATCGCGCCGACGTGTTCGAGACGCAACCGGTGATCGGGCCGCGGGTGCTCCTTCAGAAGCTGCTCCCACGCGTCGAGAACCATGGTGATCGCGTCGTCGCCGTGGGCGTGGCACGCCATCTGCCACCCTTTGGCGAAGTAGGCGGAACTGATGTCGTGGATCTGTTCGCCGGTGTAGTTGGCGTGCCCGTGCGTGCAGGCGATCCCGAGCGCGCGGGTTGCCTCGGTATCGAGATACGGGAAACTGGTGGCGATGTTGCCGACCCACGGCGAACCGTCGGACCAGACCTTGATGCCGATCTGGCGCACCAGGTCGTTTCCGTCGCCCGGCGACGCCTCGGTAGTGCGTGCGTCGTTGGACATTTCGTAGAGCCGCAGGCGGGTGGTGAGCAGTCCGGCGTCGGCTATCGCTGCCAGGGCGGGCCGCATCTTGGGGTCGAACGACAATTCGGCGATGGTGGTGATTCCGGCGGCGTTCAGTCGGGCGCATTCGGCCGCCACCAGTGCGGGGAAGTCGTCACCGATGGTGACTGCGTGGCCCGCGACTGCGAACACCGCAGGCATTTCGTACGCGGATCCGTCGAGTGCTCCCGTCGCGTCGTGGCCGTACGATCCGCCGATCGGATCGGGGGTATCGCGGGTGATCCCGGCCTGCACTGCTGCCGCCGTGTTGAAATACGCGACGTGACCCGAGTTGTGCATGATCACGAGGGGGTGCTCCGGCGCGACGGAGTCCAGCCAGTCGATGGTCGGTTCGGGTAGGCCCTTCTGCAGCAACGGGTCCCAACCGTTCAGAGAAGCACCGGCAGCACCTCGCGAACGAACAGTGTCGACGACGGCAGCAACTACGGCGTCCGCCTCGGCGATCGTGACGGGCCGGATGTCGACGACGTCAGGCCCGAGCACGATCGCTTCTTCGAGGGGGTGACCGTGCGGCTCGATGAACCCCGGTAAAACAGCGGCACCTCCGACGTCGACGACGCGGGTATCCGGCCCCACCAGTTCCTCGACGTCCGTGCGCGCTCCGACGGCCGTGATCCGGCCGCCCGTCACGGCGAGTGCCTGGGCGCGTGGTGAGTCCTCGTGCATGGTCACGATGTCGCCGTACAGAACCAGATCAGCAGCCATGGTCAGTCCTTATCGGTTGTCCGCGTACGCCTGTAGGTGTGCCACCTGCTCGGGATCGAGTGAGGGACGTACCTTCTCACGGGCGGCCGTCACGTCCGCGGCCGTCACGTCGGCCGCGTCCATGCTCCGACGCATGGCGGCGAGTGCAGCCTCACGCAGGAGAGCCGAGCAGTCTGCTGCCGAGTATCCCTCGAGATCGACGGCCAGAATGTCCAAATCGACATCTTCGGCGAGCGGTACCGACTTGCCGGAAGCACGCAGAATCGCTTTGCGAGCCTCCGCATCCGGCGGCGGTACGAATACGAGACGTTCGAGTCTGCCGGGGCGCAGGAGAGCCGGGTCGATCAGATCCGGTCGATTGGTGGCGCCCAACACCACGACGTCGCGTAGCGGTTCGACGCCGTCGAGTTCGGTCAACAACGCGGCTACGACGCGATCTGACACCCCGGAGTCGGAACTTTGACCACGACGCGGGGCAAGGGCGTCGATTTCGTCGAGGAAGATCAGCGAGGGCGCCGAATCGCGTGCGCGCTGGAACAACTCGCGCACGGCCTTTTCGGAGGCGCCGACCCACTTGTCCATCAGCTCTGCGCCTTTCACGGCATGAACGCTGAGGTGCCCCGAGCTGGCAAGGGCGCGAACGAGATACGTCTTGCCGCAGCCAGGAGGGCCGTAGAGGAGCACGCCGCGGGGCGGGTCGACACCGAGGCGCGCGAAGGAGTCGGGGTGCTGCAGCGGCCACAGCACCGCTTCGGTGAGGGCCTGTTTGGTTTCGACCATGTCGCCGACGTCGTCGAGGGTGACGCTGCCGATCGACAGTTCTTCGGTACTCGAACGGGACAGTGGCCGAATCACTTCGAGGGCCCCGACAAGATCTTCCTGCGTGATCTCCGGAGAATCACCGGATTTGGACGCCCGCGTCGCCGCTCGCAAGGCAGCTTCACGGCAGAGCGCCGCGAGGTCGGCGACCACGAATCCGGGTGCGCGCGAGGCGATGGCGTCGAGTTCGAGGGTTCCGGTGGGCACGCGGCGGAGCAGGAGTTCGAGCAACGCCTTGCGAGTTGCGCCGTCCGGCAGGGTAAGTGCGAGTTCTCGATCGCAGAGATCCTGGCCGCGAAGGCGCGCGTCAACGGTCTCCGGATGGGCGGAGGTCGCGACGAATGCCACGCCCGGGGTGGCGACGGCGCTGCGCAGTTGTTCGAGGATCAGTGCGGACACCGGTTCCGCGGTGGCCGGAAGCAGAGCGTCGATGTCACTGATCAGCAGTACACCACCGCCGCGCACGGCAGCAACGGCGTCGACGATTCGCTGCAGGCGGGTATTCGCCTCGGTGGCACCGACTCCCGGGCCGTCGAGTTCGACCAGTTTGCGTGAGGACAGGACCGAGCGGGCCAACGTGGCTTTGCCCACGCCGGCGGGGCCCGTGATGAGGACGCCGAGGTGCGGGGAGGCGCCGAGCGTACGGAGCAGTTCTGGTTCGTCGAGTGCCAGGCCGAGCCACTCGGTCAGCTTGGCTGCCTGCGCTTGCGCGCCGACGAGGTGATCCAGCGGAACCGACGGTGCAGGCTCGATCGCGACGGCGGCCGGACTGGAAACAAGCGCACTCGGTGTCAGCACACCCGCCGAACCGGAACCCCAGTTGACCGCCGAATTCGGCTGGACGCTGACCGGACCACCGGCAGGTTCGACGGCCGTGACGGTGAGCAGTTCGGATGTCCACGCGACGCCGAAGGTACGGGAAAGCGCTTGGGTGGCTTCGGAAGTGCTCGTACCCGGACCGAGATCGCGGGGGAGGAGCGAGACCGTGTCGCCGACGCTGACGACCTTGCCCAGAAGGGCTTGTCGCAGAACCGTCGAGCTGATCGAATTTGTCGCCATGGACGAGCCGGTGACGGAGACGGATCGCGCTCCGTACACCGTCACCGGACCGACCACGACGGAAGAGTTCTCGGTCAAGCCGACGTTCGACATGGTGACGTCGTCGAGAAGGATCGTGCCTGCCGGGGTTCCGGTGGGCGCACGGCCCGCGACGGTCGCGGTGCCGCGGGCTCCCATGAGTGCGATGGCGTCCCATTCGCGGATGCCCAACGCCGCCAACGCTTCGGGGTGCAAGCGCACGACCCCGCGGCGTAGGTCGGCGGCAGAGGTGTTGAGTCGAACGGTGAGGGCGAGTTCCGGCGAAGTCACCTCTCGAGAGTACGTCGTGGACTAGCGGGGTCGCCGCAATCCGAGACGAGCGGCCGAGCGGCGGCCACCGACGTTGGGTTGGCGTCGGATCGCGCGGCGTTCGGAAGGCTTGATGTCCCAGGTTTCGGGACGTGCTGCCACCCACCGCTTCGAGTGCACGGCAAACGGGATGTGCACCAGGTAGATCGCGATGAGAACGATCAGCAGGATGTACGGGTAGGTGATGAGTGCGGCCGCAGCCAACGTCACCAGGACGAGCAGGCCGGCCGCCATGTGCGGCGGCACGGATACCGACTTCATCGCCAGCGTCGGGATGCGGCTGACGATCAGTGCAGCCGAGAAGAGCGTCCACACGATGACGACGAAGTGCGAAGACCACCAGCCGTCACCCCACTGAGCCGTCGCGGCCAGGGGAGTGAGGGCGATGAGTGCGCCGGCCGGAGCCGGAACGCCGACGAAGTACTCACGTGCGTACGCAGGGACGTCGTCGTCGTCGAGCAGGGTGTTGAAACGTGCAAGTCGCAACACGATGCTGACCGCGTAGATCAGCGCGATGATCCAGCCGATGCTGGTGCCGTCCAGCAAGGTCACGTACAGGACCAGGGCCGGGGCGACGCCGAAGGAGATGGAGTCGGCCAGCGAGTCGAGTTCGGCGCCGATCTTGCTGGTGGCGTCGAGCAGTCGCGCAATGCGGCCGTCGAGTGAATCGAGGACGGCTGCGGCGCCGATCATCGCGAGCGAGGTACCGGGTTGTCCGTCGAGAGCGAACTTGACGGCGGACAGCCCGGCACACAGCGCCAGGATGGTGATGACGGACGGCAGCAACCGCACCGCCTGGGTGCGTTTGGGCATCTTCGCGCCGGGTTGGGCTGCTCCCGGCTTCTTCACGGCTGACTTCATCTTCGGCGTCTTCACGGCAGTTGCGCGATAACTGTTTCAGCACCGATCGTGCGTTGTCCCGGCTCGACCAGGAGTGTGGTTCCGGCGGGGAAATACGTGTCGACGCGTGAGCCGAAACGGATCAGTCCGTACGTGTCGCCGATCGGCAGGACGTCACCGACACCGGCGTAGCAGACGATGCGGCGTGCGAGCAGTCCCGCGATCTGGACAACCGCAACGTCGTGACCATCGGCGGTTTCGATCAGCATGCTGTTGCGCTCGTTGACCTCGCTGGCGTCGGCGAGATCTGCGGAGAGGAACTTGCCTGCCTGGTGAACGACCTCTTTGACCGTTCCACCGACAGGGCTGCGCTGGACATGCACGTCGAGAACCGAGAGGAAGATGCTGACGCGCGGGCGCGGCTCGCTTCCGAGATTGAGCTCGGCGGGCGGAACGGCGTTGTCGACCAGCGCCACCTCGCCGTCGGCGGGTGCGACGACGACGCCGATGCGGTTGGGCGGCACCCGGTGCGGGTGACGGAAGAACGTGGCGCATGCGGCGGCGGTGGTCAGACCGGCTCGGCGCACCCACTTACGGTTGCGGCCCAGAGCTGCAACTCCCAGCGGGGCCAGCACGAACGGCAGGCCGGCGGGATGAAGTGGCGGAATCGCATGGCGAACCAGATCGACGATATGTCCGATCCCGGTGGGTTGCGGGGTTCCGGGGGGTGTGGGTCGGCGTGCCACAGGCTCCTCTAACTACTCGGTAGGTCTTCTGCTGGTCGCACTGACAGTACGGGGTGGTAGAGCATCCATAGATTACGTGAATGCCTTCTCTCCTACGGGCTGTAGTGGCATCAAGTACGAGTAGTACCCGACACAGTCGCCCGTGCGTATCGCCAGCGGGAGCGTCGCGCCGCTTACTCGGATCACCAGTTGCCGCCCCGGTTGGGCTGCGGCGGCGTCGCGCACTCGCTGCCGGTCGACCAGTACGCGGAACCTCTCACGGGGATCCATTCCGCCCGGATCCACCCGCGCACCACCGTCTTCGCCGACGCTGACGACGGCACTGTCCTCGGTGCCGTTGAGCAGGGCGGCAAGGTGGTCGCCGCTCAGTTCGACGGCGTCGTGGTGCTCGCGCAGGATTCGGTGATCGGGGAACTCGCCGTCCTCGATCAGCGGGCTGGACACCTCACCTCCCGGATACGACGCACTCACCGTGCGCGCGGAGAAAGTCAGTGTCACGACGCCGGCGACATCGCGCAACAATCGCGCGAAGGCCACGGGAACGACGGCGGACACCGTCAGAGCGGAGTGAACTTTCACCTCGGCGACTGCGAGCCGGAACTGATCAGTGGTTACAAACGCAGCGACGCCGTCGTGAATGTCGAGGTGGACTCCGCGAAGTATCGGGAACTCCGATTCCTCGTTCACGGCGAACAGCACGGCGTCGAGTGCGCGTCGTAGATCCCACGAGTCGATGTCCACGCCGCCGGAGGCAGGTAGCGAGTCGATCAGGCGGTGGATTCGTCCCAGTTCGGCGCGGGCGTCGGCGAGACCGTCCTCGAGGTTGCGGAGATGAGCGTCCAGGCACGAATGGGGTTCCGGCCCGGTCAGGACGGCCATCATGTCGCGGATCGGAACACCGACCCGTCGCATACCGGCGATCACACGTGCGTTGCGGAGCTGGTCGTCGGTGTACCAGCGGTAACCGGTCTTCGGATCGACGGAATGCGGGACGAGCACGCCTTCCTTGTCGTAGAACCGCAGCGCGCTGATCGGGAGCGCCGACGCCCGGGACATCTCGCCGATCGTCAGGAGGGCGGAACTAGTGGTCACGGATCAATTCTGCCCGCAGTCGCTCGATAGCGTCCTTGATCATCCGGCCGTAACCGTCGTCGGCGAGTGTGCCGACCGACGCCTCGGCCTTCGTCAGATGCTCGACGGCCTCGGCGTCGCGTCCGAGTTTGCGGTAGTCGGCAGCCAGGTTGAGGTGCAGCGATGGATAGAAACCGGCCACCTGCAGTGATGCGTGGTGTTCTTGGGCCCGCGCGTCGGTCAACGAATCGGCAGCGTCGAGGGCGCGCAGGTCCCAGCAGAGCTCCTGAGCGGGATCGTCTTGAACGTCGGCCATGTAGTGCGCGAGGGAGACGACGTGGAGCGCGTCTGGGGCGACGCTGATCTCTTCCCACACCTTCTCGAACGCAGAGCGAGCCCCGGCTCGATCGCCGGAGCTCGCCAATTCTTGTGCCTGCGCTATCTGTGTCATCACGGGTTCCATGGAACGGATCCTGATGCCTCGACCAGGTCGAGGGTCAAGCAGAGGTGCGTGCAGCCGCCTCGGCCTCGCTCTTCACACGCTTCAAGGTGGCGTTCATGCCTTCGACGAGTTCGACCTCGAAGTCTGCGTTTCCGCCCAGGACGGTCTTGACGAGGAACTGCGAGACCTTCGACGTTCCGGTGGGAGCCTCGCGACGCTCGGTCACTTTGGTGCCGGTAGCGGTCGGCTCGAGTTCGTAGGACCAGATCGTGCGGTTCTCCGCGATACGGAACGCCACCGACTTGTTGGGTTCGAAGCGAACGACCTTCGACGACGTCGGCCAGACCAGCAGGCCCTTGCGGTTGACGTTGATCGTCTTGGCACCCTCACGCACGGTCCCGCCGATCACCTTCATCACCTTGCACTGGGGGCTCCATTCGCCCATACGCTGCAGGTCGGCGACGATTGCCCACACGTCCTGCGGTGATGCGTCGATGTCGATGCTTGCTTCGAGGGTGTTGGACACAGTCTCTCCAGTCGAGTTGATGCTACGTAAAGTTACAAACACTTTTGTCGATCGTAAGCGATCCGTCAATGGACCATGTGTGTCAGGTCACTGTACGGCCGTCCAACAGGGTCGTGCGGGAACACGCGCGGTGGTAGCGGACAATGGTTCGCGCACGTATGACGATCCATCCGACTGGAGTACCGAGAAGTGAACAGCGACGCCGCGACGCAGGATGGCCTCAAGCGAGGGCTGACAGCGCGCCATATCCGCTTCATCGCCCTCGGATCAGCCATCGGAACCGGACTGTTCTACGGCAGCGCCGAGGCCATCAAACGAGCTGGCCCGTCGGTGCTCCTGGCCTACCTGATCGGCGGTATCGCGGTCTACCTGGTGTTGCGAGCGCTCGGCGAGATGGCGGTCCGTAACCCGGTTTCCGGTTCGTTCAGCGAGTACGCGAACAAGCACCTCGGACCACTCGCCGGTTTCATGACCGGGTGGACGTACACGTTCGAGATGGTGATCGTGTGCCTCGCCGACGTCACCGCCTTCGGCCTGTACATGCAGTTCTGGTTCCCGGACGTACCGAGATGGATCTGGGTTCTGGCTGTCGTCTTCTTCATCGGCGCGATAAACCTGTTGAGCGTCAAGGTTTTCGGCGAACTGGAATTCTGGTTCACGCTCGTGAAGATCACCGCAATCATCGCGATGATCGCCGGCGGCATCGCGATCATCGTGTTCGGATTCGGCGTCCACGACACCGATGCCGGAATCAGCCACCTCTGGTCGGACGGCGGGTTCTTCGCGACGGGCTTCGGCGGATTCGTCGCGTGTTTCGCGATCGTCATGTTCGCGTTCGGCGGCACCGAGATCATCGGTATCACCGCGGGCGAGGCCGAGGATCCGGCGCAGACCATCAGGAAAGCCGTCAACACTGTCCCGGTGCGCATCATTCTCTTCTACATCTGCACCCTCGCCGTCATCATGGCGATCATTCCGTGGCAGACCATCAACTCCGACAACAGCCCGTTCGTCCAGATCTTCGAGAACCTCGGATTGGGAACGGCCGCTTCGATCCTCAACATCGTTGTCATCACCGCAGCCCTGTCGGCCATCAACAGCGACGTTTTCGGTGCGGGTCGCATGATGTTCGGAATGTCGCATGCCGGCCAGGCCCCGCAGGTGATGAAGAGAGTCTCCGCCAACGGTGTTCCGTGGATGACCGTTGTCATCATGACCGTTGCCCTATTGGTGGGAGTAGTGCTCAACTACCTGATCCCGGACCAGGTGTTCCTCGTCATCGCCTCGCTGGCGACCTTCGCCACCATTTTCGTCTGGATCATGATCCTGCTCTCGCAGTTCCGTTCCCGCGCTCAGATGAGTGCAGACGAAACAGCGGCACTGAAGTTTCCAGTGCCGCTGTGGCCGTACGGTCAGATCTTCGCGATCGTGTTCCTGGCTTTTGTCATCGTGTTGCTCGGCGTCATCGCCGATACCCGAGTTGCCTTGCTCGTCGGTGCCGGATGGCTGGTTCTGCTGACGGGCGCGTACTACAAGTGGGTGAAACCGGCTGTCAGCGCAGCGGATCGAAGTGGCGCATGACGGTCGGCGTCTGAGCGCCGGTCATCGAGTCGGCCACCATCTTTCCGGTCAACGGACCCAGGGCGATTCCCCACATTCCGTGACCACCGGCGACGTGCACCCGCGGCGACTTCGTGGCTCCGATCAACGGCAAGCCGTCGGTAGTGCACGGTCGTGATCCCACCCATTCCTCTTCCCGCGCAGTCCAGTCGATGCCGCTGAGCATCGGCTTGGCCGCATCGATGATCGCCTGCACGCGGCGCGGATCCAGCGGCGCGTCAGGGCTGCGGAATTCCATCATTCCGGCCACTCGGAAGCGATCGTGCAACGGAGTGCATGCGACGCGCTGGGTGGGGAAATACACAGGGTTCTTGGGGAGGTGCTCGGGCTTGACACTGAAGCTGTATCCGCGTCCGGCCTGCACCAGTTTGCGCACACCGAACGGTGCTGCGAGCTTGTTCAAGCGGGCACCGCTCGAGATGACCACGGCGTCGCCGTCGCGTGAATCACCGTGTGCACTGCGAACAGTGACTCCGCCGACCCGATCGTCGATCTGCGTGACGTCGAAACCGTTGACGATTTCTCCACCGCGTTCACGAACCGCGTCCGCCAACGAGTTCACGAACAACGGGGGATCGATGAAACGCTGATTACGCAGACGCAAACCGGCTTTCACACCCTGGCCGAGTGAAGGCTCGAGCGAATGAATCGCGTCGTAGTCGAGGAGGTCGAAGTCGACTTCTCCGCCGGCAGCTTCGACGTGATGGAACTCGTCCACCAAAGTCTGTCGGTCCTTCTCGGACGCAAACGCGGCTAGGAAAGGATCGGCCAGGCGGGTCAGCTCTTTGACGCCACCGTCGGTGAGTTCGTCGTACGCGCCCAAGGCTGTTCGGTTGACCTCGGTGTAGACCGACATCGCTTCCTGCCACTTCGACGGCGTGCAGTGGCGCGCGAACCCGACCAGGAACCGAATCAGCTTCAGATCGGTGGTCAGTGGCACGTACACCGGGGACGACGGGCTGAGCATCGCGCGCAAGCCGTATTGGAGCACTGCGGGTTCGGGCAGCGGAAGCGTCAATGCGGGGGCAAGCCAACCGGCGTTGCCCCAGCTCGCGTCGGCTGCGACGCCGTCGCGATCGACGACGGTGACCTCGACTCCACGTTCCTGCAAGAACCAGGCCGTCGACAATCCGACAACACCCGCACCGACCACGACCACACGATCGGGGCTCTGACGAGTTCCCATGACGCACTCCTTCTACAGACTCTGCTCGAACCGAGACGCCGGTCACATCCGGCTCTTCTCTCAAGCATGAATCGCGGGGGCGGCAAAAGGACTGGCCGTTCGGCCATCGTCGGAGCTACCTCGTTGTGGATTCGCACAACGCACCGCCGCGCCTGCTCAGCGACCGAGTTTGAACTGCAGCATCAGAATCAAGCGGGTGTCGGCGTCGGTCAGGTCGACGCCGCACATCTCCTTGCCTCGACGCAGGCGGTTGCGGAGCGTGTTGGGGTGAACATGCAGTGCGGCAGAAGAATTCGCCACGTCACCGCCGTGCTCGAGAAAGGCCTTTGCCGTCGCGACCAGATCGCTGCCGTGCTGAGAGTCGTGACGTTCGAGGCTTCCGAGTGGTGTGGAGTCGCCGAGTCCGTCGATGATGTCGGCGACGTGCAGGGCGAGAACGGAGGCCAACGTGTCCCTCATTCCCGCGACGGTTCCGCCGGACCGGCCATGACGAAGCGCTCCGAGAACATGGTCGGCGTCCGAGCGCGAAAGATGTGATTCGCTTGCAGACTTCACGGTCCGGCCGACGGCCACTGCCAGGAATTCGCGGCCACGGGCGCGGGTGAGGAAGTCGGCGGACAATCGGCGAGCGTTGGTCTCGTCGGTCGCGATGACAAGGTAGATGGTCTCGGACAGTTGAGCGGCAACGGCGTCGACGGCCAGAGTGTCGAGGTACAAGCTCAAAGAGGCGACCAACCCCGCCGGCAGTGGTCCCGCTACTGTTCCGACGGCGACGACGGTGAGCGGGCCTGCCAACCGCAAGTCGTCTGCGGCGCGGAATGCGGGTTCGCCACCGCCGATCAGAGCTTGGACGCGCTGGGATTGGCGACGGCGTGTGCTGTCGACCCGGTCACGCTCCGAGGCGATTCTCTCGGCCACGACGGATACCGCGGATCGAAGTATCGATTCCTGTGTGGCCGTCGGTGTTCCGGCGAGTGCGACCCAGATCGAGCCGACGGGGTGATCGTTCTCGCGAACTGCGATGACCAGTCGCGGCGTGATCGCAGGGTCTTCGAGGTCGACGTAGATTGGGTCGCTCTCTCGGTGGAGGCGATCGAATACTCCTGCATCGGAGAGTAATTGGCGGAATCGACTGGGTACTTGCCGGCCGAGGATCGTGCCGATGCGAGCTTCGTCCACGGCCTGCTCGCCGCCGGAGTACGCGAGGACAGTCGAGTTCTCGTCCTCGATCGTGACGGGAGCGCCGAGCAATTCGGCCAGAGAACCGGCAACGGAGAAGAGGTCGTCGTCGCGCAGGTCCATGGGTGGGAGCCTACTGAGCGATCGACGGATTTCGGGTTACGACGCCTCGGCAGGACCTCGATGGCGAATATAGGCTGGTGCAATGGCCGACATCGAAGGTGTTCTGTTCGATATCGACGGAGTCCTGCTCACGTCCTGGCAGCCGATCGAGGGAGCAGGGGAAGCAGTACGCGAAGTTCGGCGGCGCGGATTGGCCTGTGGGTTTCTGACCAACACAACCTCGCGCAGTTCGACGCTCATCGCGCAGGGATTGTGCGATGCGGGTATCGAGGTCGAGGCGAGCCAGATAGTGACCGCCGCCAGGCTCACGGGGGAGTACGTGCGGGCGACGTACCCGGACGCGCGGGCGTGGGTCCTCAATCACGGTGACGTGTCTGCCGATCTCGAGGGAATCGAATTCGACGACGCCGATCCGGAGGTCGTGATTCTCGGCGGCGCCGGCCCGGAGTTCACCCACGAGGCGCTGAGCCGAGTGCTCGAACTTCTGCTCGCCGGTGTGCCCGTCGTCGCGATGCACCGCGGCATGATGTGGGAGACCGTAGACGGCCTTCGGATCGATACAGGAACGTACTTGCCGGGCTTCGAGGAAGTGGCAGGTGTAAATATCGCCGCAGTGGGTAAACCGTCTCTCACGGGGTTCCTGACAGCCACGGAGCTGATGCATGTCGAACCGGAGGCGACGGTGATGGTCGGCGACGATCTGATCGGGGACGTCCTTTCCTCCCAACGAGTCGGCTTGACCGGAGTTCTGGTGCGCACAGGCAAGTTTCGGCAAACAGTGCTCGACCTCTCGGTTCAGAAGCCTGATCATGTCATCGATTCGGTCGCGGATCTTCCGGCCCTTCTCGGGGTCGTCCTCGAGGCTTGACCAGGCGGGGGTGACGGACTTCACTCGAGCGGGTACTCTCGCGCCCGAATCCAATGAACTTGTTCCACGAAGGAGTTTTCTATGCCCTTGATCTCGTCAGTCTGGTTCCGTCGCTCATCCTCTCGAGTCAGCGGAATTTCCAGTAGTCGGTTGGGGGGCCGCCTGGCGAGAACAGGGGCTGTGATGACTGTAGGTATGGGGCTCGCCGCCGGGCTGGCGCTGACCGGTGCGGGAGCTGCTTCGGCAGCCCCCGTCACGTGTGTCTCGCCGCCGTCGGCCAATGACATCCAGGTCTCCGAGACCGCGAGCTGCGGCGCGCAGTCCGTCGGAGCCGGCCGTTCGCAGGCCGGTGCTGCCGAGAGCGGTACCGCTGTGAGCGTTGCCGCCGACAACGGCTACTCCAATTCATATGCAAACGGCTTCGGAACCGCGCTGGGGGCTTCTCGCGGTAACGGTCAGGCGCAGGCATTTGCGCTCGGCGGCGGTATCGCGCGGGCCGGGGCGGCTGACGGCAACGTCACCTTCGCCATCGCCGGTTACGGAGCGGGCGCTACGGCCGATGCCAACGGCGTCGACTGCGTCGGAGTGCTCTCGTTTGCGGTCAATTTGAGTAACGGACAGTTCTGCATCGCGGGCTGAGGCTCAACCTTGCACTCGGCACGCTCGAGTGCTAAAAATGCAGTTGGCACTCGCGAACCGTGAGTGCCAGGTCGAGGCAGTGAGACCGGGAACCATAGACACCCCCGGTCGTCCGTCGCGGGCACTGACTAGACCACAGGCGTAGATGGGTGACCAGGCAAATCGGTCGCCCGTGTAATGAGGTGACTGGTCAAACGGTCGCCTTGTGCCGATGAGGTGACCCGACGAGCGGTCACCTTGTGTGTCACCCCCTATCCGGAGGATCACTTCGCAATGGCAAAGATCATCGCGTTCGACGAAGAGGCACGTCGTGGCCTCGAGCGAGGCCTCAACGCCCTCGCCGACGCTGTCAAGGTGACGTTGGGCCCCAAGGGTCGCAACGTCGTTCTCGAAAAGAAGTGGGGCGCCCCCACGATCACCAACGATGGTGTTTCCATCGCCAAGGAGATCGAACTCGACGACCCGTACGAGAAGATCGGCGCCGAGCTCGTCAAGGAGGTCGCCAAGAAGACTGACGACGTCGCTGGCGACGGCACCACCACCGCTACCGTTCTCGCACAGGCTCTGGTCCGTGAAGGCCTGCGCAACGTCGCAGCCGGCGCGAACCCGCTCGGCCTCAAGCGCGGCATCGAGAAGGCTGTCGAGGCTGTCACAGCTCGCCTGCTCGAGACCGCCAAGGAGATCGACACCAAGGAGCAGATCGCTGCTACCGCCGGTATTTCCGCCGGCGACCCGTCCATCGGTGAGCTCATCGCCGAGGCTATGGACAAGGTCGGCAAGGAAGGCGTCATCACGGTCGAGGAGTCCAACACCTTCGGCCTGCAGCTCGAGCTCACCGAGGGCATGCGCTTCGACAAGGGCTACATCTCGGCGTACTTCGCCACCGATGCAGAGCGTCAGGAAGCCGTCCTCGAAGACGCGTACATCCTGCTCGTCAGCTCCAAGATCTCCACGGTCAAGGACCTGCTGCCCCTGCTGGAGAAGGTCATCCAGTCCGGCAAGCCGCTCCTGATCATCGCCGAGGACGTCGAGGGCGAAGCTCTCTCCACCCTCGTGGTCAACAAGATCCGTGGCACCTTCAAGTCTGTTGCCGTCAAGGCTCCCGGCTTCGGTGACCGTCGTAAGGCTCAGCTCGCCGACATCGCCATCCTCACCGGTGGCGAGGTCATCAGCGAAGAGGTCGGACTCTCCTTGGAGACCGCAGGCCTCGAGCTCCTCGGCCAGGCACGCAAGGTCGTCATCACCAAGGACGAGACCACCATCGTCGAGGGTGCCGGCGACGCCGACGCAATCGCCGGTCGTGTCAGCCAGATCCGCGCCGAGATCGAGAACAGCGACTCGGATTACGACCGTGAGAAGCTGCAGGAACGTCTGGCCAAGCTGGCCGGCGGCGTTGCAGTCATCAAGGCCGGCGCTGCTACCGAGGTTGAGCTCAAGGAGCGCAAGCACCGCATCGAAGATGCAGTGCGTAACGCAAAGGCAGCCGTCGAAGAGGGCATCGTCGCCGGTGGTGGCGTTGCACTTCTCCAGGCAGCTCCCGCACTGGACGACCTCAAGCTCGAAGGTGACGAGGCAACCGGCGCGAACATCGTTCGCGTTGCACTGTCCGCTCCGCTCAAGCAGATCGCATTCAACGCAGGCCTCGAGCCCGGCGTTGTTGCGGACAAGGTCTCCAACCTGCCCGCAGGTCACGGCCTCAACGCTGCGACCAACGAGTACGGCGACCTGCTCGCTGCAGGCATCAACGACCCGGTCAAGGTCACCCGCTCGGCACTGCAGAACGCAGCGTCCATCGCGGCTCTGTTCCTGACGACCGAAGCCGTTGTCGCTGACAAGCCCGAGAAGGCCGGAGCGCCTGCAGGCGATCCGACCGGCGGCATGGGCGGCATGGACTTCTGAGTCCATCTCCACCTAGCTCCTAGAGCCCGGCCCACCATTCGGTGGGCCGGGCTTTTGCTTGTCTGGAGATGAATGTGGGCATTTTTGTCCACTGCTGCGACGCGATCGCGGTTTCCCGTTGCACGCTCGATGCTGTGTGCGTTTACGCCCGGTTGTGTCGGCGTCTTCGGACCACTGTGATGATTTCGTCCGCCACAGCGTCGAGATGAGCCATCGCGGTGGCGGCGGAGTAACGCAACACCATCCATCCGTCGAGAACGAGTGCGTTCTGACGCCGTCGATCGTTGTTGAAAGTTGCGGGGTCGGTGTGGAATTCGCGCCCGTCGATCTCCACGATCACCCGGGCTCGCGTGTCGACCAGGTCGCCGAAGTAGGGTCCGACCCGAGCGTTGATCTCCAGATGGACGTTGCGCGCAGTCAGCGCACGGGCGACTGCTCGCTCCGGTTCCGAACGAGTGAGCGGGCAACAGGTGCGGAGTTGTTCGCGTACGGCGGGGATCCCGTGCCTGCCGCGGCTCGCATCACACAGTTGGGCTATCGACTTCCACGGCACTCGGGTCGATACCGCCGCGTCGAAGAAGGCCTCGAGTTCGGGCCGTGGCAACGTGGTCGCGACGTCGATGAAGCACTGCTCGATCGGCACGATCGGTAAACCCATCCACTCATCCGACGAGACTCCAGTTCGTCGGTGAAGCCGTACCCACTGCGGACTGCCTGCTCGGACGCTGGGAGCCACGGTGGCCTCGACGAAGCGTGGTTCCTCCGGCAGGAGATCCCACAGCCAGGCCGCGCTGGTATGGCTGAGGACGGCCTCGGGCTTCCACAGTGTGACCGCGACGCAACGCTCGAAGTATCCAGGTTCTTCGGTGGAGTACACCGACGGCAGGATTCGATGGAGTCGCCCTGATCGCGTGGAACGGGAGATCGAACTGCTCGAAGTGCCCTGCTGGAGCAACTGGTTTCTCGTGACAACTTCCACGTATGCACTGTGGCGGCAAGCGCCTGACGGCGCGGATTCAGAAGCCACTTTGTGGATGGCCGCGTGTGTGTGGACAACCTCACGGCGTAACGCGTGTATCGAGAAGGTGGGGAACGAGAAGCTTCATCTATCCGAACGTTGAAGGGTGTTTGATATTTCCGTCCCGATTGTTCGCGTCCGCTAACCTGTGAAGTGCGGATACCGCTAGTTCTTTTGGTGGATAATTCTGTTCTGAATACCCTCAAGTACTAAGCCTTTCGGACGACGTGCATTCCGGTTGCTATTCCATTTTGAACGATTTTCAGGCGTCTTGGACGCTAGACCTGCGAATATGGAACAGGTTTCAGATCCATCTGAAATTCTTGGGCAAAAGGCACCCAAACCGGATCCTATTGGACTACCTTGATGTCAGTCACAGCCGCGGAGAGTGGGCACCCACCCCGGAGGGTCTCGGTTTCATAGTTCGACTGGGATTCTTTAATTGCTGCTTGGACCGGTTCTTTGTGGGCTGCATCAAGCATTCCAATGTAAATGTTCCGTGAGTATTCGCGGCCAATCGAAAGCGTGGGATTCAATATGATCGTCATGTTCCTGCAGACAACGGCGGCATTGTTCACCGACCTGCTGGGTAACGTCTGGTCCGGTTCGCTCATGCCGGGAATCGACGGGGTCACCGGATCGTTGGTTTCGGCAATCGACCTCAGTTGACGGAACCTGCAAGTTCTTCTTCCAATGTTATTGATGACAGGAGCGAATGATGGATCTGGGATCGATTGCGGATGTTCTCGAGGGCGAGGCCGGGGGGTTGATCAAAAACATTCTCGGGATGGCTTTGTTTACCCCGTTTATCGCCTCGGTTGACTTCGGGTGGCTCCCGAACGTCGACTGAGAAGTGAATTGCTTTACCCAGTGAACGAAATCAATCTCAAGGAGTGTGAAATACGGTGGACACAGCTAGTTTGATAGGTGCGCTCGCAAGCGTTGACGTCGGATCCCTCGTGGATCCACTGTTCTACTTGGTCAAGGTCGTTGACGGAATCTTCGTGTCGATCACCGGAAGCCTCAACATGGGCGGTGCGCTCGGTGAAGCTGCGGCGGGCAGCGTCCAATCGGTCCTCGGCTCCGTAGCCGGCCTGTAGAAGGAGAAGGAGAAAAGATGTTCGATCTCTTCCTGGACTACCTGTCCAAGATCGTCGATTTCGGATCGGTCGATCTCGTGGGCACGTTTGTAAAGTATTTCAACGCGCTGTCGTCTTCCCCCACGCCATAGAAGAACGGAATCGGTCATGCTGCAAACCTATATAACCGGAATGATCACGTGGGTATCGAACATGCTTGGTCTCACTTCCACTGGAAGCAAGATCATCAAGGATCCTCCACAGAAGCCGTGATCACTCCAGCGACTGCACCATATTGTTCGGTTGTCGAGGACATCATCGTAGCGGAGCAGTCAGGCGAACCTGCACAACCTCCACTTGCTTGAAACTTTGGTCCCCGTAGCCTTGTGGCTTCGGGGACCATTGGTTTTGCAATCACCGGATTTATAGTCACAAGCTTTGCACTCAGGCGAATGTGCGGGCAACCAGCCGCGATACAAGGAGTTCAATGGGCGCGTCCAATACGTCAGGCGCAAGGATGGCGCAGCTGAACCCACGCGATGCCGAATTCATCTATCACGAGGGCGCTGGTCACCTGAACCATCTGATCGCTGTGTACTTCTTCGAGACATCGTTGCACCCAAGCGCGGAATTCACGGCAGAACAGGCGGTGGACTGGGTTACCGCACGCCTTGGATGTGATCGTATGTTCACTCAACGAGTCCAACGGACTCCGTTGGGACTGGACCATCCCTACTGGGTGACAGACCCTGACTTCGACGTCCGAAAGCACGTGTACGTCAACAAGATCAATGACACAGGATGGGCAGCACTGCAAAAGCCGTTGAGCGCGTTGTTGACCACCAAGATGGACCTGCGCCGTCCGCCGTGGGAACTGCACTTCTTCGTAGGGTTGGAGGGACTTGAAGAATTGCCGGGCCGACTGACGGCGGTGGTGCTCAAGTCTCACCACAGTGCAGCTGACGGTATCGCCATCAGGACGTTGGGCGAAACTATCTTTTCGGGCAAGGTGCAGCAGGCTGGGTCCGAACCGTCTGTGCCGTTTGTGCGAGCGAGGATATTCACCAAGTCGCTACTGGGGTTTCCCGGCCGAATATATCGCTTCGCAAGGCAGGTACCAGGCAACCGACGCGCTCAGCGAGATGCTGACGCTGCGAAGAAGGCCGGAGAATGGGTGGAGAGCCTCAACGAGAGGCCTGCAATTCGATTCAACGGCAAGGTGAGTGGAGCTGCCTCACTGGAACCGATGACAATGTCCGGGGAGCAGGTCCGTGAGATCAAGGATTCGGTGCCTGGTGCCACTGTCAACGACGTTCTACTCGCCGTTGTCGGAGGCGCTCTGACGCGTTACCTCACGGAAAAAGATGAAACGCCAAGCGGTTCTTTGATTGCGATGGTTCCTCGCTCGGTACGCAAGGTCGAAGCGTGGGAATCGGCGAATCAGTTGGTGGCTCTGCTGGTGGATATGCACACCCAGGTCAAGTCCCCGTTGGAGAGGTTGGCGCTCATTTCGAGTTCGGCACGGTCGGAGAAGGCGCGTACGTCCCATCCCGCGGTCAGGCGTGCCGGGGCCGCAGTCGAGACCACGCCGGCGCCGTTGATGAGATTGATGGCGTATGCGCGCAAGCAGAACGATCACAGCCTCGATCGACCGCGTTACCAGCACACGATGGTGAGTAACATTCCACTCTCGGTCGAAGGGTTGACGCTTGCCGGCGCTCCGGGCGCGGCTGTGCTTGCAGTGCAAGCGCCCATCGACGGGGATGGGCTACGGCATTTCATGGTCGCCGCAGCAGGTGGGGGACTGACCCTCAACGTCATCGCGGATACCGCGACCATGCCCGATCTCCACCATTACATCGAACTACTGCGAGCAAGTTTCGATGATTTGGCGGCGGCAGCCGCGATGCAGACTGCGGATTCACCTGACCAAGAGGTTGCCTCCTGATCGATCGGAATCGCAGGCACCTTTTCCGATTGCTGGATCCGGTGATACCCAACGATTCCGAGCAGAACCCAGAGGATCTGCATGTCGGCTCGCTACAATTCGGACATTCGTTCAGCGTCGGAATTGAGGGGCATGCATGATCTTTCGGAACTCGTTGCCAGCCGCGGTATCTCAGATGGGACCGCGAGACGCGGAGTTCGTCTACAACGAGTCCGGCGGACATCTGAGCCACATGGTCTGCGCCTACTTCTTCGACACGACGGGCCATCCGCTCGCAGAGATGACGCACGACGACGCGGTTCGGTGGATCACCGAAAGATTCGGGTACTGGCCACTGTTCACGAGTCGACTCCAGCGAGTTCCGCTGGATCTGGACTATCCCTATTGGGTCCCGGCCGATTTCGACGTCGATGATCACGTGCACGTCCATCGTGCCCCTGTTGCCGGGTGGGCGCCGGTTCGTGAATTGCTCGGGCGCTCGCTCGGGGAGCCGATGGACCTGTCCCGGCCGCCTTGGGAGTTGCACGTCATGACCGGCGTGCACGGGATCGACGAGCTGCCGGGCAATCTGACGCTGATCATGCTCAAGACCCACCACGGGGCCGGTGACGGTCTGGCGATCCGCGATCTGACCAACCTTCTGTTCTCCGGTCCGCCGAAACCGGAGACGAAGCGTGCCGGTTCGGGGCTTTCGTCGCTGGATTTGATCGGGCGCACGGTCGTGGGTCTGCTCGGCCAGGCGATCCGTTTCGGCCGGGGTCTGTCCGTGACAAAGGTTGCGGCCGAGACGGTTCGGGAGGCGGAAGAGGCCGGAGAGCTGCCTACGTACTCGGCCGACCGCCTACCGACCCGATTCAACGGCGTGCTGGGCGGAGACATCACGATCGATTTCCTGACGCTGGACGGCGCAGACATCAAAGCGATCCGAGCGGCCGTTCCGGACGTGACGGTCAACGACATCTTCCTGACCGTGGTCGCCGGTGCTCTCGACGCATACCTGTCGGAAAAGGGCGAGAAGTCGGCCAGTGGGTTGGCGGCGATGGTTCCCCGATCGATGCGGCAGATAGCCGAATGGGAATCGGCCAACCAACTGGCGCTGTTGACGGTCGATCTGCACACGGACGTCGAAGATCCGGTCGAGCGGCTGACACTGATCAGGGATTCGGCGCTGATGGCAAAGGGGCGGAGTTCGCACCCAGCCGTCCGTCGTTACGGCACACGCATCGAAACCTCGCCTGCGGCTCTGCTCAGACTCACCGGTCTCTCGCGTCGGCTCAACAAGCTGGACCCTTCGCACAAGGTCATTCAGAACACGACGATCAGCAATGTCCCGGTATCGGTCGACGGCAATGTCTTCGAAGGTGCGCCGGCGGTGGCAGTTCTCGGCGGGCAAGCGCCGGTCGACGGAGACATTCTGCGCCACTTCCTCATTGCCGCGCGTGGAGGTTCTCTGACGCTCAATGTCATCGTCTCGCGAGAGACGATGCCGGATATCGAGCACTATGTCGAACTGTTGCGGGTGGGGTTCACGACGCTTCTGCAGGCAGTTTCTGACCAAAATCGTGAGGTAGTCGAACGATAAAGAGTAACTTGCGTCGGAACTTGTGGTGAATCGACGATTTGTGTTCGGGAAATTTCTGTCGAATTCGTCCTAATTAAGGTAATTGTCCGTAGTGGTATCGAGTCGTTATCTCGCGGATTAATGTGACTGTCGACACGTCGAGTGTCTACCGCCGGACTGGTTCGATAATCGTCACCGACGGTAAAAAGAATCACCTACGCGAGGAGCTGAACATGGGTTCGTTGATGGATATTCTCGGTGGTCCGAATGGGGACGGTGCACCGATGCAGGCTTTGCTGACAATGCTGCTGGGCTTGGACAATGTCGGTGCAAACCTCTTCGGTTCACTGGCTGACACCGCCGGTGGAATCTTCGGATCTCTCGACACCCTCAGCTTTACGCCGCCTGTCGTTCCCTGAGTTTTCTGATCGGCGTCATTTGCTCGTCCCAAGTGAACCACTGAACATCTAAAGGAGAACGTCATGCTTGAAGGATCTGTCATGGACGCTGCCGGCTCAGTCGGTGCGATCATCGGTCAGGGGTTGGGCAGCGTCAGTGGCCTGGCCGTCAAGGGTCTCGAGGCCCTCGCTGCGCTCAGCGGTGGAGAGTTGAAGGCCGCCAAGTAGATTGTCGATTTCGGGGCCTGCTCGTGTTGGCGCGTAGGCCCCGAAATACCTTTTTGTCGGCGCGTAATTCTCGCCATGTCAATTGCCGGAATTCTCAACCTAACGGCATGAGCATCCAGGCGGCGAGATATACCAAAGCCGCGGTTCCACCCGTGCAAATAGCGGCGATAACCGCGAGTAGACGGACAAGATTTACGTCGGCGCCGAAGTAATCTGCAATTCCGCCGCACACTCCGGCGAACATTTTCTTGTCGTTGGAACGGGTGAAGGGGCGAGGTGTGTTGCTTTCGAATGTCATGCTTCAATTCTGAAGCGAGATGGCGCCGCGCACCATCGGGGACGACCCCCATCTGCACCCTGATCTTTTGAGGCCGCCGTGTCATACCCCGGTAGTTCATCCCAGCTTCACCGAACAGTTGCTGCGGGAGACTAACTTGTCGGCGGTGACCGATTTAGCAGAACGCCGACCGTTCCTCAGCGCCTTCGCGGATCTCTCGACCGCCGTCGATCTGGCCGACACCGCCGCCTTCACCGTCGACGACAATGACGACGACGATCCGGTGCTGCTGACGTCGCCGGACGGTTTCGAGGTCGACACTTGGCGGGAGGGCTACCCGTACGACGCACGGATGCCTCGGGACGAGTACGAAATGTCCAAGCGTCTGCTGCAGATCGAACTCCTCAAGCTGCAGAACTGGTCGAAGGAAACCGGCGCACGGCACGCCATCGTGTTCGAAGGACGCGACGCTGCCGGCAAGGGCGGAACGATCAAACGATTCATGGAGCACCTCAATCCTCGTGGCGCTCGCGTCGTGGCGCTGGAGAAGCCGTCGGCCCGCGAGTCGACGCAGTGGTACTTCCAGCGATATGTCCAGCACCTTCCGGCTGCCGGGGAACTGGTGATGTTCGATCGATCTTGGTACAACCGGGCCGGGGTCGAGCGGGTCATGGGCTTCTGCACCGACGAGGAGCACGAGCGTTTTCTGCGCCAGGTGCCGTTGTTCGAGCAGATGCTCGTCGACGACGGCATCAGCTTGATCAAGTTCTGGTTCTCGGTTTCCCCGCTGGAGCAGCGCACGCGGTTCGCGATCAGACAGGTCGATCCCGTTCGGCAGTGGAAGCTTTCGCCGATGGACATCGCTTCTCTGGACAAGTGGGATGCGTACACGGCGGCGAAGGAAGAGATGATCCGGTTCACCGATACCGACACCGCTCCGTGGACCGTCATCAAGAGCAATGACAAGAAGCGCGCGCGGATAAACGCGATGCGTCACGTGCTCAGTCAGTTCGATTACGACAACAAGGATTACGAGATCGTGGGTACTCCGGATCCGCTGATCGTGGGAAGCCTCGAATAGTCGGCGCGTGTGCTCTGCCCATCCGCGGCGTGGGTGGTTAGTGTGAGTTGAATGGAGACCGTACCGATCCAACTCCCCGACGGCACCGTGACCCCGATCCGTCTGTTTCCCGGACCGAATGACGACGCACCCGTGGTGGTGATGTTGCCCGGGCTCGGAGTTCCCGCCGGGTTCTACGATCCGGTGGCGCAGGCCCTGGTCGACGCCGGCTTCAATGCGGCCATCGGTGAACTGCGCGGCCAAGGTGACAGCAAACCGCGCCCGAGCGCGTCGAGTGTTTTCGGATATCAGGAACTGGTCTCGATCGATTGTCCGGCGACGTTCGAGGTGGTGCGTGAACGGTTTCCGGCCAGCACACCATTTCTGATGGGGCACAGCATGGGCGGCCAGATCGGGGTCATGTACGCGTCCAGGATTCGGGGCCGGCTCGGCGGACTGATCCTGGTTGCCTCCGGATCGCCGTATCACCGCGGATTCCCCGGAATCCGTGCGCCCGGACTCTATCTGGGTTCGTCCGCGATGTCGGTGACAGCCAACATCGCCGGCTTCTGGCCGGGAGACCGGGTCAACGTCGGCGGCTTCGGTCGACAGTCGAAGGTACTGATCACCGATTGGGCCCGGTTCGCCAGGACCGGTCGCATGGAACCCGTCGGTGCGGATATCGACTACGAGGAGCGGATCGCTCGCCTGACCTTGCCGGTCCTGTCGATCACGATCGAAGGGGACGATCTCGCTCCGCGCCGGTCCGCAAAGAACCTGGTGGACAAGCTCTCCGGGACCCAAGTGACGATGACGCACATCGACGAACCACTCGGTCACAACGGTTGGATACGCAATCCCACCGCTGTGAGCGAGCGCGTCGTCGCGTGGTTGCGCGACCGCTGAGAGATCAGCCGAGTTTCTGCCAGAGGAACTCGTAGGTCAGCGCAGTCTTGAAGGCCAGCTGAGCATTGTCCGCGGCGCCGCCGTGGCCACCCTCGATGTTCTCGAAATACAGCACCGGCTTGCCAAGCTCTTCCAGCCGTGCGGCCATCTTGCGGGCATGCGCGGGATGGACGCGGTCGTCGCGGGTGGACGTCGCGATCAGGATCGGTGGGTACGACGCGGCGGCGTCGATGTTCTGATACGGCGAGTACTCCGAGATGAATGCCCACTCCTCCGGGACATCGGGGTCACCGTATTCGGCCATCCACGAAGCGCCGGCCAGTAGGAGATGGAATCGACGCATGTCCAACAGCGGAACCTGGCAGACGATGGCGCCGAAGAGTTCGGGGTACTTGGTCAGCATGATGCCCATCAACAGGCCGCCGTTGCTTCCGCCCTGAGCTGCCAGAAGATCCGGGGTCGTGATTCCGCGATCGACGAGGTCTCGCGCGACGGCAGCGAAGTCTTCGTGCACCTTGTGGCGCCCGGCCTTGAGAACCTGTGTGTGCCAACCGGGTCCGTACTCGCCGCCACCACGAATGTTCGCAACCACATAGGTTCCGCCCTGCGTCAGCCAGGCACGGCCCAGGGAACCGCTGTACGACGGTGTCAGCGAGATCTCGAATCCGCCGTACCCGTAGAGCAGGGTGGGGCCGGGCTCGCTACGCGGACTGCGCACCACGAAGTACGGAACCTGGGTGCCGTCGGCAGAGGTGGCGAAGAACTGCTCCGTGGTGATGCCCTCGGCGTCGAAGAACGAGGGAGCCTGCTTGAGGGCAGTGGGTTCGGTTTCGCCGATCACGCCGTGCAAAAGAGTTGCAGGGGAGGTGTATCCACTCGAATTGACGAAGTACTCGTTGCTGACATCAGGGTCGGTGTCGAGAATTTCGATACTGGTCAGTTCTGGAAGCCCTTCGAAAGGTCGATCCTCCCAGCCGTTTTCGCCCGGCGTCAGGATGCGCAGCGTCGTGCGCACGTCGGTCAGGGCCACCAGAATCAGATGATCGCGTGTCCAGGTGTAGTGCTCGAGCGAGGAATGTGCGTCGGGTTCGAAGATCGATGTCAGTGCGCGTGAGCCGGCTAGGAAATCGTCGTAACGGATGGCAAGCAGTGCGCCGGTCGGATATTCGGTGTCCTCGACGGCCCACACGGACTTGGTGCGGATCAACAACCACTCGTGGTGAATCGAGATCCCGGCGTCCTCGGGGACGTCCACGAGCACCAGTTCACCGTCGGGGCGAACTTCGAAATGCTGAGAGTTGTAGAAATCGACCGAGCGAGTGACGAAGTCTCGTTCGAACCCGGGCGTCGGATCGTGCGAAGCCGAGATGGCCACGTCCGTGGACTGGCCCTCGTAGACGGTCTCGGCGCTGGAGAGGGGAGTGCCGCGCTTCCACCGCTGGGCCAGACGGGGATACCCGGAATCGGTGAGCGACCCTGGTCCGATATCCGTTCCGACGTAGACGGTATCGATGTCGATCCAGTCGATGTCGGTCTTGGCCTCGGGAAGGTAGAAGCCGGGATTCTCGCCCTCGGGAGCGAGGAACTCACGCTTGTCGATGTCGAACTCGCGAACGACCGCCGCGTCTGCCCCGCCGCGGGAGAGGCTGATCAATGCACGGTTGCGGTGTGGCCGTAGAAGTTGCGTGCCCTTCCAGACCCAGTTCTCGCCCTCGGCCTCGGCCAGGGCGTCGAGGTCGACCAGGACGTCCCATTCCGGGTCGTCGGTGACGTACTGATCGAACGTCGTGCGTCGCCACAATCCGCGAACGTGGGTGCTGTCGCGCCAGAAGTTGTAGAGGAACTCACCTCGACGGCGGACGTAGGGGATTCGCGCGTCGGTATCGAGGATCTCGCGCACGTCGCTCTGCAGTCGATCGAAGCGCTCGTTGTCGGTGAGCTGCTCCTCGGTCACGGCATTGTGCTGACGGACCCAATCGAGTGCAGACTCACCGGTCACGTCTTCGAGCCAGAGGTAGGGGTCGTGGCCGGTGGTGGGCTGCTGATCGGAAGTCATACGTCCATTCTTACTGCTCGCTCCCGACAGCACTCGACCCCGCTCCCGAAACACTGGAGCGGGGTCGAGTGAGAATGAATCGGGTCAGACGCCCAGGGAGTGAGCGAGCATCGGCCAGGAGTTGTGGAGATCGTCCTGCCAGTAGCCCCACGAGTGGGTGCCGGTCGGCTTGAAGTCGAAGGTGGCCGGGATCTTCAGGTCGCTCAGGCGGTAGGCGAGGTTGTGGGTGCAGTAGTTGACCGCTGCCTCGATGATGCCGCCGACGATCGCCTGGTTGGCGAGCGCACCGATCTGACCGTTGATCGCGGGATTGGCGAGAGTGTCGTGTGGGCCGGGGAGTCCGGAGCCGGTGGAGACGTAGAGCTCGGTGCCGCGGAGCTTCTCGGCGTTGAGGACCGGATCGTTGTCCTTCCAGCCCTGACCGTCGAGCGGGCCCCACATGTTGGTGATGTCAGCTCCGCCGCGGGTACCTGTGACAAGTTCGATCGCACTCTGACCGACGGGAGTACTGGTCTCGGCACATCCGCTGTACGCGCCGACGCCCTTGTAGAGGCCGGGAGCCGCGATGGCGAGGTTGAGGACCGAGGTCGCGGTCATGGAGATCGCGGAGATCGACTGGACCTTGTTGGTATTGAACTCGGCGTCGATGACGGGCGGGAGTTCCTTGGTCAGGAACGTCTGCCACTTCTGGCGACCGAGAACCGGATCGTCGTTCACCCAGTCGGTGTAATAGCTGAATGCGCCTTCGAGCGGTGTGACGACGTTGACGTTCTTGTCCTGGAAGAAGTTCATGACGTCGGTCTTGCGTTGCCAGGTCGCCGAGTCTTCGCCGCCGCCTGCACCGTTGAGTAGGTAGAGCGTCGGGCGGGGTTCGCTGTTGTCTGCTGGGAGGATGACCTCGAGCGGGATGTTGCGATCCATCGCCGGGGAGAAGACCGAGATGGTGACCTTGCGGTCGCCGGTCTTGGTGTTGCTCACGACGTGCGATCCGGACGTGTCACCGCCTGCAGAAGCTGTCGCCGGACTGATCAGCATCGGCAGCACCGTGGCCACTGCGAGAGCTGCGATCACACTGCCACGCTTGAAAATTCGAGCACGCATACGTTCGGATCCTCCACCTGAATGTCTTCGGATCCGGAACGGATCGAAGTGCCTGTGAGCCCTGACTGGAACAGGTTCACTTTTTGTTATGTGTCAGTAAAGCAGAGCAGCAGCAGAAAGTGACGCGATTTGCTTGCCTGACAATTGAATTGGCCCCGGAATTAACCCCCGAATTAACCCTCGAACTAGCCCTGAAAAGAACTCGACCCCGCTCCCGGAAGTGCAGGGAGCGGGGTCGAGCTGAAACGATTTCGGTCAGATGCCCATCGAGCGAGCGAGCATCGGCCAGGAGTTGTGGAGATCGTCTTCCCAGTAGCCCCACGAGTGGGTGCCGGTCGGCTTGAAGTCGAAGGTGGCCGGGATCTTCAGATCGTTGAGGCGGTAGGCGAGGTTGTGGGTGCAGTAGTTGACTGCTGCCTCGATGACACCGCCGACGATGACCTGGTTGGCGAGGGTGCCAACTTCGCCGTTGATCGCCTCGTTGTTGAGGGTGTCGTGCGGGCCGGGGAGTCCCGAGCCGGTGGAGATGAAGAGCTCGGTGCCGCGGAGCTTCTCGGCGTTGACGACGGGATCGTTGTCGATCCAGCCCTGGCCGTCGAGGGGGCCCCACATGTTGGTCACGTCAGCGTCGCCGCGCATGCCCACCACCAGTTCGATGGAGGACTGGCCGACCGGTGTGCTGGTCTCGGCGCATCCGCTGTATGCGCCGACGCCCTTGTAGAGGCCCGGTGCTGCGATGGCGAGGTTGAGGACCGATGTCGCGGTCATGGAGATCGCGGAGATCGACTGGACGCCGTTGGTGTTGAACTCGGCATCGATGACGGGCGGGAGTTCCTTGGTCAGGAACGTCTGCCACTTCTGACGACCGAGTGACGGGTCGTCGTTCACCCAGTCGGTGTAGTAGCTGAATGCGCCTTCGAGCGGGGTCACGACGTTGACGTTCTTGTCAGCGAAGAACTCGTTGACGTCGGTCTGACGCTGCCACGTCGCCCGGTCTTCGCCGCCGCCTGCACCGTTGAGCAGGTAGAGCGTCGGGCGGGGTTCGCTGCCGTCTGCCGGGAGGATGACCTCGAGCGGAATGTCGCGTCCCATGGAAGGTGAGTACACCTTGATGGTGGCGATGCGCCCGTTGTCCGTGCGGCTCGCGAGCTTGGAACCCGTTGTGTTTGCCTTGGCGACAGTTGCCGTGGTGGTCGACGGATCTCCGCCTGCGGACGACACTGCAGGGCTGATCAGCATCGGCAGCACGGATACTGCGGCTACAGCGGCGACCAGACGGCCACGCTTGAAAGTGCGAGCACGCATACGTTCAGAAACCTCCACCTAAAATTCCTTCGAATCCGCCCAGGAGTGAACGGTCCTTTGTTGCTGTTCCCGTACGGGAATTCATGCTGGGTACATGCTCTGTCGATAGGTACAGGGCGTGTGAGTCTTGTAAGTTCTACCGCATCGGTGCGTTATCCGCCAGTGAACCAGAGATTTGCTGAACGTACGACCAGTTTCAGGTGAATTTCCCTGATCATCGACGGGATTAGTGAGTGAACCGGACATATCCACTATGGGAACAACATTGTTGCCTACCTCTGCAGTCGAACGCGTCTGTCGAAGATCTTCTCCGATATCAGCGCCCAGCGGGGAGTTACGTTTCGGTGAACGTCGGTTACTCGCCGCAGACTCGCGCGGACTCGACGGCAATCGCCAAGAGTTTCGCGTGGCAGGCGCGGGTCGAGTTCCCGGAGATAACCCCTGTCTTCACCGTCGACGGCGTCGTCGAGATTCAGGAGTCCGGCGGAATCGCCCTGGCCTTCGACCTGGAGGACTCGAATCCGCTGGAGGGGGAGCTAGCCAACGTCTCGTACTTCCACGACCTCGGAGTCCGCTCGATGTTGCCGACGTACAACTACATGAACGCTGCCGGCTGCGGATGCTTGGACCTGGCGGACACGGGGTTGAGTGGATACGGCCGTGACCTGGTTGCCGAGATGAATCGCGTCGGAATGACGGTCGACGGCTCACATTGTTCGGTACAGACGGGGTTGGACATCTCAGCTATCACCCAGCGAGCAATGATCTACAGCCACTCGAACCTCCGAAGGTTGTGGGAGCATCCGCGCAACATCACCGACGATCAGGCCAGAGCGTGTGCGGAGACCGGCGGCGTCATCGGGATCAACGGCGTGGGCATATTCCTCGGCGTCAACGGACCGGATGACGACCAGGCTCGGCTGTCCGCGATGGCCGACCACATCGAAGAGGCTGTGGGACTCGTCGGCATCGATCATGTCGGGATCGGCTCCGACTTCTCCTTCGACGCCGACGACTTCCGCGAAGAGATCGAGCAGAACCCGTCGTCGTTCTCCGAGGCGTACACCGCGTGGGGGCCACTGCAGTGGACTCCTCCGGAGGACGTGCTGACACTTGATCAGGTATTGCGTGACCGGGGCTTCGACGAGCCGTCGATCGAGGCCGTGTACGGCGGAAATTTCGCCCGAGTTGCCCGAGAAGTGTGGGCTACCGACGGGTAATGCGACCATCTGGGGACAGCGAAACGATGCAGGACTACCCTGGTGAATCGTGACCTCACACTATGACGTCGTTGTCCTCGGAGCCGGCCCCGGTGGGTACGTCGCTGCTATCCGCGCGGCACAACTGGGCCTGAGCACCGCCATCATCGAGCAGAAGTACTGGGGCGGTGTATGCCTGAATGTCGGCTGCATTCCGTCCAAGGCGCTTCTCCGTAACGCCGAACTCGCGCACATCTTCACGAAAGAAGCGAAGACGTTCGGCATGTCCGGAGACGTGTCCTTCGATTTCGGCTCCGCTTTCGATCGCAGCCGCAAGGTCGCGGACGGGCGAGTCAAGGGCATTCACTTCTTGATGAAGAAGAACAAGATCCCGGAGTACGACGGCAAGGGCACGTTCGTCGACGCCAACACCATCAGCGTGGAGCTGAGCAAGGGTGGCACCGAGACGATCACGTTCGACAACGCGATCATCGCGACCGGTTCGTACACCAAGCTGCTGCCCGGCACCTCGCTGAGCGAGAACGTCGTGACCTACGAAGAGCAGATCCTCACCCGTGACCTTCCGGGTTCGATCCTCATCGTCGGTGCCGGCGCGATCGGCATGGAGTTCGGTTACGTCCTCAAGAACTACGGCGTCGACGTCACGATCGTCGAGTTCCTCGATCGGGCACTGCCCAACGAGGACGCCGACGTCTCGAAGGAAATCGCCAAGCAGTACAAGAAGCTCGGCGTCACCATCAAGACCGGTGCCGCTGTGCAGTCCATCAGCGACGACGGCAGCAAGGTCACCGTCTCGATCAAGGACAACAAGTCCGGCGAGATCGAGACCGTGGTCGTCGACAAGGTTCTGCAGTCCGTCGGCTTCGCACCGCGTGTGGAGGGCTTCGGTCTCGAGAACACCGGTGTCGCGTTGACCGATCGCGGCGCCATCGCGATCGACGACTACATGCGCACCAACGTCCCGCACATCTTCGCCATCGGTGACGTCACCGCCAAGCTGCAGCTCGCGCACGTCGCCGAAGCTCAGGCTGTCGTCGCTGCCGAGACCATCGGCGGCGCGGAGACGCAGACACTCGGTGACTACCGGATGATGCCGCGTGCGACGTTCTGCCAGCCGCAGGTTGCCTCGTTCGGTTTGACCGAGGAGCAGGCCAAGGCCGAGGGCTACGACGTCAAGGTCGCGAACTTCCCGTTCGCTGCCAACGGCAAGGCACACGGTCTCGGTGACCCGACCGGTTTCGTCAAGCTGATCGCCGACAAGAAGTACGGCGAACTGCTCGGCGGGCACCTCATCGGACCGGACGTTTCGGAACTGCTGCCCGAGCTGACCTTGGCCCAGAAGTGGGACCTCACGGTCAACGAGTTGGCACGCAACGTCCACACCCACCCCACACTCAGTGAGGCTCTGCAGGAAGCGATCCACGGCCTCGCCGGCCACATGATCAACTTCTGACGGCAGGGCCTTCGGCCCCGTGCGCCTTTTTCGGTAGTTCGCTCTACCGGAAAGGCGCACGGGGTTTTTCGTCTTTTGTGTCGAGTTGTGTTGCGAAACCGCCATCTGAGGCCTTCGAGTCGGGGTGTAGGCGCGCAACGCATTAGCGTCCCGAGTCGACCATCCGGCTTTCGAAGGACCACTCATGAAAACTCGTTCCGTACTGCTCGCGGCTTGCGTCGCGCTGACGCTCTCCGCCTGTGGGACCTCAGCTGACTCCGGATCTGACACCGAAGCTTCGGGTGCCGCCGAGGCGGGGGCGTTCCCCGTGACCGTCGACCACGCCTACGGCTCGACGACGATCGACGCGGAGCCGATGCGCATCGTGACCATCGGATGGAGTGGCCAGGATTCGGTGATCGCGCTGAACAAGGTTCCGGTCGCCATGGAGAGCTTCTCCGGCGACGGCATCGAGAACAACATCCTGCCCTGGGACGCTTCGCGTCTGAACGGTGCCAAGCCCGTTCTCATGACGACCAATCCCGATATCCCGTTCGAGCAGATCCTCGGGCTCGATCCCGACGTGATCCTCGCCGTCTACTCCGGCATCGACGAGGGCGAGTACAAGCGCCTCAGCGACATCGCGCCGACTGTCGCGTTCCCCGACCAGCCGTGGGATACGGCGTGGGACAAGCAGATGAGCATGATCGGCGCGGCACTCGGACAGCCGGCGCAGGCGCAGACGCTGATCGACGAGACCGGGGCGTACTTCGAGAAGCAGGCCGCAGATCACCCCCAGTTCCAGGGCAAGACCGCCACGTATGCAATGCGCACCGACGAGGGTTTGATCGTATTCTGCGGCACCGACCCGCGGATCCGTCTTCTCGGCCAGCTCGGGCTGAAGACCTCGCCCGGTGTCGACGCGGTGTGCACTTCCGGCGACAGTTCGGTGTCCGTGGGCATGGAATCCATCGACACACTCGACTCCGACGTCTTCATTCTCGTCGACGCCGACGGCACCAACCTGGACAAGCTCATGTCCTTCGGTCCGTTCGCGAACATGACCTCGGTGTCGAACGGCCGCCTGGTTCGCCTGGTCGGAATGGACTACGCGATGGCTACGTCCGCTCCGACGGTGCTGAGCGTTCCCTACGCATTCGACGAGTTCATCGCTCAGCTTTCGGACAAGCTGAGCTGATTCCGAGCGTCGTACGACGCTTGTGACGCAACGATTTTCGGAACCTGCGATTCGAGGAGTTCGATCAGGGCCGTGATCTTTGCGGCGACGTCGGCGCCGAGTTCGGTCAGGCTGTATTCCACTTTGGGCGGGATGGTTTCGAGTACCTCACGGTGCACGAGGCCATCCCGCTCGAGTGTTTGCAGGGTCTGCGAGAGCATGCGCTCGCTGACTCCGTCGACGCGTCGGCGCAGGGCACTGAACCGGTACGGGCCCTCGTTCAATGCTGCCAGTGCGAGTGCGCCCCAGCGTCCGGTTGCATTCTGCAATGCCGCCCGAGAGTTGCACCCGCGAGCGAAGACGTCAGCCTCGAGGGTTGGGTCCACGCCGTCGGCATTCGGATCAGGGGTCTGGGCAGCACGTGAAGGTGAGTCGGTGCTGGTCATGAACCCAGGCTACTACTGCACGATCCCATAGCGCTAACTCGACGTGTTGCACTTACGAAAAATAAGTGCATGATGGTTGCAGAACGCATTTACGCTTCAACCTGGATCGGGAGTTCGCATGAGCATTGCAGTCACCGGCGCAACCGGAAACCTCGGACAACTGGTCGTCGAGTCGTTGATCGGGCGGGGAACCGCCGCGTCCGACATCGTCGCAGTCGTCCGGAATCCACAGAAGGCGGAAAGCCTCGCCGCCCGCGGAGTAGTTGTACGTCAAGCGGACTATGCGGATGCCTCGGCGTTGGAAACCGCATTGGCGGGCGTCGACAAGCTGGTGCTGATCTCGGGAAGTGAAGTGGGGTCACGGCTCGCGCAACACACCAACATCATCGACGCGGCGAAGGCTGCCGGCGTCGGATTCATCGCCTACACGAGCATCTTGAATGCTCAGGACACTCCGATGAAGCTTGCTGCCGAGCACAAGGCGACCGAGGACGTGCTCACTCGGAGCGGTATTCCGTTCGCGCTGTTGCGCAACGGTTGGTACTGGGAGAACTTCACCAACGACCTGGCCGGTGTGATCGAACGCGGCGCACTGGTCGGTGCGGGAGCGGAAGGCAAGATCGCGGCTGCGGCGCGTGCGGATTACGCCGACGCCGCAGCAGTAGTCGCGACCACCGGTGGCCACGAAGGCGCAGTGTACGAGTTGGGCGGTGACGAGAGGCTCACCTACGCCGAATTGGCCGAGAAGATCAGCGAATTCGCGGGCAAGCCCGTCGTGTACCAGTTCGTGGACGAGCAGGCATACGAAGGCATTCTCGAAGGTGTCGGACTGCCTGCACCGGTTGCGCAGATCCTCGCCGATTCCGATGCCGCAATTGCCAAGGGGGCGTTGGACACCGAGTCGGGTGACCTGCAGAAGTTGATCGGCCGCAGCAGCACTCCGGTGGCTGAGGTGTTGAAGCAGGCCTGACCTGCTGTGCGCCTTTATTAACCGCGGGCGGTTAATAAAGGCGCACAGCGGTTACCCCATGTGGACTGCACCCTCGGCGGGCAGATCACCCTTCTTGGCGCGGACCAGCACCAGCACTACCGGTGCGATGATCGCCAACAGGATTGCCGCCCAACCGAATGCGGCCGAGTATCCGGATACCTCGGCGCCGAAGAAGTAGTCCGTCATCGAGGCGACGAAGTCCTGCACCGGCTGGGGGAGTAGCGCCAATTGATCGCCGGTCGGGATGGTCGCATTCGACATGTCGACAGGAATGCCTTCCGGCGGGATCGGCGCCGCGTTGTCGGCGGTGAAGGCCGACTTGGCCGAAGCGTAGATCGTGGTGAACAGTGCGGTGCCGAGTGCACCGCCGATCTGCAGGGTGGCGTTGACCAGGGCACTGGCAGCGCCGGCGTCGTGGTCGGGAACGCCGATCAGTGCGAGGTTCTGCATCGGCACCATCAGCAGACCGAGTCCGAAGCCGAAGATCGCGAGGCCGGGGAACACGTGCGTCCAGTAGGAGCTGTGTACCTCGATCTGGGTCAGCATGAGCAGTCCTACCGCAGCCACCAGCGGGCCCGCGACCATGAGCGGCTTGGGGCCGATCTTGGTGGACAACTGCGCTGCGATGGTCGACGCCAAGACGATGAAGAACGCCATCGGCAGCGATCCGACGCCGGCCATGACCGGGCTGAATCCGAGCACGATCTGCAGGTAGAACGTCAGGTACAACGTGCCGCCGAGCAGGGCGGCGCCCACCAGCATGGAGCCGATCAGAGCAGCGCCGCGATCGCGATGCCACGGAACGCTCAGCGGTAGAAGCGGATTCTTGCTGCGGCTCTCGACGACCACGAAGATCGCGAGGAAGACCAGGCCCAGTGCGATGAACAGCAAAGTGTCAGCCTGACCCCAGCCGTGCTCGGCGCGTGTGAATCCGTAGACCAGTGAGCCGAGCCCCAGGGCGATGAGGACAGCGCCGGGAAGGTCGTAGCTCGTGTCACCGTGCGCTTTGGTCTCCTTGACGATCGGGACGGCTGCAGCGATGGCGATCAGAGCGATCGGGATGTTGACGAGCAGGCACCAGCGCCAGTCGACGTACTGCGTCAGCACTCCACCGAGGAGCAGGCCGATGGCAGCGCCACCGCCGGAGATCGCGCCGTAGACGGCAAAAGCCTTGGCGCGCTCCTTCTCTCCGATGAAGGTGGTGGTGAGCATCGACAGCGCAGCGGGCGCGAGCAATGCTGCGAAGACGCCCTGGCCGGCGCGAGCGATGAACAGTTCGATACCGCTCTGCGCGATGCCGCCTATGCCGGAGGCAACCGCGAAGCCGGCCATGCCGACGATGAAGGATCGCTTGCGGCCCCAGTAGTCGGCGATACGTCCGCCGAGGAGCAGCAGCGCACCGAACGCCAAGGCGTACGACGTGACCACCCACGCACGGTCAAGGTCGCTGATGCCCAGTTCCTCCTGGGCCGCCGGTAGTGCGATGGAGACGATGGTGCCGTCGAGCACCACCATGAGTTGAGCGAACGCGACGATGCAGAGCACCAGCCAGCGACGTTGATGATTCGGATTCTCGGAGGCAGCCGGGATCGGTGGCAGAGTGCCGCCGTCGACGTGGGACGTGGTGGTCATTGGAAAAAGGTATTCCAGCCTTCTCGGGTGAGTCAAACGAAATAGTTCGTTCGGTTACCATCATCACTATGGCTCCCACTGACGTGACCGCGACGAAACAGCGAATCCTCGACGCTGCGCAAGAAGAATTCGGTACCTACGGGCTTGCCGGTGCGCGCATCGATCGGATTGCGAAGAACGGAAACGCCAGTAAGGAGCGCCTCTACGCCTATTTCGGCGACAAGGTCGCGTTGTTCCACGCGGTGCTCGACGTCGACTTCGAACAGGCGATGGAGTCCGTCGAGTTCACCGGTGAGGACATGCCCGCGCATGCCGTCGAACTGTTCGACGCAATGCTCGGCAAACCGCAGATTCAACGGATGATGATCTGGGGTCAATTGCAAGGTGAGGCACCACGGATGAAGAAGCTGGCCGAGGAACATTCCAGTTGGGTTCCGCGAATGGCCACGATCCGCAAGGCTCAAGAAGACGGCCTCATCTCCAAGCACTGGGACCCCCAGGACCTGATCACGATGCTGTTCGGCCTCGTGTTCGGTTGGGTAGTGGCCCCCGGTGTAGCCGACAACCAGAACGTCGACGCCGACGAGATCGCGCGCCGCCGTGAAGTGGTGCGCGAGGCCGTCACTCGAATCTGCAAGCCCTGACTGTCAGCGAGAGAGGTACGCGGCCCAACCGCCGTAGCCGGTGATGTCAGCTGCGCCGTTTACTGCGTCATGAGTGCAGCTGAAACCGACAGTTGTTCTGCCGTCGGATAACTCGACGCTCGTGAGCGCCATCGGTGCCGGCAAGGCAGCGAGGAATGCTCCCAGGCCGGCCGGTGAGATCCGGAAGATCTCGCCGACGACCGGTGCGCCGAGTCCAGGCCCACGGCGTACCAGGCCGGGCTTCGGTGGCGTCGTGTCGAGAGCGAAGAGCCGGTAGGCATCCGAGGTCGTGACGGTTTCGACGAACCGCGCGCCGAGGTCGACCAGCTGTGTGTTGAGGGGTTGACCGCGCAGGTGAGCGCCGAATACTGCGAGGTCGATTCCGGTATTGACGAGGGTGGGTGATGGCACACCACCGAGTCGCGCAGCGAGGTCGATGGCGATCTGGTCGTCGAAAGCGGGTACGACGAACATGACGCCGAACGGGTGATCTTCGACGGTGCGGTGTCCGGGCGCCGCGACGGCCGCCATGTCGAGCAGGTTGCAGAAGTTGGTGAAAGTTCCCATCCGGCGGTTGATTCCGAACGGATCCTCGGTCACGGCGGCGATCGTCGGATGTTCGGTGGTGGTGGGAAGCAGTAGGGCGTCGAACCCGGCGAGGAGTGCCCTGGCAGCGGCCTTGGCGCGGGTGAGAGCGTCGAGATCGTCGACCAGCTGGTATCCGGTGGGGTGCTTCGCGCCGAGCACGATGTCGGACACCGCGGGATCGGCTCCGGCAGGGCGGGTTTCGAGGAACTGGCCGGCCGCGGCGTATCGCTGCGCTACCACGGCGCCGTCGTAGAGCAATCGGGCCGCGTCGAGCAGTCCGGAGATGTCGACAGTCTCGGTCTCGGCGCCGCCGGCTACCAGAGCTGCCACGGTGTCCTGAAACGCTGCCAGATACGACGGGCTCAGTTGCGTCAGATCCTCGATTCGGGGCACGGCGACGCGGGGATTCGGCGCCGCCGCGAGACGAACGTCGGAAGGCCAGACTCGGCTGCGGGGATCTCGAGGTTCGAGGCCGACCATGATTGCCGCTGCCGCGGTTGCCGATTCGAGGTCGCCGGCAAATACCGTCACAGCGTCGTAGTCGATGCAGGCGGGCACCACTCCGTGGACGGGAATGACGCCGAGCGAGAGCTTGAGTCCGTATAGCCCGTGGAACGCTGCCGGCACCCGGCCCGAACCGGCAGTGTCGGTACCGATTCCGATATCCGCAATCCCCAGTGCCACGGCGACGGCGGATCCGGAGCTACTACCGCCCGAGATCAACTTCTCGTCCCATGCGCAGCGAACGGCTCCGTACGGACTACGCGTTCCGACCAGTCCGGTGGCGAACTGGTCCAGATTGGTCTTCCCCAGAACAACAGCCCCGTGCTCGATCAACCGTTCAACGGCACTGGCCGTTTCATCCGGCTCATACGCGAATTCGGGGCACGCCGCTGTGGTCGGTAGACCGGCGACATCGACGTTGTCCTTGACGGCGACCAGACGCCCCGCCAGGGGAAGGTGCTCGCCCGCAGCGAGTCTGGCCTCCACCGAGGCGGCGTCGGCGAGCACATCTTCCTTGCAACGCAACGTGATCCAGACTTCGGGGCGGTCTACTTCCTCGATCCGCTGGAATGCCTGCTCGACCCGGGCTGTCGGGGTGAAAACTTCTGCTGCGACGGTCATGGTGTGTACTGCTCCGATCAGTCCGTGATGTTGGCGAGTGAGAGCGCGGTGATCGCGCGGGTCACCCGGTCGAGGACGACGTCGAGAGACTCGCCGATGTGCTGATGCAAAAGCGTGCGGGCCTCGGGCAGATTGCCGGCACGTAGTTCTTCGAGGATTCGAATGTGCTCCGCGATCGAGGTGTCGATGCGGCCGTTGACCATGAAGTCGTACATCCGAACGTGCCGGATACGGGAATTCACCGACAGCAGTGACGCGACCAGTTCATTGTTGCCCGACGCCCTGAGCACGGCGACGTGAAACTCCTCGTCCCGTTCGACGAACCCCGGTTCCTGAGCGGGCGGATCGAGAGCCAGGGCACGCCACCGCACCAGCTCGTCGTCGAGGATCGTTCGGTCGTGCCGGATCGTCGGATCTGCGATCGCCCGGGTAATTCCTTGTAATTCCAGGGTGATTCGGAGTTCGTACAGATCTCGGATCCGCGGGATGCTCGGGCGCACGGCGGAGAATCCGTACTCTTCCCGGCGCAGGAGTCCATCGGCGCACAGCATCGTCAACGCTTCCCGTATGGGCGTGCGAGAAATGCCGAAACGCGTGGAGAGTTTCGGTTCCGTCAGGCGCTGATCGAACCCGATGGTCCCGTTGACCAGTTCGGTGCGTAGTTCCCGGTAGACCACCTCACGCAGTGGCTCCGGAGCCGTATTCATCCCTGTCGACATACCTGTATACGCTATTGATCAGGTGTTTCGTCCAGATGTCCTCGGGTTAGAGCTGAGTTACGGCCGCCGCGGAACTTCAGGAGAAGTCGCGCTGAACCCGCAAGGTTCCGATCGTGGTGGCCAGGCCGTCGTACTGGGTGACCAGCAAGGTGAATTCGATCAACCGACGATCGTCGAGATGCTGCGAGAGCGTTCCCCACGTGTTGTCGGTGATGTCCTTGGTGGTGACCAACTCGTCTACCGCAGTCAGGATCGCACGGTGACGCGGACTCAACTCGGAAGCGCCAGGGCCCTCGATGATCCGGGCCAGTTGTTCTGCGTCGATTCCGGCTTTGCGGCCGAGCCTGATGTGGTGATCCATCTCGTAACCGCAGTCCCGCAGATGTGCGACCCGCAGGATGATCAGTTCGGTGTCGTGCCGAGAGATCTTGCCGCCGGGCATGAGTGAGCCGGAGTAGTGCAGCCAACCGCGGAAGAGTCCGCCCGTGCGCCCCAAGGTGCTGAACAGATGCGCATCGGGTGCTCCGGCAGCCTTCGACAGGACACGCCAGATTCCCCAGTTGATCGGACCGAGGTCCTTGAATCGGCCGGGCGGGATGCGGGGGTTCATGCGACTCCACGGATGTGAGAGGGACGGAGGTCGATAGCTCGTTGCGCGATGTGGCGAACCGCAGCGCTGCGGCGGGGCGCGTGTACGCGTGACTTCCGGCCGACGATACCGCGCTCGAACGCGTCGACGGCGTCGGCGACGGTCGTGGTGCCGGCGCTGGCGAGGGTTCCGCGAGCGCCGTCGAAAGAGAGTGCGGTGGTATCGGTGTCGATGTCTCCGATATACGCGACGCCGACCTTGGTGCCGAGGTGTTTCATTTCCAAGCGCAACGCGTCACCCAACGCTTCGACGCCGGCGCGCGAAGCACCGAACGGTCCGCGAAACGGGTGCTTCGCCGCGCCGTGGGCGGATGCGACCACCAGGGCGTAACCGTTCTCATGACTGATGTGGGGACCCGCTGCGCGCAGGGTGAAGTACGTGCCCATGAGGTTGACTTCGACGGCGCGGCGCATGTCTTCGACGTCGCCGCCGAGGATCGACGAGTTCGCCTCGACACCGGCATTGGCCACGACGACGTCGATGCCTCCCAGCTTCTCGGCAATGTAGTCGACGCCGCGAGATACCTGCTCGGGGTCGGCGACATCGCACAACTGCCACGGTGCGCGGCCGCAGGAAGTGGCGACTTGTTCGAGAAGTTCAGGCTCGAGGCCGAGCAGTCCCACGGACGCACCGCGGTCGTAGAGGCGTCTGGCCAGCGAAGAACCGATGTTGCGGGCGGCACCGGTGATCAGGATGCGCCGACCCGTCAGATCGTCGGCACTGCTCTTGCCTGATTCGGCCTTGCCCGCCTCGCTCTTGCCCATGTGCTGTGTCCCTACGCAGTTACCTTCTGGTCCTCCGACGCTAACACCGCCGGGTAGCTGCGACTGCAAGTACCGCCAACTCCGTCCAAACGGGTGTTCAGACCGATGCGGCTTCGAGACGCGGATGTGACGTGGAAGCCTGGGGCGACCGCAATCGACGGAATCGGACCACGGCAACAACGGCGGCAACAGCGGCGAGGATCACCAACGGCAGTGACGGACCCATCGTGGGTTCGATGACAACCAGTAGCACCGGCAGTCCGAATCCGAGATAGGTGCCGACGTAGAAGATCCCGGTCAGGGCGCCCCGCGAGGCCGGGGGAGCCAGCGACTCGAGGTCGAGCAGTCCCTCACGCAGGCACAGTCCGTAGGCCGTACCGAGGACGAGCGCGCAGACGATGAACAACCCGAGCGCGGGGCGTGCGCCGCCGACCGCGACCAGAAGGTATCCGAGCGCCGCCAGCGCGGCGCCGACCGTGCCGGCCTGAGGACCCCAATTGCGATGGCGCGCAGCAGTTTGAACCAGGATTCCAGCACCCAAGGTCAGCGCCGCAGCGAAACCCGGAAGGAGAGGACCGGAGTAGCGGTCCCCGAGCCTGGCCGTCATGGTCACGAAAGACACTGTTGCGCTGGCGAACACCCATGGCGCCAACGGAAGTGCCCAGAGCAGTGCGCCCTTCACATTGGTTCCCGACCGCTCTGCACGGTCGGGAACCTGTGTGAACGTCGCAGCTTTGGTGGGAGCAGGAGTACGACTCCACACAGCCGCCGCGGCAACCGAACCCACCGACAAGACGGCCGAGACGACAAAGGGCGTAGCGAGTGGGAAGGCGGCAAATTGTGCCAACAGACCCGAAAACAGTGGTCCCAGTGCAAAGCCCGAGGTGAGTACGACGCCCGCCATCACGGTTCCGAACTTGCCGCGAAGGTCAGCTGCCCACGCGGTACCGGCGCCGATTGCCAGACCGGCACCGATACCGACTACGAGGCGCCCGACCATGAGCCCGGGCGCGTCGTGCCAGAGAAGAAGAATCAAGGTTCCGAGCGAGGCTATGAGTGCTCCGGGAAGGACGACTACAGCTCGGCCGACGCGGTCCGACACTGCTCCACCGGTCAACAGGCCGGGTAGGAGTCCGAGCGCATAGATACCGAAGACACCGTCGAGCACGGTATGAGAGAGGCCCTCGTCCACCCGGAGAACCGGGATGAGCGAGGCAAAGTGGTTGGCGGCCCAACCCGTCGAAAGTAGTACGGCCAGTACCGAGATGAACCCGCGACGGGATGGATCGCCCATACCGGCAGCTTAGGCGGGCACCAGATCGCTCACGTCGGCGAGGAGTTCGAACGTGCGCAACCATGCCTCGCGGTTGGTGCCGGTCGACACCGTGATCAGCTCGTCGGCCTGCGCATGCTCGGTGAACTCGTCGAGGTAGGCGCGGACCTCCGTAGGCGTGCCGATGGCGCTGTACTTGGTCATTTGCAGAACCTGCTGACCGGCGGGGGAGTCGAGCAGCATGTCCGCTTCGTCGTCCGTGAACTTGCGCCCGCGTCCGAGAAGAAGACTGACGCGCGAACGCTTGGCCGCGAGGAAGTCCTGCTGAGCCTGCTCGTGCGTGTCGGCGGCGATGACGTTGACGCCGGCGATGACGTACGGCTCCGCCAATTGCTCCGACGGCTTGAACTCGCGTCGGTAGATTGCGACGGCGTCGCGCAGGGCGTTGGGGGCGAAGTGCGAGGCAAATGCATACGGGAGACCGAGCATCGCGGCGAGCTTGGCTCCGAACAGTGACGATCCGAGAATGTAGAGCGGAACGTGAGTGCCCTTACCGGGAACGGCATTGATTCCGGGGACGCGCGAGGTGTCGCCGAGGTAGCCCTGAAGCTCGAGTACGTCCTGCGGGAAGCTGTCGGAAGAACTCGGGTCGCGTCGCAAAGCCTGCATCGTCTTCTGATCACTACCGGGCGCGCGGCCGAGGCCGAGGTCGATGCGACCCGGGTGCAGAGTCTCGAGCGTGCCGAACTGCTCGGCGATCGTCAGCGGTGCGTGGTTGGGAAGCATGATGCCACCGGCGCCGAGGCGGATTTTGCTGGTGTGCGCGGCGACGTGGCTGATCAGAACGCTGGTTGCCGAAGACGCGATGGAACCCATGTTGTGGTGCTCGGCATACCAGATTCGCTTGTAGCCCCACTCCTCGGCTCGCTGCGCCAAGGTCACGCTGGCGTCGAAGCTGTCTTTGGCGGTTTCGTTGTCGCCGATATGGGCGAGGTCGAGGATGGAAAGTGGGACGGCCATGAATGTGGTGCCTTTCTCAGCGAATAGAACGCAAGTGTCGTTGGAAGGTGCAACGATCTGGCCGGCTTTCCTATTTCCCCCTGGTCAACGCCCACGGATGGCGGCGGGAGGAGAAGGCATCAAGTCTTTGTCTCAATTTCGGTCATTTCGGATATTTCGGGTGAAAGTGGGGGCTAGATTTCCCGAATCGGAGGTTCTTTCGCATTCCAAGTGAATCGAGACCAGCATGACCACTGATCGGAAGGCTGTAAACAAGCGCAAAGTACGTGCATTGCTTGCCGGAGGACTTGTCCTCGGTATCGGCGCCGCTGTCACCTTGGCGGCGTGGACAGACAATGTTTTCGGCGACGCGCAGTTCAAGACGGGAAGTTGGAATCTCCAGGGTAGCTTCGACGGACTGACGACCTGGGGTGAGTATCAAGTGGACGCTTCCGCCGGCCACTTCCAATTCAGCACGGGATTCGACGCACTCTCACCCGGAACGACGGTATACGCGCCGGTAGCGCTTCGGATCGGTCCCACGGCCAGCACTTCCGGCGCGACGGTACAACTACTCGGTGCGACAGGCGGTGATGCCGACCTCAAACCTGCTCTGCGGTACTCGGTGTATCGAGGTGTCCCCTCCACGACCTGCACGGCGGCGGGAATTGGAGCAGGCACAGCATGGGTAGGCACCACAGCCAGTCCGGTGGCCTTGACGGCAGGTTCGGGTTCGGACGTCGCCTTGCTGGGCACGGGTGTGCCGGTGGAACTGTGCTTCGCGGTCACGCTGCCTGCCGGAGTCGACCCTTCGATCGTGTCGGGCAAGAACACCGGGCGCTTGCTCTGGCAGTTCACCGGCCAGTCCACCCCCTGACGCCTGCGTGGTCACAAGGCGAATGCGTCAGGTGTACGCACTAGCGGCTTCGGGACTCGTCCTGGGTATCGGTGCAACCACCGTGGCTGCCAGTTGGGTGGACAGCACGATGGGCGATGCATCGTTTCGCACTGGAACATTCGGAATCGAGTCGAACGTCGGCGGTGGATGGTCGTCGCATTCATCCAGTGGCCCTGGCGTTTTCACGTACACACCCTCGGCGCTCCTGATTCGCCCCGGCGCGTTCTCGTACGGCCCGATATCGCTTCGAACAGTGCCGGTCTCGCCGGCCGCATCCGTCACTCTGCAGGCGGCCACGGTTGCCGGCGACCCCACTCTGGCGTCGGCGCTGCGGTATCGGGTGGTCAAGTCGACGACCTGTGATGCGTCAGCCTTCTCCACGGGAACACCACAATTCGTGGTGGGAAGTGCGACGGTGTTTCCGTCGCTCTCAACTGGTTCCTCAGCCGGGGCCATCGCGCTACCCACCGGTGGAGTGTCCCCGGGAGCTCCGGTGGCGCTGTGCTTCGAGATTTCACTGCCCGGAACCTCGGCGAATTGGAGTAATCCGGCGTTGATCAGTAAGACGGCAACTCCCACTTGGCAGTTCAGTGCAACACCCTGAAGGAGCTGCAATGCCAACACGTGCCCGGACAACACATGCCCGGACGAAGAAGCGCTCGGTCCCCACGCTCATCGGGGACTGCATCCTTCAGGTTCTTGCAGTCGGTGGGGTCATCTGTATCGCTTTGGTGATCTGTGCCTTCGCCTTCGACATCACACTGATCATGTTCAAGACGGGTTCGATGTCGCCGACCATTCCGACGGGTTCGCTCGCCGTTGTGCGTGAAGTACCTGCGGATTCCGTCGAGGTTGGCGACGTCGTCACCGTCGATCGGGGAGTGTCCGAACTGCCGGTGACCCACCGGGTCGTCTCCGCTCGTACCCAGGACAACGGCATCACGATTCTCGATCTCAAGGGTGATGCCAACGCCTCGGCTGATCCCGCGGTATACGAGGTCACCACGGTCCGAAAGGTGCTCTGGCACGTTCCGGGATTGGCGCGGGTGATCGTCTACTTCTCGAATCCTCTTGTTCTGGGTGCGATCACGCTGACCATGGCCGCTTTGGTGGTCGCCGTATTCTGGCCGCGCAATACCGATGACGACGATGCCGACTCGGCCGACCCGAAAACCGAACCCATTCAGGTTCTTCTACCGCCAGACGGCGGTAGACAATGAAGCGTCGCCACCTGTTCTCAATCATCGTATTGGCAGTTGCGGTTGTTCTGGGCTCTGGTTTCTCGTCTCACCCACTACTCGGTGAGACAGACGCGGCGTGGACAGACTCCGAGTACGTTACCGGCCCGATTTCCACCGGCTCATGGACGACGAGTGGGTACGGCAGAGGCGCCGGCGGGCTCGGGTTGTCCAGTGGCGGAATCGTGATCGATCTTTTCGGCAGTTCGATGTTCGAAGGTGTTTCACAACAGAACACGATTGGAAAGGACCTGGACACAACCAATCTGGTGGTTGCAAAGCTGCTGGGTGTCAACTCGTTGTCCCGGACCGGATCGATCTCGTCGTGCGCTGCCTACTCGGTCGGGCAGCCTGCGAGCGGCCGCTGCCAGTCGGCAATTGTTTCGGATACCGATTCGACGTCGACACTCACATCGATGACCGTGACAGTGAACTTGCTGTCTCTACTGGGGATTGATCTGGTAAGTGCGCCGATAGTCACTGTGGCATCGCCGATTACGGCCGGGGCCGCGTGCGATATCTCGAACAGGGCATCGGTATCGGCGAGTAGCCCTACGAATCAGGTGACGGTGGGATCTCGCGTCCTCACGATTCCACAGCCTGCCGAGAACGCATCGGTGACGGTGACAGGGGCGGACGCCACTGTGAATGCCGCTGGATTGGCGACGATTCAATACACGAACATCAAGCTCGTGAGCACGCGAACGTCCACGGCAACAACGGCGCAATCGACGCTGAGCGTGAGTCTTTCGATGGCAGCTTTTGCGATTCTGGGGGCGCAGATACTGGGCACCACAAACGTCGCGTTCAATCTTGTAACGGCCCAATGCGGAATTGGCAGCGCGACATACCCGGTCACGCCGCTGAGCCTCCCAACCGGATTTGCTGCGCGTGCGGTCAGCCCGACGCCTACTTCGGTGAGCGAACCCCCGTCATCGACGACTTCTTCGACCACAGCAGCTGAGAACACGGCAGCTGAGAACACTGCAGGGATGACGACCACCGCGTCTGTGCCGACACCGACAGCAACCCCGACATCGACAGCAACCCCGACAACGACGGCAACCCCGACAACGACGGCAACCCCGACAACGACGGCTACACCAACCACGAGTACACCGGCTCCGGCGGACCCGATCGGGACAGTAATCCAGGGGCCGGTCGGTTCGAGTATCTCCGCCTTCACCACGGATGACGGACTCACCTGCGAGGTTGCTCCTGATGCGGACTACTCGCGCGAAGTTGCAGTCGAATGCTCGGACGGCACAACGGGTACGGTCCCCGGTTCTGAACTCGGCCCGCAGCCAACCGTAGCGGGGGAGTACCTGCTGGTCCCCCTGACGAGAGACCACGTCACCGAAGTAGTCACCCTGAAGTCAGCGACACGACGCTGATCAGTTCCGCACAGCGTTGGCCATTGCGGCCAACGAGAGGGCCTGCCGAGCGCGGTCGAGGACGACCGTTCGAGAGATGTCGATGTGCGATACCAGTGCCTCGTGGGCTTGCGGAATCTTGCCGTCGAGCACTAGTTCGACGACGGAGATATGTTCGTCCACGGTGGCCTTCATACGGTCGGGAGTCAGGTAGTCGAACATCCGCACGGGGCGCAGTTTCGAGTTGACGGCCTGAAGAGCGTCGACCAACGCGTGGTTTCCGGACGAGGCGAGGAGCGCGATGTGGAACTCCTCGTCGAGCGTCACGAAACCGGCGTCCGGTACCGGCATCTGTGTGCGAAACGCGTACCACCTGTCGAGCTCGGAACCGAGCGCGTCTCGATCATGGGCGGGGGCCTCACCCTCGAGTACCCGACGAAGCCCGTGCACCTCGAGGAGTAGGCGCAGCTCGTAGAGGCCACCCAATTCGTCGAGGTGCGGTCGGTACGGAAAGAGTCCGTGTTCGTCCCGCTCGACCAGCCCGTCGGATTCCAACTTCGCGAGCGCCTCGCGGACCGGTGTTCGCGAGACACCGTACAGATGAGCCAACCGTTCTTCGCCGAGCCGTTCGGATGGGGCGATCTGGCCCGACATCAGATCGCTTCGGATCGACCGATAGACCTGCTCGCGCAGCGGCGGGCGCACACTCATGTCAGATTGCCATCGCTCGACGAACCGCGTCGGTGGACGTGGTGCCGCCCTCACCGGTCGAGGTCACGTGTCCGGCCGCGAGAATGCTGTAATGCTGCGCAGATTGGAGTGCGAAACCGATGTGCTGCTCGACGAGGAGGACACCGAGATCGCCGCGCTCGGTGAGTTCCATGACGGTCCTTTCGATTTCGGCGACCACGTTGGGCTGAATGCCCTCGGTCGGCTCGTCCAGGATGAGGATCTTGGGCTCCGTGATCAGGGCGCGAGCGATGGCAAGCTGTTGTCGCTGCCCGCCGGAGAGAAGTCCCGCGCGCCGGTCGAGGAGTGTGGTGAGCGCGGGAAACAGATCCAATGCCTCTGCGATGAGTGCCTTTCCGCGTTTGCGCCCGTCGGCGACCACCCGAAGATTCTCGGCAGTCGTCAGTTGTCCGAACGACTGCTGACCCTGGGGTACGTAGGCGAGTCCGCGAGCGACGCGGGCGCTCGGCCGTAATCCGGTGATGTCCTCACCGTTCAGAAGTACCTTTCCCCGTGTGGGTTTGATCAGTCCGACGGCGGCGCGTAGCAAGGTGGTTTTGCCCGCACCGTTGTGGCCCATGACTGCCGCAACCCCGTCGCTGGGAACCAGCAGGGAAACGCCGTGGATCACTTCGGTACGTCCGTAGCCGGCGCGGATGTCGACGAGTTCGAGCATGATTCAGTCCTCCGGGGTCGGTTCGGTGTCGGCGCCGAGATCTGTTCCGGCAGCGGCTGTGCCGAGGTAGACCTCTTGCACCTTGGGGTCGGCTTGGACCTCCGCCACAGTTCCTTCGGCGAGTACTTTCCCAGCGGCGAGCACCGTGACGGACGTGGCGAACGATCGCATGAAGTCCATGTCGTGCTCGACCACGACGACGGTTCGCGCACCGCCGATGCGCCGCAGAAGGTTCCCGGTCTCCTCGCGCTCCTCGAGGCTCATGCCTGCGACGGGCTCGTCGAGCAGTAGCACGGAACAGTTCTGTACCAACAACATTCCGATTTCGAGCCACTGCTTCTGCCCGTGCGCCAGGATGCCCGCGGCAGTGTTCCTGAGGTGCTCCAACCCAGTTGTCTCCAGAGCCTCTTCGATCTCGGGAAGCACACCTTTGCGTTTTCTGAGCAGGTTCCACGCTGATCGGCCGGCTCCGGCCGCGATATCGAGATTCTGCAGTACCGAGAGCTCTTCGAAGACGCTTGCCGTCTGGAAGGTTCGTCCGACGCCGAGACGGGCGATCTTGTGAACCTTCTTGCCGAGCAGCTGCTCGCCGGACTTCGTGATCGAACCCGTCGCGGGAACGAGTCCGGTGATGGCGTCGACCAGCGTTGTCTTTCCAGCCCCGTTCGGGCCGATGAGAAACCTGAGGTCGCCCTGCATGAGGGTCAAGTCGACGCCGTCGACGGCCTTGAAACCGTCGAAGCTGACCGAAAGATTCCGTACTTCGAGGTACTCGGACGACATTCCGGCGTTGCCGCCCAGTGCCGGTGTGGGTTCGCTGGTGGCGGTTGTGTTGGTCATGACGACACCTCCACTGGTTCGGGTTGGGAGACCTTGACCGGTGGGTCGGCCGGGGTCTCACGCTTCTTGCGGTGGCGCATCAGGGCGAACAGTCCGGCCACACCTGCCGGGAAGAACCCGACAACGACGATGAACATCAACCCTTGTGCGTAGATCCATCCCGAAGGGAGTTTCTCCGAGAACGTCGACTGTGCCCACGCGACGCCGATCGCACCCAGTACAGGACCGAGAAGCGTTGCGCGGCCGCCGATCGCTACCCCGATGAGGAAGGCGATTGACGGGACGATCCCGACGTCGGCGGGGGAGATGATGCCCACGATCGGAACGAACAGCGCGCCGGCGATACCGGCGAGGAACGCCGCGGTCACGTAGGCGACCAGTTTGATGTTCGCCGGATCGTATCCGAGGAAACGTACGCGCTCCTCTTGATCGCGGACGGCGACGAGGAGTTCGCCGTATCGGGAGTTCATCAGCTGGCGAATCAGAGCGACCGATGCGAGAAGAACTCCGGCGGCGATGAAGAACAACATCTGCTTGTTCGCCGGATCGTTGAGGTTGAAACCGAAGAACGTGCGAAAGCGGTTGAGGCCGTTGCTGCCACCGATCGACTGCTGGCCGATCAAGAGGATCGCGAAAGCCGCGGCGAGTGCTTGCGAGAGGATCGCGAAGTACGCGCCCTTGACTCTCCGCTTGAACACACCGAGTCCGAGGAGAAAGGCAACAGCGGCCGGCAGGAAAAGGATCGCGAAGATCGCCACGAATGGCGAGGCGAACGGTTGCCAGTATCCCGGAAGTTCGGTCTTGCCGGCGATGGACATGAAGTCCGGGACCGCGTCGCCCTTGAGTTCGGCATCGGCGATCTTGAGGTGCATCGCCATCACGTATGCGCCGATTCCGAAGAACACGCCCTGGCCGAGCGTGAGCATTCCGCCTCTGCCCCAAGCCAAACCGATGCCGACAGCGACTATCGCAAAGCACAGGAATTTGGCCAACAGTGACAGTCTGAAGTCCGAGAGCACAGCCGGAGCGATGGCGAACAGCACGATTGCGGCGAGTGCAAAACCGCCCCACACCCGAATTCGGGAATTGTTCAGGATGCTCATACGAGGCTCCTCGTCTTGACTGCGAACAGGCCCTGCGGCCGAACTTGAAGGAAGACGACGATGATGACGAACACGATCACCTTCGCGATCGACGCCGTCGTCGAGTACTCGATGAACGAGTTCAAGATGCCGAGGGCGAAGGCTGCGATCACGGCTCCCTTCATCTGACCGAGACCGCCGACGACAACAACCAGGAAGGCGTCGATCAGATAGGACTGGCCGATGGTCGGGCTGGTGGAACCGATGAGCGTCAACGCGACACCCGCGACGCCGGCGAGCCCGGAACCGAGGAAGAAGGTCGTGATGTCCGTACGACGAGAGGAGATTCCGCTCGTCTCGGCCAGATCGCGATTCTGGACGACGGCCCGGATGCGTCTACCCATCGACGACTGCTTCAGTGCGACCGAAAGTGCGATCACTGCTGCGATCGCCAACACCAGAATGAAGATGCGGGTTTTCGGCACCACGGCGCCGAAAATATCGACCCCGCCCGAAAGCCAGCTCGGCGCCGAAACATTGACTGCCGGCGCGCCGAAGATGTCACGCGCCAACTGCTGAAGGATCAATCCGACGCCGAATGTCACCAACAGGGTGTCGAGGGGTCGGTGGTACATCCGCGATACCAGGACCACTTCGAGCACAACACCCATCAGTCCGCCGACGACGAAACCGACGAGCAGAGAAATGATCAACGATCCCGTTGCATTCGAGATCACCTGCTGCACTACGTATGCGGTGTACGAGCCGGCCATGATGAACTCGCCGTGTGCCATGTTGATGACACCCATCTGCCCGAACGTGAGAGACAACCCCAACGCTGCCAACAGGAGAATCGATCCGATACTCAAACCCGTGAACAACTGCCCGATCACAACATCCATGACAGACGCTCCACCTCTCTACTCGCCGATTCCGTCAATTCCGCCTTTTGTCGATCAGCTACCGAGCCCCTCAGCCCAGGGGTAGTTCTTCAGGTACGGATCCGGCTCGATCGGCTGTCCCGAATCCCAGACCGTGTAGATCAGTCCGTCGGAACGGATTTCGCCGATCCGGGCAGTCTTGGTGATGTGGTGGTTGTCGCCGTCGATGGTGACGAGTCCTTCGGGCGCTTGGAAGGTCACACCGTCGGCGTTGTCCTGAATATCCTTGACCGCAAACGAGTTGGCCTTCTCGACGGTGTTCTTCCAGAGGTAGACGGAGGTGTATGCCGCTTCCATCGGATCGGACGTGGGCTTGTCCTGGCCGAACTTTGCCTTGTACGCCGCGACGAACTTCTTGTTCTCGGGGGAGTCGATGGTCTGGTAGTAGTTCCACGCCGTCAGCTGGCCTTCGACGTTCTGGACTCCGATACCACCGACCTCTTCCTCCGCAATAGAGACGGAGACGACGGGCATGTCGGCGGGCTTCAGGCCGACATTCGAGTATTCACGGAAGAATGCGACGTTGGAATCGCCGTTGAGTGTGTTGAACACGGCATCGGCGTCGGCTGTGCGGACCTTGTTCACGATGGTGGAGAAGTCGGTCGAACCCAGAGGCGTGTAATCCTCGCCCTTGATCTCGATGCCGTTCGCTGCCGCGTACGCCTTGATGATGCGGTTGGCGGTCTGCGGGAACACGTAGTCGCTGCCGACCAGATACAGCGACTTGACACCCTTCTCCTTCAGGTAATCCAGAGCCGGGATGATCTGCTGGTTGGTCGTTGCACCCGTGTAGAAGATGTTCTTCGAATCTTCCAGTCCCTCGTACTGGACCGGGTAGTAGAGCAAAGAGTTGTTGTCCTCGAACACGGGCAGCATGGCCTTGCGGCTCGAGGAGGTCCAGCCACCGAAAACTGCTGCGACGCAATCGCTGCTGATCAGTTTCTCGGCCTTCTCGGCGAACACTGTCGGCTCCGACGCGCCGTCCTCTGCCACGATCTGAATCTTCTTGCCCAGCACACCGCCGGAATCGTTGATCTCCTGCACCGCCAACGAGATGGAGTCGCGGACCGTCACTTCACTGATGGCCATGGTGCCCGAGAGTGAATTCAGGGAACCGACCTTGATCGTGTCCCCCGAGGTGTCGACGCACGACGTAGCCGTCGAATCTCCCGATGCGGTGTCTGTTGCCTTGCTTCCGCAGCCGGTGAGAACCAAGCCCAGCGCGGCGAGAGCGGCCGGCGCGGCAAGGGTGCGCTTCGAGAAGGTTCGCATGTACGGGCCTTTCGTGTCGATGGCTCTGGCAGACAATGGCTCTGACAGATCTGTATCCGGAGTGCGTATACAACGCTGTATTCGTCGAGTGCACAGAGTAGGTGGAAGTTGTTGCGGTGGAATGACTGTCGGTGACAAGTGTGTGTCCGGTGTTTCGATTGGGTGTCCAGGACCTCACACCGCAGGTCAGCGAGGGTGCGGTGTTAGCATCGACGAGAAATTGATCAAGCACTCGCTTGACGATCGGAACGTCGGAAGGATCTTCTCGTGCGCTCGACCCGACGGGACGAAATACTCGCTCATGCGGCCAAGCTGTTCAGTGAGCGGGGAATCGCCGCGACGACGGTGCGAGACATCGCCGACGAAGTCGGGATCCTCTCCGGCAGCCTCTATCACTACTTCGACTCCAAGGATGCGATAGCCAACGAGATCGTCGTCCGGTTCCTCGAAGATCTCAACGTCCGGTACGAGGACTCGATCGAACCGGAAGGTTCGGCTCGAAATCGGCTGGCCACGATGGTGTCGGTGTCTTTTGCCTCGGCGGTGGATCACCCGTATGCCACGGAGGTCTATCAGGGAGAAGCCATACTTTCGTCGCAACCGGCGGACGCGCCCATCACCATCCTGGTTCAGAAGGCACACAGCTACTGGCGATCGGCTATCGCTCGCGGAATTGCCGACGCGGAGTTTCGGGATGACATCGATCCCGAACAGTTTCACCGTCTCTTGCGTGAATCCGTCTGGTCCACCGTCGCGCAGTATCGCCCGCAGCTTTCCGAATTGGCCGAAGATTTGCAGCGCAATCTGATTTCCGTTTTCCTGGACGGCTTTGCCGCACGTTCCGTCGACGGCGAGCCGGTGGCGCGCATTGCGCGGCGCACGGCGAAGAAGGAAGCGCAGGCCGAATCTCCCGACTCGGACCTTGCCGAACTCCGCTCTGATGTCGACGAATTGAAGTCCGTCATTCGCGAACTCAGCTCCTCGATCCGGCAGCTGCAGAAGCCGTAACACCGCAGTTCCTGCGCGTGTAGTTCGGATTTTGACTATCAGTGTGACCCAGTGCATACTTCTGTCCACACTCGTAAATCAAGCGCTTGTTTGATTTACCAAGCATAGTTTGGACGGGAGTTCGATGTGAGACTCGGAAAGGCGATCGCCGTCTGCGCGGCAGTGGTCCTCGGGGCGAGCGCGTGCGCATCTGCCGGTGTCATTCCCGAAGACACCATCGTCATCGGTTTGGACGAGGACTCCACCGGGCCCGGTGCGTCATACAGCACGATCGCCGGCAAGACCGTGCGGATGACCGTCGACCTGATCAACCAGGCCGGCGGAATCAACGGCAAGCAGGTCGAATTGGTTGTAGAGAACGATGAGAGCAGTCCCACCAAGACCCCGTCGATCATTCGGAAGTTGGTCGATCACGGGTCCAGTGCGGTCATCCTCGCTACCGGCAGCGGGTCGGTGCTGCAGGCCAAGTCGATTCTCCAGCAGTCGAAGATTCCCGCGATCGCTCCGGTCGTTCTCAGCGACGCCTTTGCCTCGGCGCCCGACAACGACTACTCGTTCATGATTCCGAACTCCTTGAAGCAGTACGCCCAGGTGTACTGCGGGGCTTTCGAGAAGATGGGGTACAAGTCCCTGGGAATTCTCGGTGACGCGAGTGCATCCATCGACGGAATCATCAAGACCCTGCGGCCGGCGCTCGAGCAGTGCGCGAGAGTGACGGGCGTCGAAAAGGCGCCGGTGGATGCCGCGGACATCACCGCTCAGGTCTCACGTCTCGCGGAAACCGAACCGGACGCGATTCTGGTCGCCAGTATCGGCGGGCACTTCGAAATCCTCGCGCACAACACCTTGTCGAAGATCACCCCGCAGACGCAACGCTTCTCACTCGCTTCCATCGGAAACCAGCCCGCATCTTGGGCTTTGGCAGACCCGAAGGCGTTGAGCGGCATGGTGTACATGGGCTCGCTCAGTGAGAACAACCCGAGAACCGCCGAACTGCGTAGCAAGGTGCAGGCGGTGAAGGGGTCTGATTATCAACTGACCGCCTACGACGCTCAGGCGTACGACGCCGTCATGATGTTGGCCGAGGCCATCGAGATTGCCGGCGACCACCGAGATCGGACGGCCGTTCGTGATGCTCTTCAACAGGTTTCGGCACTTCCCGCGAGCTTCGGCCAGGACGGATTGACACTGTCGTTTTCCCCTCAGGATCACCTGGCGCCGGACAGCCTCTGCGGACTGGTGCTCGTCGAATTCGGTGAGGACAACAAACCGGCCCATCCGTGGGATTCCTACCAACCCCCGTGCGGCTAACCGAGGAGCCTTGACATGACAGATGCACAACTGTGGCTCGCAGCCATCGAGATCGGTGCCTTCTTCTCTCTGATAGCCCTCGGAATGTACCTCGTGGTGGTCGGCGCCGACTTCTTCAACTTTGCGATGGGTCCGTACGCGATGGCTGCGGCCATGGCGTCGAGTTGGGTCGCGATCAATTACGGGCTCGCTCTCTGGATTGCCATGCCACTGGGGATCGCGGTGGCAGTGGCGTTGTTGATCCTGACGGAAAAGCTTGTGGTCAAACAGGTTCAGAAGCGTTCTGGTCGGGGGGAACTACCGGCGTTGGTGGCGGTGACGGCAGTACTGTTCGGGATCCAGCAGCTCGCCGGCACTGTTTTCGGCCGCACACCACTTCCCGGGCAGAAGATCTTCGACTTCGATCCGATATCGGTGCTCGGTGCCACCGTAGACAGCTCGACCGTTGTACTCGTCGTCGGTACCGCAGCGATCTTCGTCGGTATCGGACTGTGGCTGAACCGGTCCACGTCGGGCCGTCTGCTTCGCGCAGTCGGCGACAGTCCGGATGCCGCCCGCGTCCTGGGCTTGCCGGTGGATCGGGTACGGCTCATCGCGTTCACCCTCGCGGGCGTGATCGCCGCCGTCGCCGGACTTCTGTTCGCTCCCAAGGCCGGTGTTCAGTTCACGAGCGGTCTGTCATGGACGCTGACGGCATTCATCGCACTCGTCATCGGTGGTACCGGCCGGAGTTGGGCTCCGCTGATCGGCGGAATGGTGTTGGGCGTCGTCCAGGTTTTCGCCCCGTACTACTTCGGTGCGAGTGCTGCTCAAACCGCGATTCTCTTGATTGCCCTGGTGTTCTTCGCTTTCCGTCCGGAAGGCTTGCTCTCGAGGAAGGTTCGCGTCTGATGGCCTCGCTTTCTACCAGTCCGCCCACGTCAAGTCCGCCCACTCCGGCCGGCAGTTCCCGGACGAGGATGCTCGCCGTGTCACGAGAAGCGCTGATCACCGTGGCCGTGGTTGCTGCCGTGCTGCTGTGGATGGGGCCGAGTCTGTACCGGCAGGATCTGGTGTTCCTCGCTGCGACGTATTCGCTGATCGCCCTCGGCATGTACGTGCCATTCGTGCTCGCGGGATCACTGTCGATGGCGTACAGCGCGTATGCGGCGATCGGCGCGTATGCCGTTGCGCTGATCTCGGTTCGGACCGGGTTGTCGATGTGGTGGGGATGGATTCTCGGCGCCCTCGCCGCTGCAGCGGTTGCAGTACTCCTCAGCTTGGCAACACAGAAACTCTCCGGCTTCTACCTTGCCGCGGTGACCTTGTTGTTCGGTATCGCTTTCGAGCACTGGTTGATCGACGGGCCGAGTTTCACCGGCGGGTCGGCCGGGATCTCGGGCGTCGAGACTGTGACGATGTTCGGCTGGGAGCCACCGCGCTACGCATTGGTCGTGTTCGCGATCTTGTTCGTGTGTCTGATCGCGGTCACTGTCGATCGACTTCGGAAATCGGTGTGGGGGCTGATGTTGCAAGCTGCCCGCGACAATCGTAATGTCGCACGGTCTTCCGGCGTCAATCCTGCGCACCTGACCGTTGTGGCGCTGGCGATCGGTGCCGCGATCGCGTCGACCGGCGGATCGCTGTTCACCGTGTCGGTGCAAGCTGTCACTCCTGAAACCTTCACTCTCAGTATTGTTTTCCTTGCGATCTTCATGCCGATCATCGGCGGTCGCAGTTCGGCGTGGGGTGCTCCGCTCGGTGCATTGATCGTGGTGATCGTGACGCTGAACATGCCCGGGTACCAGGGAAGTGGCGAACTCCTGCTTGCCGGAGCCGTCCTGGTGATCCTCATCGTCGCGCCTGGTGGGGTGATCGGGTGGAGTCAGAACGTTCTGGGTCGAATGAACCGTCTGTACAAGGAGCGTGGCAATCGATGACTCGGCTACTCGAAGTGAGCGGGCTCCACAAGTCCTACGGCGGCGTCCGCGCTGTCGACGATGTCTCGTTCAGCGTCGGACCGGGAGAGGTGATCGGCCTTGTCGGCCCGAACGGGGCAGGCAAGACCACACTGGTGGACTGCATCTTCGGCACACAGCAAGCAGACTCCGGAACCGTCGCGCTCGCCGGTGCTCCCTTGACCGGGCCGTCGGAGCGCCGTGCACGGCAAGGGCTCTCGCGCACGTTTCAACATCCGCAGCTCGCGGCGGAACTCGACGCCGTCGACAACATCATCCCGGGACTGTACGGGCACAAGATCACCTCACCGCTGCACTCGCTGTGGTGGGCGATCAAAGGACCTTTCGAGAACTGGGACCGGACAGCGCAGCGGGCCCGGGAGATCGCTGCGCGATACTCGGTCACCGACGTCGAGAGTGCTTGCGGGGATCTCAGTTTGGGCGCGCAGCGTCTGGTCGAGGTGGCGCGGGCGATGGCGACCGAACCCGATGTTCTCCTGTTGGACGAACCGTTTGCCGGCGCGGATCACGACGGCATCGCTGCCATCTCCGATGCCGTGCGATCGATTGCCGCGCAGGGCAAAGGAGTAGTCCTGGTCGATCACAACGTCGATCTCATCGCGGCGCTCGCCACCAAGATCGTGCTGCTCAATTTCGGATCAGTGGCGTTCTACGGACCACCGCAGGAGTGCTTGGCCAGCGACGCGATGCGAGAAGTCTATTTCGGTTCCGAATACGAGGAAGGCGCCTGACATGCTCGAACTCGACAGAGTCACAGTTCGATACGGATCTGCTGTCGCCGTCAGGGACGTCTCCCTTGTCGCCCCCGCCGGAGAAGTGACGGCGATCGTCGGACCGAACGGTGCAGGCAAGACCAGCTTGGCGGGATCCATCTACGGCTCGGTTCCCGCCACCGGGACAATCAAATTCGATGGTCGAGAGATCCAGAAATTATCGGCACTGGATCGTGTCCGCAGCGGATTTGCCTACGTTCCGCAAGGCAGACAACTGTTCATGCGAATGTCCGTTCGCGAGAACCTACGCGTCGGCGCAGACCTGCTGGGATTGAAAGCCGAAGCCGTGGAAACAGCTTTCGAGAGGTTCCCGATCCTGCGTGAACGCTCGGAGAGTTATGCCGGGGTCCTCAGCGGTGGTGAGCAGCAGATGTTGGTTCTGGGGCGGGCCCTTCTGGAAACCCCGAAAGTGCTGCTCCTCGACGAGATGATGACAGGACTGGCGCCGAAAATCGTCGCGGAGCTGCGAGCGCTGGTCGGGGGTCTGGCCGCCGAGGGGGTGACCGTCATCGTGACGGAACCGGCACTTACTGCACTGAAATCGGTTGTCGACCGCGGATATGTCATGCAGCGCGGCGAACTCGTCCGCGAATGCGATTCCGCAGCGACACTGGACAACGCGTACAAACAATCGATGGGCGTCCTCAGCGCCGACGGGAGATGATCGACGATCATGCTTGAAACGAAGACACTCGACTTCACCGTCGGTGAATTCGCCACGAATCCGGACCGGTTCGCCGGCGTCAGCATCAGCGAAATGGTCAGGCATTGGTCTGAGACCATCCCGGACGAAACCGCCTTTGTCACTCCGGAATCGAGGGTGTCGTGGAAACAGTACGACGCGGCTGCCGATGCGATCGCGTCGGCGCTGGATCTAGCTGGTGAGGGGTACGGACATGTTGCCGTGTTGCTTCCCGACACCGCTGTATTCCATGCGGCTCTCTGCGCAGCATTTCGTACCGGCCGCGTCGCCGTCGGAATCGGTTCGCGCTCGGGCATTCGCGAGATCTCTCATCTGATCGCCCGCTCGGAAGCCTCCGTACTCGTCACCACTCGCACGCTGCGAGGCGTCGATACCGCCGAACTCGTCGCGAGTCTGCGGGCAGAGCATCCCGGACTGGACGTCGTCTTCGCCGACGAACGCGCCGACGTGAGTTTCGAACGCGTGAGCGCACACGGCGAACTCACCTCGTTGCCGGTCGAGCTAAAGCAGTTCCCCGCAACCAGTCCGTGTTTTGTCACGTCAGCCGTTTCGATGCTGAACTCGACCTCCGGCACGACGGGCCTGCCCAAACTGGTCACACAAACCGAGGATCGTTGGGTTGGTTTCTCCGAGATTGCCGCCGAGGCGGCGGCGATCGGTCCGGATGAGGTGTTCCTCGGCGGGGTTCCGGCGCCTTTTGGATTCGGCCTCTGGACTTCGCATTTCCTGCCGGCGCTACTCGGTGCTCGTAATGTCGTCATGGAACGCTTCGACGTTTCGGTGATGATCGAGTTGATCGAGCGCGAACGGGTTACCGCTTTGAATTGTGTGAGTACACAATTCAAGATGCTGTTGCGTTCGGAGGCCGCGGAATCCGCCGATCTCTCGTCACTTCGTTTCATGTTCACCGGTGGTGAAGCCGTGCCGTATTCGGAGGCACTGGCCTTCGAACAACGCACCGGAGCTGCGGTTCTGCAGTTCTACGGCTCGAACGAAACCGGCGCGGTCTCGGTGACGACGGTTGCGGACGATTCCGATACCCGACTGAAGACGTGTGGCCACGTCATCGATCGTATGCAAGTTCGTGTATTCGACGACGCTGCAAAGGAAGTGACGGGCTCGGTCCGTCGTGGTCAGCCTGGGGTCAACGGACCGCTGATGTGTCAGGGCTATTGGGGCGACGTCCATGCAAACGACGAGTTGTACACCGACGACGGTTGGATGCTTCTCGGCGACATCGTCGAGATCGACGAGACCGGGCGGGTGCGGGTGGTGGGGCGCAAGGCCGACATCATCATTCGAGGCGGCAAGAACATCTCCGCGGTCGAAGTCGAGGAGTACGTGCGCGCGCATCCTTCGGTAGAACTGGTCGCCGTGGTCGGGGTCGACGATCCGCTGTTCGGTGAGAAGGTCTGTGCGGTCGTCGTATCCGCCGATGACGATCTGAGTTCGGAGGACCTGACCGCCTGGCTGCAGAGCCGAGGAGTGACCCGCGAGTACATACCCGAGTACGTGATGACGGTCGCCGAATTGCCGATGGCGGCAGGCGGCAAAGTAGCCAAGGGCGAAGTCAAGGCACTCGCGCAGCGGCGGATCGCTGAACTCGGCTGATCGCGCCTGGCAGTACCGGCTTCGCGTTACGCTGATCCGGACATTGTGCCGAGAGTGAAGGAAACCCGATGACGAACCCTTCACCGCACCGATGGCGCAAGCGAGCACTGTTAACGCTCGGGATCCTGATCCTCCTTGTCGGCGCCGTGGTTCTGGCCTTTGTGCTCAGCCCGAGACCCGGCGCGCTCACCGTGCGCTGGGTCTTCGATCGTGACGCCGTGAAAGTCACCGAGGCGCTGGAGAAGCACGCTCCGGATGGTGTCGACTCGATCAAGGACCAGCAGTACCGCGCCGATGACGACGACGCATACCTGGATGTCTACTTTCCCGCGGCGACGACGACCGCATTGCCTACGGTGATCTGGACTCATGGCGGTGCCTGGATCTCGGGAAGCAAGTCCAACTACGCGCCGTACTACGAGTTGCTGGCCTCTCGTGGCTACACCGTTGTGTCCCTGGACTACTCACTCGGACCCGAGCACAACTATCCGACCGCGGTGCGGCAGCTCAACGACGCGCACGCGTACGTCGTCGCGAATGCGGAACGACTGCATGTTGATCCGACGAAGATTGTTCTCGCCGGTGATTCTGCGGGAGCGCAACTCACGAGTCAGCTCGCCGCTCTCATCACTGATCCCGCATATGCGGACCGAGTGGGCGTGAACCCGTCGCTGCGGCCGGATCAGTTGCGCGGAGTAGTCCTCAACTGTGGCATCTACGACGTCGGGAACATGGTCGGCGGGCCAGGCATCATCGGCTGGGGAGTTGATCGGTCCCTCTGGGCGTATACCGGGGTGCGCGACTTCATGAGTACCGAAGCGGCGGATCAGATGTCGACCTTGAACTACGTCACCGATCGATTTACGCCTGTCTACGTCAGCGGCGGCAACGCGGATCCTTTGACAGATTCTCAGTCGAAACCGTTGGCTGACAAATTGACGGGGTTGGGAGTTGGGGTCGACACACTGTTCTATCCGGCCGATCACGTTCCGGCGCTCGGTCACGAGTATCAGTTCGATCTGGACAATGCCGACGGTCTCACTGCACTCGATCGCACGGTTCAGTTTCTCGACGCACATACCCGCTAGTTGTCGGATGATGCTGAGACGCTAAAGAAATGGTCATTTCAGACAAAGCGCCGCGGGTGTGTTGCCGGGTAATTCTCGACTAGTCCTTTTGGTCTAGCCTGGGTGAATCCGATCCGACCCCAGGAGTTGTTGTGCGCGCGTCTTCCCCCGACAGACGGCGAAGGCGCATTGTCGGAATCGCTGCGGTATTCGTCGTCATTCTGCTGTCCGGTGTGGCCGCGGCGCTCGTCAGTCCGTGGCCGGGAGTTCTCCTCGTACGGTGGATGTCGGCGGGTGGCTCCGAAGCGACTCACGCACAACTCGACAGGCACGCGCCATCAGGAATCGTCTCGGTCCTCGATCAGTCGTATCGCGACGGCGACGACGATGCGCAACTCGACGTGTACTACCCGTCGGAGTCCACTTCTCCGCTGCCGACGGTGATCTGGGTGCACGGCGGTGGCTGGATATCAGGATCGAGAACCGATGCGTCCGGTTACTACAAACTGTTGGCAAATCAAGGCTTCACTGTGATTTCGGTGGACTACTCACTGGGACCAGATGCGTATTACCCCACCGCAGTGAATCAGCTGAACGACGCGTATCGATTTATCGTGAGCAATGCGGACAGGTTGCATGTCGATTCGAACAATCTCTTTCTTGCGGGAGATTCGGCAGGCGCGCAATTGTCCAGTCAGTTGGCTACCGTCATGACCAGCCCTGACTACGCGTCGCAGATGGGGATTGAACCGGCACTACGCCCCGAACAGATACGTGGAGTCGTCCTCGACTGCGGGGTGTTCGATCTGAAACCGCTGCTGTCACAGGGGAAGTACCTCGGTTGGGGCGTCGACAAGCAATCGTTGTGGGGATACCTCGGAACGAGGGACTTCGACGGGTCGACTGCAGTGGGTCAGATGTCGACACTCGGGCATGTGACCTCGACCTTTCCAGCGACGTTCATCACCGGCGGAAACATCGACCCGCTGACCGCCAGTCAGTCGAAACCCATGGCGCAACGGCTCGCCGATCTCGGCGTCGAAGTCGACGCACTGTTCTACCCCGACGATCACGAGCCTGCGCTCGACCACGAATATCAGTTCGACCTCGATACCGTGGACGGGATGATCGCGTTCGATCGCACAGTCGCGTTCCTTCGCAACCACGTGCGTTAGTGCGCTCAGCGAATCACGTAAGGCGAAATCGAACTCCGGTGCTCGCTGATGTCGAGGTCTTTGCCCAACGGAGGGAAGGCACGCTGCGGACAGTTGAGGCGTTCGCAGACGCGGCAGCCCGAGCCGATCGGCGTTCCCGGATTCGACTCGTCCAGATCCAGACCGTCGCTGTAGACGAGCCGGTGCGCGTGTCGAATCTCGCATCCCAATCCGATGGCGAAGATCTTTGCGGGCTGTCCGTATCGAGCCGCTCGACGTTCGACCGTGCGCGCAACCCAGAGGTATCGGCGGCCGTCGGGCATCTGTGCGATCTGGGGCATGATCTTGCCCGGATAGGAGAACGTCTCGTAGACGTTCCACAGCGGGCACGTACCGCCGCTGGTGGAGAAGTGGAAGCCGGTGGCGGACTGACGCTTCGACATGTTTCCGGCACGGTCGACACGTACGAACATGAACGGAACCCCGCGAAGTTTGGGGCGCTGCAGGGTCGAGAGGCGGTGGCAGATCGTCTCGTAGCTCGCGGAATAGAAGGCGGACATGCGCTCGATGTCGTACCGGAAGTCCTCGGCGACGTCGTGGAACTGGCTGTAGGGGAGCACGGTGGCCGCCGCGAAGTAGTTGGCCAATCCAAGTCGCGCCAGGGAGACCGACGCTTCGCTGGTGAAGTTGCCCTCGGCCACCAACGAGTCGAGCAGGTCGCCGTGCTCGAGGTAGGCGAGTTCCGTCGCAAACTTGAAGACCTGTTGCCCGCCGGAGAGCCTCGCGGAGATTTCCAGGACTCTGGTGTCCGGGTCGTATCGATGAAGTATGTTCTCGCCCAAGTCGACTCGTCGAACGATCTGCACGCCATGGACGGTCTCGAGGCGTCTGGCGATCTCGCCGGCGACGTCGCCGCGGTGAAAGCGCATCCGGGCAGTGAGTTCTTCGGCCGCGGTGTCGAGATCGTGAATGTAGTTCTGCCGCTGATAGAAGTAGTCGCGCACTTCCTCGTGCGGCATGGTGATCGAACCGCTGCCACTGCCGTCCGAGAATCGGTCCTCCGTCGCTGCGGCGAGCTGCGCCGTCGTGTTGCGGAAGCGGCGATGCATGTTCACCATCGCCTTGGCGAGGCCGGGGTGGGTGGAGACCATCTCCGCGATTTCGTGGGCATCGGCGTCGATGCCCATCTCCTGATCGAGAGCGACCTCGCGCATTTCCGCGATCAAACGTGTGTCGTCCTGCGGGGAGAAGAAGGTGGTGTCGACACCGAACACTTCACTGATTCGCAGGAGGACCGGCACGGTGAGCGGGCGAACGTCGTGCTCGATCTGATTGAGATAGCTTGCCGAGATCTCCAGCGTCTTGGCCAGCGAAGCCTGGCTCAACCCGCGCTCGGTCCGCAGTTGGCGGAGCCGGACACCGACAAAGGTTTTCGACATTTCCCCAGGATACGAGTGACGGCCCGGCTTCGCAAAGGTGGGTTCGCAGACTTCGCACAGGGGCTCCGCCCCCGTGAGTGGTTAAGGAGTCCTGGCACTCCTTAACCACGCACGGGCCGGAGGCCTAGACCTTGTTCTCCGAACGCGGGGCGCCGATTCCGGGATCGATCTGGAACGGTCCGCTCGAAGACGGAGCGAGGGGGAAGTCGAAGATCGCAGTCGGGAGATACACCGTCGAACACGAGTTGGGGATATCCACGACGCCCGACAGACGGCCCTCGATCGGCGCCGCACCCAGCAGCAGGTACGCCTGTTCGGGCGCGTACCCGAACTTGGTCAGGTACTCGATCGCATGCAGGCACGCACGCTGGTACGACAGATGTGAATCCAGGTACTTCTGCTCGCCGTCGAGCGTGACGGAAGTGCCCGAGAACGCAAGCCACTCGGAATACTGCGGATCCGTGTTGCCCGGCATGAAGATGGCGTTCTCGGAAACGCCGTAGGTATCCATTCCGCCTTTGATGATGTCCACACGAAGATCGATGAAGCCGCCCATTTCGATGGCGCCGCAGAATGTGATCTCACCGTCGCCCTGGGAGAAGTGGAGATCGCCCACCGACAGATTCGCGCCGTCCACGAATACCGGATAGAAGATTCGGCTGCCCTTGGTGAGGTTCTTGATGTCCTGGTTTCCGCCGTTCTCGCGCGGGGGAGCGGTGCGCGCCGCCTCGCCGGCCACGCGTGTGTACTCGTCGCCGGTCAAGGTACCCAGTACTGCATCACGGGGCTCGGGCGGAAGTGCAAGCGGGGGAACCCGATTGGGATCGGTGGCAATGAGGGCTCCCTCGCGGGCATTCCACTTGGCGAGCAAGGCGGCCGACGGAGCCGTGCCCATGAGTCCCGGGTGGACGATGCCCGTGAACGAGACGTGCGGAATGTGGCGCGACGTCGCCGTTTGCCCGGAGAAGTCCCAGACGGCCTTGTACGCGTCGGGGAACTGTTCGGTGAGGAAGCCGCCGCCGTTGTTCCGTGGGAAGATGCCGGTGTAACCCCAGCCTTGACCGGCCAACGGACCCGAATCCTCTTGGGGGATAGGCCCGATGTCCAAGATGTCGACGATCAAGAGGTCGCCGGGCTTTGCGCCTTCGACGGCAAAGGGGCCGGACAGCGTGTGGACAGTCGTCAGCGGTGCATTGAGAATGTCGTCGGCCGAGTCGTCGTTGTGGATGGCGCCGTCGAACCATTCGCGGCAATGGACACGAAACGAGTCACCGGGTTTCACCGTCACCGCCGCGGGGATGTCCGGGTGCCACCGATTGTGGCCGACGATTTCCTGGTCGGTGAATTTCTTGGCGGAATCGAGTGGAAACAGCAGTTCAGGCATATGCACTCCTCATTCTCGACGAAACGGAAAACTCGTGGCGGCAGTACTTTCGTGTCGGGTCGGGACTCGCGAAGATTTCGCTCAGGGGCGAGGTAGCTTGCGGTGCAACGGATTGGACGTCGTCGGGGCAGATCGCTGGCCGCGGCCCGGTAGTGACCCACTGACCACGGCAGGCTCGTGCGCTGATCGGGCAGTGCTGTCCAGTAGACCCATCGCGGCCGACGACGCGTGACTCAACCGGGGAGACGAGACCACCCGCTTGGACTCGAGACTGCACTGGGGGCAAGTGATCGACTGGGGCACTTCGGCCATCGCGAACGACCGCTCGAGCGGGCCGCAGCCGGTACAGCGAAACTCGTACAGAGGCATGCGGTCACGCTATCGGAGGATCCGTCAGTGCGACACTGGAACGACACGCACCGGGTTGCCGATGCCGCAAGTGCGTATGTCAGCGCAAGTACACAACCGCGTTGTCACCGCCGGTGCAGGTGACGATGCCGGAGGCCGCCTTGCACGCCATCGTGTACTCCTTGCCGGTCACCGGACTACGTGCGGACACGGTCCTGGATGTACCCGCGGCACCGGAGTTTCCGTAGGCCATCCGAACTGCCTCGGCGAACTCGCACGAAGTTTTGCCACCACTGGTCGCGGACTCCTTGTAACTTCCGGCCGCCTGCCCACCGGGGCAGGCGGACGCACCTGACGGGAAGTTCGCGGCGTGTGTGGTCGTCGGGGATGTCGTGCTGGGAGCGGTTGTCGTGGTGCCGGGTGTGTTCGTGGCGGCGGTGGTGTGGGCGGCGCCACCGGCGGCAGAGCTGGGAACGTCCTTCGGCCAGAGAACCCATGCAAGCCCGCCGAAGAGCACCAACACTGTGACGACACCGATGACAGCTAGCGGAATCACCCAGCCGGGTCGCCGTGGCGGAGGGTTCCCACGCGGTGGGCCTGGTGGGAACCCTTGCGGTGGGGGATAGGACTGTGGGGCGGCTCGATATCCCAACTGCGGCGGTTGCGGACCGGATTGCGACCATGCCTGGTTGTTCGATGGCTGCTGGTAGTTGTTCGACACAGCTTTATCGCCCGGTCGGCGGTGTCGAGGGCGTCGAACGACAAGTCATGGTTCGACAGCATATGGCTGGCGAACGGGTTGTCTGTGGCTTTCCGAGGGGTAGTTCCCGGAATTGTCCGAGTGAGGGCTGGTGACGCGGAGTGATTGCGGTCACTTGCAGGTAGTGCAGTTGGCTCCGAAGTAGCGGACGGGCCTGTTCCGAGTGCCGCGTGAACTGCCGGAATTCGCACGCGGCGGAGTTGTGTGCATTTCGTTCACAGCCTGCGGTTTCTTTGCTACTCGCGAGTACGGAACCTGTCCGATTGGGCAGTGTCGGCGGTGTAGGAATCTTCACAGACTTAGCAAAGTGTGTTGAAAAGGTAGCGAAGATTGGCATTAGCAACAGGTAGACGGCACTTTTTCGATGTGCCATTCTCGGTAAGTACACAAGAAGGGCCTGGCAAGTATGTGAAGTAGTACGCACGTACTGCTCACAACAGGCCGGACCAGCAGATCAAAGAGATGGAGTCTTGATGTCGACCACCGGCACCCCGAAGACCGCAGCTGAGCTCCAGCAGGATTGGGACACCAACCCTCGCTGGAAGGGCGTTACTCGTAACTACACGGCCGATCAGGTCGTCAAGCTCCAGGGCACCGTCGTCGAGGAGCAGACCCTCGCTCGTCGCGGATCCGAGATCCTGTGGGATCTCGTGAACAACGAGGACTACATCAACTCCCTCGGTGCACTTACCGGCAACATGGCTGTGCAGCAGGTTCGCGCCGGCCTGAAGGCCATCTACCTCTCCGGTTGGCAGGTTGCCGGCGACGCTAACCTCTCGGGCCACACGTACCCGGACCAGAGCCTCTACCCGGCCAACTCGGTTCCGACCGTCGTTCGTCGCATCAACAACGCACTGCTGCGCGCCGACGAGATCGCCAAGACCGAGGGTGACACCTCCGTCAGCAACTGGCTCGCTCCGATCGTTGCCGACGCCGAAGCCGGCTTCGGTGGCGCTCTCAACGCTTACGAGCTCCAGAAGGCCATGATCGGCGCCGGCGCTGCCGGTGTCCACTGGGAGGATCAGCTCGCTTCGGAGAAGAAGTGCGGCCACCTCGGCGGCAAGGTGCTCATCCCCACGCAGCAGCACATCCGCACCCTGACCTCGGCTCGCCTGGCTTCCGACGTTGCGGACGTTCCGTCCGTCATCATCGCCCGCACCGACGCTGAGGCTGCAACCCTCATCACCTCCGACGTGGACGAGCGTGACCGCCCGTTCCTCGACGGCACCCGCACGGCTGAAGGCTTCTACGGCGTCAAGAACGGCATCGAGCCCTGCATCGCTCGCGCCAAGGCTTACGCACCGTACGCAGACCTCATCTGGATGGAGACCGGCGTGCCGGATCTCGAGGTTGCAAAGAAGTTCGCCGAGTCCGTTCGCAGCGAATTCCCGGACCAGCTCCTGGCCTACAACTGCTCCCCTTCCTTCAACTGGAAGGCGCACCTGGACGACGCGACCATCGCGAAGTTCCAGAAGGAGCTCGGCGCAATGGGCTTCAAGTTCCAGTTCATCACGCTGGCCGGCTTCCACTCGCTCAACTACGGCATGTTCGACCTGGCCTACGGCTACGCCCGCGAAGGCATGACGGCATTCGTCGACCTGCAGGAGCGCGAGTTCAAGGCTGCCGAAGAGCGTGGCTTCACCGCCATCAAGCACCAGCGTGAGGTTGGCGCCGGCTACTTCGACACCATCGCCACCACCGTTGACCCCAACACCTCGACGGCAGCTCTCAAGGGCTCCACCGAAGAGGGACAGTTCCACTAAGAACTGACTTCGAGTGGGGGAGAGGCTCGGCTTCGGGTCTCTCCCCTGCTTGTATCACCGCACTACTTCACTCGTCTTCAGGGCAGTTCCGATTGCGTCGGCCACCAGTGTCGACGCAGTTCGAAGTGCTTCTCTTGCTACATCTTCACCAGACAAACTCCACGAGACAAACAAGGAGCTGACGTGACCAGCGAAAAAATTCAGCGCGTCGGCGTTATCGGCGCCGGAATCATGGGTGCCGGAATCGCCGAGGTGTGCGCCCGCGCACATGTCGATGTTCTGGTCTTCGAGCAGACTCGCGAGCTTGCAGCAGCCGGGCGTTCACGCATCCTGCGTTCGCTCGACCGCGGCGTGAGCAGCGGAAAGATCACAGAACGTGAGCGTGAGCAGGCCGCATGGCGTCTGCGTTTCACCTCCGATCTGGGAGATTTCGCGGACCGCCAGCTCGTCGTGGAGGCCGTCGTCGAAGACGAGAAGATCAAGAGCGAAATCTTCGCCGAGCTCGACGCGGTCGTGACGGACCCGGATGCGGTTCTCGCGTCCAATACGTCGTCGATCCCGATCATGAAGCTCGGCATCTCGACCAAGCGTCCCGAGCGAGTCATCGGTATGCACTTCTTCAACCCGGTTCCGGTTCTGCCGCTCGTCGAATTGGTGACGACGCTCAAGACCAGTGCCTCCGTCTCGCAGCGCGCCGAGGCTTTCGCCAGCGACATCCTCGGCAAGCAGGTCGTCCGCAGTGCCGACCGCTCCGGCTTCGTCGTCAACGCACTCCTGGTGCCGTACCTGCTCTCGGCGATCCGCATGGTCGAGTCGGGCTTCGCGACCAAGGAAGACATCGACAAGGCAACCGTTCTCGGCCTCGCGCACCCCATGGGCCCGCTGGCTCTGACCGACCTGGTCGGACTCGACACCGTCAAGTCCATCGCCGACTCAATGTACGAAGAGTTCAAGGAGCCGCTGTACTCCGCTCCGCCGCTGCTCCTGCGTATGGTCGAAGCCGGATTGACCGGCAAGAAGTCCGGCGCGGGCTTCTACGAATACGCCGACAACGGTCGCTCCACCAAGCAGGCAAGCTAAGGCCCACAGCCCCCTGTGCGCGTTTGTGGAGTGTAGAGACTCCATAAGCGCGCACAGGGCGCTCGCGCCCCTCGGTTAGAAAGGTCGACCGCATGTCCAGCAGCACTGCAGCATTCGGCTCCAGCGTCCTGGGGTATCCGCGCATCGGGCCGCGCCGTGAGCTCAAGCGCGCCCTCGAGTCCTACTGGCACGGCACTTCGGACAAGGACGCACTCCTCGCGGTCGCCAAGGAACTCCAGGAATCGACCTGGAGTGAATTGGCTGCGACGGGATTGAGCCAGGTTCCGGGCAACACTTTCTCCTTCTACGATCACGTGCTCGACAACGCGCTGCTCTTCGGCGCAGTGCCGGAGCGGTTCAAGCCGCTCGAGGGCGCCCTCGATCCGCTCGATTTCTACTTCACGATGGCACGCGGTCGTCCGGACTTCCCGCCTCTCGAGCTGGTGCGCTTCTTCGGCACGAACTACTACTACCGTCAGCCCGAGATCGACGCGAACACCGTGTTCTCGCTCAACTCGGAGGCACTTCTCGACGAGTTCGATCGTGCGAAGGCGCGCGGCATCGAATTGCGCCCCGTCATCATGGGACCGGTTTCGCTGCTCCTGCTCTCGAAGGTCGGGCCGGCCACCGAGAAGTCCGATCCGAACTTCACCCCACTCGACCTGTTGGACTCGCTTCTGCCCGAGTACGAGAAGCTCTTCGAGCAGCTCGCCAAGGCCGGTGCCACCTGTGTTCAGTTGGACGAGCCTTCGGTGACCGAGGACCGCACCGCCGAGGAGCTCGCCGCTCTGGGGCGTGCATACGAGAAGCTGTCGACGGCTCCGCTGCGCCCGCGTCTGTTGGTGACCGGTCCGTACGGCAAGTTCGGCGAAGCCCTCAATATCTTGGCGCCCACCAAGATCGAGGCCTTCGGTCTGGACCTGGTGCACGGCAAGATCACGGCCGAGGAACTGGCCGCGGTGCCGAACATCAAGCGCAAGCGCATCTACGCGGGCGTCGTCGACGGTCGCAATGTTTGGCGCGTCGACCGGTTCAACACCTTGACGTACCTGAACGAACTCAAGGACGTTGTACCCGACCTCGTCGTCTCCACGTCGTCGTCGCTGCTACACGTGCCGTACGACGTGCTCTCCGAGTACGACATTCCGGGAGACGTTGCAGACCGTCTGGCTTTTGCGAAGCAGAAGGTCGGCGAGGTCGTCTCGCTGGCGAAGGCGCTTACCGAAGGTCCTTCGGACAAGTGGCGTAAGCGTCCGACGAAGGTGCACTTCAAGCTCAAGCACGCTGTCCGTGCTCGGGTAAACGCGATCAAGCCCGAAGATCGTGTGCGTGCACCGTACGAGGAGCGTCGTAAAGCTCAGCAGGAAAGGTTGAACCTGCCTTTGGTTCCGGCCCAGACACTGGGTTCGTTCCCGCAGACCGACGCGATTCGCCAGGCTCGTTACGAACTCGGCCAGGGCCGTTTGGAGTGGGACGACTACTACAAGCGCATCCAGGAAGAGATCGAGCGCACAATCCGTCTGCAAGAGGACATCGGTCTCGATGTTTTCGTGCACGGCGAGCACGAGCGCAACGACATGGTCCAGTACTTCGCCGAACTGCTCGAGGGCTATGCCTTCACACACAACGGTTGGGTTCAGGCCTACGGATCTCGTTGCACGCGTCCGCCGATTCTCTACGGCGACATCGCACGTCCGAAGCCGATGACGGTCGAGTGGATCGCGTACGCGCAGTCGCTGACCGACAAGCCGGTCAAGGGCATGCTGACGGGTCCGGTCACCATGATCGCTCGTTCGTTCGTTCGTCAGGATCAGCCGCTCTACGAAACGGCAGAGCAACTGGCACTTGTCATTCGAGACGAAATCGCGGATCTCGAAGCCGCCGGAATCGCCATCATCCAGGTGGACGAGCCGGCAATTCGTGAACTGCTGCCACTGCGTGAGGACGGCCGGGAGGCCTACCTGGAGTGGGCCGTCGACGCGTTCCGTCTGGCAACAGGTGGAGCGAAGCCGGAAACACAGATCCACACACATCTGACGTACTCCGCTCGGTCGTCGGTGGTCGACGCCATCGAACGGTTGGACGCCGATGTGACGGCTATCGTCGCGACCCGCTCCATCACGTGGGTTCTCGAAGCACTCAAGGAAGGCGCGCTCACACACGGCGTCGGCCCCGGTGTCTACGAATCTCGTTCGGCTCGGATCCCCGACATCGACGAACTCGACGAATTGCTCACCGAGGCAAGCGAATCGATCTCACTCGATCGTTTGTGGGCCAACCCGGACGGCGGCCTCAAAACCCGCCATCCCTGGCAGCTCGAGCCTTCGCTGCGCAACATGGTCGCGGCCGCGAGGCGCCTGCGTCGTCGGGCCGAGCAAGCCGAGCGCGACGCCGGGTAAGTCGCGTAAAGAACAAGTCATGGAGGGGCCTGCGATTTGCAGGTCCCTCCATGCACGGGTAGGCATGTGTGCATGGTTACTGCTGCTGCTTATGCCGCGACGTCCGCTGACGGTCCCCTCGAGAAGACCACCGTCGAACGCCGCGAGCTCGGTCCACTGGACATTCTCATCGACATCAAATTTGCCGGCATCTGCCATTCCGACATCCACACCGCTCGCAACGAGTGGGGCGGAGCCAAGTACCCGATCGTTCCCGGACACGAAATCGCCGGCGTCGTCGCCGCCGTGGGTTCGGACGTCACCAAGCACAAGGTCGGCGACCGCGTCGGCGTCGGCTGCTTCGTCGACTCGTGTGGGGAGTGCGACGCCTGCCTGGCCGGCGAAGAGCAGTACTGCCGCAAGGGTGTGACCGGTACGTACAACGCCACCGGACGCGACGGCGAACGCACTCAGGGTGGCTACTCGACGCACATCGTCGTCACCGAGCACTTCGTTCTCTCGATCCCCGAAGGCATCGAGCTCGACGTCGCCGCGCCGCTGCTGTGCGCAGGCATCACCTTGTACTCACCGTTGCGGCACTGGAACGCCGGACCCGGCAAGAAGGTCGCCATCATCGGTTTCGGCGGCCTCGGTCACGTCGGCGTGAAGATCGCCAAGGCACTCGGCGCGGAAGTCACCGTCCTGAGCCAGACACTCGGCAAGAAGGAAGACGGGCTTCGTCTCGGTGCCGACCACTACTACGCGACCAACGACCGCGAGACGTTCAAGGCGCTTCGAGGCGAGTTCGACCTGATCCTCAACACGGTCTCGGTCAATCTCGACATCGACGCCTACATGTCCTTGCTCGCCATCAACGGCACGCTCGTCGAACTGGGCCTGCCGGAGAAGCCGATCGAAGTTCGCGCATTCTCCCTCGCCGCAAACCGTCGTAGCCTCGCCGGCTCCATGGTGGGCGGTATTCCGCAGACACAGGAGATGCTCGACTTCTGTGCCGAGCACGGTATCGGTGCAGAAATCGAACTGATCCCGGCGAGCGACATCAACGACGCTTACGAGCGCGTGATCAAGAGCGACGTTCGCTACCGATTCGTGATCGACACCGCAACAATCTGACCCGCTCGGTCCTGCTCAGTCGAATTGTTCGCGGAGCTCAGTCGAATTGTTCGCGGAGCTCAGTCGAGTTGCTCGCGAAGATTACTCAGTGTCTTCGCGAGCAACCTCGACACGTGCATCTGGGACACACCGACTTTCTCGGCAATCTGTGTTTGCGTCAGATTTCCGAAGAATCTGAGCATCAACACCGTCCGCTCTCGTTCGGGCAGCTTGTCGAGAAGCGGACGCAAAGCCTCGTGATTCTCGACGTTCTCGAGGGCTGCGTCGTAGTCACCGAGTGTTTCCACCAGCGGCAGATCGTCGGTGTGATTGGACGCGGCGCCGTCGACCGAGACGGTCTGGTACGCGTTGCCGGCGATCAGCGCCTGGGCAACTTCTTCGCGTTCGATCCCCAAGGTCTCGGCCAACTCGTCGACGGTCGGCGCGTGACCGAGTTGTTGTGACAGCTCGCTGATGGCTTGCCCGAGTTGGAAGTGCAATTCCTTCATCCGACGCGGAACCCGCAATGCCCAACCGGTGTCGCGGAAGTGTCGTCGAACCTCGCCCATCACGGTGGGCACCGCGAACGAGACGAAATCGGATCCGCGGGTGGAATCGAAACGGTCGACGGCATTGACCAGACCGAGCCGCGCCACTTGAACCAGATCGTCGTGCGCCTCGCCGCGCCCGTCGAATCGTCTGGCGATGTGTTCGGCCAACGGTAGGCACCTGGTGATGAGTGCGGTGCGCACTCGTTCGTACTCGGGGCTGTGTGGCTCGAGGGTCCGCATTTCCTCGAAAACTGGTATGACGTCCCGATATTCGTCGGTGGACCGCCGACGCGGGCGTGACGGGCCGTCTGCGGAAGCGGTCACAGGCGCCCGCTGAGGGCCTTGGTGAACTTCATGGTCGTGATGTAGCCGACGCCGCCGAGGTTCTCTTCCTGATCGAGCGAAATCGAATCGGTGAGTTCGGTGAGGATGTGCCACCCGAACGAACGCTGACTGCTGTCCTCGTACTCCGTGGTGGTCGTCGACACGGACACGTGCAATTGCGGGGGAGTGAAGACGAACCGACACACCAGAACCGAATCAGGCGCAGCACGAACGATCAGATGCGTACAGATTTCGTCCATGGCCAGTTTGATGTCGGCGATGGCGTCGAGGTCGAAGTTTTCCTGAATGGCAACGGTGGCGGCCAGTGCACGCAAAATCGACAGCTGATCGAGAGTCGCTTGAATCCTCAACTCCACGACGGGCTGAGTCTGATCTTGATCGGGCTCGAGTGCGCTGAGGTGTGCCATAAGTTCTCCGGATCGTCGTACCAGGGGTCCCCGTGAAGTCTGGTGCCGAGAACGATACCCATCCCGACCTTCACAGTGACCCCCGAACACGAAATTTCGTCGATGGTGGTGCCGGGGTAAACGACACAGTTCTGCTCACGACCGTTGGCGATCGCAACATCGGATTACCTCGCGGAACCGCAGACCAAACCACATTTTTGTTCGGAACACCGAAACGAATGGTCGCAACGCACTTGTGACGTCCGTCATGCTGGCGTACTGTTTCAAACCGAGGTTGAGCACACAGCCGATGAGGGATTTATCCGTATTTCTGGAGACCCGTTCATCGTGCGTCTCCTTCGGAGGTCCCTTCTCTTTTGCAGAGTGTAAACCGTTGCGGGATGGGAGAACCATGACTGTTGTTCCAGGATCATCAATTTCAGGCTTTACGAACGCGGCGAAGGGATCGGTAGATTACGGACCTCCCGCGACCGGGACAGCGACCGCATCGTTTCACGCGCACCGTATCAGTGCACACACCGCTGTGATCCAAGTTCGTGGCGAGATCGATCTGATGAGCGCCAATGCTTTTCGTGACTTCTTGACGTACCACGTGGCCGCGGACCGGACGCTGGTGGTCGATCTCTCCGAACTCGAATTCATGGGGACATGCGGCTTGTCCGTGCTGTCGGTCCTGTCGACGCGATCGCGCGACGTGGGCGGCACACTGGCGCTCGTCTGCGCCCGCCCGGTGCAAAGGTTGCTCAAAGCAGCTGGTCAGGAGTCGATGTTTGCCTGCTACGAGTCTTTGGATCACGCGATCGGTCTGGAAGAGACTCGACGTTTCCCGGCTTGAACCCGCGGTTTCACCCACAGTTTCGTGAAATCAGCTTCGTGAATTCGGTTTCGTAGAGCCCGTCAGTGTCAGTGCACTTCACTTCGGTGAGTGCCCTTGTGCTGGCGGGCTCTCGGCGGTGCTGTGACGCAACGGCCGTAGGTGCGGACCACTTCGGTGGCGACGTGATCCCACGAATACGATTCGCAGGCGCGAGCCCGGCTCTGCCGCGCAAACGCTGCGCCTTCGTCCTCGTCGTCGAGAAGATGGCGGACTGCACGCGCGGTTTCCACCGGATTGTTGACCGGGACCCGGCGCCCCGTGAGTCCGTCGATCACGGTATCCCGCAGTCCGCCAACAGGAGTCGCGACGACCGGAACGCCACATGCCATCGCTTCCAGAGCCGCGATTCCGAACGGTTCGTATCTGGGGGTGCACACGAGGGCGTCGGCCGATCGCATCAGTTTGGGTAATTGGCGGTGCGGCACCCGTCCCAATAATTGGACTCGATCTGCGACGCCGAGTCGCTCGGCGAGCTTGACCAAGCGGATCGCCACCTCGTCGGTGCTCAGTTGTGCGACGGGTGGCCCGCCGATCACCACCAACTCCGTATCCGGCAGCGAAGCCAGCGCGGCGACGGCAACATCGAAGCCCTTCTGCTCCACCAGCCTTCCGACGCAGATCAAACGATGCGGAGCGTTCTTCTTCGCGGCGGGGCCCTCCGGGGTGAACGCGTCGGTGTCGACGCCCGAGGGCACCATCGTGGTCCGCGATCTCGGCGAGCCCTGCCGGACCAGATCGAAGATTTCGTCGGAACTCGTCGCGATGACATGGGTTGCGCCCCTGGCGATCAACGGTTCCAGGTGAGTCCGTTCCGAGGGGCTGTCGTCGGCTGCTCCGAGATGGCGATGCGCCGCAGATCCGAGGGAATGGAAAGTCTGCAGTACGGGGATGCCGAGCGAGCGCGTCGCGAGTTCCGTTGCCACACCTGACATCCAGAAGTGCGAGTGCACTACATCGGGCCGGTCGGTACTCCACTGAGCGCGCAGAATGCTGGCGAAGGTTCCCAGGTGGGGGAGGATGTCGGCGTCCGGGAGCGCCTGCGTCGGGCCGGCCTCGAGGTAGTCGACCGAGTACCCGGCGCGGGCGCGAACGCGGTCCGGCCCTCCGACGTGTGCCCGTCTGGTGAAGACGGTGACGTCGTGTCCGGCTCGCACCAGGGCCGCGGACAGTTCGTCGACGTGCAGGTTCTGTGCACCGGCTGCCGAGCAGCCCACCGGTGCGAGTGGATCGGCGTTCACCGACACCATGGAGATCTTCAGCATTCGTCCGGGAGCCATAGCGGGCGAGTACTTCATCGGGTCCCCTCTCCACTTGATCGGTTCGTCTGGGGATACCCGGAGTCCGTGATCTGAACCGGGTTTCGACGTGGTCAGCGGTGGGCACATTCCAAACACGATGGCGAGGAGTGAGGTTCGATGACAGAACAAATGCTGGTCGACGCAACCGTCGGACTCGGGTTCGAGCGGTACGTACAACGGGTGGCGGTCGGCGTGGGGGCCGGCATCGAGCAGTGGTGTTGCAGGCGCGAGCACCCTCTGGAGGCCTACATCGCGTTGGACCGAACTGTGCCGCGTTTTCCAGGGCGTGAGGTGGCGTTGCTCTGGGAGGAGACATGCGGTTGGGCCCTGGCCGTGGAGACTCGTTCAGGGGAGGACCTCATCGTTCTCGGATATCTGGGCGAACACGCAGTGCCGGCCCCGGACGCCGTCGCCGACTTTGCCGCGACGCTGGGCACCCGCAGCCCGCACTGGGTCATGAACAGGCCCCTGGCGGATTCGGACGAGACCGCGCGAGAACTGCGAAGCTACTCCGGAAGTGCTTACGCCTGAACGGTATTCATTCCCTGGCCGCTCAGTTGACCACGTCCAGGATGGGATCGAGAACGGGAGTTGCTGCAGCCTCGACGGCCGGATCGTCCATCAGTTTGAAGACGATGTGACCGCCGAGCGCACCACCGACACCGACCGCAGCGAGCCCCAGCACCGAGAAAACACGTGCCAGTGCGAGCGAGTCCTTTCCGCGTAGCCGGTATGACGCGGCAAACGACCAGATGCCCACGGCATTCGACGCTGCGTGCACGAGCCCCACACGACGGGCGACGTCGCCGCGTTCGGACCAGTCCAGCCAGCCGGTCAGCAGAACCGGCGGCGTCGAGATCAAACCGAGCCCGATCAATCGTCGTGCAGTCTTCGGATCGCGGAGCACGGTGTCGAAGATCAGCGAAGCTGTCCATGCGCCTGCCGGAACGGCCACGAGAGCGGGGTGGAGGGGATGCCCGACGGCGGCGCCGCGCAGAAGCGCTGCGATAGTGCGCGATCTGTCGGATCTCTCGGTGATCTCGAGGATTCTGCGCCGAAGGCCAGTGGACGGACCGTCCAGTCCGCGAGCGGATTCGATTCCGCGGTAAAGAGTTCCGATGTCCATGTAATTCGGCTACCCGGCGTAGACGTCGGGAAACCTCGCGACGGGAGTGTCTTGTCGACCGTCATGCTCCGGCGTACGGTCGAAACGAAAGAGATCCGACCGGAGGAGCGAACGATGAAGCTCAATCTCTTTGCAGCGTGGGCGTCGTATTTCCTGGTGCTGGCCACAGTTGTCTGCCTCGGCAGCTTTCTCGTGGCCGCCGGTTCAGGGCACGGTGGTTGGGCGTTGATTGCCGGGCTCGCCGGTGTCGCGTCCATCGGACTGGCGGTTGCCCTGTACACCAGCACCGTTCATCACGACCACAAAGTGCACCGCGAATCCCCACACCTGTTCTGATCGGGACTGCTTCTGATCAGGACTGTGCGAGTCGCGCCTTCTCCGCTTCGATGTCGAAGTTGGCAGGCGGCCAGTCGAGATCGAGCTTTTCCAGAGCGTCGATCAGTAGCTCCGTGACCGCAATTCGGCTGTACCACTTCCGATCACACGGCACGACGTACCACGGAGCATGTTCGGTCGACGTCTTGTCGAGCATCGCCTGATATGCCTGCTGGTAAGCCGGCCACAATCCGCGCTCTGTCACGTCACCGGGGTTGTACTTCCAGTACTTGTCCGGGCGGTCGAGACGCTCTTCGAGTCGCTTCTTCTGCTCGTCGAGCGAGACGAACATCGCCACCTTGACGATGGTGGTTCCGGCGTCGACGAGTTCTTTCTCGAACTGGTTGATCTCGTCGTAGCGCTTGCTCCAGACATCCTCGGGGACAAGATCGTGGACGCGCACGACCAGGACGTCCTCGTAGTGGGAGCGATCGAACACGCCGAGATAGCCGCCGCGGGGGAGTTCCTTCTTGATCCGCCAGAGGTAGTGGTGTTGCTTTTCCTCTTCGGTCGGCACGCCGAATGCGGCGTGCTGAACTCCCGAAGGATCCACGTGACCGATCACGTGTCGGACCATGCCGCCCTTGCCGGCGGTGTCCATGCCTTGCAGGACCAGCAGGATCGAACGGCTGTCTCCGGACCTGCCGTTGGCGTACAGCAACTCCTGCAGGTCGGACAGAACCGCGCCGCGCTCCTCGAGCAGACGCTCGCCGTCAGCTTTGTTTCCGGTGAATCCCGGAGTGCTGTTGCGATCGAGTTGATCGAGTTCGAACCCGGGCTCTGCCCGCAGAGTCTTGGCGGCCGGTGTTTCCCACAGCGAGTCTTGTGCCATGCCGAAAGAGTGCCACAGGATCGACCACTGTGGCTCGAAAGTTCGGTCTCGGGCGAGTCAGTCCTCGGCGGGCTTGACGAGCGGATGCGGTACCGATTTGAACTTGGCCGGTGATCCGTTGACCGCCGCGATGCCGGTGATGCCGCCCCACGTCATCATCGTGAGGTAGTCGATCAACGATTCTGCAGACATCGACTTGTTGGAGATCCACCAGTGCGTCGCAAGCTGAATTCCGCCGACGATCCCGAACGCCCACGGCAGGGAACCGCCGGAATCCATCTCCATCTCGCGAAGACGATTGCCCAACACCGTGGAAAGCAATTCGGCGATCATGCGCTCGGAATCGGCAACGACGTCGCGGTTGGCGCCGGCGCCGTTGGCCATGACGTAGAGATAGATGTCCGGGTCGGATGCCACCGTCTCGACGTACGCGGTGATGCTGGCCTGGGTGAGTTCGAAATCGTCGAGATCGCCGCTGATCGCTTCGTAGATACGCGGCGACAGGATGGTTTCGACGTACCGCATCATCGTGGCGGTGGTGAGGTCGCTCTTGTCGGCGAAGTACCGGTAGAGCACGGTCTTGGAGACACCGATCTCGGACGCGATCTCGTCCATGCCGATCTCGCGCCCCCGCGCCCGAATAGCGGCGATGGTGCCGTCGACGAGTTCCTCGCGGCGAGCGATTTTGTGTTCGCGCCACCGACGCTTGCGACCGTCGGATTTCTCGGGCTTCGCATCAGCAACGACTGGGCCGTCTACCTGCTCGTTGTCCTGCACGGCATTCTTGGCCACGAGTCATCTCATATCTGTGGTGCGAGCCACGTCCGATCGGTCTACTTTCCGGTCCAGCTTAATGTCCGTGCCTTTATCTCGGGCACTCACATCGGCAGTTCGGGGGATTAGGTCCTGAGGAATCAGACATCGTGTCACTCGCGCTACGCCGAGTCACACCTTTCGGCACAATGGCGAGGGTGCAGCAACTGAGCCTCTCCGCCTTCGACGACGCCGCCAAGCGTCGGGACCTTCGCAAGATGAAGGTCTTCGCTACTGGCCTTCTGGGCTTCGCGACGGTGGTCTACATCTTCTGTCGGTGGCAGGAATCCCGCGGTGCCGGAGAGTGGGTCGGATACGTCCGCGCCGCGTCCGAGGCCGGCATGGTCGGCGCCCTGGCCGACTGGTTTGCCGTCACCGCGCTCTTCCGTCATCCGATGGGACTCCCCATCCCGCACACCGCCATCATCAAGCGCAAGAAGGACCAACTCGGCGCCAGTCTGAGTTCCTTCGTCGGCCAGAACTTCCTGGCTCCCGAAGTTGTGTCGGCCAAGGTGCAGCAGGCGCAGATTCCGCTTCGGCTCGGCACGTGGATGGCCGAACCTGCCAATGCCGCTCGCGTCGCCGCCGAGACGTCGACGGTCTTGCGCGGCATGGTCGAGGTTCTTCGCGACGAGGACATCGCCCAGATCATCGACAACACGATCGTGAAGCGGTTGGCCGAGCCCATGTGGGGACCGCCGATCGGCCGAGTGCTCGGTGAGCTTCTCAAGGACAACAAGCAACTTCCGATCATCGAGCTTCTGGCCGAGCGGGCGCATCAGTGGGCTCTGGGCAGCCAGGAGACGATCGACCGTGTGATCGTGCGCGATTCGCCGGCGTGGTCGCCGAAGTTCGTCGACGCGATGCTGGGGGAGAAGATCTACAAGGAACTCGTCGAGTTCACCTGGAAGGTCCGTTCCAATCCCGAGCACGAGGTGCGCCTCGCCGCCAATCGCTTCCTGATCGACTTCGCCGATGATCTTCAGAACGATCCGGAGACCATCAAGAAGGCCGAGGGGATCAAGGCCGAGATCATGGGGCGCGAGGAAGTGACTGGCCTGGCGTCGTCGACGTGGCAGGTCGCCAAGCGCCTCATCATGGAGTCCGTCGACGATCCGAACAGCACCCTGCGAACCAAGGTCGCCGAGAACGTGGCGGGCTTCGGAATCAGGTTGCGTGACGACGAGTCGATGCGTGAGAAGGTCGACGGCTGGCTGGTGCAGGGCACCAAGTACATCGCGGAGAACTACACCGACGAGATCACCGGGGTCATCAGTGACACGGTCGAGCGATGGGATGCCGACGAAGCGAGCCAGAAGATCGAGCTGCAGGTCGGTCGAGATCTTCAGTTCATCCGTATCAACGGCACCGTTGTCGGCTCGATTGCCGGGCTGCTGATCTACACGATTTCGACGCTCGTCTTCGGCTGAGCTGTCCGGTATGTGACGTCCACCACGAGTGCTAGCAGTAGTGCTTGCAATAGTTAGCACCCTCTCCTATCCTGGGAAATGTCCACTGGAAAGGGAGGACGCAATGCCAGCGAAGTCGACGAACTCCGATGACGGAGATCGTGAATCATCCGGTGCCGCAGCCGGAGCAAGCGACTTGGCAGCTCGCGTCGTCAGCTCTGCGGCACACGACATCGGGGGGTTCATTCGTGCACAGCGGGAAGCCGCCCAAGTTTCGATGCGCCAACTCGCTCAACTCGCCGGCGTCAGCAATCCGTATCTGAGTCAGATCGAACGCGGATTGCGCAAACCGTCGGCAGACGTACTGGCGCAAATTGCCAAGGGCCTTCGAGTCTCATCGGAAGTCCTGTACGTCCAAGCGGGATATCTCGAACAACGCCCGCACAGTCCCATCAGGGACGCGGTGTTGGCCGAGACGGCCATCAACGAACGGCAGAAGCAAGTACTGCTCGAAATCTACGACTCGTTCTGTCGCGAGAACGAGTCGTCGAGACCAGCCGCAGCGCCCGATTTCGCCGAATCGGCCGCAATTCCAGACACCGAGACTTCACTAGGAGAACAAGATGACTGACAAGAACGCCATCGACAGCGTCAAGACCTCGCTCTACGCCGCCGTCGGCGCAGGCGACCTGGTTGTCCAGGCCGTAGCCGACGTCGTTGCTCAGGTTCGTGAGCGCGCCGAGAACACGCAGGGCGACGTCAACGGCCGTGTCGACGGTGCCCGCGAGAAGCTCGCTTCCGTTCAGGGTGACGTTGCCGAGAGCGTCGAGGCACTGCGCGAGCGTCTCGCCGGCCTGCCGTCCGAGCTGCCCGAAGAGCTTGCCGAGCTGCGCGAGAAGTTCTCACCCGAGGAGCTCCGCAAGGTCGCCGAGGCATACCTCAAGGTTGCCGGCGATCTGTACAACTCTCTCGCAGAGCGCGGCGAAGACGCAGTCGAGCGCATCCGCAAGCAGCCCGCAGTCGAAGAAGGCATCGCTGCTGCGGAGTCGGCACTCGGCGACGCCGTCGAGCTGACCGAAGACGCACTCGGAACCGTTGCTCGTCAGACGCGTGCCGTGGGCGAGCAGGCTGCCAAGCTGGCCGGCCGCGCTGCCGGACGCATCTCCGATACCGCAGAAGAGGTCGGCGAGAAGATCGCTGACGCCGGCGAGAAGATCGCCGACGCAGGCGACGAGGCTGCACTGAAGGTTCTCGACCTCGGTGACCAGGCCGACGAGGCTTCCAAGGAAGCTGCCGCTCGCGTGACCGCTGCTGCCTCCGACGTGCAGGAGCGCGCAACCACCGCCGCCAAGAAGGCTGCTCCGGCCAAGGCTGCTCCCGCGAAGGCTGCTCCGGCCAAGGCCACCGCTGCTGCTCCGGCCAAGAAGGCTGCTCCGGCCAAGAAGGCCTGATTTGCCCAGCTCCACCTGACGAAGGCTCCCGCGCTCAGCCGAGTGTGGGAGCCTTCGTGTTCGTCGGGAACCGGATGAGAACTTAGGATGTAGTTGTGACTCAAGTCGATGGGCTAGTCGGTCTGATCTTTCTCGCACTCAAGGTGCTCGCCTTGGTGGGTGCTGTCTACGCGATCGTTCATGCCGTCAGGCAGCGTCCGGACGCCTTCACTGCGGTCAACAAATTGACCAAGCCGATCTGGCTCGGAATCCTGATCGTTGCGGCGTTGATCCTTCTGGCGACGTCACCTGTCGGTCTCCTGGGCATCATCGCGGTCGTTGCAGTGTGCGTGTATCTCGTCGACGTTCGCCCCCGCGTGGACGACATCCAGCACGGCGGTTCTCGCTGGTAGTACCGCGGTTCTGCTCATCCTGTGACGCCGTTTCCGGCCATCGTGTGTTGCCCCACTCTTTCGCTCCAACTCTGACAACAGGCGTTGTTCGAGTGATAGTGTCGGTTAACGGCAGTCACACATAGATTGCATCCGTCTGTCGTCAGCAGCAGTCAGGGGTAAATGCATGTCCAGTCGTTCGCGCACCACAGAGCTTCGAGTACTGGCAGGCGCCGTCGGAGTGGGAGCACTCGTCGCGGCGGTCGCGGGAATCCGTCATCGGCGATCCACCCGCGGGTTGACTCTTTCGAGCGACGTCGAGCCCAACGCACTCCTGAAGACTCCGACGCTCAAAGCTGATATCAGCGAACTGACCACCGACGACGGTGCGATCATCAATGTCCGGGCTTACGGTCCCGTCGACGGCGATCCGATCGTTCTCAGTCACGGCTGGACGTGCTCAACCGAATTCTGGTACCCGCAGGTCAATGCGCTTGCCGGCGAATATCGCGTCATCACCTACGATCAGCGCGGTCACGGACGCAGCACCGTCGGTAATCTTCCGCTCGGCCCGGACGTCCTCGCCGACGACCTTTCTGCCGTGCTGGCAGCCACGGTTCGCGAAGACAAGAAGGCGGTCATCGTCGGTCACAGCATGGGCGGGATGAGCATCATCGCCTGGGCTGGTCGTCACCCCGACGAAGTCAAGAAGTACGCGTCGGCGGTCATGCTCGCGAGTACGGCGAGTGAAAGGTTGATCGCCGAGACCACGGTCATCCCATTGCCCAATCGTTTTCCTCGGGTTCCGGTCCCCGTGGGCCGCGCCATCCTCAGCTCGCCCGTTCCATTTGTCTCCTCGGGCGCCATGACGAAGGCGATCCAGTACGTCTCGATGTCACCGAACGCGACCAAGGCCGAGATTCAGTTCTGCGAGAACATCGTTCGCGAGTGCAAGCCACGCATCCGTGGTGGTTGGGGAGCAGCTCTGAGCACCCTCGACATTCACGAGGGACTCGACAATCTCGAAGTACCGACCACCGTGCTCGTCGGTTCGCTCGATCGGCTCACTCCGCCGGTCCATGCGCGCAAGCTTGCGCAGGTCCTCGACGACGCCGGCAACCTCGAACGGTTGATCGTGTTGCCGGGCGTCGGTCACATGTCATCGATCGAGAACATCGACGAGTTCGACAAGGAAATCGTGCGACTGCGCAATCTCTAGCGCGCGGTGATTCCGAAGCGGCGTAGTTCGAGGGCAGGATTCTTCGTCCGGACCTCCGCGATTCGTTCGAGGGAGACGGTTGCAGTCGCGATACCCACGCGTTCTCCCAGCGATGCGACGATGACGCCCATCGGATCCACGATCATGCTCGCACCCGATCCCGCCGGCGCGCTCTGGTCGGCCGCCGCGACGTAGATCGTGTTCTCGATCGCGCGGGCGCGGACGAGAGTGGTCCAGTGATCTTCCTTCAACGGGCCGGGCACCCACTCCGCCGGGAGGAGTAGAACGTCGGCGCCTGCATCGACGATCCGTCGTGTCGTTTCCGGGAAGCGAAGGTCGTAGCAAGTCTGAAGACCGAACCGGACGTCTTCCACGACAAAGGTTTCGGGGTCCTGAATCTCACCGGCACGGACGACGTCCGATTCCTTGTAACCGAAAGCGTCATACAGGTGCAGCTTGCGGTAGATCGCAACGACACCGAGTTTCGGGGCCAGGGCGACTAAGGTGTTCGAGATCTTGTCGGAGCCCGTTACTGCCTCGTTGATCCCGGCGACTATGTGAATGCCGAGAGTTGTCGCGAGGTCTGCCAGCGCTGAGACGAATTTGCCGTCGAGCGACTCGGCGGTCAAGACGAAACGTGAATCCATGCTCGGAGCCGTGAACATCGCGTACTCGGGAGCGACCACGATGCGAGCGCCGGATTCCGCCGCTTCGCTTGCCAGTTTCGTGAGCTGCTCGAGATTCGCCTGCTTGTCGAGTCCTGGGGCGTACTGTGCGATCGCTACGTCGACCATGTGGTTGTGCCTTTCTGGGCTTGGGGCGCCGGCATTCTCTCGATCTTGCCGAGCACCACGGTGTAACAGAAGATTCCGCCGATGAGTACCGCACCGGTCGCGATGAACGCGCCGGCGAACGAACCGGTGGCGTCGACCACCATGCCGGTCACGATGGGCGCCGCGATTCCGAGCAGATTCGCCACGAAATTGACGATGCCGCCGAGCGACCCGGTGTATCCCTCCGGCGCGATGAGCGCCACGATGGACGAACCTGCGGGGACCGACACTGCCAGTCCTGCTGCTCCGATCGAGAGGAAGATCAGGGCGACTGCGATCGAGCCCGCGTATGCCGCTCCCGTGACTGCAAGTGATGCGAGGAGGCTGACCACGAGGACCGTACGGCGGACTTTGGTGACGTCACCCGTTTTCGCCAACCACCTGTCCATGAGAATGCCGGCGATGAGGAACTGTGCGATCACGGCAACGAGCCACGGGATCATCGTGTAGATGCCGCCCTTGAGGAGGTTGACCTCGAAGCTCTTCTCCAAGTAGGCGGGGAGCCAGGTCAAGAGCACGTAATACGCGTACGTGTAGGACGCGTACCCGAGTGCAAGTCCCCAAGTCTTGCGTCGCCGCAGGAGGTAGCCCAGGCCGTTGAGCGAACCGCTGGTTTCTGCGTCCTCGTCCTCGGCGCCGCCCTCGCGTATGTAATCGAACTCCGCTTGGCTCAGCCGACCCTTGGCGAGTGCCTCCTTGGGCGTCAGATACAGCAGCCACCAAATCGCGAGGTAGGCCACGGAGAGAACGCCAGTGAAGATGAAGGCCGCGTGCCAGCTGAATGTCGTGACCAGGAACGCCATGATCGGGATGCCGATGACGTTCGAGATCTTTGCGCAGCCGTCGAAGATGGACGTCGCGGTCCCGCGCTCCTGCTTGGGGAACCATTGGCCGATTGCTTTCCAGCCGGCCGGGACAGTAGGGGCTTCGCCGACCCCGAGGACGAGTCGGGCGACCAGGAGCATTCCCAATCCACCTGCCGCGGCCGAGGCGAACGACGCCACGGCCCAAAGAAACGCGGCAGCTCGATTGACCCACCGCACGCCGATGCGGTCGATGAACGAACCGATCGGCATCTGGAGCATGGCGTATGTCCACAAGAATGCGGACGAGACCATGCCCATTTGCGAAGCGCTGATGTCGAAGTCGCGCATGATCTCCGGTGCAGCGATGGAGAGGTTCACGCGGTCGATGTAGTTAACGAACATGCCGACACCGAGAACTCCGGCGATACCCCAACGGGCACGGCCGATCTTCGGCGGGACGGCCGTCTTCATCGGTGAAGAGCCGGGTTCCGAGGTTTGCGTTGTCATCGAGACTCCCGAATCCGAGTGATCTGATCGAGCGGTCCGGCGAAGCCGGCAGCGAGGGCACCGTGCTGCATGATCAATGCCATCTGATCAGCGCCGTGTCGAACGGCAAATTCTTTCTCTTCCACGCTCCACGCCGGCAGTACCCACGGCTTGCCCGCTTCGGCCGCCGCTGCGGCAACGATAGCGAGGTCGGCAAAGTCGCCGTCTGTGCGTGTGTATGCACCGCGTTCTCGGCGCAGCGAAAGATCGGACGGGCCCACGAAGACGCCGTCGACGGTGTCGAGCGCCAAGATGTCCGTGATGTTCTCGATTGCGCCGGCATCCTCGATCATCGGGTAGCAACGAGTGAAGGTGTCCTGGCGACGGACCCAGTCGTCGGTGAAACCGCCGTAGTTGGTCGTACGGCCGCCCGCGAAACTGCGGTCGCCGAGTGGTGGGAATTTGGCGAATGCAGTGACTTCCTTTGCATGGGAAGCATTTTCGATGTGCGGAATGACAACGGCGGTAGCGCCGAAGTCGAGAGCCTGCTGAATCGGTCCGCGCTCGGGTCCGAGGACTTTCGCGAGAACCTCCATGTCCAGGCCGCGAAGGAAGGGGATGAATCGCTCGAGGTCGGCAAGGTCGAACGACCCGTGTTCGATGTCGAGGATCACCGCGCCGTAGCCGAGTCCACGCGCGATTTCTGCTGCGGCAAAGCTCGGATCGGACAGCCAGATCGCGTGACGGCGGTCGGCGGGAGTGCTGAACATGCTGGTGGGCTCCTTGGCAGTTGGGATTCTACGACTGATCGGATCGGTGTGACGACCCGCACAACTGTCGTATACGTCATGTATACACAGAGAATACTTGGTGTGTCCAGAGTCGGTATGATGAATTTGTTACAAGTTCGTCAACCCGGCGGACGCCAGTGCGAAGGGATTGTGATGTCGACACCGGCAACTGCCGACCCGTCAGCGACCCAGGGGCCGGCACGTGACCGCGTCTACGTCTGGTTGCGGGACGAGATCATTCGTGGATCGATCGAAGGCGGACGATTCCTGGACGAGCTGTGGGTCTCCGGAACTATGGGGGTCTCCCGTACACCGGTCAGAGAGGCATTCCATCGGCTCGCCGCCGAAAAGTTCATCACCCTCCTGCCGCGCAAGGGCGCGCAGGTACGAACGGTGACCGCCCGAGAGCTCGAAGAGGTCTACCAGAGCCGACAACTGATCGAGGGTCACGCGGTGACAGTGCTGTGTGCCCGGGGCTTCGGCGCGCCGACATCGATGATCGAGCTGATCGAACCGATGGAAGCCGCAGGGCGCGAACGCGATTGGTTCGAGGTTTCCGGTCTCGACCGGCAGTTTCATCTTGCGATGGTCAGAGCTGCACAGAACTCGGTACTGACCGAACTCTACGAGTCGCTCCGGTCACGGCAACAGAGAGTTGCGGTGCGCGCCCTGAACGTGGGACCGCACCGCCTGGACACGATCAATGCGCAGCATCGTGCCTTGGTTGCGGCGCTGGACGAATCCGATGCCGACAAGGCCCTCGAAATTCTGGCCGCACACCTCCGGCCGGTACCGGAGGTCCTTGCCCTCTTGCCTGCCGATCAGCCTTAGCTGAACACGACCGTCTTGCGCCCGTGGACCAGAACCCGATCCTCGAGGTGCCAGCGCAGTCCGCGTGAGAGCACGAGCTTTTCGATGTCTCGACCCTGCCGGACCATGTCGGCGACATCGTCGGCGTGGTCGACGCGGATCACGTCCTGCTCGATGATCGGACCGGCATCGAGTTCGGCGGTCACGTAGTGGCAGGTGGCGCCGATCAACTTCACGCCGCGGGCGAACGCCTGGTGATAGGGGCGGGCACCGATGAACGACGGCAAGAAGCTGTGGTGGATGTTGATCGCGCGTCCGGCCCAGTGCTCGCACAGTGATTCCGGCAGCACTTGCATGAAGCGCGCAAGAACGACGGCGTCGGGGTTGTGAGCGTCGACCAGGGCGCGAACCTTCTCGAAGGACGGTCCGCGTTCGGCCGGGTCCTTGGCGAACGGAACGTGGTGGAAGTCGATCCCGTGGCGCTCGGTGACACTGCGCAGATCTTCGTGGTTTCCGATGACGGCGCTGATTTCTGCCGGAAGTTCTCCGCCCGCGGCACGGCCCAGGAGGTCATGCAGGCAGTGGCCTTCCTTGCTCACGAGCAACACGATCTTCTTGGGTGCGCCGGAGTCGTGAAGAGTCCACTCGGTTTCCGGACCGATCTCGGCCGCAACAGCTTTGAACCGTTCACGAAGTTCGTCGATGCTCATGCTCACAGACGACGCACGGACCGCCTGACGCGTGAAGAACCATCCTGTGTCGGCATCGGCGTGATACGCGGCCTCCACGATCCATCCACCGACATCGGTGAGAAAGGTCGAGATGCGTGCGACGATGCCCGTGGTGTCGGGGCAGCCGAGGGACAGAACATAGCGACGATCATCGATCGAAGGTGCAGCGGTCATGCGGCCTAGTCTCTCAGGTGCGGCTGCAGCGACGGTCGCGTGGTGGTGTGCCAAGCTTTCCAACATGTCTGAAGCTGCACTCACTCGTTCCCAGGTTGCCGCGATGGTGGACCACACTCTCCTCAAACCCGAAGCCACCGCGGCCGATGTGACCGCCCTGATCGACGAGGCGCGCAGCCTCGGAGTGCTGGCTGTCTGCGTCTCGCCGTCGATGTTGCCGATTCGCGCCGACGGACTGGTGACGGCGGCCGTCGTCGGATTCCCGTCGGGGAAGCATCATTCACTGGTCAAGGGTGCCGAGGCGCGACTCGCCGTCGATCAGGGCGCAGCCGAGATCGACATGGTCATCGACGTGGGAGCGGCGGTCGCGGGCGACTACAGCGCTGTGCTCGCAGACATCCTCACCGTCCGTGAGGCGATGGGGGAGAGTGCGATCCTCAAGGTGATCCTCGAAACCGCAGCGCTGTCCGACGAGGCAATCGTCGAATGCTGCCGCGCAGCCGTGCGCGCCGGGGCGAACTTCGTCAAGACCTCCACCGGATTCCACCCTGCAGGTGGGGCAACCGTCGAGGCCGTCACACTGATGGCGCAAACCGTCGGCCCGGGCGTGGGAGTCAAGGCCAGTGGCGGAATACGTACGACGCAGGCCGCACTCGACATGATTGCGGCCGGCGCCACCCGCCTCGGATTGTCCGGAACCCGAGCAGTATTGGACGGTCTGACCGACTAGGTCAGCAGGCCGCAGCTGTCCGGCACCGCCGAGGTGTTCTGGTTGTTCGCGTCGGCGACAGGCATGGCGTAAGCGCCGCCCTCCAGTGAGATCTGGATCGCGTCGTCGGTGACGGTCAGCTTCGTGGGCTTCATGTCCAGCGGGTACGTTTGCAGGCTGTCGGTGAGTGTCTGAACGATGCCGTCGACCAGGTCGGTCGGCAGACCCAATCCGAGAATCTCGGCGCCGACGGTCTGAACGTCGACCACGCCGTTGGTGACGGTGGGCTTGACTGTCAGCTTCGCGAGCCCGACCGGTCCGACGTCGAACGCGAGTGTTCCGGCGCTCGAGTCGGCGGTGACGCCGGAGACGAGGCCACCGAAGGTCTGCTCCTGCAAGGTGGCGAGAATGCCTGCGGTAGACCAGGTGACGTCGGCGCTGGAGCTGCCGATGGTGCCGCTGTTACCCGCCGAAGGCTGCAAGTTGATGTCGTTCACCTTCGCGTGAACCTGCATTCCCGTTGCGGGGCCGAACGAAGAGTCGTCACTGTCGATGCTGATGTACGGCACCTTCTTGTCGACTGCCTGCAGGAGTACGGGCTTCCAGCTCAACCCGACGTCGACCTGGGATCCCAGTTCGCTCTGGAACTGATCGGCCATGCAGGTCTTCACCTGGTTGCGTACGTACAGTTCTCCACCGACGAGTGCCGCGACGAGTACGGCGATCACCACGAGAAGGATGATGAGCACTCGGTTGCGCGGACGAGGGTTGTTCGCTGCGACAGTCATTCGCCAGATTCTTCCCGACGAGTCTGAACGAACTCTGTGAATACGCACTTCCTCATTCCTGTGATGCGCGACACAGTCGCCCGTAGTCTGTTCGAAACGGCGTTTTCGACGGTCACCGGAGGTGGTCATGGCTTCGGACTACGAGTCACTCGAGCTGCTGGCGCTGCGACAGTGCGGATTTGTCACGGCTCTCCAGGCATCGGAACTGGGTTTCGGTCTGGCGTTGATGGAAGAAATGACGGAATCCGGAACATGGACATGTGAGTGCCGTGGACTCTTTCGTCTCGAACGCGTCAGGCATACCGCCTTGGACGAGTTCGCGAAGTGGTGCACGTGGTTCGCCGGTAGTGCCACCGTCTCGCATTACAGCGCCGCTGACCTCCATGGCCTCGGGCACCTGCAACCTCGTTTCATTCACCTCTCGATAGCTCACCCTCTCGCGGCGCCCACCCGGCAGGTGGCACTGCACCGACTGCCTCTTGCGGACGACGAGTGCGAACAGATTGGACCCATCCGCATCACCACGCCTTTGCGTACCGTGCACGACCTCGCTTCGGGTGGAATCTCTCAAGTCCTGCTCAATGAGGTAGTCGCCGATGCCGTAGCGATAGGCCGACTCGACGCGCACGAGTTGTATCTCTCGTGTGAGAACGCGAGTGTCGACGTTGCCGTTCGGGTGGAGTTGGCGCTTGCCGCAAGCCTGTAGTCGAGAGAGATCTTCGAGGCTCCTGCGACCTTCTGGCATCACGCCCGAAATCGAATATGACGCCGATATCAGAGATTGGTAATTCGCTATTTTCGGGCGAACATTGTGTCTTTAGCGCAGGTAAGAATGCATCCGAATGGGCGGTTCGGGACGTTCAGTCCACTGTTGCTGCAGTTCGGCGATGTCGCCGATGAACTAAATCTGCGAAAAGCGTAGTTACTTTACAGTCAATGGGATAACGTCACGGCATCGAAAGCAGACGGACGCTTGTCCTGGACGCCTGTCTGCCCCCGTTTGTCGAGAGGGATGTGGATGTCCGTGAGTGGTGTTCGTCGCGTTGTCGGTGGTTTGAGTGTGTTTGCTGTTGCTGCGGGGTTTGCGGTGGTTGCGGGTGCTGGGGTTGCTGGTGCGGCTCCGGTGACGGCGGAGTTCAATTCGAGTGGTTACAAGATCACACGAACGATCAGTAACGCGACGCCGTCGGAAGGTGATGTGATCACCTCTACGACAGTGTTCAAGCGGACCGACTTTGTGGTCAATTACCTCTACGCGGTTCGGGATTTTCATCCGTCGTGCATGACGTATGTCGAGGGCTCGGCGAAGGTGAACGGGAAGGCCTATTCCCCGGAAACACCGGTGAGCGCTGATTCTGTGCGTGTGAGCGCGAGCATCACGGATTGGCCGTTGTATCAGAACAATACGAAGTCGTTCGAGTTTCAGTATCGAGTCGGCGCAGGGTGTGAGCGCGGGACCGATCTGGCAAGCACAGTGCATTTCGACGGTTCGGCTTGGGTGAACGACACGACAAATGGTCGTGGTCCTTCGGTCAAGGTTCAGAAGAACGTCTCGACGACGACATTGGCTGGGGTCGGTGGCGCTCAGGTGGGGCAGTCTGTTGCGCTGAGTGCGACGGTGACCGGTGGTGCCGACGGTGATCAGGTGGAGTTCTTCGACGCCGGTTCCAAGATCGGTGCGGGCACTCTTGCCAATGGTGTTGCAACACTTGCCTGGACGCCGACCACCCGTGGAGACCACTCGATCACAGCGAAGTTCGCCGACACGGCGCGCGCAGTCGGTTCCGCTTCGGCACCGGTGAACGTGAGCGTTTCGCAGGCCGATGCTCAGTCCAGCACGACTCTGGCGCCGATCTCGGGCGCGCAGGTCGGCAAGTCGACCACTCTCAAAGCGACTGTGTCCGCGTCGGGTACCGGTGGAACGGTCACGTTCAAGGTCGGCGGAGCGGTGCTCGCTTCGGTGCCGGTGGCGGGCAACGGTGAAGCGACCTACGCCTGGGTTCCGACGGTTGCCGGTGCGCAGACCCTCGAGGCCGTATTCGCCGGTCGATCCGGCGTCACCGGATCGAGCACCACCGCGAATGTGACAGTTGCCGAACAGCCCGCCGGAACAACAAGCTCCACAACAGATCTCAGCGTAGTAGCGGGGCAGGTCGGCGTTGCACAGACGATCTCCGCTCAGATCAGTCCTGCAAATGCCGGTGGCACAGTCACCTTCAAAGACGGTGAGTCGGTCATCGGCACGGCGACGGTCGATTCCTCCGGAAAAGCCAGCATCTCGTGGAAGCCGTCAACTCAGGGGCAGCGAATTGTCGCGGCGGAGTACTCGGGCGCCGGCACGGTGACGGCATCCTCCGATCAGGTCTCCGTCCAGATCGCCGCACCGGTCGACGGTGAAGAACCAGGAAACGGCACCGGTTCGCTCGGCAGCCTCGGCAACATCTTCGGCTCCTAGCAATCGATACCCGGTGATGCCCCGCCCGCTTCAGGTGGTGGGGCATCACCCATATCCCTCACTTCTCGAGAAGGAAAATCTATGTCTGTAGGTTCTGCACGTCGTGCAGTTGCAGGTTTGAGTGTGTTTGCTGTTTCTGCGGGTTTTGCCGTGGTTGCGGGTGTCGGTATCGCAGGAGCTGCACCAGAGACACCAGGTTCGTTGACGTGGAATGCGAACAACTACGAATACACGCGGACCATCAGCAATGTGACTCCGTCCGAGGGTGAGACGATCACCGTGAAGACTGTGTTCAAGCGAAAAAACATCGTCGTGGATTACCTGTACGCGATCAAGGATGTTCATCCGACGTGTCTGACGTACGTCGAGGGTTCGGCAAAGGTGAACGGTTCGGCGCGGGGCGTCGAGTCCAAGGGCGCTGATTTTGTTCGTGTGAAGGGGTCACTGACAGAGTGGCCGCTGTATAACAACGACTCGAAGACTTTCGAGTTCAAGTACACGGTGGGCGCCGATTGCGCGCGGGACGTGCCGTTGGATACCTCGGTGCACTACAACGCATCGGTGACGAGTTCAGATTTCCAGAACAAGGGCCCGGCGGTGACGGTGTCGAAGAACGTGTCGACGACGGCACTTGCGCCCGTCGGTGGCGCTCAGGTGGGGCAGTCTGTTGCGCTGAGCGCGACGGTGACCGGTGGTGCCGACGGTGATTCGGTGGAGTTCTTCGACGGTGCCACCAAGATCGGTGCGGGCGCTCTTGCCAATGGTGTTGCAACACTGGCCTGGACAGCTGCTGACGTCCGGACGCACAGCGTGACGGCCAAATATCTCGGTAATGCCAAAGTAGCGACCTCCACGTCGTCGGCAATCGACGTCGTCGTGTCCGAAGCCGACAAGAACACCGCCACCACGATTACCGGTCCCGCGAGTGCGGTCGCAGGTGAGTCCGTAACCCTCGAAGCTTCGGTCTCTCCTGTCCCGGCGGGTGGAACGGTGCAGTTCAAGGACGGTGGAACCGACCTCGGCGGCGCTGTTGCGGTCGACGCCAACGGCAAGGCGTCACTGGCGAATTCCTATGCAGAAGGCACACATTCGATCGTGGCGGTGTACTCCGGTTCCGGCGTCTACCAAACCTCGACGTCAGCGCCGCATGCTTTGACGGTCGCTCCGGTGGTGGTCGAGGAGAACACCACGACCACTCTCGTCGGCCCGTCGACCGCTTCGACCGGAGAGCCATTGTCGTTCACTGCCTCGGTCTCTACCGGTGCTGCAGGTGGCACCGTGCAGTTCAAGGAAGGTGGCAGGGATCTGGGCCCCTCGGTTCCAGTGGACGCCACGGGTAAGGCGACAACCATGCCGACCTTCAACGTGGCGGGCGAGTACAACATCACCGCAGTGTTCTCGGGTTCGGGTAACTACCTGGGCTCGACATCGAACGCCCAGACCGTGAACGTCAAGGCGCCGGCTCCCACCGACCAGCAGACCCAGACGGTCTTGACCGTTCCGGCGGATTCAAAAACCGGTACGGCAGTTGGTCTGTCCGTAACCGTCACGCCGACGCCGGTTGGCGGCACAGTGCAGTTCAAGGACGGCTCGGGCAATCTCGGCTCGGCGGTGCCGGTCGTCGACGGCAAAGCGTCGATCATGCACGAGTTCGCGAGCGTTGGCACTCACGACATCACGGCGGTGTACTCGGGTGCAGCAGGATTCCTCACCTCTACCTCGGCCGCTCAGTCGGTTTCGGTCACGGCTCCGGCCGCGGAGGATCAGGAAACGTCCATCACCGTGAGCGCTCCGGCGTCAGCGGTCAAGGGCGCGAAGGTTGATCTCGTTGCGGCAGTGGCACCTACGCTCAGCGCAGGAACGGTTCAGTTCATGGACGGAACCACCCCGATCGGCGGACCGGTTGCGGTAGTGAACGGCAAGGCCACGCTCTCGCATACCTTCACCGAACTCGGTGATCGCCGAATCACCGCGGTGTTCAGCGGAACCGACGGCTACCTCGGTTCCGAGACCCAGACTGCAGTCACCGTCAAGGTCACGGCAGAGTCCGACGGCGGAGAGCCCGGCAACGGCGGCAGTTCGACCGGTTCGCTCGGAAGCCTGGAAAACATCTTCGGGTCCTAGCCCGACGCTTGCACGAAGACGCCCCGCCGCGGAGAGAACCTCCGCGGCGGGGCGTTTCACGTCGGCGACTTCAGGGGTTCGGCGCCACCACATGCCAGGGCACCGTCAAGATGCAGTCGCGAAGGCGACGTCGCGCCGGTTGAACGGGAATTCCCTGCGCCCGAAGAATCTCCAAGGCAGCGGCCCAGCGGTGGCGAGGGCCGAAGGAGGCGTGCGGCGCGGCAGTTGCCCAGGCTCGATCGGCAGCGCTGAGCAGTGCATGGATCGGCTCGCCCGGAACGTTGCGGTGGATGAGGGCCTTCGGGAGACGTTCCGCGATGTCGGAAGGGCGATCGATGTCGAAGGGATCCCATGCCAGTGTCAGGGTCAAGGGACGATCGGCGTCGAGAAGCACCCAGGCGCAACGCCTTCCGAGTTCGTCGCAGGTGCCGTCGAGTAGCAGTCCGCCTGGTGCAAGGCCGGACTGGATGTGCGACCAGGCCGAACCCACGGCGTCCTCCGGGTACTGCCGGAGGACGTTGAAGGCGCGTACGAAAACGGGTGTGAGACCGGCCAGTTCGAATCCACCACGGGCGAAGCTGACACCGTCACGACTCTCGACCACGCGGGCAGGGTCGATCTCGAGCCCGATGACGCGTCGATCCCGCCGGACAGCGGTGAGGCGGCTTGCCATCTCGAAGGTGGTGTCCGGCCTCGCTCCGTATCCGAGGTCGACGATCAACGGATCGGCTGCGTTGTTCAGGGCATGCGCAATCGTCCGGTTGTGGACGATCCACCGGTCACTACGGCGTAGTCGGTTGATCCCCGTCGTGCCACGGGTGATGACCCCCTCGATCTTCGGGGGTGGAGCCTTCTTCACGCCGGCTTCAGCGAGCGGCGAGCCAGGTCGCCGTGACCTGAGCTTCGGTGCGGAACAGATCGACGAGGTTGATGAGCATGAGCTGTTCCAACTTCGCGCCGATGAACGGTATGAATACCTTGGCCTCGGACGTGGTTCGCAGCGTGGACCCGGTATCGGTGGCGAACAACTCCATGGTTCCGGACAGACTTCCCGGACCGGCCGGGATCGAAGCCTCGTATGTGCCGGTCACGGTGTCACCGAAGGCGCCGTACGACTCCTTACGGGTGATGACCAGGTCCTTCTTCATCACAGTCTGTGCGATGTCCGGCAAATCGGTACGCGGAAGAATGTGGTGGAGCACGAGATCGATTCCGGAGTCGGTGACCTCGAAATGTTCGACATGGTTCTCGGAATGCTTGCGCATCTCGTCGACGCGGGCCTCCCAGTACGAGCGGTCCGCCAGCGCCGCGTAGACCTGCTCGGGGGAGTGCTGATAGCGGGCGGAGTAGTCGATGCGGCGAGCCATGATCGGAAAGAATACCGGTTACGCGCTGTGACAAGGCAAATTGGCTGTATCGACAAACTGTCGCCGCCCGCAGCGAATTACTTCGTGATCCACTCCCGGGTGAAGTCCTGCTCGGCCTGGATGAGCCGGACAACCTCGTCGACAATCGCGCTTTCGATCTTTCCGCCGAGGAACGGGATCTTGACCTCGACCTCACCGTCGATCTCGAGAGTGGCGGAGTTCTCGTCACCCGTCAGGACCTGAGTGCCCTCGATACGGGCGGGAACGCCGTCGACGTGGGCGGAGAAGGTGCCAGTGGCCTTGCCGTCCTTGAAAGGCGCCATCGTTTCGCTGCGTTTGATGACGATGTCGCCGTTGACAACCTTCGACACCATGCTCGGGAGGTGTTCGGCGGCAATGATCTGCGACATCGTGACCGCGACGGTCTCGTCGCGCACGGTCAGCTCTTCGATCGTTGCGCCGGGACCGCCGACAGCGACGATTCGGTCGCGCCAGTACTGCTCGGAGGTCACCGCCTCATGGACCTTCTCGGCGGGGACTGTGTACTTCGACGAATGCTCGATGCGACGGCTCACGATTGTGGAGGCTACCGTTTATCGATGTGTGGGACGTAACCATTGGCAGACGCGTCGTGGAATCAGGCGCTTTCGTGTCCGAGAACGTTGACTTGTCGGGATTGACGACGCTCCGAATCGGGGGACCGGCGCGGCTGCTCGCCGAATGCCCGACGACGCAGTCGTTGATCGACGTCGTGACGCTGCTCGATCGCGAGCAGATCCCGACGCTGATTCTCGCCGGCGGATCCAATCTCGTGATCTCCGACGCGGGATTCGACGGAGTTGTCGTTCGTGTGGCCAACACCACCGTGAGCCTCGACACGGACCGCGTCGTCGCCGAAGCGGGCGCAGTGTGGGACGAAGTAGTCGGCCAATCCGTCGCCGCGGAACTGGGCGGCCTCGAATGTCTGTCCGGGATTCCGGGCTCGACCGGTGCGACGCCGGTGCAGAACGTCGGCGCGTACGGCGTCGAGGTGGGCTCGCGGCTTCGGCAGGTTCAATTGCTCGACCGACGCAGCGGGGAAGTGTCGTGGGTCGAACCGTCGACACTCGAATTGGGTTATCGGTCGAGCGTTCTCAAGCATTCGGATGCAGCACTGGTTCTGGCCGTCGAATTCGACGCGTCGACCGACGGGTTGAGCGCCCCGCTCGCGTACCGCGAACTGTTCACTGCACTCGGCGCCGAGGAAGGCGCGCGGTTGCCTGCGTCGCAGGTCCGCGAGGCAGTTCTGGGGTTGCGGACCGGTAAGGCGATGGTCCTCGATCCGTACGACCACGACACCTGGAGCGCGGGTTCCTTCTTCACCAACCCCGTGGTGCCGGACGCGGAGCTGCCTGCTGTGCTCGGGGCCATCACCGAACAGCTCGGAGACGTCACCGTGCCACAGTTCCCCGGCAGTGGTGGAACCAAGCTCTCGGCCGGATGGTTGATCGAACGGGCCGGATTCTCGAAGGGTTATCCCGGCGAAGATGCACCGGCCAGGCTGTCGACCAAACACACCTTGGCGTTGACCAACAGAGGGTCCGCAACAAGTGCGGATGTGGTCTCGCTCGCGCAGACAGTGCGCGACGGCGTCGAGGCCGCGTTCGGCGTCCGGCTGGAACCGGAACCGGTAACTGTGGGCTGCACCATCTGATTCCTGACAGAGCCCGCAGGTAGCCTGTTGAAGTGCATGAGCTGGGTGGTCGGAGAAGTCGTTCGCGTCTTGTTGCGTTGGTAGCTGTTTTACTCGCTGTGATGGTGGCCGTAGTCGGCTGCACGATCGGCGGCAAGGACGGACAGGGCGGCGCGGCCGCCGCCGAACCGGCCCCGGTCGCGACCGTGGTGTCGACGCCCGCACCAGGCACCAAAGACGTCAGCCCGGTAGCTCCCGTCTCGGTAGCGGTGACCCAGGGAACACTGTCGGACGTCAATCTCAGCAACGCGGCCGGTAAGGCCGTCGCCGGGCAACTGTCGCCTGACAAGACAACCTTCACCGTCAGTGAGGCACTCGGCTACGGCACCACGTATTCGTGGTCGGGTACGGCAACCGGAACCGACGGCAAAGCGGTGCCGGTTCAGGGGAGCTTCACGACGGTTGCCCCGGAGTCGACCACCGGCGCCACCCTCAACATCGCCGACGGCCAGGAAGTTGGTATCGCGGCACCGATCACGTTGCAGTTCGACAACTCCGTCGTCGACAAGGCGGCCGTCGAGAAGGCGCTTGTCGTGACCACCGTGCCGCCCACCGCCGGATCGTGGGCATGGCTGGCCGACGACAACGGCGGATCACGGGCCCATTGGCGTCCGGCCGATTACTGGGTGCCGGGTACAACTGTCCATCTGGACGCCAAGCTCTACGGCCTGAACTACGGCGGTGGCGCCTTCGGCGACCAGGATCTCACGCTCGACTTCACGATCGGTCGTAGCCAGATCGTCAAGGCGAACGCGCCGAGCCACCGCATGCAGGTCGTGCGCGACGGTCAGACGATCATGGACATTCCCGTCAGCTACGGCGAGGGAAACGAACCTCGAAACGTCACGCGCAGCGGCATTCACATGGTGACGGAGAAGTACGAAGACTTCATGATGTCCAATCCGCCGTTCTACGAGAACGTGCGTGAGCGTTGGGCGGTGCGCATCTCCAACAACGGTGAATTCATCCACGCCAATCCTGAAACCACCGGGGTGCAGGGCTCGTCGAACGTCACGAACGGTTGCATCAATCTATCGACGTCCGACGCGCAGGAGTACTTCGGAACGGCCCTCTACGGTGACCCCGTCGAGGTAACCGGCACGTCGATCGACCTGTCTCCTGCGGACGGCGACATCTACGACTGGGCGATCGATCTGCCGACCTGGAAGTCGATGTCTGCACTGGCTTAGCTTTCTCCTGCTGTGAACCGAGAAATCGGTGGACGAAGGGAACCGTCCGGGCTCTGCATCCGTCAGTACAGGTAAGTGCTGTCGGCTCGGGGGAGTCTGACGGGGATTTTCGACTTCAGGGGGGACAGCGGTGGGCATTCCATTTCTGGAAGACGTGCTGGGAAGGATCTCCGAAGCGACGCGGGCCGTGCCTCCCGGCGTGGCGGCATTGCCGGTTGTCGGCACTCCCATCGCGAGCGCAATCGCTACATCTGCTCTGGTTCAATCCGTGACCGACGACCGCGGAGCGTTCGACGACGAGATGGCTGCCGCCACTGCGGACGCCGATGCGGAGCGCGCACGGGCCTGGGGCGAGCGCGATGCCCTCTCCGCTCAGACCTCGTCGCTGCAGTACAGCGAACATGCAATCGTGGACGACGATCCGTTCGACGCGATGTCGCACTCCGAAATCTTCGATCACGTCAACGAGATGGATCCGGCAACCCTGAGCGCAATCGGCGAGGCCTGGAAGGCAATTGCCGGCCGGGTGGAAGCCGGTATCGGGAAGTTCCGGAGCGATGTGAACGGCGCGATCACCGAAGGCTGGCAGGGGCGCGGCGGCTCGGCGGCGTTGGAAGCCGTGCTGGCCTACTCGGCAGATGCGGGTGAGCTGAAGGTGCGGGTCGACCTGATCTCGAACAAGATCGAGGAGGCGAAGATCGCACTCCACGAGGCCAAACGCTCGATTCCGGCACCCGACAGCGCCTCGACGGTCGAGATGATCCTCAGCATGGTTCCCGGGGCTACGTGGAAGCAGGCCCAATACGAAGCGGAAGAAGCCGAACGTCAAGCGCGTCAGGTGATGAAGGACGTGTATCTGCCGTACATGAAGCGTGCGGACGACCAGGTGCCGATCCTCCCGGCCGCGTTCAATCCGGTCACCGGCAGTGGAGGGGATGGCAGTGGAGGGTCTGGGGGCGGCGCATTCGGTGGCGGTGGTTCCGGCGGCGGGAACACGTCGGGTTCGGGGAACGGACTCGGCGCGCCATTTACACCGGGTGGCGGAGTTGGTGGAGGCGCGGACGGTGGAAACTCCGGCGGTGCAAACCCGGCCGGAGGCGGTTCCGGTCAGAACCCATCCGGCACCGCTTCCGAACGTGGTGACAACCGTAGCGGCGTTGATGCTCAAGGGAATTCGGGTGCCGATGCTGCCCGGTTCGCACACGATTCCGGCCCGGCCGGGACTGCCGCGGCACATGCCGGCCCACTGCCGTCCGGTGCATTGCCAGGTGGCCTGGCAGGTGCAACTCCGAATGGTGCTCAGCTCGGTTCCGGAGTGCCTTCAGGCCTCATGGGTAGCGGTTCGGGTGGTGGTTCCGCAGGTGGAATCGGTACCGGCGGCTTCGGGCCTGTCGGAACCGGAGGTGGCGCTCTCGGGCCTGGCGGCTCTGGCGGCTCCGGCGGCCTCGCCGGTGGCGGACGTGGGGGCGTCAACGGAACTGGCGGTACCTCGGCGGCGGGCGCGCAGAGCGGTCGGGGCGCGATGGGTGGCGTCGGTGGCATGGCACCGGGACGCGGACAAGGACACGACGAAGACAACGTTCACGACACCCCCGGCTACCTCGTCACGGTCGAGAACGGCAACGCCCTGATCGGCGACCTGCCCATGGTCTCTCCGGCGGTGTTGGGCGAATGACGACCACGCGGTGGCAGTTCACCGGCCTCGAATTCTCGATCCTCTGGGAAGCGATCGGACGCGACCGACTCCCGTACCCGCTGCGATTTCGTCCGGCGGCCGAAACCATGGACGAGCTGAGGGCGCAGCGTCGTCGAGCGGGAGCGCACCTGTCTTGCGTACTCGACGATCGGCTGCATCACGTTCTCGGTGTTCTTGCGAATCCTGATGCTCGCGTGGAGGTTTCCGGTTTTCACGGACAGAAAATGAGTACGGCGACGCGATTGCACGGCGCTGTCGCCGGCGACCTGGGTGTGCTCCTGGCTCAACTGCCCGGCAGGACTGTCGACTGTGGCTCCGACGTGGTTCTCACCGTGGCACGGCCATCGGCAATTCCACGGATGCTCGTCGATCACCTGCCGACCTGCCCCGCCGGATCGGAGCGTGGGGTGAGCATCGAAACGTCGAAACCTAATGGTAAACAGGGGTTTCTGCGCAGTGTCGACGGTGCGCGAGCGAGTGAGGAAGTGAGCAGGTTCTTCGGCCGAGAGCGGACCTCGATCGGTGAAGTCACCGTATATCCGGGTGGAGCCGTCGACAGCAGGCCGACCGACGACGGCATGACTTTCCACTGGTACGACTATGCCGGTGACGGTCGGTACATCATCACCGCCGGTGAAACCGTGAGTGCCCGCAGCACTTCCGCGGAAATGACGGAGGCCGAGATTGCACGCAATCTCGGCCTCGTCCTGCACCGGGCGATTCGGACTGGTTAGCCAGAGTTGTTCGAACTAGCTTGTGGTGCGGTGGAACCGACCGGGGCTTGCCTGATCCCGCGGCTTGACGACGATCTGATCGAGGTTCACGTGTGACGGCCTGGACGCGACGAAACCGATGATCTCGGCGATGTCCTGCGCCACCAACGGTGTGATTCCCTCGTACACCTTGTCGGCCTTGTCCTGATCACCTTCGAACCGGACGAGTGAGAATTCGGTCTCCACTGCTCCGGGCGCGATTTCGGTCAGACGAACGGGCTTACCCAAGAGTTCACCGCGCAATGTCCGATGAAGGACGGCTTGAGCGTGCTTGGCCGTGGTGTAGCCCGACCCGTTGTCGTATGCCTCCAGCGCCGCTACCGAGGTGATGGTCACGACCAGACCGTCACCCGAATCGATCAGCTTGGGCAGCAGTGCTTTCGTCACACGCAACGTGCCCAGGACATTGGTCTCCCACATCCATCGCCAGTCGTCCAGATCGGCGTCCAGGACCGTCGCCAGGCCCTTCGCACCACCGGCGTTGTTGACCAGCACGTCGACACGGGGGACCACGGCGGCAAATGCGTCGACGGAATCCTCGTCGGTGACGTCGAGTTCGAGCGCGGTACCACCGATCTCCTCGGCGATCTTCTCGAGACGATCGACGCGGCGAGCACCGATCACGACATGGAATCCCTGAGCTGCCAGGGTGCGGGCGGTGGCCTCACCGATTCCGGAGCTGGCTCCGGTGACTACGGCGATGCGGGCATCGGAAGAAATGGTCATGACGCAATCGTAGGGCTAGTCGGCGGCATACTCTGCTTCCCGTTCGATGGATTCGATGTGACGACGCGGCACCTTGACCGGGCCGGGGGTGTAGGTGACGGCGCGCAGCGCGCCGCTGTACCGGAACGGTCCGTGGCGTCGTCGTACTTCCCACGACACAGGTCCTCGGGCGTCGACCCCGACCGAGATGCCGGTCCACGGCGCCATCCCGACCAGTTGTACTTGCCCGAGCAGTTGGCCCGCGTGAATGCCGTCGACGCTGACGTGGAGATCCCAACGCAACCGCGGTAACACCGCCACGGACACGTCGATTCGCTTGGTGCCGACCGGCAATGGCCCCGCATCGACCACGGAGTAGGAACCGAAGGCGTTGTATCCGAGATGCAGGTTGCCGTCCTCGACGTAGAGAAGATATCCACCTTGTGGATCCCCATGGGCGACAAGGACGCCGGCGTCGCCTTCGCGGTAACCGTCGAGTTCGATCGTGATGTCGAAGTCACGGAACCCGATCAGTTTGGATGAGCGGTAGCGCTCCAGTGGGGGCGTTCCCGCAAGTAGTCGCACCGGGCGTGAGAGTGCCTCCTCCTCCGGACGGCGAACCGCGCCGACGGTATTGCCCAGTAGAGGAAACACGGTGTTCGCCCACGCCGAGTGGTCCCAGGCCTCGGCGAGTTCGCGAACCTTGTCGGGAAACCGTGATGCAAGGTCGTCGAGCTCGGTCGGGTCGGCTCGGACGTCGAACAATTGCCAGTGCGGTTTGTCGATGTCAGCTGGAGCGAGCGCCAGCAGTTTCCATCCGTCCTTGTAGTAGCCGCGGATTCCGGTCACCTCGGTGTACTGCTCGGTGTGGGTACTCGGAGCGGTGGGTGAACGCAGAACCGGCGCGCTCGACGCGCCGTCGAACTCCTTGACAGGCAGCCCGTTTCGCACGGTGGGGGTTTCGATTCCGGCCAGTTCGAGAAGCGTCGGCGTCAGGTCGGTGACATACGCGAACTGGTCGCGGATCCCGTTGTCGCCCGCTTCGGGTTTCAGTCCCGCGGGCCAGGACAGGAGGAAGGGAACACGGATTCCACCGGCAAAGGATTGCCCTTTGTAGAACCGGAAGGGGGTGTTGGACGTCTGCCCCCATCCACGTGGATAGTGCACGCCCAATTCAGGTCCGCCGATGAGGGATTCGTCGTGGGGGACATCGCCGACCCAGTCCGGATCCTGGATATGCGCGAACTGCGCGAAGTAGCTTCGAGTCCCGTCCGAACCGCCCTCGGCGGTGCCGCCGTTGTCCGAGGTGAAGACGATGATCGTGTTGTCGAGCTCGCCCAGTTCGTCCAGGGTGTCGACAATGCGTCCGACGCTCTGATCGATCGAGTCGACCATCGCCGCGTACACCTCCATGTAGCGGGCGAACCGAGACTGCACCTCCGGCGTGAGCGAATCCCATTCGGGCACGTCGAAACCGGGTTCGGAGTTTCGTGGTGCCTGCCGTGTTCCTTCCGGAAAGAGTCCTTGCAGGAGTTGAGAGGCGAACCGCGACTCGCGGATTCGATCCCAGCCCTCGTCGTATCGACCACGGTATTTCGCTTGATCGGCGGGCTTGGCCTGCAACGGTCCGTGCATGGCGACGTGTGCGAAGTAAAGGAAGAACGGCTTGTCCTGATCGTGGGCGCGAAGGTCCTTGATGTACCCGACGGCCTTGTCGGTCAGATCGTCGGTGAGGTAGTAGCCCTCGGGATACTCGTCGACGTCGACCACTGAATTGTCGGAGATCAGTTGATTGGGGTAGTAGAAGGAGTTCAGTCCTTCCAGAGAGCCGTAGTAGCGATCGAATCCGCGCTGAGTCGGCCAGGAGTCACGACTTCGTCCCGGGGCGAGGTTTGCGTCGCGCACGAGATGCCACTTGCCCACCGCATAGGTGGCATAGCCTGCGCCGCGGAGGATTTCGGGGAGTGTCTGTACATCGTCGGCCAATTCCAGGCGCAGTCCGGGGTATCCCGGATCGGCGTTGGCGACGAAACCGTACCCGGCGCGGTGCGGATTGAGGCCGGTGAGAAGAGCGGCGCGCGACGGCGAGCAGAGGGGCGTCGTGTGATAGTTGGTCATTCGAATACCCTGCGCAGCAAGGCGATCGAGGGTCGGAGTCTCGATCTCGGAGCCGAACGGCCCGATGTCGCTGTATCCCATGTCGTCGATCAGAACCACGACGATGTTGGGCGAGCCGGGGGCCGGGGTCGTGGCGGTGGGCCACGACGGGGTCGAATCGGCTGCAGTGCGGCCGATTCGACCTTCGAAGCCTTCGTAGCCGCGGGCATGCGGCGGAAGGGCGGAATCTGCGTGCGTCATGAGTTGGTCGAGGCACCTTCGATAACCGAGTATTCGGAAGCGTCGCCGGCTATGCTCCGGCTTCGTTCCCCATGGATGTTGACCGGAATGTCACCGGCAAGGGTGATGCGCTCCAGACGGCGGTACTGGTCGTCGTAATCGGCGATCGCGTAATGCTGGGTGGCGCGGTTGTCCCAGATCGCGACGTCACCCGCCGCCCAGTTCCATCGCGTCGTGTACTCGAGCTTGATGGCGTGGTCCTGCAAGAGTTTGAACACACCGTTCGACTGTTCGGTGCTCAACCCGACGAAGTTCTTGACAAAATGCCCGAGGACGAGCGTGCGCTCTCCGGTTTCGGGGTGTACACGCACCACCGGGTGTTCCGTCTCGAAGTACGTGGACTGGAACTCCTCGCGGTAGGCGGCCGTGCGATCTTCGGTGAGCCGCTCGGCGCTGGTAGCCGCGTAGTCGTAGACGTTCGTGTGACGGGCCCAGAGGTTCTCCGCGAGCGCCTTGAGCGGATCCGGCAGTCCGTTGTACGCGGCTACCCCCGACGCCCACGTGGTGGAACCGCCGTACTCGGGGAGCTGCACCGCGCGCAGGATCGAGGCCTTGGGGATGCGATCGACGAAGGTGACGTCGGTGTGCCAGCTGTTGGCCTTGCCGAGATCCGAATCGATAGGCAGAACTTTTGCGCCGTGCGACTTCACCGTGGGGTGGGCAGTGGTCGGGGTGCCCAGTAGCTGGGCGAACTCGTACTGCGAATCGTTGTCGAGGTGGTCCTGCCCGCGGAAGAAGATCACCTTGTGCTCGAGAAGGGCCTGTCGGATGAGTGAGATCGTCGCCGGGTCGAGGTGCCCGCCGAGAGTGATTCCGTCGATTCGGGCGCCGATATGCGCGCCGAGGGTGGTGACAGTGCCGCGAGCGGCGTCAGCAGCCACCCCGTTCGTTGATGCCGTATTCGTGAGAGTCGGCTTGGCGAAAGCTGTAGACATGGTGCACCTTTCGTGGGGAGTGTGCCCACCCAAACACGCGAGATTTCGCCACGACAGGGTTGCGTTCAGTGTGATCGTTACCGCACCTGATTTGTGAATCTCGGTGAAGCTGCTACTTTTGGAGCCATGTCGACCGACCAGCCTGCCGCTTTGCGGGTCACCTATGTGACCGCTGCGCTTGGTTCGCGTCTGCCTCTGGCGCGAGAGCTGTGTTGTCGCCGCCGTTCTTTCTGCAGCTAATTTCTGCGCCTTTTCTGTCTATTTCTTCGTATGACCAGTGGAAACGCTGAGTTCTCGGTCGACAGAGATGTGCGCCTTCTCCTCCTTCTGCAAGGGACAGCCATGTCGACACCCACAATTTCCGCCATTCCGAACATCCGATCGCGAACCGCGCTCTCGGGAAGCCGGACCCGAACCCAGATAGTTGCGCCGGAGCTGCGCATTGCCGACGGTCCGTCCGCGACGGTGTTGCGCATTGCTCGATCCCGCGGACCGCTCTCTCGCGATACCGCGGCCAAAGCGTCCGGGCTGAGTATTGCCACCGTGAACCGGCAGGTCACGAGCCTGCTGGACCTGGGGATCCTGCGCGAACGCGCAGACCTGACAGCTTCCGGCGCCATTGGGCGTCCGCGAGTTCCGTTCGAGGTCAATCACGAGCCGTACCTGACCGTCGGCATCCACATCGGTGCCGTCGTCACCAGCATCATCGCCAGCGACATTCGTGGCAAGGTGCTCGGCGCCGTCGAGATCCCGACGCCCGCCACCAATTCCGCTGTCGCGCTTGCCACCATTGCGCGCTCGGCCAAATCGTTCGCCTCGCGGTGGCACAAGCGTCGTCCGCTCGCGGTCGGGGTGGCCATCGGCGGTCGCGTCGATTCGGCTACGGGAGTAGTCGACCACGCGCGCCTGGGGTGGAAAGGCGCCAAGGTCGGATCCATCATCGGAGCCGGCTTGGACCTTCCCGTTTCGGTTGCCGCCCACGTCGAGGCGATGGCGGCGTCGGAACTTCTGCTCAGCACCGACCGCGCCGAGGCCCCGACGCCGGGAACCACCGGGCTCTACTTCTATGCCCGCGAAACTGCCGGTATCGCAATCACTTTCGAAGGGCGAGTGCACACGCCGTCCAGTGGGCCAGGCTCGATCGCACACCTCCCCACCGGTTCGTCGGCACGGTGCACCTGCGGTGCGGTGGGTTGCTTGGAAGCGACGATCAGCGACCGCGCTGTCGTCGCGCAGGCACTGTCTTCGGGCGCAGTGATCCAGGGCAGTGAGCGTGTGACGATCGCGGATGTCTACCGTGCTGCGTCGGCGGGTTCCATTCCGGCGCACGAACTTCTGGTTGATCGAGCACGCGTCCTCGGGCGAACGGTGGCGATGTTGCGTGACCTGTTCAATCCGGATCGGGTGATCCTCGGCGGCCAGGCCTTCACCGACTACCCGGCCGGCGTGCCGCACGTCGCCGAGGCCTTCTCGACGGCATCCTCGTTGGAGCGTAAGGACATTCGGATTACCGGGTTCGGCAATCGGGTTCAGGAATACGCGTCCACCGTCGTGTCGCTGAGTTCCTTGTTCGCCGATCCTGCGGCGGCAATGCGGCGTGCTTCGGCCATCTGACTGCGAAGAGGGCAGTCAGAGTTCCGGACGATCGAGCACCCGCAACCACGAACCGTCGGGCTGGCGGCGTGCCACCTGAGTACGTCCGCCGGTCCCGTCGGAAGGTTTGGTCGAGGTCATGGCGAGGTCGCCGCTGATTACCGTGGGTAGCGCTTCCTCGACGGTGAATGTCGGTGCTGCGGCCAGCATCTGAGAAATGACGTCTCGGATGGCCGTCCTTCCCGCAGTGAGTGACCCGGGTGGAAACGCCATCACGGCGTTTTCCTCGTAGAGTCCGGCGACGGCGTCTGCATCTCCGGCGTTCGCGAACTGGACGAACAATCGGGCGATGTCTTCCGGGGTTTCGGCCTTCTGAGCTTCATGTGTTGTTGTCATGTCTCCATCTTGCGAGTCCGCCGGCGATAAGTCCAAGATCTAGTTTGTCTCGAAGCTAGAATTATCAGTTATGGAACTTCGGCAGCTCGAATACTTCGTCACGGTAGTGGAGGAAGCCAACTTCACTCGCGCCGCCGAGCGGCTTCACGTAGCGCAGCCGGGTGTGAGTGCGCAGGTCAAAAGGCTGGAACGTGAGCTGGGTCAGGAATTGCTCGATCGGAGTGGTCGAACCGTTCGTCTGACCGAGGCCGGGCGAGCTGTCCTCCCACATGCCCACGCTGTGCTTGCGTCCGTTCAGAGCACCCGAGATGTCGTCGACGCCCTGAACGGACTGGTGCGGGGCTCGGTAGCGGTGGGGATGGTCACTGCATGCGCGTCTGCCGACCTGACCGACCTGCTCAGTCGGTTGCACAACAAACACCCCGGTCTGGACATCTCCCTGTCCGAGGACGACTCGCGCAGCTTGCTTGCCGGAGTGTTGGACGGAATCTTCGACATAGCCGTCATCGGGGTGGCGGGCGAACTGCCGGAAGGGCTCGAATCGAGGGTGATCACCGACGAGCGACTGGTAGCCGGAGTGGCAGCGGATCATCCGCTGGCCGAGGTGTCGGCTCTGCCGTTTGCCGAGCTCGCCACGCGATCGGTCATCTGCCTGCCGGAGGGAACCGGAATCAGAACGTGTCTGGACTTCGCGTGTGCCGCGGCCGGCACGAAGCCGACGGTGGCACTCGAGGCAAGCAACCTCGGCATCATCGTGTCCTTGGCCGCTCAGGGGTTGGGAATGGCCGTGATTCCCGAGTCGGCAGTGGGGGAGTTGCATCGGATCGATCTCGAACCGGAAGCGCGGTCTCGGCTGGAATTGGTCTGGCGTGCTTCCGGAGGCAAGAATCCGGCGGCCTCAGCTCTCATCGATCTTGCGAGAGCTGTTCCCGCCGAGTGAGTTCGGCCTGCGCCCGATCCAATCCGCCGTGCTCGAGAGCGGCCAACCGCGATCTGTCCTTCCAGACGATGGTTCCGCGTCGTCGGACGATGACCGACATGGTTCCACCGAGATGCTCGAGCGCTCCGGGCACGTTTCGGCGCTCGGCAGGTATCGGAACAGGAAGTATGTGTGCGTCGGCGATGGGCGCGGTCCCGTCGATGTCGACGCTCCACTTCCTGCTGTAACCCCGAAGCGTCCAGCGATCGTCGGACACGGTTGTCTCCACCTGTGACGTCAGTGGATTGCCCAGCCGCAATACCGTTCCGTCCGGTAGCGCAGCAACGACGGCGGTGACTTCGGTGCGCAGAGGCCCGGCGCTGACCTGTCCGCCGGCAAACGCCACGCAGGCTCGTGGATCGGTGAACCCCTGTGCCTGTCCCCACCACCAGGATTCCGGGAATCCTCCCTTTCCCCAGTTCTTCTCGCCGTACACCTGCGCTCCGGTGAGATCCCAGCTCTGTCCGTCGATGACGGCGCTTCCCTCGACCCGGCCGCCGAGCAGCCACGGATGCCAGTACTGATTGAGCGCGGGAACTGATTGGAAGTAGCTCGATCCGCCGAAGCGGTGGTGCGGCCAGAATCGCTGATTGCTGATCCGCACGTCGAGGTGGCTGTCGCCGAAATCGACCTGCAGTCGATCGGCGTTACCGCGGAAAACGTTGTCGGCGTAGGCCCCCAGTGTGCGGGGATCCGCCGATCCACGCGGATGTTCGGCGGTACGGAGAAATCGGCCCGGATGCGCCGCGAGACCGAGCGTCGACCAGTTGCCACTGTCGGACTTGTTGATACCGGCGAGCGCGATCACCACCCGTCCGCTTCCTGGCATCGTGAATCGCCAGAAGTAACCCTCCATTGCAACGTCATGGGAGGCAAGCAGATTGCCGTACGGCAGGGTGGCGCCTGAAGCGCGGTACGCGGGAAGTTTCACGGTCCCAGTACTGCCTGTGATGCGGTGACCTGAGCGACGAGGCGGCCTTCGTCGTCGCGAATCTCGGTCACGACCGCGATGGTGCTGCGCCCCGCATGCAAAGGGCGGGCGGTTGCGGTGACCGTGCCCTTGCGGACCCCGCGTGTGAACACGGTCGACGAACTGGTGGTGGAAGTGCTTGCACCGGGCGGAAGATTGAGGAACGCACAGACGGCGCCGACGCTGTCTGCCAGCGTCATCAAGGCGCCGCCGTGCATTCCGTTGCCGGCGGTGGTGCGGTGGCTGTCCCAATCCAGATGGCCGACAACCTGTTCGGGGGCCGCGCTGTCCAACTGAATTCCGGTGTGAACTGCAAAAGGCATGGTCGCGACAAGTTGTTCGAGGTCCATGCCTACCGATGGTAACGAGCCGCCGAAACCTCCGTCGGGACTTCGGTTTATCGAGGGAGGTGGCTCAGAGGGGGAGGGCGGTTTCGGACAGTCCCTCGGGCGCGTTGCGGCGACGGAACCACTCGGTGCCGAATGCCGCGGCGAGCTGCTCCGTCGGCATTTCGAGGAACGGGCCGAAATCGCCGACCTGCGTTGCGTGCGCGTACATGGCCGCGCGCTTGGACGAGATCACCGAACTGACGTCGACGGCGGTGGTGAGTTGATCTGCCGGAAGCCCGAACGATTCGATGTCCGGCGGCTGCGCCTCCTCGGTCCACTCGGGGTTGGCCTGCATCAGCATCTTCATGTGATCGCGGTTGGTGGACGCCTCGTAGACGAACGGCGTGCCTGCGAGTTCTGCCGCCCGGACGCCGACGTGGTGGACCTGGATGTGATCCGGGTGCCCGTATCCGCCGTTGGGGTCGTAGATGGTCAGGACATCGGCGTTCTCTTCACGAAGTACCTCGGCCAGACGCTCGGCGGCCTTCTCGACGTCGACGTTGCAGAACGCTTCCGGATTCTCGTTCTCGGGCGTACCCACCATCCCCGAATCCGGGTAGTGCAGGGACACGACGCGATTGGCGCCCAACGCGTCGGTGGACGCCTCGAGTTCACGGCTGCGGCGCTGAGCCAACGTCTCGTATTCGTCCAACAGGCCGTCGGGGAATTCACCGAGAGCACCGTCGGTAGCGGTGACGACTACGACGCGGTGACCTGCGTCGGCGGCCATTCTCATCACGCCGCCCGTAGTGAAAACTTCGTCATCGGGATGGGCGTGGAAACACACCAGGACACTCATTCGCGCAATCGTAAGGCAAGTTACCGACAGGTCAACCCGAGCGCACAGTGAAAACGATTTGTCGAGTCGGCCTCGGCTCTGTGAACCTTGTTCAGTGCACGAGAAGCTGACATGAGCGAATCCACCAACAAAGGCCTGTTGAGCGCCTACCGCGAGATCTTTGCCGCCCCCGGATCGGTCGCCTTCTCGGCCGCCGGATTTGTCGCAAGGCTGCCGATCGCCATGATCGGCATCGGAATCGTGACGATGATCTCGCAACTTCGTGGTGACTACGCGCTCGCCGGCGCGCTCGCCGCGGTTTTCGCGCTGTCGTCGGCGATCATCGCGCCCGCCGTCTCGCGTGCGGTCGACCGCTTCGGGCAGCGAGCGGTCCTGCCGATTGCCGCAGCCGTGAGCGTCACCGCGATCGGGGCGCTCTTGCTCGCCGTACGGATGGAAGCTCCTGACTGGCTGCTTTTCGTTCTGGTCGTCCCCGGTGGCGCCACCCCGACGATCGGGGCGATGATCCGCGCCAGGTGGGTCGCGATCTACGTCGGAAAACCTCAGCTGCGCACCGCCTTCGCCTTCGAATCGGTGGTGGACGAACTCTGTTTCGTGGCGGGCCCGGTCATCTCGGTGGGCCTGAGTATCGGACTCTTTCCCGAAGCGGGACCGCTGGCGGGACTGATTCTGCTGGTGACCGGGACCTTGCTGTTGGTCATTCAACGTGGAACCGAACCGAAGGTGCACCCGCGTCGACCCGGCCGCGGACGATCGGTTCTCGGTAACCACGTGATGTGGATCGTCATCGTGATCATGGTGATGCTCGGAACGATCTTCGGCGTCATCGACGTCGGTGCCATCGCGTTCACCGAGGAACAGAATTCGCCGGGATCCGCGACGTTGGTCCTTGCGCTGTTCGCCGGCGGTTCGGGAATCGCGGGACTGATCTTCGGGTCGATGCACCCGGCGCGATCGCTGCGCGGTCAGCTGATGATCGCGTCCTCGGCGGTCGCCGTTCTCAGCGTCCCCCTTCTCCTCGTCGGCAACGTGGCCGCACTGGCGGGTGCATATGTGCTCGCGGGCGCGACCATTGCTCCGACCCTCATCATCGCGACGGCCTTGGTCGAGCAGATCGTCCCCCCGGAAAAGCTCACGGAGGGAATGACCCTGACGGTCACCGGCCTCGGCGTCGGCGTGGCGCTCGGGTCTGCGCTGGCCGGACAGCTGATCGATCGTTACGGCGTCCCGTCGGCCTACATGCTCGCCGTCGGCGCCGCAGTCGCAGCCTCTATCGTGACGGCATGTCTATTCGTGAAGCCGTCAGCGTCGACGGCACGTCCATCGTCTATCGAGTAACCGGAAATTCGGCTGGGACCCCGCTGGTGCTGCTGCACGGCTGGGCTCAGTCGTCGCAGTGCTGGGGTGAGCAGGTCCTCGCGGACCTCGCCGCGGACTACCGCCTGATCGCCGTCGATCTGCGCGGCCACGGTTACTCCGATGCGCCTGAATCCGGATACGACGACTCCGCGAACTGGGCCGGCGACGTCGCGGCCGTTCTCGCGGCAGAAGACGTCACCGAGAACGCGATCCTGCTCGGCTGGTCGTACGGCGGACTGGTGATCTGCGATTACCTGGCAGCACACGGAACCGGTGCGGTGGCGGGTGCGGTTCTGGTCGGTGCGATCACCAGCATCGGTCGCGGTGAGAAGGGCGGCAAGGTCGGCTCGGCGATGCGGAGTGCGGTTCCCGGCGCGATGTCCGAAGATCCCCGCGAGGCGATCCGGGCTCTCGGTGCCTTCGGCAACGCGCTCACCGGCCCACCCGAGGGCAAGGGCGCAGCGTCGCAGGCCTTGTTCGGGTACAGCCTCTCGACGCGTCCGCGGGTGCGCGCAGCACTGTTCAACCGTGCCGTCGGTCACGACGAGTTGCTCCGCAGCCTCGACATCCCGGTCCTCGTTCTGCACGGAACCGAGGACTCCGTCGTCGACGTGAGCGCAGGTAAGCACGCCGAGGAACTGATTCCCAAGTCCCAGGCGTCGTACTGGGAAGGCTGCAATCACGGACCGTTCGTGGAGGATCCGACACGATTCGTGTCCGAAGTGCGAGCCTTCATCTCGAGCCTCGGTTAGAGTTCGCGCCCGGTGAGGGGGCAGTATGGAGTGGTGACGCCCATGCACATTTCGCGCCCTCGCCGGGTGGCCGTTCTCTCGGTCCACACCTCGCCATTGGCGCAACCCGGCACCGGTGACGCGGGTGGGATGAACGTCTACGTTCTGCAATCCGCCATTCAGCTCGCCAAACGTGGCGTAGAGGTGGAGATATTCACCCGCGCGACGTCCTCGGCCGACGCACCCGTGGTGGACGCCGGTCCCGGAGTGCGGGTTCGGAACATCGCGGCTGGTCCCTTCGAAGGACTGGACAAGGCAGATCTGCCGACTCAACTGTGTGCCTTCGTCGCGGGAGTTCTGCGGGAGGAAGCGCGTCACGAGCCCGGGTACTACAGCCTGATTCATTCGCACTACTGGTTGTCCGGGCAGGTCGGATGGCTGGCCCGCGACCGCTGGGGCGTGCCCCTCGTACATACCGCCCACACCCTCGCGGCGGTGAAGAATCTGTCGCTGGCCGAGGGAGACACCCCCGAGCCCGCAGCACGTCAGATCGGTGAGCAACAAGTAGTCGCCGAGTCCGATCGCCTGGTCGCCAACACCACCGACGAAGCCAAAGCGCTGCACGAGTTGTACGGCGCAGATCCCACGCGTATCGACGTCGTGGCTCCGGGCGCCGATCTCACCCGCTACCGACCGGGCGATCGCGATTCCGCCCGCGCGTCGTTGGGGTTGAACCCGGGCGAGATCGTCGTTACCTTCGTCGGCCGCATCCAACCGCTCAAAGCGCCGGACGTTCTGCTGCGCGCAGCAGCCGAGGTGATCAGCCGTCGCCCGGGGTTGCCGCTGCGCATCCTCGTTGTCGGCGGGCCGTCCGGAACCGGTCTCGCGCGGCCGGACGTGTTGATCGAACTGGCACGCTCACTGGGCATCACAGCGCAGGTGACGTTCTTGCCGCCGCAGGCGCCGCAGCGTCTCGCCGATGTCTACCGCGCCTCGGATCTGGTTGCGGTGCCGAGCTATTCGGAGTCCTTCGGACTGGTAGCCATCGAAGCTCAGGCCTGCGGAACCCCGGTGATCGCCGCGGATGTCGGCGGACTGGGAGTGGCCGTACGCAACGGTGAGACCGGCCTGCTGGTTCAAGGGCACCGCACCGAAGACTGGGCCGGCGCTCTCGAATCCTTGGTGACAGCGCCGAAACGCTTGGCCGAACTCGCCGCGCAGGCACCGCGTCACGCCGAGAATTTCTCGTGGGAACACACCGCGGACGGTTTGCTCGAGAGCTATCGCAAAGCCGCAGTCAACTACAACAACGGAACCGGTCCCAGCGACTTCTCGCCCCGCCGTGCGCGGGGTCTGTGGCGTCTGCGCCGGACCGGAGGGGTGCGTACATGAGCAGCATTTCGGACACCATCGAGCAGGCTCTCACGGAGCGTGAACTCGACTTCACCAGAAAAGACGACGCGCATTTCATCGTCGAACTTCCCGGCGAACATAAACTCAAGACGTCGACGCTGCTCACCGTCGGTAATCACGGCGTGCGGGTCGAGGCCTTCGTGTGCCGCAAGGTGGACGAGAACTTCGAAGGCGTCTACAAGTTCCTGCTCAAGCGCAACCGTCGTCTGTACGGAGTGGCCTACACACTCGACAAGGTCGGGGACATCTACCTGGTCGGCAAGATCGCCGAGCATGCCGTGACCGGCGACGAACTGGACCGAGTGCTCGGTCAGGTTCTCGAGGCCGCCGACGGCGATTTCAACGTCATCCTCGAACTCGGTTTCTCCTCGTCGATCAAGCGTGAGTGGGCGTGGCGGGTGTCGCGTGGTGAGTCGCTGGCGAATCTCGAGCCGTTCAAGCACCTCATCGAGGAAGAGCCCGCGCAAAGCTGATCGAGCGGGGTGAGACACATCGCGGATGTGTCACGTAAAGTGGCCTTTACTTGTGACTGTCGTCACGGAATAATACTGTTCCCGTGAGTCACAGTAAGTTGGTCACACCACCCCGCCGCGCAACTTTTCGAGGAGCACAGTGAGCTTCAAGAGTCCGTTCCCCGACGTTGAAATCCCCAACCTCAGCGTCTACGACTTCCTGTTCGGAAACACCGACCCCGCAGACCTCGACAAGACGGCATTCGTCGAAGGCAGTTCGGGCGCCGTAACCACATACGCTTCGCTGATCGCGCAGATCAACAGCGTTGCAGGCGCTCTCGCAGCGCGTGGACTCGCCGTCGGCGACGTCGTCGGGCTCCATTCGCCCAACGTCCCGGCCTTCGGTTCCGTCTTCCACGGCATCCTGCGTGCCGGTGGCGTCGCGACCACGATCAACGCGCTCTACACCGCCGAGGACATCGCCAAGCAGCTCACCGATTCCAAGGCCAAGTTCCTCTTCACCGTCTCGCCGCTGCTGCCGCAGGCCAAGGCCGCCGCCGAGCTGGTCGGTATCCCGACCGAGAACGTGTTCGTGCTCGACGGCGCCGAAGGCCATCTGTCGCTGCGAGATCTGCTCGGTGAGGGCGCAGCGGCGCCCGAGGTTTCCTTCGATCCGGCCACCCAGCTCGCGGTGCTGCCGTACTCGTCGGGCACCACCGGCCGACCCAAGGGCGTCATGCTCACCCATCGCAATCTCGTGGCCAACGTCTGCCAGATCATTCCGCGGATGGGCATCGAGACCGACGACAAGATCCTCGCGGTCCTGCCGTTCTTCCACATCTACGGCATGACGGTGCTGCTCAACGCTGCGCTCTACCGCCGCGCGAGCCTCATCACGATGCCGAAGTTCGATCTCGTCGAGTTCCTACGGATCGTCGCCGAGCAGAAGTCGACGTACATCTTCGTCGCACCGCCCGTTGCCGTCGCGCTGGCCAAGCACCCGCTCGTCGATCAGTACGACCTGTCGAGCGTGCACACCATCTTCTCTGGCGCGGCCCCCCTCGACGCGGCGCTCGGCAAGGCCGTCGCGGACCGTTTGAACTGCCATGTGCGCCAGGGCTACGGCATGTCCGAGATGAGCCCCGTCTCGCACGCGATCCCGTTCGATCGTGACGACATCGCACTCGACACCTGCGGTCCGACCATCGCCAACATGGAATGCAAGCTCGTCGACCCGGGAACGGGCGAAGAGGTCGCGTACCCCGCGCTCGGCTCGGACGGCGTCAGCGAGCCCGGGGAACTGTGGTGCAAGGGACCGAACATCATGCTCGGTTACCTCGGCAACGACCAGGCCACCAAGGACACCCTCGACGACGACGGTTACCTGCACACCGGTGACATCGCGACCGTCGACGGCGACGGCGTCGTCAAGATCGTCGACCGCCTCAAGGAATTGATCAAGTACAAGGGCTACCAGGTTCCCCCGGCGGAACTCGAGGCTTTGCTTCTGACACACCCGCAGATCGCCGACGCTGCAGTGATCGGTGTGCTCGACGCCGAAGGCGAAGAGGTTCCGAAGGCATTCGTCGTGCTCCAGGACGGCGCCGAGTTGACCGAAGACGACGTGATCTCGTTCGTCGCCGAGCGCGTCTCACCGCACAAGAAGGTTCGCCAGGTTTCGTTCATCAGCACCGTGCCGAAATCCGCGGCCGGAAAGATCCTCCGCAAGGATCTGAGAACTGCCGAAGTGGCCCCGAGCTGATTTCCAGACAGGGTTGATCAAGAAGGGTTCCGGTACTCGTGCCAGGATGAACGCCATGAGTATCGGAACCCTGGTCCTGCTCCGCCACGGCGAGAGCGAATGGAATGCACTCAATCTGTTCACCGGCTGGGTGGACGTCCACCTGACAGACAAGGGCATGGCCGAAGGCAAGCGCGCCGGCGAACTGCTCGCCGAGCACAACCTCTTGCCTGACGTTCTCTACACATCTCTGCTCCGCCGCGCGATCAGCACGGCCAACCTCGCACTCGACGCCGCCGATCGCCACTGGATCCCGGTGGTCCGCGACTGGCGTCTCAACGAGCGCCACTACGGCGCTCTGCAGGGCAAGAACAAGGCTCAGACCAAGGAAGAGTACGGAAACGAGCAGTTCATGCTCTGGCGTCGTAGCTACGACACCCCGCCGCCCGCAATCGAAGCCGGCAGCGAGTACAGCCAGGACACCGATCCCCGGTACGCGAACCTCGACGAGGTTCCCTTGACCGAGTGCCTGCTCGACGTCGTCAAGCGCCTGATCCCGTACTGGGAGGACACCATCTCGCAGGAGCTGCTCGCCGGCCGGAACGTACTGGTCACGGCGCACGGCAACTCGCTGCGTGCATTGGTCAAGCACCTCGACGGCATCTCGGACGAGGACATCGCGGGCCTGAACATCCCGACCGGAATCCCGCTGCGTTACGACCTCGACGAGAACCTGAAGCCGCTCAATCCCGGCGGCACCTACCTGGATCCGGAGGCCGCAGCTGCCGGCGCCGCCGCGGTGGCGAATCAGGGCGGAAAGTAGCAACCCGATGATGTGCGTCGAGGCCCCCCGAACAGTGTTTTCGGGGGGCCTCGGCCAACAACAGATGAACGACGAACCAACGCCGTCCACCTGGCGGATTACGCGGGCGGGAACGTCCGAACCCGCCGTAACCGACACTTCGCGCGAACGTACGATTGCGCCGTGAGTGTCGTGATTGCAGTGCTGCTGGTCGTGGTCGCCGGCTTGGTCGGCTACCTCGTCGGCGGGGTGCTGGTACCCAGGCTGTCGTCGCGTCAGAGTCAGCGCTCCGACGAACAGACCGGGCTCACGATGTCCCAGGTTCTGGACCTGATCGTGTTGGCGTCGGAAAGCGGCATCGCCGTCGTCGACGGTTTCCACGACGTCGTGCTCTTCAACCCTCGCGCCGAAGAACTCGGCCTCGTCAAGAATCGTCTGGTCGACGAGCGGGCGTGGCGGGCGGCGCAGGAAGTCCTGCGGACAGGTCAGCCCGTCGAGGTCGATCTGACGGCACAGACCGCGCAGCGCGGCCGCGACAAGATCGCGGTACGTGGGACGGCCCGGTTGCTCAGCAAGGACGATCGCAACTTCGTGGTCCTGTTCGCCGACGACGATTCCGAGCAGGTCCGCATGGAGGCGACGCGACGCGATTTCGTCGCGAACGTCAGCCACGAACTGAAGACGCCGGTCGGCGCGATGAGTTTGCTCGCGGAGGCGCTGCTCGAGTCCGCTGACGATCCGGAATCCGTGCGCCACTTCGGCGAACGGGTGCTGGGCGAGTCGATCCGTCTGGGCAAGATGGTCACCGAGTTGATCGCGCTCTCGCGCCTGCAAGGTGCCGAGAAGCTGCCCGATCTCGACGTGGTCGACGTCGACACCGTGGTGTCCGAGGCACTGTCGAGGTCGAATCTGTCGGCCGAGGCCGCCGGGATCACCGTCACCACCGACCATCCGAGTGGGTTGGAGGTGCTCGGGGATCAGACTCTTCTCGTGACGGCACTGTCCAACCTCATCGAGAACGCTATTGCTTACTCGCCCAAGGGGTCTCCGGTGTCAGTCAGTCGGTCGGTACGCGGCGACAATGTCGCGATCGCGGTCACCGACCGAGGAGAGGGCATCGCGAAAGCGGATCAGGAACGAGTGTTCGAGAGATTCTTCCGCGTGGACAAGGCACGGTCACGGCAGACCGGCGGAACGGGTCTGGGGCTTGCGATCGTCAAGCACGTCGCGGCCAATCACAACGGCTCCATCGAATTGTGGAGCAAACCGGGAACAGGGTCTACCTTCACGTTGCAGATACCGGCACACGTGGAGTCGGACGACGACATCGACTCTGACGACGCGGGAACCGCCGGTTCCACGCGGATCGGCAGACGAGAACAAGGCAGTAGAGAAAACGGCATGGAGGCCAAACGATGACGAGTGTGCTGATCGTGGAGGACGAGGAGTCCTTGGCGGACCCGCTGGCGTTCCTGCTCCGCAAGGAAGGCTTCGAGACCACCATCGTCAACGACGGACCGTCGGCGTTGGCGGAATTCGATCGCTCCGGAGCGGACATCGTCCTGCTAGACCTCATGCTGCCCGGCATGAGCGGCACGGACGTCTGCAAGGCGTTGCGATCGCGTTCCGGCGTTCCCGTCATCATGGTGACGGCGCGTGACAGCGAGATCGACAAGGTCGTCGGCCTGGAACTGGGTGCGGACGACTATGTGACCAAACCGTATTCGGCGCGTGAGCTGATCGCCCGCATCCGTGCGGTGCTGCGCCGCGGGGTGGAGAACGAGGCGGACCTCGCCTCCGACAACGGGGTGCTCGAGGCCGGACCGGTACGGATGGACGTCGAGCGCCACGTCGTGCAGGTCGCTGGAAACCCGGTGACGTTGCCGCTCAAGGAGTTCGACCTCCTCGAGTACTTGCTCCGCAACTCCGGCCGGGTGCTGACCCGCGGACAGTTGATCGACCGCGTCTGGGGCGCCGACTACGTCGGTGACACCAAAACCCTTGACGTACACGTGAAGCGGTTGCGTTCGAAGATCGAATCGGATCCGGCCAAGCCGGAACATCTGGTCACGGTCCGTGGATTGGGTTACAAGCTCGAAGCGTGATCTAAGTTCGTCGAGAAGAATTCAGCCGCTCACACGATCGTGTGAGCGGCTGAATTTATTTGGTCTTGCGGAGTCAGCCCTGAGCTTTGTTCTGAGCGATCGTGGTCGCCGGATGGACTGCTATGAGGCCGAGGCCGGCGCGACGCCTGCAGAGACGAGCCAGCTCGTCGTACGCACGCTTTCCGAGAAGCTCGGTCAGTTCCGGTCCGTAGGACTGCCAGACCTGCCGTTCCCCGACATGAGCGTCAGGGGAGCCGGAGCAGTACCAGGCGAGGTCGTCGCCGCCCTCGCCCCAACCGCGGCGGTCGTACTCGGTGATCGTGGTCTTGAGGATCTGGACGCCGTCCGGTCGGTCGACCCAGTCCTGGGTGCGGCGGATCGGTAGCTGCCAGCACACGTCCGGCTTCACCTCGAGCGGCTCGATGCCCTTCTTGAGCGCCATGGAATGCAGTGCGCAGCCCTCACCGCCGGCAAAACCGGGCCGGTTGAGGAAGATGCACGCACCTTTGTAGCGGCGGGTGCGCAGCGCGGGCTCGTCCTCGAGGTCGTCTTCTTCGACGTATCCCTTCTTGCCGAGGCCCTTTTCCATGAACTGCCAGTCTTCGGCTGTGAGCATTTTCACTGACGCGTCGAGCTTGTCCTGATCTTCCTGATCGGAGAGGAAAGCGCCGTGCGAGCAGCAACCGTCGTCCGGGCGGTCGCCGATGATGCCCTGACACGCCGGCGTGCCGAACACGCAGGTCCAATGGGAGAGCAACCACGTCATATCAGCGGAAATGAGGTGTTCGGAGTTATCCGGATCGACAAATTCGACCCATTCGCGCGGGAAATCGAGATCGACCTCGGGGCTCGGAGTCATCTTGTGGGACCGGTCTGGGTTACCTGCTGTCACAAGGGCCGACCGTAGACCCAGTAACGTGGCGATGTGCGACTAGGGGTACTCGACGTCGGAAGCAATACCGTCCATCTATTGGTTGTGGACGCCCATCGGGGCGGCCACCCAACACCCATGAGCTCGACCAAGTCCACGTTGAGGCTGGCAGAGAACACCGACGACCGCGGCGATATCACCACGTCAGGAGCCGATCGCTTGGTGTCGACGGTCTCCGAATTCGCCGGTATCGCCAAGACGTCCGGATGCGAGGAAATGATGGCTTTTGCCACGTCCGCCGTCCGTGACGCCAACAATTCCGAAGCCGTGCTCGCCCGCGTGCGCGCCGAGACCGGAGTCAATCTCGAGGTTCTCTCCGGGGTCGACGAAGCACGGCTGACCTTTCTGGCAGTGCGCCGCTGGTACGGCTGGAGCGCCGGACGCATCCTGAACCTGGACATCGGCGGCGGCTCGCTCGAACTCACCGCAGGTGGTGACGAGGATCCGGACGTCGCCTTCTCACTGCAACTCGGTGCCGGACGGTTGACGCGCGACTGGCTCCAGGCCGATCCGCCGGGCAAGCGCCGAGTCGCCGTCTTGCGCGACTGGCTGGACGCGGAGTTGGTCGGACCAGCCAAGGAACTGCGCGCCGCCGGCGACTGGGACCGCACGGTCGGGACCTCGAAGACCTTCCGATCGTTGGCTCGGCTCACCGGCGCGGCCCCTTCTGCCGCAGGCCCCCGGGCGAAACGGACCCTGACTTCCAGCGGACTCAGGCAACTCATAGCCTTCATATCCAGGATGACGGCAGCGGACCGTGCAGAATTGGAAGGAGTGAGCTCGGATCGGTCACAGCAGATTGTGGCCGGCGCGCTCATCGCAGAGGCAACCATGCGGGCGCTCGGAGTGGACGAACTGGAAATTTGTCCCTGGGCATTGCGTGAGGGTCTGATTCTGCGAAAGCTCGACACAGAAATGGGCGGTGAATTGGTGGTGAGTGCTTGATGACCGAGGACAGTCAGCAGATTTCCGTAGCGGAACTGCTCAAGCGGAACGGTCAGAGCGTCGAATCCCGAGGTGGACGACGTCGGCGCGGCGTAGCCGGTGGCATCTCCGTCGCAGAACTGACGGGTGAGATCCCGATCGTTCGCCAGTCGGGATCGCGCGCCGCAGCCGAGCCCGAGTCGGACGAAGCAGCAGCCCAGCCTGAAGCCGCTGCGCCGGAGAACTCTGCACCTTCAGCGGCGGCCGAAGCCGTCGCGGAAACCGCCAAGTCAGCCGAACCGGCACCGAAGGTTCCCGCCGACCGCACCGCAGCCTTCGCCGTCTCGTTCGATGACGATGACGACGATGACGACGATGACGACGAGCCGCAGACACCCAAGGCCGAGTCGAAGCCGGCCGCGCCGCCGGTCACCACTCCGAAGCCGACTTCCACACCGTCGCCGGGACAGACCTCGAAGTCCTCGCCCGGACAGTGGGTGAGCCGAGCGCCGCTCAACTCCTCCTCGCCGACGCAGGTAACGCAGGAACCAGCCCTGCTGTCGGGTCAGACCCTGGCGGGCGACCTGATGCGTCAGGAGCGCGCCGCAACCCAGTCGCCATCGTTGCGTCCGCCGATCCTGCCGCCGCGTGTCCCCACTCCCGTCGCCAAGGCACCTGCACCGACTGCTCCTGCTCCGGCCGCGCCGGAAGAGAGCACCGAACTGATCGACAAGATCGCAGACGCGGATGCCGGCGAGGCCGAATCGACCGCCGTGGTCGATCTGGTCAAGGCGCCGGTGGTCGCTGACGGTGCGACAAAGTCCACTGCCGTCGCCGAGTCCGAGACCGACGTGGAAGCCGAGCCGGCAGCGGAAGAGGCCGGCGAGCGTAACTCGATCCGTGAATGGGCAGTGCTTGCCGGTCAGGTGGTTGTTGCACTGATCGTCGGCGGCGCGATGTTCAAGGGCTTCGAGAAGCTGTGGGACATGCTGCCGTGGGTGGCGTTGGTGCTTGCGCTGATCGTGATCGTCGGCTTGGTGGCCGTCGTGCGGGTTCTGCGCAAGACGGACGACATCACGAGTTTCGTGATCGCGGTGGTTGTCGGCATGATCGTGACGCTCGGTCCACTGGCGTTCTTGTTGACCTCGGGTTGATCGGACGATGATCGGGGGATCGCAGCGCATGGTTCGTCGGCCGATAGCCGTCGGTTTGTCGACGGCCTCGGTGTATCCGGAGAACACGGAAGCAGCATTTCGCTACGCCGCCGATCTCGGATACGACGGTGTCGAGTTGATGGTGTGGGCCGAATCCGTCAGTCAGGACATCGGTGCTGTTGCTGCCCTCGTTCGCAAGTACGCGATTCCGGTGCAGGCCGTGCATGCGCCGTGTCTGCTGATTTCGCAGCGCGTGTGGGGTTCCGATCCGGTCGAGAAGCTCGAGCGTTCGGTACGCACGGCCGAAACCTTGGGCGCGACGACGGTGGTCGTCCACCCGCCGTTCCGGTGGCAGCGCAAGTACGCCGAAGGCTTCGCGGAACAAGTTGTCGATCTCGAATCGAAGAGCAGCGTCGTGGTGGCGGTGGAGAACATGTTCCCCATGCGCGCCGACAGCTTCTTCGGTGGCAAGGACAAGTCCGCGGAGCGTCTGCGTAAACGTGGCGGTCCGGGGGCAGCGTTGTCCGCGTTCAGCCCGTCGTACGACCCGACCGATTCCGATCACGCTCACTACACACTCGATCTGTCGCACACCGCGACGGCGGGAATGGACGCTTTGGAGTTGGCCTCCCGGATGGGCAAGGGCCTCGAGCACCTGCACCTGGCCGACGGCCGCGGGGCGTCGATGGACGAGCACCTGATTCCTGGACACGGTTCACAGCCGTGCGCGGAGTTGTGTCGGCAATTGGCTGCGAGCGACTTCAGCGGCCAGGCTGTCATCGAGATCAACACTCAAAATGCGCGTACCCGTCGGGAGCGGTCGTCGATGCTGGCGCAGGCGCTCGCGTTTGCACGCGAGCACCTGGCACGCTCAGCGGTGGCCGGCAAGTAGCGCAGCTTCGAACTGCGCGCGCACCTTCTCGACGTGTGCGTCGAGGTCTTTGGTCTCCCAGCCTTCGGTGGAGATGGGATCGAGCACCGAGACGTAGACCGGACCGGGATGGGCGACAAGCGAATTGCGCCACATCCGTTCGCCCGCGTTGTGAATCACCACGGGCACGATCGGCACACCGGCCTGGATCGCCAAGTGGAAGCCGCCCTTCTTGAACGGGCCCAGGCGTGGCGTCGGAGAACGGGTGCCCTCCGGAGCTATGACTATCGAGACGCCATTCTTCAGCTTGTCGACTGCCGGTTGCAGCGCAGCCTTCGCCTTTGTGGTGTCGGTGCGGTCGATGTAGGCGACGTCGAGCAGTGCACCGACGGGCATGAACCGCGGATCGCTTGCCGCTTCCTTCTTTGCGACACCGGTCACGTCACGCTTGATGACGGTGCCGAGGACCAACATGTCCAGGGAACTTTGATGATTGAACATGAACACCGCCGGGCGGTGATCCCACACGTTGTGCTCGCCGTCGATCTCGACGTCGATGCCGAGCAGTGAGAGTGAGATGTCGGGGCCGTACGTGCCCACCAGGTTCGCACCCAGTTGACGGTTGCCGGTAACGATGCCTGCCGACGCACCGAGGGCGGCGGTCGCAGCAAGCGCGCCCATGGCCGTCGCCGTTCGGATCGTCGAGATCGGTGTTGCGCCTCGTTGCGGTTTACGCAGGCTGACCGAAGGCCAGTGATTGCGCAACGCGATCTTGGCCAGACCACGATCGGGGTTCAACGCGACAGGTCGCCCGACGGCCTCGAGCATGAACACGTCTTCGACACCGTTGGAGTACGCAAACGCGTTCTTCAAGTCGGCGCCCATCTTCTCGGCATAGCCCGCAAGGGCATCGGCCTTGGCCGGCCCCCACAGAGCGGGCGAGGACAGTTCGCCGGTGAGCATGCCGTCGACGACTTCGGGCTCGGTGCACAGCACATCTTCGATATCGAGATCTTCGGCGACGTACTTGGCTTGGAACGGAGTCGCCGACGTGGCCATCACGATCGTGTGGCCTGCTCGCCGGTGCGCCGCCAGTAGCCCACGGGCTTCCGGGTAGATCATCGCGGCGATCTCCTGCTTGAACAACCGTCGGCCCCAGTCGTTCAGTTCCTCGACGGTACGGCCGCCCAGGGCGCGCACGCCGATGTCCATCAACGCTCCGACATCAGCGCCACGGAACTGGGTGTCGATCGCGGCACCGGTGGTGCGCAACAATTCGCCGACGCTGATATCCAAGCGTCGCAGGCGGTCTCGGTAGACGACGCTGGCCGAATATCCACTGATCAAGGTGCCGTCGAGGTCGAAGGCGGCGATCGTTCCGGGCCCGGGAGGGGCGGCTTCGATGGCGGAGTGCAGACGCTCGAGTCCGGTCACAGTCCTACTTCCTCGTTCGCGGCGGGCGCTCGGTTTGCTTCGGGAATGGTGACTACTGCAGCGGCGTCGGGCACCGGCATGGCCACCTGATCGAGCCGTGCATGCGCGAGCGCTCGGAGGTGGCGCAGACGCTCGACCTGAACCTTGATTTCCGCGGCGAATGCCAGGCGCCTGGCCCGGACGCCGTCGTCGTCGACTTCGATCAAGTTCCGGTTGCGCGCCAAATTCAGTGCAGTGGCGAACAATTCACCGGAAACCGATTCGTTGCTGGCGATCTGCTGTCGTAGGCGACGCTGATGTGCGACGTCGATGCAGTTGCTGACGAAGGACTTCTCGTCGAACGACGTCGAAATCGGGGCAAGCACAAGCTGATCGGCGACAACCTGGTACGCCTCGAGAAACGGTTGGAGCACACGGTGCGCGAGGTACGGCCGCACCGACTCGATCATGTGCTCGGTTCGTTTGTCGTCGGCCATGACGGTTTCCCACTCGGGATCGATCAGGGTCAGCTCGGTCCGCATCTCCTGCTCGAAGGTGTCCCGATCGCTGAAGAAGAACTCGAATTTCAACAGATCGCGGATGCGCTTGGCCTCGGCCCAACCGTCCCCGATGGGATCCTCGAACCGTTCTTCGACGGCTGCCTGGAGTACGAGTTCGGTGATGGCACGCACGACGAGAAAGTGAATTGTGTTGTTGCGGTAGAAGGCAGCGACAAGGTGCTGGTCCTTACCGAGGTAGAAGACCTGCTCGCCGCCGCGATCGAAGCGCTCGAGGACACCGGAATCGACGTGTGTCTGCAACGCCTTCTCGATGACGCGCGGATCGGACAGCTCGACGTCGCCGGCGATCGGAAGATCTCGCGCGGTGATGTACCCGAACAGCGGCGTGAGGATCGCGGTGAGTTCACGAACGGTCAACGCCCGGTCTTCGATTCCGAGGAACGCCAGCATCGCAAGCGAAGACACGGTCACCGGTGTGACCTCGTTGATGCGGTGACACACCTCGATGCCGGCCTTTTGAATGGCGAGGCGCTGATCGGTTTCCTGGCTGAGTGCGTCCGCAAGTGAGAGCGGCCGGCCGATGGTCACGTGTGCGACACCGTTCCGTTTTCCCTGTGCGCGTACGTAACCCACCATCCAGCGCAGGCCTTCCGGTGTCTTCTCGGCGCCGAGAGCCTCCGCAGCCATGGCCCCGACCTCGTAGAGCTGGTCGTAGCTCAGCGCGACCGGGACGAGATACACGTCGGATGCGCCGCTGACCTGAAAGGCCTTGGTCAGGTAGGTCAGGAGACCGAAGCGCGGCGGGCGTAGTTTTCCGGTACGCCCGCGCCCACCTTCGATGTACCACTCCAGATTGAAGCGCTTGGTCAGCAGGTAGCGCATGTACTCGTGCATCGACCACTTGTAGACCTCGTCGTTGCCGATGCTTCGACGAATGAACACGGTGCCGCTGCGCTTGAGGATCGAGCCCATGGGCCAGAAGCTGATGTTGAGGCCGCCCATGACGTGATTGAGCGGCAAGCCGTTCGCGATCAACGCCGGGCGCAGGACGAGGGGATCGAGGTACGAACGGTGACTGGGGAGGAAGACCAGTGAGTGTTCCTTGTTCAGCTCACGGAGTTCCTCGAACCGGCTCGTGTCCACGTCGAGCTTGTAGGCGCGAGCGAAATAGCGCCCCAGACGATCCCACACCGCGATGGCTTGGCGACTCTGGGTGGCAACCATTTCTTCGAGAGCTTCACGCGCGCGGCGGTCGACTTCGGCGACGGCGATGTTCAAGCGGTCGGCCAGAGCCATGACCTCGGTGGCGAACCGGCGGGTGTCGGTGATCTCGTCGACGACGAACCGCGACACCTTGTACTGGCCACCCAGAAGGCCCAATTCGGCACGCTCGAGCGCCAGGGCGGCCTGCCGTCGGATGAACTCGGGTAGCGAACCGCCACCGCTCTTTTCGAGACGACGCTCGAGATCGCTCAGTGGCGCCGGCTCGCCTTCGATGACCTGGCACCGTGACGGGTCGGTGCGCAGGGTTCTGCGTTGTGCGCCGCGTCCGGGGTGGAGAGGATCGCGTGGTGCCAGTGCGTCACGCAGTCGCACCGCGACGTTGTGCTTGGTATGGGTGTCCGGAATCCACACCACGCGAAGCGGCGCGAGCATCGGGTCGTCGGTCCGTGCCGCCAGTTCGGCCAGAGTCTTGTCGGTGATGTTGACGGTGACCGGCCGAGTTTCGGATGCGGTCGCCTTGTCGGCGAGCCACTTTCGCAGCACTCCGGCTTCGGCCTCTGTCATGGTTTCGGTGAGGTACACGCGCGGGTTGGTCGTGTTTTCGCTCATGACTCACGCACCTTCCGTTGTGACTCCGAGAGCCACGATCTCGTCGAGGCTCTCCTGCAAGCACTGCATGAGCAGTGCGGGCTTCGTGACCGCGGCGGTGTCGAGATTGATTCCGATGCAACACACTCCGACGTGGGAGACCAGCGTTGCCATTGCCGCGCAACCGGGGGCCGGGCCGAACGGGAACATCCGTTCGATCTTCGCTCCGGCGAGATACACCGGCACCGGTACGCCGGCGACATTGCTTGCCTGCAGGTCCAGTCCTGTCGACTGGGACAGATACCAGTTCGCGAGTAGATAATTCGGCAGGCGGGCGAGGATCGGGGCGGCGACGTCGAGAGCGTCCAACGCCGGTTCCTCACGCAGACCCAGAACGATTTCCCGCACCTGCCTGATGCGTTTGGCGGGATCCGTCTCGGCGACCGGACCGTTGAAGCGAACGGCTGCAAACCGGTTGCCGCCGTTGGCGTCCGCGCCGGTGCGCATGCTGATGGGCATACCCATCGGGATGCTCTCGACGGATTGTCCGAACGACTCGTGGTAGCGACGGAAACCGCCGAGCAGGGCGGCGACGTAGGCGTCGTTGAGTGAACCACCGGCGGCCTTCGCTCCGGCCTTGAGCTCGGGAACACCCACTTCGAGAGTTCCGAACCACCGTCCGAGACCACGATCGTGGAGAAGAGGGGAACCGGAACGAGCTGGGGGAGTGACGATCTTGCGGAGTGAATTGGCGTAGCCGAGGACCTCGGAAGCGGTGCTGAACGGACTCGAGATCGCCGTGGTCGCAACATTGGTGGCGCCGCGGACCAGCTTGGCGATACGGGAGGGCGCACGCCGGATCTCGCTGACGACCTCCTCGCCGAAGGCGCCTACCGACGACAGGTGCTCAGGAGCAGGCGGCGTGCGGTCGGGCTTGTTCGGGGTGGGGTCCGGGCGACGGCTGTGCAGGAGCGTCATCATCTGGATGCCGCCCATGCCGTCGGTGATGGAGTGGTGAGTCTTGACCACGAACACGGCACGACCGTCGTCGAGACCTTCGATGAGCAGCGCGCTCCACGGCGGTCGAGCCTTGTCGAAAGGTTCGGTCGCAAGGTGACGACACATGCGCAGCGCGTGATCGAAGTCCGCCGGTGCGGGCAAGCGGACGCGTCGTAGGTGGTAGCCGATGTCGAACTCGGGATCAACCGACCACACCGGATTGCCCAGTTGCATCGCCGGTTCCACCGCGCGCATACGAATACGCGGAACCACGTGCGATGCCCACTCGACTGCGTCGAGCAGCCGGTCCCAATCCGGGGCACGATCGAGAACCTCGACCGCAACGATCGGTGAGCGCAGTTGCGGCTGCGCCTCTTCCATCCGCCACATTCCCGTCTCGAAGTCGGACATCGTGCGGTTCGCCCCCCAGGCAACCGCGGAAAGGTCGACGTCGACCGCGCTCGGAGGAACAAATGGATTGCTGTTGGCCATACGTCAAGAACTCCCTCGGTCTGCGGATCCACCCCGCGCATCTCTGCTTCTCAGTGTGGACCCGTGACCGTGGGCGCGTCCCGGTTTCGGTGTCAGCCGACAGGTGTGACGTTCGTCAGTTAAGGGCTAATCGGACATGACTGGAAATTCGACCAGCGCTCACGCAGTGACACCGACGGCTTTCAGAGCTATCTCCCGATAGAGAACACTGACTTCGCGCGGAGTCTGCGGTCCGTCGAGTCGATACCAGAGGACGACGGACTGACACATGCCCAGCAGTGCGCGGCCCGTTCCGGTGATGTCGGGGACCGTGAACTCACCGCTCTGGACGCCTGCCGTCAGTACGTCGACGAGTAGGTTCTCGAGCTTCTTTCGTTTGGCCGCGTAGCTCTTTCGTTCCGCTTCCTCGAGGTACCGCAGTTCGGAATCGAGGAAGGCAATGTCGGAGCGACTGGTCATGTGCAGAACACACGCCTCGATGAGATTGCCGAACTGTGCCGTCGGCGACGGTCCGGCAGCGTCGACCGCAGCGCTCGCGCGTGCGGTGACGTTCTCGATGCCCGGTTCCATCAGCGCGACGAGGATGCCCTGTTTGTTGCCGTGGTGGTAATACAGCGTCGGCACGGTGACGCCGGCACGTTTTGCGATGTCACGAACCGACGCTCCGTGGTAACCGAGTTCGTGGAAGACCTCGAGTGCGGCGGTGAGCAGGGGAGTCAGCGTCAGTGGTTCGACGATGCGCCACTGTTCGTCGGGCTGAGCCTCCGACTGCAAATCCGTCATTCCGCCTGTTCGCTCCGTTCGGAAATTTCTGGTGGTGTGCGCAAAGAAGGTTCAACCCTAGCGCAAGGCACGTCCTCCTCATCGGTGCTCGGCCGCCATTGGATAGCATCACTATCCAGTAGTAGGCCGAAGCGAGTCCGATGGACGGAGGAGCGGTGAAGGTTTCCGAATTGGCCGCGCAGTCCGGTGTCGCGCTGGCCACGATCAAGTACTACCTCCGTGAAGGTCTGCTGATGCCTGGTGAGCCGACCAGCGCAACGGGAGCGAGGTACGGCGAACAGCACGTCCGGCGACTCGCGTTGATCAGAGCCCTGGCCGGGGCGGGACTCGCGATTCCGAGGATTCGCGCGGTGCTCGAACTGGTGGACAGTGACGAGCGATCCGAATTCGAGACGTTCGGCCGCGCAATCGCGCAACTACCGCCGTACGTCGAATCTGAACCGGATCCAGAGTTCCCCAGAGCTCGCAAGGTTCTGGAGTTTCTCGGTCAAGTCTTCGAGCCGAGGTACGTGGCGGTCGCTCACCTCGAGCAGGCACTGATCGGCCTCGAGGATGCAGGACTGAGTCTCTCGGACGAGCGTCTGCGCGCCTACGGTGACCACATCCGAGGGATTGCCGAGGTGGAAATCGAACTGATGCCCACCAGCACGACGGAGGACGGCATCCGATATGCGGTCCTCGGAACCGCCATGTACGAACCCGTTCTGACAGCTTTACGACGCTTGGCGCACCAAGACTTGGCCGCACGACATTTCTCGCAACACCGAGACAGCACCGAACAGGAAAATTGATGAGCACCAGCCCCTTTCAAGATCTCAATCGCCTCACCTCGCTCGGCGACGGGCGATACACCGCAACGATCGATCCGATCTGGACCATCGGGCCGAAAGTGCACGGCGGCTCCATGATGGCTGTGTGCGCCGCTGCCGCGCGTCAATGTCTGCGAGACGGCGCAGGTGAGAACGACTCGCTGGTGAAGATGCAGCCACTCGCGGTGAGCGCCAACTATCTGTCAGCGCCCGATCCGGGTGAAGTCGAACTGGAGGTGATCGTCCGAAAGCAGGGACGCCAGGTCGCGTTGTTCGACGTCGAGTTGAGCCAGGCGGGCCGCAGCGCTGTTCGCGCGGCGGTCACGCTCGGATTCCCCGATGACGGCGATCCCACCTTCGTCACGGCCTCGTCGATCGACGACATGTCACCGGAACCGCCGGAGAGTGCGGTGGCAGTCATCGGCGATCACCCGATGGCGCAGGTCGTGCACGTCGGGCAGGGCTGCGACATGAGGATCGACACCACCTCGGCGCACTTCCTCACCGGGAGCCAAGGCGAGGCCGAGGTCAGGATGTGGGTTCGTCCTCGACCCGAGGACGAAAACGACCTCGACACCGCCGTGCTGTTCGCGATCATGGCCGGTGACATCAGCGCGCCGGTGACGATGAACCGCGGCCTGTTCGGGTGGGCGCCGACGGTGCAGTTGACGACGTACCTGCGCCGACTACCGACGCCGGGATGGCTTCGCGTGCGGGCAAGCTCGGATGTTCTGGGCAGCACGTGGTTCGAAGAGGATCATGCTGTTCTCGATTCGGCGGGCGCAGTCGTCGTACAGAGTCGTCAATTGGCGATGATGCCCCGCTAGGGTCGATCGCTGCGGTCGTGGCAGGCTGTTCGCCATGACAAGAATTGCGATTATCGGTGGCGGCAAGATCGGCGAGGCGCTGATTTCCGGGCTGTTGCAGGCCGGCCACGCCATCAAGGATCTGGTTGTCGCGGAGCAGTATCAGCCTCGCGCAGACGAATTGATTGCCGAATACTCGATCCGAGTGAGTTCGGTCGCGGACGCAGCCGAGGGTGCAGACGTCATCGTCATCGCGGTCAAGCCGAACGACGTCGAATCAGCCCTCACCGCATTGACGAAGGTCGATCTGGACGGTGACCTCGAGCAGCTGATCGTTTCTCTCGCGGCGGGAATCCCCACCGGGTTCTTCGAAACTCGTCTGCCCGCAGGCTTTCCGGTCGTCCGGGTCATGCCGAACACCCCCATGTTGGTGGGAGAGGGCGTGAGCGTCCTGTCACCCGGACGCCACGTCAAGGCCGAGCATCTCGAGCTCGTACGCGGCATCCTCGGCAGCGTCGGCAAGGTGGTGACGGTTCCCGAATCGCAGATCGACGCGGTCACTGCTGTCTCCGGTTCCGGCCCGGCCTACTTCTTCCTCGTTGCCGAAGCGATGATCGACGCGGGAGTCGGTCTCGGCCTGACACGCCCGGTCGCCACCGAATTGGTGGTGCAGACGATGGTCGGTTCCGCAGCGATGCTCGATCGCACCGGCGACAGTGCGACGGATCTTCGCGCCGCAGTGACGTCACCGGGCGGAACGACGGCTGCAGCACTGCGTCAGCTCGAAGCGGGCGGCCTGCGGACGGCGTTCTTCGATGCCTTGGATGCCGCGAAGTCGCGTTCGGCCGCGATGGGTGCAGCTGCGGAATAGTCGTCCGTTTAGCCACACCCGTCGCTTTAACCCCACCAGTACAGCTAAGCTCGACTTAGTACGTACGTGTCTGTTCCGCCGGAGGGGAAGCCGGCGGCGCGAGTCGTGCTGGAGGTATGTGGATTAATGGTGTCTGCAAACAAGCCGTCCATGGGTTCGTCCCACGACGGAAAGCCGGCAGTGGCCGGCACGCAATTCCTCACTGTTGCTGAGGTAGCAACTTTGATGAGGGTGTCGAAAATGACTGTGTACCGGTTGGTACACAGTGGCGAATTACCCGCTGTACGAGTGGGTCGTTCGTTCCGTGTACATGCGAAGGCAGTGCACGATTACCTCGAAACCTCGTACTTCGATGCCGGCTGACCAGCCGGTTCGAGGAGGATGACCTCGGCGTGAGCCGAGTCGCGGGCACAGCGGTTGCTGTGCCGGAGGCTCGGTTTATGCCGAGTGACTCCACACCGGTACGATGAGTCACTGTCGTACCAGCAAGCTGGTGTCGTAAGGCGCTGAGCTAGTTAAAACGAGGGCCAGGCGCCAATTGCTTGGCGCAGGCGTACGTGACCGGCGTGCGCAGGAACGCTAGAGAAGAACGTGAGGGACACCCGCTATGGGTTCAGTGATCAAGAAGCGTCGCAAGCGCATGTCGAAGAAGAAGCACCGCAAGCTGCTTCGTCGTACCCGAGTACAGCGCAGGAAACTCGGTAAATAAGCAATACCTGTTGATGCCCGCCGCCCCTTCCGGGGTGGCGGGCATCAGCATATTCGGGGGGAGTCGATGTGTGCCGCGTCTCATCGGCTGGGCGGTTTGTCTTGAATGGCCGAAATTTGGGTAGTCAGCGCGGGACCCCCTCTGCCCGTAAAGTGGGGGAAAATCGCGGGAGGGACGCTTCGGCAGAGCGCGTTTCTACTGGATATGGGGGTACTTGGTGGTTGAAGGTGACAACACTTCAGGGGGCACGACGCCTCGCGTCGTACTGGTGACCGGGGCGAGCAGATTCCTCGGCGGGTACCTGGTGACCAGGCTTGCGCAGAATCCGTCGATCGAGCGTGTCATCGCCGTCGACGCCGTCAGTCCGAGCAAGGACATGATGCGCAGGATGGGCCGCGCGGAATTCGTGCGAGCAGACATCCGCAATCCGCTGATCGGCAAAGTGATCCGAAACGCCGAGGTCGACACCGTCGTGCACGCGTCGACGCTTCAGAAAGCCCCCAAAGCCGGCAGCCGCGCCGCGATGAAGGACATGAACGTCATCGGCGCCATGCAACTGTTCGCGGTCTGCCAGAAAGCTCCGACGGTTCGCAAGGTGGTCCTGCGCTCGGCTTCGGTCGTCTACGGGTGCAGTGCGAAGGATCCCGCTCAGTTCACCGAAGAAATGAGTGCGCGCCGCCGGCCGCCGGGCGGATATGCCCGCGACAGTCTCGAGATCGAGGGATACCTTCGCGGAATGGGGCGTCGGCGCCCGGACATCTCGGTCGGGATTTTGCGGTTGGCGCCGTTGATCGGACCTCAGCTGACTGCGACCGTCGGCCACTACGTCACCGCCCCGCTCGTGCCGACCATCGTCGGCCGCAACGCGCGCCTGCAATTGCTCCACGTCGAGGATGCGCTCGCAGCGTTGGAGAAGGCGACCATCGGCCACGCCTCGGGTACGTACAACATCGCCGGCGACGGAGTGGTGATGATGTCGCAGGCGATCCGCCGGGCAGGACGCGTGGAAGTTCCCATGCCGCTCGCTCTGTTCCGCAGCGTCGGGAGCGCATTGGTGGGATCGTCCATGAGGCTCTACACCGACGAGCAACTCGAGTACTTCCGATTCGGCTGCGGACTCGACACCACTCGCATGCGCAGCGAACTGGAGTTCGAGCCGCGATGGACCACCATGCAAGCACTCGACGATTTCATGCGCGCGACGCAGACCCGCCGGATCATCAAGTCCGAGTGGATCGATCGGGCGGAGAATGCGTTGACCACCATCCTCGGCGGTGACTCCGCGGCGGCGACAGCAAGTGCAGACGTGATGCACATGCCGTTGTCGGGACGAAGTGCGGTGAAGGGGTGACTGACGTGGCGAAAGTAATTCCCCTGCGGCCCAGCGCAACTCACGCCGGAAAGTCGGCAACTTCTCGTTCGCGTGAGTCCGTCACCGGCGCGGAGCGTGACATCCGTGAACAAAGTGAGCGTCGGCATCCGTCCGGAGCGTCGTCGGCAGCCGACCACGGCGGCGAGAACACGCTCGTCGATGCGGCCCGGTCTGCGCTCGTCGACCAGATCGCCTCGGCAGCAGAATTCTTCCGACGTCGGGTCTCCGGCGACTACGAGGTCGACGAGTTCGGATTCGACCCGCATTTCGCGGACAACGTCGTCATGCCGATGTTGCGGCCGTTGTTCGAGAAATGGTTTCGCGTCGAGGTCAGTGGGATCGAGAACATTCCCCTCACCGGGGGAGCGCTGGTGGTCGCCAATCACGCCGGTGTGATCCCGATCGACGGACTGATGACGTCGGTTGCCGTGCACGATCATCATCCGGCGCATCGTCCACTGCGAATGCTGGCTGCGGACATGGCATTCGAGATGCCGGTGGTGGGCGGACTGGCGCGCAAGGCCGGTCACACGCTCGCGTGCAACCCCGACGCCGAGCGTCTGCTCAACGACGGTGAAGTCGCCGCCGTGTTCCCGGAAGGATTCAAGGGCATCGGGAAACCGTTCAGTGAGCGGTACAAGTTGCAGCGGTTCGGGCGTGGTGGATTCGTGTCGGCCGCGATGCGTACCGGCGTCCCGATCATTCCGTGCTCGATCGTGGGTTCGGAGGAGATCTATCCCAAGATCGGTGATCTGACCACTCTCGCACGAGTTCTCGGTCTTCCGTATTTCCCGGTGACGCCACTGTTTCCGCACTTCGGGCCGCTCGGCCTGGTGCCGTTGCCGTCGAAGTGGTACATCGAATTCGGAAAGCCCATCGTCACCGACACGTTCGAGAGCGGTGCCGCCGACGATCCGATGGTCCTGTTCGAGGTCACGGACCACGTTCGGGAAACGATTCAGCAGACGCTGTATCGGTTGCTGGCCAAGCGGCGCAACGTCTTTCTCGGCTGAGTTCGGTCCGGAGCGAGAATCGATCCGGACCGAACCCGCTCAGGCGTTCTGTTCTTTGCGCCGGGCGAGAATTGCCGCGAGCGCACCGCCGACCGCCCCGAGCACCAGTGCCGTCGGCACGCCGATCTTGGCGGCCTTTCGTCCGGTGCGAAAATCGCGAACTTCCCAGCCGCGGTTCTTGGCGAGTTCACGAAGATCCGCGTCGGGATTGATCGCCACCGGCGTTCCCACCAGCGAGAGCATCGGTACGTCGTTGTGGCTGTCCGAGTAGGCGGAACAGCGCTTGAGATTGAGTCCTTCACGCACCGCCAACGTCCGCACGGCGTGCGCCTTGCCCATGCCGTGCAGGATGTCACCGACGAGTCGACCGGTGAAGACGCCGTCCTCACTCTCGGCGACGGTGCCCAGTGCACCGGTCAGTCCGAGTTTCTCGGCGATCACCTGAGCCAGTTCGACCGGAGTGGCCGTCACCAACCACACCTGTTGCCCGGCATCGAGGTGCATCTGGGCCAACGCCCTCGTGCCTGGCCAGATCTTGTCGGCGATGACCTCGTCGTAGATCTCCTCGCCGAGGCGGGCGAGTTCGGCGGTGGATCGACCGGCCACGAAGGACAGTGCTTTCTCGCGGCCTTCCGCGACGTCGTCACTGCTTTCTCGGCCGGTGACTCGGAACTTGATCTGCTTCCACGCGAAATCCACCAGATCCGAGGTCTTGAGATACTTGCGTGCGGCGAGACCACGGGCGAAGTGGATGATCGAGGCACCCTGCACCATGGTGTTGTCGACATCGAAGAATGCGGCGGCCGTGAGGTCGCGCGGAACGGCCGGGGGCTCTTCGCCGGTTTCCGGTTCGGAGGGGTTGGCAGCTTCGTGCAATGCCAGAGCTGCGTCAGCGCTCGCCTCGCCGGCGAGATTGGCTCGAACTTCCGACTCACTCGGGCCCAGCGGATTCTTCACATGTCGACGTCCGGGGAGAATGACCCCGGCCAGCCCTGATCCGAATCCGGAGCCGTTCGGTAGTGATCGCGCAGGCACCCGCACCTCCCGTGTTGCACTCTCGAGCAGAGAACTCTTCGAGTCAGCCTATCCTCCGCGATGAGGCCCGATGGGTTGGATGGCGACCTTCCCTGTGGTGTGTGACGTTCCTCTCCGCTGATTTGGTACCGAGTGGGGCTCTGGAGGCACACTCGACCGATCAAGTAGATGGCGTCCCAGTAGAAGAAAGGTATGCGTCGATGACTACAGCTACGCATGAAGTAACCCTGTTGACACGCGCAGGATGCGCGTCCTGTGTCGGCGCGGCGGAGGTACTACGACGGGTCTGTTCCGAGTTCCAGCTCGAATTGACGTGCATCGACGTGGACGAAGCTGCTGCGACGGATCCGGAGCTGAGAGCGGAATACGGAGACCGGTTGCCGGTGATTCTTCTCGACGGACGCGAGCACGGTTATTGGGAAGTTGACGAAGAGCGCCTTCGTGACGATTTACGCAAGTAAGGCAACCCTCAAAGTTGTCCGCGGAGCCGCTTTGCAGGTGAACGGCACATCGAACCCGTCTCGAGCAACTTTGTGCATGGGTTCACAAGCGGTTACCGTGGTGTGAACATTCCCCCGGAGCATCGTGGAGGTCGACAGTCGTGTCGACCGGACGAGGAGCCAGCGACGTGACCGAACCGCACCAGACGCATGAGCCTGTGGCTCAGCGCGTCACCGGCGCTGCGGGCTCTTCCGTCACCGACGCTGCCAGCGCCTCGGTTACCGACTCGATCACTCAGGATCGCGTCATCCCCCAGGCTACGGTGACGCGCTTGGCCGCATACCTGCGGGTCCTCGGAGTGATGTCCGATCGCGGTACCTCCATCGTCTCGAGCGAGGAGCTCGCCCAGGCGTCGGGCGTCGGATCAGCGAAATTGCGCAAGGATCTCTCGTTTCTCGGACCCAACGGCGTCCGCGGTGTCGGGTACGACGTCAACAGGCTCCGCATTCGCATCGAGCGTGCACTCGGACTCGATCGTGGGCACAAGGTCGTTCTCGTCGGAGTCGGAAATCTCGGCAAGGCGCTTGTCGGGTACGGCGGATTCAGTCGCCGAGGTTTCGAGATGGTCGGACTCTTCGACAGTGACGCAGATCGAATCGGAAGCCGAGTCGGCGACCTGGTCGTGCGTAGCACCGAGGAACTGACCGTCGCCTGCCGCGAACTGAACGCCACCATCGGCGTCATCTCCACTCCGGACGAGGCAGCGCAGGGCGTGTGCGACCAGTTCGTCAGCGCCGGGTTGCGTTGCATCATGAGTTTCTCGCCGATCGCCCTCGACGTTCCCGATCACGTGGAGCTGCGACGCGTAGATCTTGCCGTCGAGATGCAGGTTCTTTCCTTCAACAGCGCACGCAATGCCGATCAGGCATCCAGTGCGCCGCGAGTACGCGTGGCTCACGCCGCATCCGCTTCGTCAGTCCCATCCACCAGTTCACCCGCTCCGGTCGGAGCAGGTTCGACAAGAAACGGATCAGTGATCGCGCCGTGAGTGTTCTGCTTGTCGGGGTCTCGCATCGAACCGCGCCCGTCCCGGTGCTCGAGCGAGTGGCTGTTACCGACACCGATCGTCCGAAGCTGATCGACAAGCTTCTGGCGTCTTCGCACATCTCCGAAGCGATGATCGTCTCCACCTGCAACCGGGTGGAGGTCTACGCGGTGGTGGACGCGTTCCACGGTGCACTCACCGAGGTCGGTGAAATCCTGGCCGACCATTCGGGTCTCGATCTGACGGCGCTGCACGCTCATGCGTACGTCCGATACAGCGAAGCAGCGGTCGAACATCTCTTCGCCGTGGCCAGTGGCCTCGACTCGATGGTGATCGGCGAACAGCAGATTCTCGGCCAGATCCGTTCGGCCTACGCATCTTCCGATGCGCAACAGGCCGCCGGACGCGTCGTCCACGAACTGGCTCAGCAGGCATTGCGCGTCGGTAAGCGGGTGCATTCCGAAACCGGAATCGACTCCGCCGGAGCATCTGTCGTGTCCGTGGCTCTCGATCGTGCAGCCGGCATCATCGGCGAGGGAGGCCTGGTCGGCCGCACCGCCGTGGTCGTCGGGGCAGGTTCGATGGGCGGTCTGTCGGTTGCGCATCTCACCCGCGCCGGAATCGCACGCATCGTCGTCGTCAACCGGACCCAGGAACGCGCCGAGCACCTCGCCGAGACGGCACGATCCAACGGCGTCGACGCCGACGGTGTTGCCTTCGACCAGCTTTCGGCCGCGATGGCGCAGGCAGATGTCATGGTCACCTGTACCGGCGCGGTCGGGGCAGTGGTCACCCTGGCGGATGTGCACCGCGCACTCGCCGAGCCCGATCGCGACAACACCAAGCACCTGGTCATCTGCGACCTCGGGTTGCCGCGCGACATCGATCCCGCCGTCGCCGGCCTGCCGGGTGTCACCGTTCTCGACATGGAGACGCTGCAGCGTGATCCGGCGGCAGGCGCAGCCGCGTCCGACGCAGATGCCGCACGCACCATCGTCGCCGGCGAACTTGCGACCTACCTCGCCGGACAACGCCTCGCCGAGGTCACTCCGACCGTGACGGCTTTGCGTCAGCGCGCCGCCGACGTCGTCGAAGCCGAACTGATGCGTCTCGATTCGCGTCTGCCCGGCCTGGACGATCCGCAGCGCGACGAGGTTGCGCGCACCGTGCGACGCGTCGTGGACAAGCTTCTCCACGCCCCGACCGTGCGCGTCAAGCAACTGGCGTCGGCCCCCGGGGGCGACTCCTACGCAGCAGCGCTGCGCGAACTCTTCGAACTCAGCCCCGGATCTCCCGCGGCCGTGGCCACACCCACCGATCTGGTGGACGGCGACCGCACTGGAAGGGACCTGCAGGCATGAGCGTCACCACCCCTCGATCGGGGAGCCCGCTGCGGATCGGCACTCGCGGAAGTCTTCTCGCGACCACGCAGGCCGGCACCGTGCGCGATGCCCTCATTGCAGCGGGACATCCCGCCGAGTTGGTCATCATCAAGACCAAGGGCGACCAGTCCACCGATCCCGTCCAGAAGATCGGCGTCGGAGTGTTCACCGCAGAGCTTCGGGAAGCCTTGCTGGACAACCGCGTCGACGTTGCTGTGCATTCCTACAAGGACTTGCCGACCGCTCAGGATCCGCGCTTCGTCATTGCTGCGATTCCGCCTCGTGAGGATCCGCGTGACGCGCTCGTCGCCCGCGACGGTCTGGTCCTCGGGGAGCTTCCGGCCGGTTCCAAGGTGGGAACCTCGGCGCCCCGCCGTGTTTCGCAGCTCAAGGCACTCGGGCTCGGCCTCGACATCGTGCCGTTGCGGGGCAACCTGCAACGCCGTCTCGGCAAGGTCGAATCCGGTGAACTCGACGCCGTGATCCTCGCTCGCGCCGGCTTGTCCCGGATCGGTCTGCTCGACCTCATCACCGAGAACATCGAGCCCGTACAGATGCTCCCCGCTCCGGCCCAGGGTGCTCTGGCCGTCGAATGCCTTTCTGCCAATACGGAATTGGCGGCGATCTTGGCCGAGCACGACGACGCCGGTACCCGTGCGGCAGTCACTGCCGAGCGTGCCCTGCTCGCCGAGTTGGAAGCCGGCTGCACCGCGCCGGTCGGTGCGATCGCGGAGATCGTCGAATCTCTCGACGACGACGGCAGAATCTTCGACGAACTGTCGGTACGCGGCTGCGCAGCCGCCATCGACGGTTCGGACGTCATCCGTACCGGCGCAGTGGGTGCGCCGGACAAGGCCGAGGAACTCGGCCGAGCGGTAGCGCGCGAGTTACTCGAACTCGGCGCCCGTGAGTTGATGAACGTGACTACAGGCGAGGCAGCCGATGTTTGACGCCCCACTTTGCACTTGCACCAAGTTCCCATTTCGATACAGCGCACTGGAGAATCACCGATGACCCGAGTCCGAAAGAACACTCCCGGACGGATCCTGTTCGTGGGATCGGGACCGGGCGACCCCGCCCTGCTCACCGTTCGCGCACGTGACGTCCTCACCGGCGCCGCAATGGCATTCACCGATCCGGACGTCGACAAGGGCGTCGTCGCGCTCGTCGGCATCGACATGGGCCGCGACGAGGAGACCGGCGAGCTGATCGCGGACGTGCGTCCGGCACTCGGTGAACCTGCCGAGGTTGCAAAGACATTGGTTCACGAGGCCAAGAACGGCCACGACGTCGTGCGTCTGGTCTCCGGCGACCCGCTGACCACGGATTCCGTGATCGCGGAGGTCACCGCAGTCGCCCGCACGCAGGTTCAGTTCGAGGTTCTCCCGGGTCTGCCTTCCGGTTCGGCTGTGCCGAGTTACGCAGGCATGGCGCTCGGCTCGGGTCACACCGAGGCCGACGTTCGCGGTGAAGTCGACTGGGCTGCTCTGGCCGCTGCACCGGGACCGCTTGTCCTGCATGCAACGTCAGGACATCTCGCCGAGACCGCCAGCGCGCTGGTCGAGAACGGCTTGGCTCCGCAGACGCCCGCTGCCATCACCGTCCGCGGCACCACTCGTCAGCAGCGAACCGTCGAGGCAACTCTCGCCACTCTCAACGAAGCCGGATCCGAACTGGTGGGCTCGCTCATCGTCACGGTCGGCAAGGTTGTCGCGCAGCGCAACAAGATGTCGTGGTGGGAATCGCGCGCACTGTACGGCTGGACCGTCCTCGTGCCGCGCACCAAGGATCAGGCCGGCGAGATGAGCGACCGGCTGGTCACCCACGGAGCCATCCCGATCGAGGTTCCGACCATCGCCGTCGAGCCGCCCCGCAGCCCGGCTCAGATGGAGCGTTCGGTCAAGGGTCTCGTCGACGGTCGCTACCAGTGGGTCGTCTTCACTTCCACCAATGCCGTTCGCGCAGTATGGGAGAAGTTCGAGGAGTTCGGTCTCGACGCTCGCGCCTTCTCCGGTGTGAAGATCGCCTGCATCGGCGAAGCAACCGCTGCCAAGGTTCGCTCTTTCGGTATCAACCCCGAGCTGATCCCGACCGGTGAGCAGTCCAGCGAAGGCCTGTTGGCCGAATTCGCTCCGTACGACGACGTTTTCGATCCGGTCAACCGGGTTCTGTTGCCGCGCGCGGACATTGCAACCGAAACCCTCGCCGAGGGCCTACGTGAACGTGGTTGGGAGATCGACGACGTTACCGCCTACCGCACCGTCCGGGCAGCGCCGCCGCCGGCCGAGACCCGCGAGATGATCAAGACCGGTGGATTCGACGCCGTCTGCTTCACCTCGTCCTCGACCGTGCGCAACCTCGTCGGCATCGCCGGCAAGCCGCACGCCCGCACGTTGGTCGCGTGCATCGGCCCGAAGACGGCCGAAACCGCTATCGAGTTCGGTCTGCGCGTCGACGTGCAGCCCGAGACCTCGCAGGTGGGACCGCTGGTGGAGGCTCTCGCCGAGCACGCAGCGCGCTTGCGTGCCGAAGGTGCTCTGCCGCCCCCGCGCAAGAAGTCTCGAAGGCGCTAGCGCACCCGTGAGTGGTTGAGGAGTCTGTGGACTCCTCAACCACTCACAGGTCCCGACGAAGGAGGGCTACTTCTCGTGTTTCCCACTCATCGCCCTCGCCGGCTCCGGCGCACCCCAGCGCTCCGGCGACTCGTGGCTGAGACCTCGCTCGAACCCCGGCACCTCGTTCTGCCGATGTTCGTTGCAGACGGCATCGACGCCCCGCGTGAGATCAGTTCCATGCCAGGCGTTTTCCAGCACACCCTCGATTCGCTGCGGTCCGCCGCGGTGGAAGCGGTGGAAGCCGGAGTCGGTGGCCTGATGCTCTTCGGTGTACCGAAGGCGGAGGACAAGGACCCGCAGGGGTCCGGCGCCTCCGATCCCGACGGCATCCTCAACGTCGGATTGCGTGCTCTGGCAGACGAACTCGGCGATTCGACGGTCATCATGGCCGATACCTGCCTCGACGAGTTCACCGATCACGGCCACTGCGGCGTGTTGACTGCAGGCGGCACCGTCGACAACGACGCAACCTTGATCCGATACGTCGAAATGGCTCTCGCGCAAGCTGAATCGGGTGCGCATCTGCTCGGTCCCAGTGGCATGATGGACGGTCAGGTGGCCGCGATCCGCGGCGCACTCGATGCATCCGGGTACGTGGAGGTCGGCCAGCTCGCCTATGCCGCGAAGTATGCGTCGGCGTTCTACGGGCCGTTCCGTGAAGCCGTCGGATCCTCACTGCAAGGCGACCGTCGTACTTATCAGCAGGACGGGGCCAATCGCCGCGAGTCGATGCGCGAGGTAGACCTCGACATCGCCGAGGGCGCCGACATGGTGATGGTCAAGCCGGCAATGTCCTACCTCGACATTCTGCGTGAGACCGCCGACCGGTCTCCGGTTCCGGTCGCTGCGTACCAGATCTCGGGGGAGTACTCGATGATCACCGCCGCCGCGCAGAACGGGTGGATCGATCGGGATGCGGCGATTCTCGAATCGCTCACCAGCATTCGCCGCGCCGGTGCCGACGTGGTCCTCACGTACTGGGCGTCGGAAGTTGCCGGATGGCTGTGACGGAGTCACACATGGTGGCTGTGACGGAGTCACGCATGGTGGCTGCGCCGGCGTCGACCGATACGCTGGTGTCATGACCGAGCAGTGGCCGCCGTCGCGCCAGGAACCGCCCCGCCGGGAACCTCCCTACGACAACCAGCCGTTCGAGAATCAGCCGTACCGCGAACTCGGACCGATGCCGACGGGTCAGATCCCGGGATACGGCCCCGGTTACAACGGATACCCGGGGCCCCAGCCGAAGCTCGAGCCGCCGACGGACGTCGTGACTGCGATTCAGCTGTGGTGGGCCGGGACGGCTCTGGGGTTGGTCCAGGGCGGCGCGATGATCTGGATGCTGCTCGGGCAGAAGTCGATGTTCGTCGACGAGATGCTCAGAAACCAGGCAGCTGTCGACGCCGGCCTGACGCGTTCCGACGTGGAGGGCATGTTCCCACTGGTCATCGTGTTTTCTGCGGTTCTGGTCGTGATCGTCACCGTGGTGTTCCTTCTGTTCGTGCGCGCGATGAGTCGCGGCAAGAACTGGGCTCGAATGTTGCTGACGTTCTGTGGCGTCTTCATGCTGGTCTCCGCGATCCCGGTGATCTTCGGGCTCGGCGGCGACGGCGGTGCGGCCACTCTGCTGTTCGGCGGAGCGGAAATCCTGCAGGCAGTTGCGGCTGTCGGGGCGATCGTGATGATGCACCGAAAAGAGTCCAATCCGTACTTTCTTCGTTTCCCCCCGGCGGGGAACCGGTAGGTAGCTCGGGGTACTGTGAAACGGGTCACTGAAGTAGTAGGGGAGAGGTCGGACGCGATGAGTTCTCAGGAAGCCCTGCGTACGGAAAGCACCCACGACGCGCCACTGCGCCAACGTGGTTCACGCACCGAAGTGATCTTGTTCGCGATCCTCGGAGCCTCTGTTCTGGTGACACTCCTGATGCTCATGATTCCGGGCATCGTCAGCGGATAGCGCACACTTGAACCCGTGAGTATCTCTACGAAGGTCAGGCGCCCGACGGCCGTCGAGGCAGCATTCTGGCTGTGGATCGCCAGCGCGTTCCTGCTCGTACTCTTCGGCCTGATCAATGTCACCAGCGCGTCGTATTCGCTGCGTGAGCAGTTCACCGATCAAGGCGTTTCGGCCGGAAACATCGACATCTACGTCACCTTCGTGCGGGTGTCCGGACTGGTTCTGCTGTTGACCGGCCTCGCGATCGGCGGCCTCGCCGGTCCCACTCGCGCCGGCAAACCTCTGTGCCGACGGATCCTGGTGATCGTGTCCGGGGTGTTCGCGGTGCTGCAGATCGCGCTGGTCGTCGCGGGGATCAGTACCGTGCTCGCGCTTGTCGTTCCCGTCATGCTGATCTGTGCCTGCGTCGCGATCCATCGCGACACCACCCGAAGTTGGTTCGCCCGTGGTTGACCGTGCTCCCGAAAGCGGCCCGGACGTTCTGTACTACGAACCGGGTTCTCGGTGGTGGGCCATCGCGTTCGGTCCGATCTTCTGCCTGATCGCCCTGGTCATCGAACTGTTCACCGGCCCGGTGGTGCACTGGTTCGGTCTGGCGATGTTCGCCGTGATCCTCACCGGATTGGTGTACGTGCAGGTGATTGCCGCGCGCCGGCATGCGAGCGTGCTTCTGACCGCGACCACGTTGCGTCAGGGAACCGAAGAGGTACCGATCACCGAGATCGCCGAGGTGTTCCCGGAGTCCGACGACGCCGCCTACGAGGACGAAATGGAGCCGTGGGAAACGGCTCGTGCGCTCGGTGAGTTGTCCGGAGTGCCCCGGCGACGGCACGGGATCGGCTTGCGTCTGACCACCGGGGGATTGGTGCGTGCGTGGGCGAAGGACGATCGGGCACTTCGCGAGGCGTTGAGCCAGGTTGTCACGGTTGGTGTAGAACCGGACGGGTCTGCCGATGAGTGAGCCGCAGTCGTCTCCATTCGTCGATGTGAAGACGTGGATCGGTGTCCTCGGGATCGTCGCCGCCACGATTCTGGCGGTCGTGTGCTGGCGAGCGGGTACCACGACGTCCGACTTCGGGCCGATACTGGAGGGCGCTCCGCCGTTCGAGAGCACACACTACGACGGGCTCTGGATCTCGGGTGCCGGGCTGTCGATTCTGGTGGCGGGGCTGATGGCCATCGATGTCGTGCGCCGCGTCCGGGTGGGCTTCGTCGCATCCCGGTAGCCCTCATACGGGTAGGGGGTATAGTTGCGGTATGAGTAGTTACAGCCCCGAGCAGGACGATCTGCTCAAGCGCCTTCGTCGTATCGAAGGTCAGGTAGCCGGAATCTCGCGCATGGTCGCAGACGACCGTTACTGCATCGACGTGCTCACCCAGGTGTCCGCCGCGACGAGCGCGTTGCAGTCCGTATCCCTGAAGCTTCTCGACGCCCACCTTGCTGGTTGCGTCGTCGAAGCTGCCAAGCAGGGTGGTCCGGAAGCGGACGTCAAGATCAAGGAAGCTCAGGCGGCCATCGCTCGTCTCGTTCGTTCGTAAGGTGCCGGTCCGTCACTGCGTGATGGACCGCGCGAGCGCCCGGGCGGAGAAGTTCACGAAATGCTCGGGTGTGATCTCTTTGGCGACGTTGATGACGATGGTGTCCGACAGGCCTTTGAGCCCGGAGAGCACCACATGGACAAGCGCGGGGTCGTCGATCAACCGGTTTCCTTCGGCTGCAGCAGATTCCGTGAGCGCTCGAACCAACGCCGAGTTGAAGACCGCTACGGATGCGTGAAGTTCCCGCATGCTCTCTCGGTCGGAGCCGGCCATGCCTTCGATGTCGCGCCAGGTGGTGGTGAGTCGGCCCACCCGTGCCCAGTGCCGAGCAAACTCGGAGATCACGGACTCGAGTAATGCGCTCAGCCCCTGCTCGCGGGGGAGCGAGTTCACGAAATCGGCCATTTCCAGCTGACTCTCGCTGAGGAGGGCGGCGAAGATGTCCTGCTTGTCGACGAAGTACTGGTAGATCAGTCCGGTGCTGGTGCCGGCTCGTTTGGCGACCGCGCGGATGGTGAGCGCGGAGTAGCCGCCCTCGTCCAGAAGCGAAATCGCCGCGTCGAGCGTTCGGCGTCGACGCACTTCGGCGTCGCCGTAGATCGACTTGCTGCTGGTACTGCTCATTTGATCACCGTAGTCGCGGTGGTCGGCATCCTCAATTCACATCGAACACCGTTCGTTGTTGAACGCCACCCAGAATGAAATGTGATACAGATCATAGAATGAACATTGTTCGAAATAGAATGAACATCGTTCATTCTGGTGTTACGGTATGGCGCAGACCACATCGAGACCAGTGCATCGCGCTGGACACTCTGCGGTCGGCCTGACCTTTCTTCCCGTATCGATCGGGAGGTCTACACAGTTGTGGAGTACCTATGACACGCACTAACGATGAACGCGCGGCGATCGACATCGCCACCGCGGCTGGAGAACTTCTGCTCGAACACCGCAAATCCCTCGGCGAAAACGACGGTGATGCCGCGACTTTCAAGAACGCGGCCGATCGACTCAGTCATGAATTCATCGTCGCCGAACTTGCCCGACGCTTCCCTGCGGATGCAGTGCTGTCGGAGGAAGGTGTTGACGACCTCGCGAGGCTGGCTGCGGATCGGGTGTGGATCGTCGACCCTCTCGACGGCACCCGTGAGTACGGCGAGGCCGGCCGATCGGACTGGGCCGTGCATGTTGCACTGACCGAAAACGGCGTCCTCACAACAGGTGCGGTCGCAATGCCTGCCCTCGGCGTCACCTATTGCAGCGGTGATGATCGAACCGGGCGGGATTCCGCGACGCCGGTTCGTGTCGTCGTATCGCGGACGCGGCGTCCGGAACCGGTCATGCGCATGGCCGACTCCATGGGCGCGGAGTTGATCGAAATGGGATCCGCCGGAGCCAAAGCAATGGCGGTCGTCTCGGGTGACGCAGACATCTATGCGCATGCGGGCGGACAGTACGAGTGGGATTCGGCGGCGCCCGTTGCCGTCGCACGTGCTGCAGGACTGCATGTTTCACGTATCGACGGCAGTGAGCTTTGCTACAACCAGGAAAAACCGTGGTTGCCGGATCTCCTCATCTGCTTGCCCGAACTCGCCCCGAAAGCACTGGAGGAACTGGGCCGATGACCGCGACACTGACGCACCTCGAACGACTCGAAGCCGAGAGTATTCACATCATGCGTGAAGCTGCCTCGCAGAGTGAGAACCCGGTGATGCTGTACTCGGTGGGCAAAGATTCCGCGGTGATGCTGCATCTGGCGCGCAAGGCCTTCTATCCGTCGAAGCTGCCGTTTCCGCTGTTGCACGTCGACACCACGTGGAAGTTTCGCGAGATGTACAAACTTCGTGACAGTACCGCTGCTGCAGGCGATCTCGATCTCATCGTCCACACCAATCCGGACTGCGTGAAGCAGGGGATCAACCCGTTCACTCACGGCAGCGCTGTCCATACCGACATGTGGAAAACAGAAGGTCTCAAACAAGCCCTCGATCACTACAAATTCGACGCGGCGTTCGGTGGTGCCCGGCGCGACGAAGAAAAATCCCGTGCCAAGGAACGGATCTTCTCGATCCGATCAGCTGCGCACCGCTGGGATCCCAAGCAGCAGCGACCAGAGTTGTGGCGGATGTACAACGTCCGCAAAGCGCCGGGCGAAAGCCTGCGCGTCTTCCCGCTCTCGAACTGGACCGAGCTGGATGTGTGGGAATACATACGCCAGGAAGAGATTCCGATCGTTCCGCTGTATTTTGCCGACAAGCGGCCCGTCGTCGAGCGGGACGGTGCGCTGATCATGGTCGACGACGACCGGATGCCGTTGCTGCCGGGCGAGACTCCGGAACTCAAGAGCGTTCGTTTCCGCACCCTCGGCTGTTACCCGCTGACCGGTGCCGTCGAATCGGCCGCAACGAGTCTGACCGAGATCATCTCGGAAATGTTGCTCACCACCACTTCCGAACGCCAGGGACGGGTCATCGACCACGACTCGAGTGCGTCGATGGAAAAGAAGAAGCAAGAGGGGTACTTCTGATGACTGTTTCCTCTGAATTGATCGCTGACGACATCGAGGCGTACCTCGAACGTCATGCGAACAAGAGCATGCTGCGATTCATCACCTGCGGCAGCGTCGACGACGGCAAGAGCACCTTGATCGGCCGTCTGCTCTACGAATCGAAACTCGTCTTCGACGACCAGCTCACGGCGCTCGAAGCCGATTCGCGCAAGAGCGGAACGCAGGGGGAGGGGCTCGATTTCGCTCTCCTGGTCGACGGTCTCGCCGCCGAACGTGAGCAGGGCATCACGATCGACGTCGCCTACCGCTACTTCACGACCGAGCGACGCAAGTTCGTCGTCGCTGATACTCCGGGGCATGAGCAGTACACCCGGAACATGGTGACGGGCGCATCGACGGCCGATCTTGCTGTGATCCTTGTCGATTCCCGCAAGGGCATACTGACTCAGACCCGTCGGCACTCGTATCTCGTGTCCTTGCTCGGGATCAAGCACGTGGTGCTGGCCGTGAACAAGCTAGACCTCGTCGATTACTCGCAAGAGGTCTTCGATGCCATCACCGCGGATTACGCAGAGTTCGCTCACGAGATCGGTCTCGACGGGTTCGTCGCCATTCCGATGTCGGCATACATGGGTGACAATCTCACCGAGCGCAGCGCGAATACCCCGTGGTACTCCGGACCCAGCCTGATCGAACATCTCGAAAGCGTGGACATCGACGATGCTGCCGCTGCGGCTCCGTTCCGGATGCCGGTGCAGTGGGTCAACCGACCGGACCTCGACTTCCGGGGATTCTCCGGCCAGATCGTCTCCGGCACCGTATCTCCCGGAGATCCCATCCGCGTACTCCCCAGTGGAAAGACGTCCACGGTCGAGCGCATCGTGACCATGGGTGGCGACCTCGACGTTGCCGGCGCGGGCCGCTCGGTCACCATCACGCTCGCCGACGAGATCGACATCAGCCGCGGTGATGTGCTGTCCATCGGCGACAACCCGCCGGCCGTCGCCGATCAGTTCGAGGCCTGCATCGTCTGGATGGGTGAGGCTCTTATGCTGCCTGAGCGGCCGTTCCTGTGCCAGATCGGTACCGTCACCGTCACTGCGCGCATCACGAAACCCAAACACAAGATCAACGTCAACACTCTCGAGAAGACTGCAACGACTACTCTCGCGCTCAACGAAATCGGAGTGTGCAACCTCAGTTTCGATCGGCCCGTCCCGTTCGACCCGTACGTCGGCAACCGTGACACCGGTAGCTTCATCCTCATCGACCGCCTGACCAACAGCACTGTCGGTGCGGGCATGATCACGCACTCGCTGCGTCGATCGGACAACATTCACTGGCAATCCGTCGACGTCGACGAGGCCGCGCACACCAGGCTCAAGGGTCACCAACCCGCAGTTCTGTGGTTCACGGGCCTCTCCGGTTCGGGAAAGTCGACCATCGCCAACGATGTCGAGCGTCAACTGCACGCACTCGGCGCGCACACCTACCTCCTCGACGGAGACAACGTCCGTCACGGGCTGAATCGAGACCTCGGATTCACCGAAGCCGACCGCGTCGAGAACATCCGCCGCGTCACGGAAGTCACCCGCCTGATGGCGGATGCCGGCCTGATCGTGCTCGCGTCCTTCATTTCACCGTTCGAGGCCGAGCGTCATGCCGCTCGTGAATTGATCGGCGACCAACAGTTCGTCGAAATCTTCGTCGACACCGCTCTTGCCGTCGCAGAGGAGCGAGATCCCAAGGGGCTGTACAAGAAAGCTCGACGTGGGGAATTGGTGAACTTCACCGGCATCGATTCGCCGTACGAACCACCTCAGCACCCCGATATCCACATCGACACCAGTGTCACGACGACCGAGGACGCTGCGATCGCGATCATCGACTATCTCCGCGCCCGCGGAACCATTTCTCGATCCGTCTGAACTCGAGGAGCATCCATGCCTGACAGGGCTGAAATAGTTTCTGCTGTAGAAGATTACGTCAATTGTCTCGCAAGTCACGACGTCGACGGCCTGGTTGCGTTGTTTGCGCCCGACGCAGTTCAACATGAGCCGCTGGGTGTCACGACTTACCGCGGGATCGACGAGATTCGCGCATTCGACACGGCGTGCGCTCAGGTCGACTTCACCGTCAGCCTGCTCGGGCCGATTTCGGTGACGGGAAAGTACGCAGCCATGCAGCTTCGGGTTCAGCGGGTCGGGATGCCCGACTTCGCCGCCACCGACCTGTTCGAGTTCGACGATGACTGCAAGATCGTTTCTCTCAGTGTTGTTCTCGATCCGCAGGCACAGTGCTGACCCATCCGGGCCTGTTGGCAGGCAAGGTTGTCGTCGTCTCGGGAGTGGGCCCGGCGCTGGGTCGTTCGATTGCGCTGCAGAGTGCGGCGTCCGGAGCGAAAGTTGTTCTGGCTGCCCGCACACCCGAGCGCTTGGAATCAGTGGCAAGGGAGATCCGAGACCGCGGCGGAATTGCGTTGGCCGTACCGACGAACCTCACCGACGTCGATTCGATCGCTTCGTTGGCGGAGACAACTGTCGCTGAGTTCGGTGCGGTGCATTGCCTGGTGAACAATGCGTTTGTTCAACCCGCGCAGGTGCCACTCCTGGACGCCGACGTGGCGTCCATCCAGTCGGGCATCGACATCAACTTGCTCGCGGCGTTGAACGTGACCAGGGAATTTGCTCCGGCATTGATCGAGTCGCACGGGTCTGTCGTGATGGTCACGTCCATGGTGCTGCGCAACCAACTTCCCGGTTTCGGGGCCTACCGCATCATGAAATCCGGGCTCCTGGCAATGGCACGCAGTTTGTCGATCGATCTCGGCCCCAAAGGCGTTCGAGTCAATTCGGTTGCTCCCGGCTATATCTGGGCGGACTCGGTGAAGAACATGTTAGAGAAGAAGGCAGCGGCAGCAGGAGTCGACCCCAAGGCCATTTACGACGAAATCGCGGCGGGCACCGATCTACGCCGGCTACCGGAGCCGGACGACATTGCCAATGCTGTGGTCTTCCTCCTGTCCGATTCGGCCAGGGCCATCGCGGGGCAATGTCTCGACGTCAACTGCGGTCACACCCACCACTGAACCCACCCCACAAGGAATTACAGATGACACAGGATTACGACGGCATCGGTTCCGTCGACGACTTGCACCAGGTCGCGCGTGAGGAGACCGGGTACGAAAACTTCGGCAGCGACAGCTATCTCGAAGGGCTTCGAGTTCTCCTCGAGTCGTTCCAGAACGAGGCCGACCTCACTCCGCACGGCAAGGTGATCGCTCGCAAGATGATCATCGGCGCGCTCGCGGGTCGCCTGACCAGTGAGGCCGGATTTGCGAAATATCCAGAGCACATGGACGTTCCGATCGAGCGCCCGATCTTCGTGGTTGGGTTGACCCGCACCGGCAGCACCGCGCTGCACCGCTTGCTCGGTGCCGACCCAGCGCATCAGGGCGCCGAGATGTGGCTCGCCGAGACGCCGCAGCCGCGCCCCGAGCGCGACAAGTGGTCGGAGAACGCAGACTACGTTCGCTCCGACACTTTCTATCGTGCGCGCCAGCGCAACGAGGCGGACCTGATGAAGGTGCATTTCATGGGGGCGGAGGAAGTCGAGGAATGTTGGCGTCTGCTGCAGCAGACGATGCTCTCGACCGCGTTCGAGACCGTGGCGTACGTACCGAGCTACACCCGGTGGCTGGCGAAGCAGGACTGGACCGAAACATATGCGCGGCACAAGAAGAACCTGCAGTTGATCGGGCTGCACGACCAGGACCGACGGTGGGTGCTCAAAAGCCCGAGTCATGTCTTCGCGATCGACGAGATCATGTCGGTTTATCCGGATGCGCTGTTCGTCCGGACCTTCCGGGACCCGTTGACGTCGATGGCGTCCACCTTCAGCCTTGCCGAGCAGGGCGGACACGACATGTCGAAAGCCTTCGACCGTCCGGCCATCGGGCGCACGCAACTGGACCTGTGGGCAAGAGGGAATGCGAACTTCAACAGTGCCCGTAGCCGCTACAACCCGGATCAGTTCATCGACGTCGACTACAAGGACTTCATCTCCGACGCGGTCGGCACAGTCGAGAAGATCTACGCACAATTCGATCTGCCCTTCACAGACGACGCCCGCGCCGCGGTGGAGGCGTCGCATCAGGCGAGCCTGGCCGAGCACCGTCGTCCGTCTCACCGCTATTCGCTCGAGGAGTTCGGCGTGAGCGCTGCCGACGTCGAAGCGAAGTTCGCCACCACACCCTGATCGACCCAGACCTAGCCCCACTACAACAAGGAGATTTACATGAACGCTGTTTGGGAAAAGTTTTGCGCAGATCTGCTCGAGGTCGGAAAGGTCCTGGAAGACGAGATCGTCCCTCAGGATCCGCTGACTCGAGCCGAGGGCGTTCGCTACCTGAGCCGGTTGCTTCGGTACGGCACGATCAACTGTGTCGAGTACACCGATCCACGGTGGCCGCAGTTCTCGTCCGCTCCGAACCCGAACATGATGACGAAGATCGGTGCCGACAACCCGGACAACGTTTACATGCGTGCCAACATCTCCGGTAAGTACAACTACCGGATCATCGGCACCCGAGGCACCGTCCCGCTGATCACCTTCGGCTCGCGTGTCAATCGGTACCACATCGACGGCACCATGCTGCAGACCGGCGATCTGCACATCCACGACCTCGAGGTCGACGAGAACGGCCGTTTCGAGTTCATCGCGAGTGTGGACAAGCCCGCCGAGGGTGCCTGGCTGCCTTTGGCGCCCGAAAGTAACCTCATCTCCGTTCGGCAAACCCACAAGGATCGGCGCAACGAGGTCGTCGGTGATCTGACCATCGAATGCCTGAACCCGGACGGGGAGTTCGTCCCGCTGACTCCGGAAGAGATCGGCGAGCGCCTCACCAAGTCCGTCGGGATCGTGAAAGGGATGGCGGAGACCTTCCTGGAGTGGTCGCGCAAATTCCAGCCCCGCGCCAACGAGATCTTCGACTGGGGACAGGACTACTTCCAGGACGCCGGCGGTGATCCGACGATCTTCTACTTCCACGGGTACTGGAAGCTCGCCGAGGACGAGGCGTGGGTCATCGAGACCGAGGTCCCGAACTGCGAGTACTTCAACTTCGTGCTGCAGAACTTCTGGGTCGAGTCTCTCGACTACAACCGCACGAACATCTACATCAACAATCACACCGCGAAGCTCAACGACGACGGCACCATGACGATCGTCGTGGCGGCGAAGGATCCCGGCTACGGCAACTGGATCGACACCGATTCGCACACCGAGGGGACATGGGCGCTGCGCTGGATCAAGGCGGACTCGCATCCGATCCCGACGTCGACGGTAGTCAAGATCTGATCAGCGGACGAGATTGGGAACGTATGTACACCAGAAAGATTCGGTTCGTACCTCGGTTTGTCGCGCTCGGGCTTGCCGGTGCATTGTGGTTGACCGGGTGTGCCTCCAGTAGTGGGGGCACCGCGGGATCGGATTCACCGAGCAGTAGTGGCGCAGCGGGTTTCGTGGGAGCTCGGGATACTGGGGAACGGGTCGACGGAGGTGTTCTCACCTTCGGGTCCTATTCGTTCCCTTCCTCGTTGGACCCCGCCAGAACGCAAGCCGCCGGTTCGACCGGCGGAACCGAAATGGCCGCAATTTACGACACGCTGGTACGCAGCGATTCCACAAGCGGGGGCTTCGTACCGCAACTCGCGAAGACTCTGTCGAACAACAGCGACTTCACCTCGTACACAGTCACTTTGGCTGATGGTCTCACCTTCAGTGACGGGAGCCCGCTCGACGCGGAAGCGGTGAAGTGGAGTATCGATCGATTCGTGGCAGGTAAGGGCGATGTATCGCAGACCTGGCTCAACATCGTGGATCGGATCGAGACGCCCGACGCCACCACTGTCGAATTCATCCTCGAGCGGCCCTGGAGTCAATTCCCGGCGCTGTTGTCGCTCGGCCCCGGAATGATCGTTGCGCGAAGTTCAGGCGGAGAGGCAGGGTCTGTTTCAGGAACCGGGGACGGAGCGTTCACGCCGATCGGGGCGGGCCCGTTCACCTTGGCCAAGTTCGCGCCGCACGAAGAACTGGTACTCGCCGCACGTACGGATTATCAGGGCGGTAAACCTTCACTGGACACACTGCGGTTCGTTCCTACTTCGGGCGCACAGTCTCAGTACGAATCGCTGAAGAGCGGTCAGATCGACATGACGTACATTCTGCGAGACGAGGCCGTCATCAAACAAGCTCTCGACGACGGATACTCGGGTTACCTCAGTCCGACCGGACAGAACGGGATCGGCACGATCAACAATCGCGAGGGCAAGCCCGGGGCCGATGTGCGTATTCGTCAGGCGATCGCCTCCGGGGTGGATCCGGCGGCAGTCAATACCCGTGCGAACGACGGATTGGGCACCGCCAGTTCCGAACTGGTCCCGCGGACATCACGTTGGTACAACAACACAGCAGGCATTCCGTTCGACCCGGCGAAGGCAAAGGCGCTGCTCGATCAAGCGAAGTCCGACGGGTACGACGGGAAACTCCGTTATCTCACCACCTCGGAGCCGAGCCAACAAGCGACGGCACTGACGGTTCAGGCGTCGCTGAACGCGATCGGTTTCGACGTCACCATCGACTACGCCACCGATGTGACCGATCTGGTTCGACGGGTATACAGGGACCACGATTTCGACATGACCAGAGGTGGCGCTCCGGTCGGAGAAGAAGCGCCGTACCTCAATGTGTACAACAGTATGGCCAGTGATTCGAAGAACAACCCGTCCGGCTTCGCGGACCCGGAGATGGACGCGCTGATCACGGCTGTGCAGACTGCATCGACGGACGATGCTGTCCGTGAGGCGATCAGCAGGGTGCAGGAGTACGCCAATGTGACTGTGCCTTATGTGATCTGGGGTCCCGCATCGGTGTTGACTGCTTGGGACGGCAACATTCACGGCGTCGTACGCACTATCACCGACATCATGTTCTTCGGCGATGCTTGGATGTCGCCGGCGTGAGTTCCTGCAGATGGAAGGGTTTTCGACGTGCGATTGACGAAATGGTGTAGCGGCGAAATGGTGGAACGATGAAGTGGTCCTTGGCGGGCGCGATGATCGGCGCCCTGGAGTTGTGCGAGTTGGCGCAGGTCGCAGAAGAGGTGGGTTTCGACGGAATCGCGATGCCGGATTCCGTGTTCTATCCAGAGCGGGTGTCGGCGCCGTATCCGTACACCGCTGACGGGAAGCGGATGTGGTCGCCCGAGACACCGATGCCAGATCCCTTCATTGCCATGGCCGCAATGGCGGCCGTCACGTCGCGAATTCGGTTTTACACCAACGTGTTCAAACTCCCACTGCGTGATCCGCTGTTGACGGCCAAGCAGGTATCGACCATGGCGGTGATGTCGCGGAACCGCGTCGCTCTCGGCGTCGGTTTGTCCTGGATTCCCGAGGAATTCACTTTCACCGGTACCGAGATGCGAACCCGCGGTGCGCGTACCGACGAAGCCATCGAGATCATCAAGGCCGTGTGTGCGGGACGTGGACCCGAATGGGTCGAATTCCATGGCAAGCACTACGATTTCGACGCGCTGATGATCAGTCCTGCTCCGGAGATTCCTGTTCCGATCTACATCGGTGGGCACAGTGAACCGGGATTGCGGCGCGCAGCCAGGTTGGCTGACGGTTGGATGTCGGTGAACACGACCAAGGCCGAATTGGCCTCCGCCATCGATCGTCTCACGGAATTGCGGGACGAGTACGGTCGTGCCGATGCCCCCTTCGGCGTCAACGTCTCGCCGACGGATGTTCGCGATCTGGACGGATATCGGGAACTCGAGACTCTCGGAGTCACGGAAATCAGAGTGTTGCCGTGGTATCGCTACGGAGTTGATGTCGGTGATCGTCAGGCGCGACTCGACTCGATTCGACGGTTTGCCGACGAGGTCATCGCTCAGTACTGATCGATCAGCGTCTGCATCGCCCGGCCGTAGAGTTTTGCCAACTCGTCGCGATCTGCCGACTGGGGGATGCTCTCGTCGCTGAGGACGCTCAACAAGCCGGACACCTGGGCGGAGACCAGGAGTGCTCGGGTGTACGCGTCTTCGCCGTCGAGGCGAGCGGCGAGATTGGTGGCAAACGTACCGGTCATCTCGCGCAGTCGCTCCCGGATCCGTGGACTGTCCGACGCCCGCATGAGCGCTGTGTACACCGACAGCATCCGGGCGTCGGCCTTGCCCAGGACGAATGCTGCGATCCGCTCACCGAGGGTGTCGAGTGGGCCGTCGAACTGGCCTTCGAAGTAGTCCGCAACCGGCGTGGTTTCCAGGAACAGCGCTTCTTTCGACCCGAAATGCCGGATGACCAGGGCCGGATCGATTCCGGCAACTTTGGCGATGGCGCGAACCGACGTGCCACCGAACCCGTGCACACCGAATAGTCGGAATGCTGCGGCGCGAATCGCCTCGGACGTCGAGGGCTGTTCCTGCTCTGGCGTGTGCTTCGTGGGTGTCACGACATCGACCTCTGTGCTCGCGTGCCGACTTCGTTGTCAACGGCGTTGACTATAACGTGTCAACGGTGTTGACTGTTGAGTCTGTCAACGGTGTTGACAGCTAGATGTGGTGAGTGAAGAGAGCGTGGAATATGACAGATACCGACGTCCGGGTTCCCAGCGAAGAGGTTGTCGATCCGCCGACCAATTGGAAGATGGTGGGCAGTGGACTCGCATTTCCGTTGTTCTTCGTCATCATGTTCTGCCTGTGTTACGTCAGCGCGTTCCACTCACCGACGCCGAATCAGGCCCCGATCGTGGTGGTCGGTCCGTCGTCCGTCACGGCCCCGCTGATCGACGGAATCCAGGCGTCGTCGGGTGACAAGTTCGACATCGTTGCCACCGCCAACGCCGCCGACGCACTCTCTCGGATCGACAACCGCGACGCGATCGGCGCCATCGAGATCGGTGACACCGTGACCGCACATATCGCCACCGGCGCGGGCGCCTCGACGGTTTCCGTGGTGAGCAGCTTGGCGCATTCCGTCGCGGAGCAGACGGGGCAGCAGGTTACGGTGATCGACTCGGCGCCCGTCACGGCGCGCGACTCCTCGACCGTCGGGCTCTTCTACTTCTTGATCGTCTGCACCCTCGGTGGCTACCTGACCATCACGGTGCTCAGTCAGGTTGCGCCGAGAATGCGGCTGCGAGAGCAGTATTCGATCCTGGCCGGTGCGGCGGTACTCACCCCGCTCATCGCCTTCGGAATCACCAGCATCTTCATGCACGCCTTCGGGGCGTCGGTCGGTCAGATCGTGCAACTGCTGGGGATCTCGATGCTCTACACGTTCACCGTCGGTGCGGTGAGCATCCTGCTCAATCGACTGCTCGGGCAGGCCGCGATCTTCGCGGTGCTGACGGTGCTCGTCTTCATCAACTTCCCGAGTTCGGGCGGTGCCATCCCGGTGTCGTTCCTGCCCGGATTCTGGCAGCACATCCATTCATTCTGGCTCGGATCAGCGGCCATGGAGCCCATCCGCTCCGTCATCTACTTCGGTGGGAACGGCGCCGGACCGCACCTGCTCGTTCTGGGGATCTGGCTGGTCGCGGCACTCGGCCTGACCGGACTGCTCGCCTCTCGGCAGTCGAAGAAGGCAGCAGCGCACTGAGCGTGGTGGGGCCGGCGATTGCCGACCCCACCCGAACTGTTTACTTCAGCCGTACCGCGTCGGTGCCCGGCCCGTCCAGCATCGCCGACCCCAGCAGGATCTCCGGAATGCCGAAGCCGTCGATCAGCGTCTCGACGTGCGGACGCAGGGTGCGGCACCGCTCGTTGATTCCGCGCGTCACGGCCTTCGAACGCTCCACCGACAGGTGCCGGTGCTCCATGAACCAGGCCTTGTCCTCCTCGATGACGGACAGTGCGTAGAGATCGCACACCTCGCCGAAGAGTTCCTTCGCGGTCTCGTCCTCACACGAGTCGATGCCCGCGACGAATGCTTCCAGGATGACGCGCTCGATGTGCGCCTGAGCGGCTTTGAGCACGTGGTCCTGCACGAAGTTGAACGCGTCGAACGGGTTTTCCTCGCGCTTCTGTGCTGCCTGCAATCGCCTTGCCGCAGTGGAGAGTAGGTACTCTTCGCGATCTTCGAACATCTTCATCTGGGTGCCGCGGTTGAAGAGGCTGCCGTCCTCTTCGTTGTCCTGGCGGGTGTCGACGATCGTCTGCAGGATCTGCTGCGCTGCCGTGCGCTTCTTGACCACGTCGGAGACCGTCGTAGCGGCGAAGCGCATCCAGTCGACCGGGCTCATGCCGCGAACTTCGTCGGCGTAGGAGGTGAGTAGTTCCTTGGCAACCAACTGAGTCAGAACGTGGTTGTCACCCTCGAACGTGGTGAAGACGTCGGTGTCAGCCTTGAGCGCGGTGAGGCGGTTCTCGGCGAGATAGCCTGCGCCACCGCAGGCTTCGCGTGCCTCCTGGATGGCCCGAGTGGCGTGCCACGTGTTGGCGGCCTTGAGTCCGGCGGCGCGACCCTCGAGTTCGCGCTGCTCCTGCGGATCCGGGTCGTCGCTGCTCTGGATGTCGTGCATCGCGGCAACAAGCTCGTTCTGTGCGAACTGCAGAGCATACGAGCGGGCGATCAACGGCAGCAGACGCTTCTGGTGGACGAGGTAGTCCATGATCAGGACCTCGTCGTCGCTCTTCGGGGCACTGAACTGTCTGCGCTGCAGGGCATATCGACCGGCAATGGCCAATCCGACGCGGGCGGCCGCTGCCGCCGAACCACCGACGGTCACACGTCCGCGAACCAACGTGCCGACCATAGTGAAGAAACGACGGTTCGGGTTCTCGATCGCCGAACTGTACGTGCCGTCCTCGGCGACGTCGGCGTAACGGTTGAGCAGATTCTCACGCGGGATGCGGACCTGGTCGAAGACGATGCGGCCGTTGTCGACTCCGGGCAGCCCGCCCTTGAGCCCGCAGTCGGACGTCGTGACACCGGGGAGGTCGTTGCCGGCGTCGTCACGAATCGGCACGACAAAGCAGTGGACGCCCTGACTTTCGCCACCGGTGATCAGCTGTGCGAACACTGCCGCGACGGTCGCGTGCTGGGCAGCGCCGCCGATGTAGTCCTTGCGAGAGGACGGAGTGGGGGAGTTGACGACGAACTCACCCGTCTCGACGTCGTAGGTTGCCGTGGTTTCGAGTTCCTGGACGTCGCTGCCGTGACCGGTCTCGGTCATCGCAAAGCAACCGAGCAGGTCCAGATCGATCAGCGGCTTGACGTATGCCTGGTGGTGACGCTCGGTGCCGAGGTTTTCGATGGCGCCGCCGAACAGACCCCACTGGACACCGGCCTTGACCATCAGTGAGAGGTCGGACATCGCGAGCATCTCGATGCTGGTGACGGCGCCACCCGCGTCGCCCGTTCCGCCGTGAGAGACCGCGAAGCCGTTTGCGGCGTAGCCGAGATCGGCGAGGACGCGCATCTGTTCGAGAGCCTTGGAGCGCGCAATGGCGGTGTTGGGTGTGTAGTGCGGAGCAAAACGTTCGTCGTTCAATTCGCCGCGAACGCGCTCACGCACCTCCCGCCAGCGTCCGTCGAGTGTTGTCCTGAGGTGGTCCGCTGTGGTGGCCATGGAACCGACGATAGCGCGTAGCGCACCGCGGGCAACCCGGTTCGATCCCAACCCTCACATTCAGCAGGAGCCCGCGGCACCCGCTTCGATTCCTTTGCGGAAGAGTTCCTTCTCGCTCTCGGACATAGCCTGGTACGAAGGGTCGTTCTCGACGATCTTCAGGAAGTCGGCGCCCGCTGTCTGCGTCGACGTCTCGCCGCTCTGAACACGCTGCTGAACGTAGACGGACACCGCTGAACACCCTCCGAGAAACGCCGGGTCGGTGCTCGTTGCCGCGGTGGTTCGAGCCGAGTCGGTGGCGCTCGGCGGCGACGACGTTGTCGCCTTTTCGTCGTTCGAAGCGTCCGAACCACACGATGTGAGAAGAATCGCAGCCGAGACCATCAGCGTCGTCAACAGTCGCTTCATGCCGGAAATCGTCTCACGCGGGGCCCGGTTCGACCGGAAAACTCGCCTCGAGCACCGAAGTCCTACACCCTGTCGTTGTCAGATTCGACAGAACTGGGACACTGGAAGCCGTGACTGTGTCTTCCGGTGATCCCGACGTGCATGCAACGAACTCCGCTCGGCTCTTCGAACGTGCCGGCAACGTGATTCCGGGTGGCGTCAACTCGCCCGTCCGCGCGTTCGGTTCGGTCGGCGGAACACCGCGGTTCATCCGCGAGGCGTCCGGTTACACCCTCACCGACGTCGACGGAAACGATTACGTCGACCTGGTGTCGTCCTGGGGTCCGATGATTCTCGGGCACGCTCACCCGGCAGTCGTCGAAGCAGTTCGCGAAGCAGCCCTCGGTGGTCTCTCCTTCGGTGCGCCGACCGAAGGCGAAGTTGCCCTCGCCGAGGAAATCGTCGCCCGCGTCGCGCCCGTGGAAAAGGTTCGCCTGGTCAACTCCGGAACCGAAGCCACGATGAGCGCAGTCCGCCTCGCCCGCGGATTCACCGGACGCACCAAGATCATCAAGTTCTCCGGTTGCTACCACGGCCACGTCGACGCCCTTCTCGCCGATGCCGGATCGGGCCTCGCGACGTTCGGGCTGCCGACCTCTCCCGGTGTGACCGGCGCTCAAGCCGAAGACACCATCGTCGTCCGCTACAACGATCTCGATGCAGTGGCCGCGGCGTTCGCCGCCAATCCGGGCGCCATCGCGTGCGTCATCACCGAAGCTGCCGCCGGAAACATGGGCGCCGTCGCGCCGCTTCCCGGTTTCAACGAGGGTCTGCGTCGTCTCACCCGTGCGCACGGCGCGCTCCTGATCATGGACGAGGTGATGACGGGATTCCGCGTCAGCGCCTCGGGTTGGTACGGCATCGACAACGTCGCCGGCGACCTCTACACCTTCGGCAAGGTCATGAGCGGCGGACTGCCCGCCGCAGCATTCGGCGGCCGCGCCGACATCATGGGCCACCTCGCGCCAGACGGTCCCGTCTACCAGGCCGGCACCCTTTCGGGTAACCCCGTAGCTGTCGCCGCCGGACTCGCAAGTCTGCGCGCCGCCGACGCCGAGGTGTACGCCAAGCTCGGTCGGAACGCGACCGCCCTCGGCGACCTCATGACGCAAGCACTCACCGCCGAAGGCGTCGAGCACCGAGTGCAGTACGCAGGCACCTTGGTGAGCGTGTTCTTCACCGAGAACACCGTGACCAACTACGACGAAGCCAAAGCCGCGCAGACCTGGCGATTCCCCGCGTTCTTCCACGCACTGCTCTCGCGCGGCGTGTACCCGCCGCCGAGCGCGTTCGAAGCGTGGTTCGTCTCCGCAGCACTCGACGATCGAGCATTCTCGATCATCGCCGACGCCATGCCCCACGCTGCCAAGGCCGCAGCCGCTGCCGTCAAGTCCTGACACGTTCAAGCTCGAGCAACAACCGCACGCTTCCGACATCCATCTTCTTCAGCGAGGACCCTCGACTGTGACCGACGCCGATCACCCCGACCACACGTCCACCCGCACCATCGTCCACGTCCTTCGCCACGGCGAAGTTCACAACCCGCGCGGGATCCTCTACGGACGGCTCCCGGGCTTCCGGTTGTCGGTGGCGGGCGAAGCCCAGGCGCGTGCGGTCGCGTCAGTGCTCGCCGATCACGACATCACGCACGTGGTCGCGTCGCCGCTGCAGCGAGCACAGGAAACTGCAACGCCGATCGCCGAGGCACACAAGCTCGACATCGTCACCGACGAGAATCTGATCGAGGCAGGCAACGAGTTCGAAGGTCTCAAGGTTGCCGTCGGGGACGGTGCGCTCTCACGTCCGCGTCACTGGTGGAAACTGCGTGACCCGTTCACCCCGTCCTGGGGCGAGCCCTACCTGCAGATCGCGCATCGCATGCTCGCAGCCGTCAACGCCGCACGCGTTGCGGCAGTCGGACACGAAGTCGTCGTCGTCAGCCATCAGCTTCCGGTCTGGACCCTGCGCCGATTCCTGCAGGGCGAGCGACTCTGGCACGACCCTCGTCACCGTCAGTGTGGCCTGGCCTCGTTGACTTCACTGGTCTACGAGGGCGACACCCTGGTTGACATCGTCTACTCCGAACCCGCCGGCGCCTCCGACCCGAGAGTGACAGGAGCATGATTTCGCGCCGCATCGCCGCAGCACTCGGAGCCGCTGCGTCCGCGATGCTTTTCCTCTCGTCCTGCGCGACCGGCGACGACGCCGTCGCACAGGGCGGAACTTTCGACTTCGTATCACCGGGCGGACAAACCAAGATCTTCTACGATCCGCCGTCCGACCGAGGCACCATCGGCAAGCTCTCCGGGCCAGACCTGATGAACGAAGGCCAGAAGGTCGGCGTCGACGACTTCGAGGGCAAAGTCGTCGTTCTCAACGTCTGGGGTCAGTGGTGCGGACCGTGCCGGGCCGAAGCCGACGACCTGGAACAGGTCTACGAGCAGACCAAGGATTCGGGCGTGCAGTTCCTCGGCATCAACGTCCGCGACGACACCAAGAACAAGGCGCAGGACTTCGTGGTCGACAACAAGGTCTCGTACCCGTCGATCTACGACCCGTCGATGCGTTCGCTGATCGCCCTCGGTAAGGGCTACCCCACGTCGGTCATTCCGACGACGATCGTCCTGGACCGTCAACACCGCGTCGCCGCGGTGTTCCTCCAAGAACTACTCGCCGAGGATTTGCTGCCCGTCGTCCAGCGAATAGCTCAGGAAGACGCGCAGTAGACATGACAACCACGACCACCACGCTGCTGGCCGGCAGCGAAACACTGAGCGCCGGTGTGGGCGAGGCATTTCAGAACGCGGCGTCTTCGGGTCCGCTCCTGCTGGCCCTCGGCGCCTGCGTGCTCGCCGGTCTGGTGTCGTTCGCTTCGCCGTGCGTCGTTCCGCTCGTTCCCGGCTACCTGTCCTACCTCGCCGGCGTCGTCGGTGCCGACGCTCCCGCGATCACAGCCGAAGAGGCGAAGGCGCGAACGATCACCCGCAGCAGTCGCCTGAGGGTGGCCGGTGCGGCCGGACTGTTCGTCGCCGGCTTCACCGTCGTCTTCGTTCTCGCGACTGCGTCGGTGTTCGGCGTGATCTCGACTCTGCTCGTCAACCGCGAGGTCCTGATGCGTGTCGGCGGCGTGATCACGATCGCGATGGGCCTCGTGTTCATAGGACTGATCCCCGCCCTCCAGAAAGACGTTCGTTTCGAACCCCGTCGTGTCTCGTCACTGGTGGGCGCCCCGTTGCTCGGGGGAGTGTTCGCGCTGGGCTGGACGCCGTGCCTCGGACCCACGCTGGCAGGCGTGATGTCCGTAGCCGCGGGAACCGACGGGATGACCGCCGCGCGTGGTGTCACGTTGATCGTCGCGTACTGCATCGGACTCGGCCTGCCGTTCATCATCTTGGCGCTGGGATCGGCGCGTGCGCTGACCGGCGTCGGCTGGTTGCGTCGTAATGCACGCACCATTCAAATTTTCGGCGGAATCATGTTGGTGGCAGTGGGAATCGCCCTCGTCACAGGCGCGTGGGACCAGTTCGTCGGCTGGGTTCGCGACGCATTTATCTCGGAGGTGACGCTGCCGATATGACAGCTGACGACAATAACGACAACCCGAAACCCGCGCTCCCGAAGCAGTCGGTGATCGGTCGAGTCGTTGCACTCGGGCGCAACACCTGGCGCGGACTCACCTCGATGCGGACCGCGCTGGTTCTGCTGTTCCTCCTCGCGCTGGCTGCTATCCCCGGCGCTCTGCTGCCACAGCGAACCCTCAACGAGGGCAAGGTCGCCGACTACATCGCCGCGCGTCCGACGCTCGGCCCGTGGATGGACCGCCTCGAACTGTTCGACGTGTTCAGCAGCTTCTGGTTCACCGCGATCTACGCATTGCTCTTCATCTCGCTGGTCGGCTGCATCCTGCCGCGTTGCGTGGAGCACGCGAAGGCGCTGCGTACCCGTCCGGTGAATGCGCCGCGCAATCTTGCTCGCCTGCCGCACCACACCAAGAGCGTCGTCGACGGCGAGACTCCCGACGAACTCGCTGCCCGGGTGTCGAAAGAACTGCGTGGGTGGCGCGTCGAAACGCGTCGCGGCGATACGAAATCGCGCCGTGAAGGCGAGATCACCATCTCGGCGGAAAAGGGATACCTCCGCGAATTCGGCAACCTCGTGTTCCACCTGTCGTTGGTCGGATTGTTGATCGCGATCGCCGCGGGCAAGTTGTTCGGCTACGAGGGCAACCGCATCGTCATCGCCAACGACGGACCTGGCTTCTGCACCACCTCGCCGGCCGTGTTCGACTCCTTCGTCGCCGGTTTGAGCCTCGACGGCACCGGCATGACCCCGCTGTGTGTTCGTGTGAAGAATTTCCAGGCCGACTACCTCGAGACCGGTCAGGCCGAGATGTTCACCTCGGACATCTCGTATCAGGCAGGCGACGACCTCGAGTCCGATACCTGGCGGGACACGACCATCCAGGTGAACCACCCGCTGCGGATCGCCGGCGATCGTGTGTACCTGCAGGGACACGGATACGCGCCGACATTCACCGTCACGTTCCCGAACGGCGAGACCCGCACCGAGACGCTCCAGTGGCGTCCCGACGACGCCACGACGTTCCTGAGCAGTGGCGCGATGCGTTTCGACCCGCCGGGCGGCATGTATCCCGATGCGGACGAGCGTCGGAAGAATCAGATTGCCATCGAAGGATTGTTCGCGCCCACCGCCCTGTTCCACGGCAACCTTCTGTCGTCGAGCTACCCGGCGATGAACGACCCGGCGGTCGCCATCGACATCTACAAGGGCGATACCGGACTCGACACCGGCAACCCGCAATCGCTGTTCGAACTCAACACCGAACTGATCAACCAGGGTCGACTGGTCAAGCAGGATCGAGTCAATCTCTTCCCAGGGGAGAGCGCGACGCTTGCCGACGGCACCCAGGTGCGATTCGATGGTGCCGTCGACTTCGTGAACCTTCAGGTGTCCCACGATCCCGCTCAGGTGTGGGTGTTGGTTTCGGCGTTGACGATGATGGCGGGTCTGCTCGTCTCGCTCGTGATCAAGCGTCGCCGCGTCTGGGCACGTATCTATCCCGATGACGAACGACGTACTGTAGTAGAACTTGGTGGGCTTGCCCGCACCGACCACGCAGGCTGGGGCGACGAGTTCGACCGCCTCGCCGACCGCTTGCTGAAAAGCAATCCGACCACCGCGGTGAACCAACCGCACGCGCAGGAGAACGCCCGATGACAACCAACGAGACACTCGCGCAGTACAGCGACTGGGCCTTCAAGTCCGCCTTCACCGTGCTCGTTCTGGCGTTCGTGCTGCTTATCGTGCAGTACGCGTCGGCCAGAGCCAAGGCGGTTCAGGACAAGGAACTGGTCTCGGCCGGCGGAGTCGACGCTTCCGTGCCGGGCAGGGTCGCGGAGACTCCGACCAAGTCGCTCTCGGAGCGATTCGGCGGAATGGGCCGAGCTGTCCTGGTTGTCGGAACGGTTCTGATCATCGCGTCGATCGTGCTCCGCGGATTTGCGACGGAACGGTTCCCGCTCGGCAACATGTACGAATTCGTGGCGATGGCGTGTGCGGCGTCGTTGCTGGTCGGGCACGTCCTGCTGATCAAGCCGGCGTACCGTCCGATGTGGGTCTTCCTGCTGGTTCCCGTCCTGATTCTGATGTTCCTCGCCGGCACGGTTCTCTACGCCGACGCGGCTCCCGTGGTTCCGGCGCTGCGCTCGTACTGGCTGCCGATTCACGTGACGATCGTCAGCGTCGGCTCCGGCATTTTCATGATCGGCGGTATCGCTTCCCTCTTGTTCCTGCTGCGACTGAAGTTCCCGCCCGGTGACGAAGGCTCGAGCATCGGTGGCCGGATCGCGGAGCGACTGCCGGACGCCCAGACCCTCGACCGCTTGGCCTACAAGAGCACGATCATTGCCTTTCCGCTGTTCGGCGCCGGTGTGATCCTCGGTGCCATCTGGGCGGAAGCTGCGTGGGGACGCTTCTGGGGTTGGGATCCCAAGGAGACGATGTCCTTCATCGCCTGGGTGATTTACGCCGCTTACCTCCATGCGCGAGCAACGTCCGGTTGGCGGGAGACGAAGGCGGCCTGGATCAACATCGCCGGATTCGTCGCGATGTTGTTCAACCTCTTCATCATCAACATGGTCGTGTCCGGCCTGCACTCCTACGCGGGACTCAACTGATCCTCTCGAGGTACCGTGGGTGGCTGCCGACCGGTCTGTAGGTATTACCGGTAGGTAGGTCAGGGGCGGCAACAGTTACGATGCAGCTCGGTGAGTTACTAGCTGCTTGGTAGCTGTCGGATCGACGAGGGGGAACGGCGAGATGGCCGACAAGATCGAAGACGCCGGAGCAGGATTGTGGGAGCCGGTGCGCCCTGCCGAGCCGACGCGGAGCGAGTTGCGCACATCCGCACCCGAGACGTCATCCGACTCGGTTCCCAGCGATGTTCGTAGTCTCTTCGTGGCCCCGGTCGACTCCGGTCCGCTCCAGCAGGTCGCCGGCCCGGGGCCCAGTGCACCCGCCGCTCAGCCACCGCTGACGACGCCGGCAGCTCCGGCGCCAGGCCCAAAGACCCCGGTCATCCAATATCCGGAAGCACAACCAGGCCCCGTCAACGGCCAGTTCTCGACCTCGCCCGCGATGCCGATGCAGTCCTACGAACCCACGAATCGTGCAGGGTCGGTTCCGGATTCGCGAACTGGCGCTCCACAGTCCTTTCAGCACCCACAGCCCGTCCAGAGCGCGCCGCCCCTCCAGAACCAGCCCGGTCCGATCGCGCGACCGTCCGCGGGACCACCCCAGCAACCACAGGCACTTTCTTCGCCTGGCGCGCAGCCACCCAACCCCGAGATTCGGCAGTTCGGCCACCCCGGCGCTGCGCCGGTGCAGAACGGCCACACCCTGCAATACGGTCAACCGCTGCAATACGGTCAACCGCTGCAAAACGGACAGGCGATACCGAACGGACAGGCGCTGCCGAACGGACAGGGGCTGCCAGTTGCTCCGGCGGCGCCGGTTCACCGTCAGATGCAGCAGACCGGATTCAACTCCGCTCCCGGCAATCTCCCTGAGCAGGCGCTCCCCATGACGGCGCAAGACCTTTCGGCCGCGCTGCTCGTCAAGCCCGTCCGACCCGCCCCGGCCGGTGGTTGGCGCAAGGCGTTGTACACGATGTCCGGCCGATCGGTGAACCTTGGAAACGGTGCAAAGGATCAGCATGTCGTCGAGTTGACGCGCCAGATCAACCAGCCCCTGCAGGGCTGCTACAAGGTTGCGGTTCTCAGTCTCAAAGGTGGCGTCGGTAAGACCACGACCACCGCGACGCTGGGATCGATGTTCGCGTCTATTCGCGGTGATCGCGTCGTCGCAGTCGATGCAAACCCCGACAGAGGAACCTTGAGCCAGAAAATCCCGCTCGAGACTCCGGCAACAGTGCGGAACCTGCTGCGCGACGAGAACAGCATCGAGAAGTACAGCGACGTCCGTGGTTACACATCACAAAATCGCCACCGGCTCGAAGTGCTTGCATCCGACAGTGATCCAGCAGTTTCAGAGGCCTTCAGCGGCGGGGACTACACGCGTACTGTCGACATGCTCGAAAAGTTCTACAGCATCGTTTTGACGGACTGCGGTACCGGATTGATGCACTCGGCGATGCAGGCCATTCTCGAAGGTGCAGATTCGTTGATCGTCGTCAGTTCCGGATCCGTCGACGGTGCACGTAGCGCCTCCGCAACACTGGACTGGCTCGATGCTCACGGTTACAGCAGGTTGGTCGCCACGTCCGTAGCCGTCATCAATGCGGTACGCCCTCGCTCGGGCAAGGTTGATCTGCCACGGGTCGTCGAACATTTCGAGCAGCGCTGTCGAGCGGTGAGACTGATTCCGTTCGATCCGCATCTGGAAGAAGGTGCCGAAATCGATCTGGACCGGCTGCGTCCAGGCACCCGCCAAGCGGTGTTGGAATTGGCCGCCGTGGTTGCACAGGACTTTCCTACCTCCCCGTTCGGCTTTCCGGGGCGGTAAGCGGTAGCCGGGTGAGCCCGGACGCTACGTCGACGTGTCAGTCGGCGGTACGTCCGGACCTTCCGTGCGCTTGCGTCGTGTTTGCTGGTTCACATTCCACAGGAATTCGGGATCGTCGTCCGGCCCGCGCACGCCGCTCACCGGGGTACGCGTCGACGGATCGGGCCCGAATGCCTTCCACATCAGAACGATCAATGTCACCAAACCCACCAACGCCAACAGATACAACACGGCGCACCTCCTCAGGGAACTGAGGTCGAGCCTACTCAGTCTCCGGCCCGCTTCACCAGAAGCGGTGTGGAGAAGGGTTTCGGTTCAGTGCGTCAGTGCTGTATCTGTCGGGTACTGCAAGATCTGTCGGGTACTGCAAGATCTGTCGGGTGCTACAAGTACTTCGAAGTGAGCTGAAGTTGCTCAGTTGTTGTCCGCTTCGGTGGTCAGTGAGCGCAGAAGCTGCATGACCTCGGTCTCACGGAATCGACGATGCCCCCCTGGCGTGCGAAGCGAGCCCAGTCGTCCTGCGTGTGCCCAGCGGGTCACGGTCTTGGGATCGACATGAAACAATGCCGCTACCTGTCCTGGCGTCATGAGTGCGTCTGCGGCGGTATTGAAGGTTGGTGCGCTCATTGTGAGGTCCTCCATGTTGATGTCGAACGTTGACGAGCAGTGACTCTGAACAGTGATACCGAACCGGTGTGTCGAGCAGTTGCCAAAAACCTGCGTCGAGTTTGTTTCGAAGTCCTTCGCTCACATTCGACCGTTTTCTGAGTGGTAGCGCAATGTTTGCACAGATATAGCCGGGTAGTCGATCTTTCAAGACAAAGTAATGTTTAAGTAAAGGACAAAATGGATATAGCGGGCTTGATCCCACCCGCATTCGGAATGGGTAACCTGAGAGGGTGAGCCAGTTGTCTGAAAACCCCGAAAATGTTCCTTCTGAGCCGGTCAAAGCCAGTAAACCCTCCGCAAACTCTGCGCAGGCAAAGTCGACTGCCGGGCCGGTGACCAAGGGTCAACTGGCCCGCGACGTGGTGCTGTACTCGGTCGCTCGACTGCTCTTGGTCGTCGTGATCGGTGCCGTCATCATCGGCGGTGGAAAGCTCGCCGGCACTGACGTTCCCCTGATCGTCGCGGCACTGTTCGCAGTTCTGATCGCGCTGCCACTGTCGCTGCTGCTCTTCGCGAAACTCCGCAAGCGTGTCAATGCGGGCATCGCGGCCGTCGACGCCCAGCGCCGGTCCGATCGTGACGATCTTCGCTCCAAGCTGCGCGGGGACGGGCGGTGACCACGGGGTCGCTCGACGTCGACCGTCGGACGTCACGCCAGTGGGTCGACAACGCGGTGCGGTTGATCGAAGCCGACGCGCAACGCAGCGCGGACACTCACCTGCTGCGGTATCCGCTACCGAGTAACTGGACCGTCCAGCTCTATCTGAAGGACGAGTCGACCCACATCACGGGGAGTCTCAAGCATCGACTCGCGCGGTCGCTTTTCCTGTACGCGATCTGCAACGGCTGGGTTACCGAAGAGACCACCGTCATCGAGGCGTCGTCCGGTTCGACGGCTGTCAGCGAGGCGTATTTCGCGAAGTTGCTCGGCCTGGATTTTGTCGCGGTGATGCCCGCGAGTACGAGTCCCGCCAAGATCGCATTGATCGAGGCGCAGGGTGGACGTTGTCATTTCGTGAGCGATCCGTCCTCGATCTACTCGGAATCGCATCGGCTCGCGAGTGAGTCGAACGGCCACTACATGGACCAGTTCACCCATGCCGAGCGCGCAACGGACTGGCGCGGAAACAACAACATCGCCGAATCCATCTTCACTCAGCTCGAGCACGAGGAAAACCCGATTCCCGACTGGGTCGTCGTCGGAGCCGGGACCGGCGGAACCGGCGCCACGATCGGCCGCTTCCTTCGCTACCGGAAATTCGACACCGGACTGTGCGTCGTGGACCCGGAGCACTCCGTGTTCTTCGACGCGTGGCGGGCCGGCGATCCGTCGATCGTCGGTACTCGGGGTTCCCGGATCGAGGGCATCGGCCGTCCGCGCGTCGAACCGTCGTTTGTCGGTCAGGTGGTCGACCGAATGATCAAGGTCCCTGATGCAGGCTCGATCGCGGCGGCACGGCACGCCAGCGCCGCCCTGGGGCGCAAAGTCGGCGGCTCGACGGGTACGAACCTGTGGGGCGCCTTTGCGTTGATCGCGGAGATGATGGCGGCCGGACGCAGCGGCAGCGTCGTCACGCTGCTGTGCGACGGCGGAGAGCGTTATTCGGGCACGTACTACAACGACGAATGGGTGGCGTCGGAAGGGATCGACCTGCTCGGTCCGACGGTCGTGCTGGACGAGTTCGTACGGTCGGGTGTGTGGACGGCTAATTCCTGAGCCGCGTACTTCTGCGCTGGTGACACGTGACCACGGGCGGGGCGGCTCATCGTCACGCGTGGCCAGGCATCCAGCCCGGACGATTGCTCGTCGGTTCTGATGCGGATCAGTCCGGGGGAGAGCCTGTTCTCGGCCAGGCGCACGAACCCGAGTCGCTCGTAGTACGGCGCGTTCCACGGGACGTCGACGAACGTCGTCAGAGTCACGAGATCGTGGTGATGGTCCGCCGCCCATTCGGTGACGGCGTCGATCAGCTGGGCTCCGAGGCCTTGGCGGGCATGATCGGGGTGAACGGAAACCTGCTCGATGTGTGCGCCGCCGTCCACGATTTCGACGAGTGCGTACGCCACGGGTACGTCGTTCGCGTCGGTCTGAACCCAGATGTGCTCGGCCGCGAGGAAATCGTTCAACTCGTCGAGCGTGGGCGGTGGATCGTCTGCGATGGCGCCCATCCCGATGTCTCGGAACGGTTCGCCCGCGGCGATCTCGATCTGTTGCAGTGCGGGTAGGTCGGTGGATATGGCCGAGCGGATCACAGAAACCGTTTTACCTCGAGAGTGGAGTTTCGCCCAGCGCTACGCCGTGTGAAACACAAACCTACGCAACCGTAGGTTGTGTATCGTTTGTCCAAGGGGCACTTCTCCAGCGAGGGCGGATCATGGGCAATCCTGAAGTTTCACTCGACAATTACGAAGCGGTGTACGAGTACTACCGCAGTCATCAGCAGAACCGGTTTGTGGCGAAGCTCGCCTACGCCGCCTTGGCGCTGAAGTACCGCCCGCGAGTGCGATACGCGCCGGGGGCGGAGGCTGCGCTGAAGACCCTGCTCGAGCGCAAGACGCAGTTGGTCGTGGCGGTCAATCATCTGACGGAGAGCGACCAGTTCACGCTCGCCGCGACCGCGTGGCGCACTCCGTTGCGCCGAGTGATCGGACGCACCCGGGTCCTCGCCAAAGACGAACTCTTCGTTGATCCCTCGCAGCGCAAGAAGATCGACATGATGGGCAGTATCCCGGTTTTTCGCAGCAAGAACTACGGCCTTCGCGCTGTTTCGGATGCCGGCCGAGTGATGATGGACGTCGCGGCGGAGCGTCTGGGCAATGGGGATTGTCTGGCGATTTTCCCCGAGGGGACGTGCAATACCGAAGATCCGACGCAGTTGCAGCACGTCAACAGCGGAATCGGCCACATCGTGGCCCGGGCCGAGAAGTTGGGGTGCTCGCCGGCTCTGGTGTCGATCGGCATCAACTACGGCCCGGTTTCCGGAGACGTCAAGGCGGCGAGTGTCTTTGTCGGAATGCCGGTGACCGAACTTCCGGACAAGCCGATGGATATCGCCCGAACTGTGCAGGCTGATTTGCAGGTGGCAGTGAACGGGGCAGTCGCAGGGTACTGAGGCATGTTGTCAATTTTGGTTGACAGATTCCGTGTGTCAACCTAAATTGACAAACATGACCGAAGCAACCTCTCTAGCCGCTGCCGCCGGCAGCCCGGATCCCACCGAGGGATTGCGTGCCGTTCGAGCGCTGCGACGTCTGCTCGACAAACTCGAGGCCATTCAAGTCGCCAATGCGCGCCGGCACGGATGGTCCTGGCAGGCGATCGCGGAAGCTCTCGAGGTCAGCCGTCAAGCCGTCCACAAGAAATATGCGTCCGCGCAGTCGGAATCGATGCTGCGTTCACTGCGCGAGAAGGGCAGGTAAGTGCCATGTTCGAAAGGTTCTCCGCGCAGGCGAGGGGAGTAGTCGTCGATGCTGTCGCCGGATCCGGTCCTGTCACGCCGACGGAACTTCTGACCGCCCTGCTCACCGCTGATCGGGGCATCGCCACCGAGGTGCTCACCGAGTCGGGTGTCACCCTCGACGCGATCCGCCGCGCCGGCGCCGGCGCGAAAGGCGGTGACTCGAAGGGCGGTGACTCGCACAACCTCGACGACGACGCCGAGATACTCAAGTCGATCGGCATCGATCTCGATGCGGTGCGGGAAAGTCTGGAGCAGTCGTTCGGTGAAGGTGTGCTGGACGAGACTCCCGTGCCGGACGGTGTCGATACTTCGCGGAAAGGTCGATTCGGGTTTCCTCGATCGCGATTCGAGAAGGACTCCAAGAAGGTGTTGGAACTCTCGCTCCGTGAAGCGCTCGCGCACAAGGACAACCGAATCGGTGCCGAACACATCCTGCTCGGCATCCTGCGTGTCGCCGACGGGCCCACCCGTCAGGCCCTCGAAACGCAGGTCACCATGTCGGTGATCCGTGAGCGATTGGAAGCGAAGATGAATCGCGCCGCCTAGATTCGGCACGGCTCCGCATGCACGGGGCGGGATGTGCCAGCATTCAGACATGACATTTCTGGCACGTCTCATCATCAACGGCATAGCCATCTGGCTGGCGTCGGCGTGGGTCACCGGCATCACGATCGCCAACCACGACAACGGCACCTGGGGCACGGTGCTCGTGATCGCGGTGATCGCCTTGATCTTCACGGTGGTCAACGCCTTCATCAAGCCGGTAGTGCAGCTTCTCTCGCTACCGCTGCTCATCCTGACTCTCGGACTGTTCACACTCGTGATCAACGCCCTGATGCTGATGCTGACGGCGTGGATCTCGTCCGGAACGTCCTACGGCTTGACGGTCGACGGCTTCTGGACGGCAGTCTGGGGCGCGCTGATCATCTCGATCGTGAACTTTCTGCTCAGCGCGTTCGTCCCCGACAACCGTTGATTACGGCGAAGTTCAGGCGAGACTGAGCGCAACTGCGGTCGCGGCGCCCCAGACGAGCATGGCGAGTCCGGTGTCGCGCAACGCGGGGATCAGAGCCATTCCCTGGCCCCCTGAACGCAGCGGGGCGTTGGCTCGGATTGCGAGTGGCAACGCGAGCAATCCGAGCAATGCCCACGGAGTACGCAGGATCAGCAGCAGGGTCGCGACGAACGGGACGGCCAGCAGGATCACGTGCAGCGTGCGGGTCTTCGCGTCGCCGAGTCGGACTGCGAGAGTGATCTTTCCGGACTCGGTGTCGGTCGGGATGTCCCGAAGATTGTTGGCGACAAGCACTGCGCTCGAGAACGAACCGATGGCGATCGCTCCGGCCAGTCCGGCCAGGTCCACCCGCTCGGCCTGCACGAACTGAGTTCCCAGCACCGCAATCAACCCGAAGAAGATGAACACGGCGATCTCGCCGAACCCGCTGTATCCGTACGGCTTCGTGCCGCCGGTGTAGAACCACGCACCGATGATGCAGAACACTCCGACCGCGACCAGCCACCAGGCCGTGGTCGCAGCCAGAACGAAACCGGCTACCGCGGCAACGGCGAAGCAGCTGATCGCGGCGGCCTTCACCGCTCCGGGACTGACCAACTTCGATCCGACCAAGCGCAGTGGCCCGACGCGGTCGTCGTCCGTTCCGCGGATTCCGTCGGAGTAGTCGTTCGCGAAATTCACCCCGACGATCAAGGCCAAGGAGACGATCAGTGCCAGGAGCGCCTTCCACCACACTGCGAGGTCCAGTGACGCCGCGGCTCCGGTGCCGACCAACACGGGCGCAATCGCGTTCGGGAGTGTGCGCGGCCTCGCGCCTTCGATCCATTGAGCAGCTGTTGCCATACGACGATCTTTGCACTGTGCAATACGATCGAACGCGGTGGATCAGCACATGACTCGAGACGTGAGTGAGCGCGCCAGGTACGCGCAGTCGGGCGCAGACCTGGCAGACATTGCCTTGCTCGGACCCGTTTCGACCAAAGTGGGCGATCGTCTGGTGCCCCTCCCGGGGCCGCGAGCTCGAACTCTCCTGGTGGCGCTGGCTCGCAATCCCGGTGAGCCACGTACCGCGCAGAGCCTGATCGACGACGTCTGGGGGCTGGAGCCGCCGCGCTCACCGATGAACGCGCTCCACACTCAGGTCTCGCGCCTGCGATCTGCACTCCCGGACGGGGCCCTCGAGGTGACGGCGGCCGGATACCGGCTCACTCTCGCTCGGGAGCGTGTCGACCTGGCCAGGGCAGCGGACGCGGCCCGTCGGTTGCGCTCGGGCGGCGCCGACGCGTCCGAGGCGCTTGCCGTCACGACCGACGCGCTGCGCCTGTGGCGCGGTACCCCCGGAAGCGACGTCGTCGGCGACGTCGCAGATCGCCTCGCGCTCGACGCGGGCCGCGTGTACGACGAACTGGAGTCGGCGCAGATCGACGCGTTGCTCACGTCGGGGGAGTACGCGGCAGCCATTCCACTGGTGCGAGGACGGCACCTGGCGAGTCCATTCGACGACACGGCAGCCGAAGCACTGATGCGCGCGCTCGCCGGAGCCGGCCGCGTCAACGAGGCACTCGAGGTGTTCGCGGAGTTTCGAAACCACCTCGCCAACCGTCTGGGCGCTGATCCGTCACCTGCGCTGGTGACTCTGAACGCAGAACTTCTGGGCGCGCCGGCAGCTACACCACGGGCTGCGCGTGCGATCGGTCTACGCGCTGCCCCCAACACCTTGCTCGGTCGCGATGGCGACATCGACCAGATCGAATCCTTACTCGCCCGCTCTCGCGTCGTCACGATTCTCGGACCCGGCGGTGCCGGAAAAACCCGTCTCGCACACGAATTGGGCCTGCGCGCATCCGTGAACCGGCCTGGCGTCTCGGTGGTACTCGTGGAGCTGGCGTCGTTGCGCAGCAGCGAAGACGTGATCGCAGCCATCGGCGGCACCCTCGGAATCAGCGAATCCGATCTGGCGCCAGGCAAATTGACCGTCGGCCGGACGCATTCGGCGCGAGAGCGACTCAAAGAGGCGCTGTCGGCCGGTCCGATGTTGCTCATCCTCGACAACTGCGAGCACGTGATCGGCGCGTGTTCGGAGATCGTGGCCGAGATGATCGCGGCCGGTCCTCAGTTGACGGTACTGACCACCAGTCGTTCGCCGCTCATGATCAGTGCCGAGGCGGTGTACCCGTTGCCGCCGTTGGCGATCGACGACGGAACCGGGTCGGCAGTCGAACTCTTCTCGGCGAGAGCCCGCGCGGTGCGGCCGTCCGTTCATCTGGACGTCGACGCGGTCGTCAAGCTGTGTACGACGCTCGACGGACTCCCGCTGGCGATCGAGCTCGCTGCCGCTCGGGTCCGCACGATGAGCGTCGACGAAATCGGTTCGAGACTGCGAGATCGGTTCGCGTTGTTGCGCTCCGACGATCCGACGTCTCCGGACCGGCATCGGACGCTGCACGCGGTGATCGACTGGAGTTGGAATCTGCTGGGCAGCGGGGATCAGATCGCGCTGCGTCGGCTGTGCCGATTCCCGGCAGGCTTCACGCTTTCTTCGGCGCAGGCAGTTGCAGGGTGGGGCGAGCTGACCGATGTGGCGGGCGCCGTCGAAGCTCTGGTCAATCAGTCGCTTCTTTCCGTCAGCGACGGACAGGGCGATCTTCGGTACTACATGCTCGAGACGGTCCGTGAATACGGCGAGGAGCAACTCGCCGCGTCCGGGGAGGGGCCGGAAGTGATTCGGCGCCTCGACGACTGGGCGATCGCGATCGCCGAGGACGCCGTCGTGCGATCACGAACGGACCAGCTTCGCCTGATTGCCGACTTGGACGCCGAGCACGACAACCTTCTCGCTGTTCTTCGCTGGGCCGTGGAGCGCGGCGACGCGGTTACGGTGGCCAACGTCTTTCCCGTCCTCGCGATTCTGTGGGCCGTACGAGGATCGAACTCGGAAATCTCGAATTGGGCGTCGAAGATCGTGGGGGCGACCGCGGACAACGATCTGCGCGACGTGAATGCGGAACTGGTCGGCGCGACGTTCATCCTGGTGGCGATGCATCTCTTCTTCGGGGAGGCCGATCGAAACCATGCCCGTGCGCGGGTCCGCCTTCGAAAGCTGTTGCGTGAGCGCGATGATCTCGGTCCGTTGTTCGCATTTCTGATCAAGCTGACCACGAGTGGGATCGCCAACCACAAACTTGCGCGGTTGGTGGCCGAAGGCGTTCGCAGTTCCGATCCCGAGACCCGAATGGCGGCGCTGTCCGCGCGTTCGAACATGCGGGAGAACATCGGGGATCTGCGCGGTGCATTGCTGGACGGCGAGGCGTTGTTCGACTACGCCACCAGCATCGGTGACGAGTGGGGTCTGGCGATGGCGGCCCAACATGTCGGGTCGGTTCACAGCCAATCCGCCCGTTACGGCGAGGCCATCGAGTTCTACGCGATCGCGGCGGCGTCGATGGAACGTCTCGGTGCGCGTGACGAGGCGATGCAGCTCATCTGCTTTCAAGCCGGAGCGATGATCGCGGCCGGTGACACCGCTGGTGGTCGGGTACTTCTCGATCGGGCACGTCCGGCCTTGGCCCACTCGGGTGGGACCGGAGCCATCGAAACCGATCAACGGCGCGCGGCGCTCATGGCGAGTATCGCCGAGGCGGATCTCGCGGACGGCCGTATCGAGGACGGCCTGGCTCGGTATCGAGAAGCGCTGGAGCTGTTGGGTTCTGCGATCGAGAACATCTTCGGTGATCCCTTCGTCGTTCTGCTCGGTGCCGCGGCGGTGTGCGCTCACGCGGTTCACGGCCGGCACGAACTCGTGGCGGGTCGCGTTCTGCAGATGAAGGAGTCGAGTGCTCTCAAGCTCGATCCCAACGGTTACGCGGACCTGCCGCTCGCGGGTTCGTTGGCGTCGGCGATCGGGTCGTTCGATCTTGTGACGGGCAACATCGACCGCGGGGTCGAACTGATGGCACTGTCGTTGAAAATGCCGGGGAGACAAGACTTCGTCTCGCTCCACCATGCGCGCCTGTCCGACTTCGCTGTCGGTGTGGTCGGATCCGACAGGTGGTCTGTGGAAACCGAGAAGGTGTCGGGCTACTCGCGCAGAGCGGTCCGCGAAGCAGTGTTGGCTGCGCTTCGCGGACCGGTTCTGGATTAGAGCTGGACGATGTTGCGGGACTTACGTCTTGCGCATGTACATCCGGACGGTCAGAGGTGCCATGACGGCAACGATCACCGCGGCGCCGACCAGTGACCAGACCACGTGGATGCCGAAATGGCCGTCGTTGGCCAGCTCGCGAACCGCGGTCACCAAGTGCGAGACCGGATTGACGTTGACGAACTTCTGAAGCCAACTCGGCATGGTGGCAGGATCGACGAACGCATTCGACAGGAATGTCAGCGGGAACAGCACGAGCATCGAAACGCCCTGCACCGTGGACGCTTTGTTCATCAGCACGCCCATGAGGGCGAAGATCCAGCTGATGGAGAACGCACACACCATGACCAGGATCGCAGCGGACAGGATGCCGACCACGCCGCCTGCCGGGCGGTATCCCATCGCGAAACCGACGATGAACGTGATCGTCGTGGCGATGCCGTAGCGCACGACGTCGGCGAGCAATGCACCGGACAGCGGGGCGATGCGCGCGATTGGAAGGGACTTGAAGCGGTCGAACACACCCTTGTCCATGTCTTCACGAAGCTGGGTGCCCGTGACGATGGAACCGGTGATGACGGTCTGAACGAGAATGCCGGGGATGATCGTCGGCAGGTAGGCCGTCACGTCACCGGCGATCGCGCCGCCGAAGATGTAGGTGAACATCAACGTGAAGATGATCGGCTGGATGACGACGTCGAACAGTTGCTCGGGGTTGTGCTTGATCTTGAGAATTCCGCGGTACGCCATCGTGAACGTGTTCGCGAAGCTCTGCTGCAGGCTGATCCGGCGGGGCGCAGTGTCCGGTTGCGCAATCGGCGACCGGGGTTTGGTGAGGGTGGTTGTCATGCGACGCTCCGATCGGAGTCGTTGTCGGACTGGGCGTCGTTGCGTCCACCGTCTTCGGGCTGGTGCCCGGTGATGGTCAGGAACACTTCGTCCAGGCTGGGTTTCTGTACGTTGATCTCGTCGACGGCGATACCTTGCTCGCGCAGGCGGATCAACAGGTCCGCAGTGATCGACGGGTCGCTCAGCGGGGCGGTGATCCGACCGACCTCGGGCGTGACACCCACCTCGACGCTCAGCGCAGCGGCGATGAGCGAGCGAGCTTCCTCGGTTCGATCACGATCGACCAACTTGAGCTGTAGCGAAGAGATCCCGACCGACGCCTTGAGTTCGTCGGCGGTGCCGTTGGCGATCACGCGGCCGCGGTCGATCACCGCGATGCGATCGGCCAACTGATCGGCCTCGTCGAGGTACTGCGTGGTGAGCAACACCGTCGAACCCTCGGCGACGAGTCGCCGGATGGTCACCCACATCTGGGCGCGGGTGCGCGGATCGAGGCCGGTGGTGGGCTCGTCGAGGAACAGCAGCGGCGGGCGAGCGATCAGGCTGGCCGCCAGATCCAGGCGTCGACGCATACCGCCGGAGAAGTTCTTCAGCGGTTTGGTTGCGGCCTCGACCAGGTCGAACTCCTCGAGGAGTTCGAGGGACTTGCTGCGTGCGTCGCGGCGGCTCAGACCGAGTAGTCGCGAGAAGATCACGAGGTTTTCGGTTGCAGTGAGGTCCTCGTCGACGGAGGCGTACTGCCCGGTGACGCCGATCAGGGAACGGACCGCGGTGGGTTCACGGCTGACGTCGTGTCCGAAGATGCGTGCCTCACCGCCGTCGGGGCGTAGGAGGGTCGCGAGCATGCGGACGGTGGTGGTCTTGCCGGCACCGTTCGGCCCGAGGACGCCGAACACCGAGCCGGTGGGGACGGTCAGGCTGACGCCGTCGACCGCGCGGTGCTCGCCGAACTTCTTGACGAGTCCGTCGGCCTCGATGGCAAGAGGCGAAGCTGTGTGGTTCATGGAGTGAAGCTTGGCAGATCGATCTTGCATGGACCTTGCGTGGAACTTGCGGTTACTTGCACAGCGCGCGAGGTCGGTGCTCCACAACCGGCAAACACTCCCCAGACGGATCTTGCTCGTCGGTCCGCGGGCGCGGTGGCATCAGGCTCGCTGCATGGAAATTCTCACGCGGGCACAGGCACACCGCGACGGCACCAGCGACGAACAGTTGCAACGAGCGGTCAAGCGAGGTGAGCTGCACCGAATTGCGGCGGGGATCTACATCCGGGCCGATCACTTCCGCGAACTCGATGCGAGAGCACGCCATCGCTGCGCTGTCATGGCAGCCGCCGAAACCTGTGGACCCGGCGCAATCGTGAGCCATGCTTCCGCAGCCGTCATGCACGGATTGGATTGCGGCGGATTGCGATTGGACACCGTACACATGACGCGTAGCCGACCCTCGGGTGGGCGGAAGAGCCAGACCTTGCATCTTCACCCGGCGGTGGTCCCGCCCGAGGAAGTCGTGCTGATCGACGGTGTCGCAACCACGTCGTTGGCGCGAACGTTCGTAGACCTCGCGCGGACGACGTCGTTCGAGAACGCCGTGGTGATCGGTGATTGCGCCCTGCGACGCGGGATGAGACGTGAGGACGTCGACGCCTCGCTCGATCATGCGCGCGGACGGCTGGGGATGAGCCGGGCGCGGGTCGTGGCCGAGTTCGTCGAACCGGGTGCCGAGAGTCCCGGGGAGTCCATCAGCCGCGTACGGATGCGCGACGACGGTTGGCCGAAGCCGACTTTGCAGCACGAGATCCGTCACGGTGGACGGTTTGTCGGAAGGGTCGACTTCTTCTGGAAAGAGCACGGTGTGGTGGGCGAGTTCGACGGGATGGTCAAGTACCGCGGCGACGATCCGGGTAGGGCGGTCGAGCGCGAGAAACTGCGCGAGGACGCGATTCGGGACGCGGGGTTCGAGGTGTTCCGGTGGGTATGGGCGGATCTGCGCGACTTCGAACGCGTGCGGGAAAGGTTCGAGCGGGCTTGCCTCCGCGGAGCCGCGCGCTGATTGTGCAGCCGCGGCGCTGATCAGGCCTGCGGCTGAAGAAACGTGCTGCGGCTGCTAGCTGAACCGAGCAACCAGGGCGGCGCGATCGAGCTTGCCCGGGCCACGGAGGGGGAGCGCGTCCACGACGAACAACTCGCGCGGCGCTGCGGTCACGTCGAGTGTCCGCTGAGCATGTGTGCGCAACTCCTCGAGCGTCGGAGCTTCGCCCTCGGCTACGACGACGGCCACCACCCGCTGCCCGAGTCGCGGGTCTTCGATGCCGATCACCGCGCACTCGCGAACGGCGGGGTGATCGGCCAGCGCGGCCTCGACGACCTGCGGTACGACGGTCAGTCCGCCGGTGGAGATTGCCTCGTCCAACCGGCCGCTGATGCGCAGGACTCTGTCGACCACTGATCCGGCGTCGTCGGTCCGGAACCATCCGGGTTCGGCGAACGCGGGGTGGTCGGGAAGCCCACGATACCCGGACGCGAGCATCGGTCCACCCAGTAGAACCCGGCCGTCGTCGATGCGAATCCTTGCCCCGGACAACGGGATTCCGTCGTACACGCAGCCGCCGGAGGTCTCGCTCATCCCATAGGTGCGGACGACGGTGATGCCCGCTTCGGTGGCCTGCGCGAGCACCGGCGCAGGCGTCGCAGCGCCGCCGAGCAGAACGGCGTCGAGCGAAGCCAAGGCCTCGACCGCAGCGCGATCACCGAGCGCCTTGACCAACTGCGTCGGCACCAACGAGGTGTAGCGACGCGGTCCGCTCATCGCGGCGACGGCGCCCGGAAGCGCTGCCGGGTCGAAACCCGCACTGACGTCGACGATCACCGGCTGTGTTCCGGCGAGCACACTGCGCAACAGAACCTGCATACCGGCGATGTGGTGCGGGGGCAGGACCAGCAACCAGGATCCGGTGCCGCCGAGGCGTTCGTGGGTCGCGTCGCCGCTGGCTCGCAGTGCGGCCGCAGTGAGCATTGCCCCTTTGGGAGTGCCGGTGGTTCCCGACGTGGCGACTACCAGCGAAATACCGTCGTCGATGGGCTGATCGGGGAGCAGAGCGTCGCTCAGGCGAGCTGTCTCGCGTGCGTCGGCCGCCGGGACGGGGAGCACGGCGTCCTGCTCGCCGCCCAGGATCTGCGCGATGCGCGGCAATACCTCGAAGACCGCCTCGCCCTGCGGAACCGCGAGCGTGCGAAGAACGTTCACCGGATGTCCGGCCCGGCAAGCGGCCAACCACCGTCAGCCAGATGGCTTCGCACGCGGTCGACGTCGGTTTCGAGAGGCATCTCGTTGGTGATCTTCGTGATGAGGACCTGGATGTCGGTCTTCTCGATGGGCAGATCGCCGTCCTCGATCAACGCGTCGGCGACGGCGTCGACCTCGGATTCGGAGAGTCTGCGGGTGAGGAGCGCGAAGAGCGGGATGTAGTCCTGTTCGGGGACGCCGTTGGGATAGCCGGCCCGCAACCAGCCGACTATCGACGTGAGGAAGGGCGGAAGGGCCATGACGTCAGCTCACGTCTCGAACTTCGTTGTCGGCGTCCGCGTCTTCGATAACCGGCCATCCACCTGCGCGCAGTCTTTCGGTGACACGATCGACGTCGTCCTCGGACGGCTCCTCGTTGAGGATTCCCTCGATGATGGCGCGGATGGTGTCGTAGTCGACGTGCCGGTCCGGTACCTCGTGTGCGGACTCGATGGACATCGAAACGACCTGCTCGATCTCCTCGTCGGTCAGGCGACGACGGAGAACCGCGAGCAGCGCGAAATGATCCTTGTCCGGGATGCCCTCGGGGTACCCGGCACGCAGCCAGTCGAGCACGCTGCGCAATGAATACTTGCTCAAATCCTCGGCCTCATTTTCGTTTCGGTGGTTTCAGTGGTGTACCGCGACGACCACTCAGAAGACGTGTATTCCGAACGTGCTGGCCAAGAAGTTCTTCATCAACAACAGTATTCCGGCGAAGATCGTGACGAGCACGACCGCAAAACAGAGGTACGCACCCATTTTACCCAGGGTGGACGGTCCTTCGGTGCCGTCGGCGTTCGGCAGGCTCAGCGACTTGAGGCCGAAGGCGAAGATCGCCGGAAGTCCCGCTCCGAAGAGCAGTCCGACTGCCACTACCTGCCAGAGCGAATCGAGGGTATCGGTCAGTAGATGCATTCTCTTGCGCCCCTTTCAGGAGTTGCGGGTGGCTTCGGTGGACGGAGTGGGTTCGGCTGCCGGGATCTCGGCAACTGCCGCATCTGAATTCTCGTCCCATTCGGCAGTCACGTTCGCCGCGTCTACGGGTTCCTTACGCGAGCGTATGTACATGAAGATCGCGAAGGCGATGAGTGCAGCGAAGACGACGAGCACGCCGGCCAGTCCGCCGATCAGATGCGCGAGTGCCCAACAAATGGCGCCGACGACCGCGGCCGACGGCAACGTGATCAGCCAGGCAGCGGCCATCCGGCCCGCGACGCCCCAGCGGACCTCGGCGCCCTTGCGGCCGATGCCGGTACCGAGGATGGATCCGGTGGCGACGTGAGTGGTCGACAGGGGGAGTCCGAGGTGGCTCGACGTGAGGATGATGGCGGCGGACGACGCTTCGGCAGCAAGTCCCTGCGGAGCGGCGATCTCGACGAGGCCCTTGCCCAGGGTGCGGATGATGCGCCAACCGCCGAGGTAGGTCCCGAGGGCGATCGCGACGGCACAGGTGAACTTCACCCAGAACGGCATCTCGGTCTCGGCGGTGATGGTGCCGTGAGCGACGAGGGCCAAAAAGATGACGCCCATCGTCTTCTGGGCGTCATTGGTGCCGTGTGCAAGTGAGATCAGTGAGGCGGTGCCGATCTGTCCGAAACGGAAACCGCGCTCGCGCTCGTCTTCCTTCACGGATGCGGTGATGCGGTACACGAGCTTGGTGCCGACGCCGGCGACCAGTGCCGCGACGACCGGCGCGAGGATTGCGGGGACGACGACCTTGGTCAGAACTCCACCCCACTCGACTCCGCCCATACCGATGGAGGCGATTGCGGCGCCGATCAATCCGCCGAACAGTGCGTGCGAGGAGCTCGACGGCAATCCGAGAAGCCACGTCGCCAGGTTCCAGATGATTCCGCCGACAAGACCGGCGAACACGATCAGCAGCAGATCCTGCCCGCTGACCGCGCCGAGGTTGACGACACCTTTGGCCACCGTCGCTGCCACCTCGACGGACAGGAACGCACCGACCAGGTTCAGGATCGCGGAAAGTGTGACCGCAACTTTGGGCTTGAGTGCACCGGTCGCGATGGAGGTGGCCATTGCGTTACCGGTGTCGTGAAAACCATTCGTGAAATCGAACGCGAGGGCGGTGACAACTACCACCAGGAGGATTACGAGCTCTGCGGTCACAACGTGAATTGTGCGTATCGAACGCGTAAAAGTACAGCGAACGGGATGCGAACAGGGGCTCCGTGGAGTACGTCCCCGTGCGTGGGCTGCGGCGCTGCCGTTCGCGATGTGTTCAGCGCCACGAAATCGGAACCCTGTGTGGGACCTCACTTTTTGGTCTCACTCACCGGGAAGGCACATTCGGACCGTTTTAAACGCTGATTACCTACGGGCACCGAGCGCACCGGAACAGGGGTTTCACCCCTGTTTCTCGGTGTCTGTCAGTGAGACGGAGAGCTCCGACCGTGAAGCCCAACAAGTCCACGAAGCTGATCGTGGCACTCGCCGCGACCGCCGTTCTGGCGTCAGCCTGCGCTTCGAATCGTGGTGACGATCCCTACGCCGTCGCTGTCGGCGGATCCGGCGTCGGCGCCGACCTCGCGTCGAGCACCTCCGATGCGAAGTTCGGCACCCTCGATTCGCCGTGTGGCGAAGGCGACGCCACCGGCGCAACCGATCAAGGCGTCAGCGACACCGAGATCAAGATCGGGTTCGGTGACGACCGCGGGTACGTGAAGTCACCGGGGCTGAACAAGGAAATGAGCGATGCCGTCAACGCGCTCATCTCTTGGTGCAACGATCAGGGCGGCATCAACGGCCGCAAGGTCGTCGGTACCGACTACGACGCCGCGATGACGCAGGCCAACTCGGTCATGCAGGAAGCGTGCGCGAGTCAGTTCATGATGGTCGGGTACGGCTTCGCCATGGATCAGACCGCCGAGCAGACGCGTGTCGCCTGCAACCTGGTGTCCGTACCGGGCTTCACCGTCTCGCCGGACGCCGCGAACGGACCCATGACCTTCCAGGGAGTTCCGTTCCCCGTCGACTACGCGAACGGTTCGCAGTGGTTCCAGATGGCCGAGATGCACCCCGATCTGGTGAACGACTTCGACGTCGTCAACAGCACGATGCCCACGATCATCAGCTCCACCACGAAGATTCGTTCGATTGCCGAGGCCGCGGGCTTCAAGCTCAAGGATTGCGGCGTCACACTCAACTACGAGGGCGAATCGAGCTACGTGCCGTTTGCCGAGAAGTACAAGGAGTGCGGCGCGAAGGGTATCTGGACGTCACGATCGGCGAGCCCGTCGGAGCTGAACTTCGTGAAGGCCCTCGACCAGGTCGGGATCGACCCCATCTTCTTCGGCGAAGCCACCTGGTACGGCGCGACCGTCTCGAATTGGAACAAGGACACCGGACTGCTCGACAACCTCAACGCGGGCATGACCTTCCAGATGCTCGAGAACGCGGACAAGGTGCCCGCAGTGAAGAAGTACGTGGATCTGGTCTCCGAGCAGGGCGGCAAGACGGCGCTCCTCGGGATGCAGGCGGCGTCGTCGTTCCTGTTGTGGGCCGCCGCCGCGGACGAGTGCGGCAGCGATCTGACGCGCCAGTGCATGGTCGACGAACTCTCGAACATTCACGAGTGGGACGGCGGCGGATTGCATGCCGTCACCGATCCCGGCAAGAACATGCCGGCCACCTGCGGCCTCATGACCTCGCTGAAGGGCAATACCTACGCGCAGGCGTTCCCGTCCACCGCGGGCGAATTCAAGTGCGACCCCAAGTACCTCGTCGCGACCGACAAGAGCACCTGGGGAACCGAACTCGGCGCTGACCGCGTGTCGACGAAGTACCAGAACGCCAACGTCATCAAGCCGCAGTCCTGATTCTTCCGACTCGGGCGGCGCGCGCCAACCGCCGCCCGAGTCCCTAACGAGGGTTCAGCCATGAACACTTTTGTCACTTTCACGATCCTGGGCCTGGTCCTGGGGTCGGTGTACGCGATCGCCGCCTCCGGGTTGGTGCTCACGTACAACACGTCAGGCATCTTCAACTTCGCGCACGGTGCACAGGCAATGCTCGGTGCGTTCATCTACTGGCAGTTGCGCTACGGCTGGGAACTTCCCACCGTCGTCGCCTTGCTGATTTCACTGGTCCTCGTCGGTCCACTGATGGGTCTCGGGCTCTACGTCCTGATCATGAAGGGCCTGCGCGATACTGCCGAGGTCACAAAAATCGTTGTGACGGTGTCGATCCTGCTCGGAATGCTCTCGATTTCGCACTGGTTCTGGCATCCCGAGACCGCCCGAACGATGCAGATGTTCTTCGGGGATCAGTCCAAGATCACGGTGTTCGGAGCGAGCATCCGCTACCACGAGTTGATCTGCATCCTCGTTGCGATCGCAATCGCAGTCGGCCTGCGTGTTCTTTTCACACGCACCCGCGCCGGTGTTGCGATGCGCGGCGTCGTCGACGATCCGGAACTACTGCGCCTCAACGGCCACAACCCGGAGCGTCTCGCGGCACTGTCCTGGGCGATGGGTTCGACGCTCGCAGTGCTGGCCGGCATCCTGATCACCCCGATCAGCGGCGGCACACTCGAGGCGAACATGTTGACGCTCTTGGTGATCGACGCGTTTGCCGCGGCCATGTTCGGCCGGTTGCGCAGCATTCCGCGCACGTTTGTCGGCGCCGTGGTTCTCGGCCTTGCCGGTACGTACGTGTTGGCGTACTTCCCGACCAGTTGGAGTTGGACGTCGAACTTCCGTGTCTCCCTGCCGATGATCGCGCTGTTCGTCGTGCTCATCGTCCTACCTCAGGACCGGTTGCGCGGTGCGGTCACTCGCACTCGTGAGCGCTACCACGTGCCGAGCGTCCGCAAGGCCGTCGTCTGGGGCGTGGCGCTGATCGTCATCGTGTACCTGATCCGTCTGCTGATGGTGACGTCCGCCGTCACGACACTGACCATCGGAATGACGTTCGCGATCATCGCGCTCTCGCTCACACTCCTCACCGGCTACGCGGGTGAATTGAACTTGGCGCCGGTATCTTTCGGTGCTATCGCCACCATCGTGGCCTTTCACTTCGGGATCTCCGGTTCCGGGTTGGCTGCGCACCTCAACCTGTGGGGCATCGTCGTCGGAGTCCTGGTCACCGCAGTCATCGGCGGCCTCGTCGCCCTGCCGGCGCTGCGGCTGAGAGGGCTGTATCTTGCGCTTGCAACCATGGCCTTCGGAGTGTTCCTCTCCAACATGGTTCTTCGTGACACCACCGAACACGAGATGTTCGGCATGAAGTACTCGCTGTTCAAGGACGGCAACATCGCCCTCCCGCCGCTGAAAATCGGCCCGCTCGATCTGAGCAACGAGACGGTGTTCCTGATGACCGTGACCGCCCTGTTCTCGGTACTCGGCGTCGGCGTCATCGCGTTGCGTAACAGCGGTTACGGGCGCCGACTCGCTGCGATGAAGGACAGCCCGGCCGGTTCGGCCATGCTCGGTCAGAGCCTGGTTCGGCTCAAGCTGAGCGTCTTCATGATCTCTTCGGGGATCGCCGGACTCGGCGGCATTCTGATGTCGAGCGCCATGGGGTCCGTCTCGGGCGAGAGCTTTGCCATCATGGTCAGCCTCTCGCTGCTCATGCTGACCGTCGTCGCAGGAATCGGATACGTCACCGGCGCACTGTTCGGTGGGCTCATGGCCGGAATCGGTTTTGCCGTCATCATGGTCTCGTTCACCAATCTGGCTTCGGCGCAACCGGAGCTGGAGGGAATGTGGCTGCTCTTCGGCAACATCGCCGCGGTGAGCCCGGCGCTGATCGGTATCGGTGTCGGCGCGAACCCCAGTGGCACCGTGCACAGCGTGATCGAGGGCTACCGACGGCTCGCCGATGCCAAGCCGGTTCTGATCGGCGGCGCCGCGGTCGTTCTGCTGACCTACGTCCTTGCTCTGACCGGCGTTTTGGGCAACTGGTGGTTCGCGTCCATCACGATCGCAGTGGTGTTCATGCTGCCGGTGATCGGTGAGATGGTGATGCCCCGTGCGGTTCTCACCACGGAAGAACTGGCCGCCAAGGCAACAGTCGTCTCCGAGGACGTCGGGATCGACGTCCCGTACAGTCCCGAGATCCGTGACGAGATCGACCGCGAACTGGGGCTTCCTCAGTACCAGGGCAGCTCGCGGAAGGAGTTGACCGCCCATGTCTGATGCACCACTACTCGAAACACGCGGTGTGAGTGTTCGTTTCGGCGGGCACGTCGCGGTCAAAGACGTTTCGCTCACCGTTCAACCCGGAACCGTGACCGGACTGATCGGACCGAACGGCGCCGGCAAGACGACGCTCTTCAACACCATCACCGGGCTGCAGAAACCCACCTCCGGTCAGGTGTTTCTCGGCGGCGTCGACGTGACGAAGCTGCCCCCGCACAAGCGGGCAGGTCGCGGGCTGGCACGTACCTTCCAGCGGCTCGAGTTGTTCGTCTCGCTGTCGGTGCGTGACAATCTGCGCGTCGCCGGCGACATCCACAAGGCGAACGGCCGCAACAAGATCGACGTGGACAGCGAGACCGATCGTCTGCTGGAGCTGACCGGGCTGACGGATGTCGCGGACAAGGATGTCGCAGACATCCCCACCGGACGCGCTCGCGTCGTCGAAGTTGCGCGAGCCCTCATGACCGACCCGCGAGTGCTTCTGCTCGACGAACCGGCCTCGGGTCAGACCGAGCAGGAAACCGAGGTCTTTGCCGAGATGCTCACCGAACTGGCAGCGGGGGGACTCGGAATCTGTCTGGTCGAGCACGACATTCCACTGGTGATGAAGGTGTGCTCGACCATCCACGTACTGGACTACGGCGCAGTCCTCGCCTCGGGTGATCCGGAGAAGATCCGGACGGATCCGGAAGTGATCGCGGCCTACATCGGGACCGAGGAGGAGGCAGTATGACTTCAGCGAAAATTGGCGCGGTGAAAATCGACGAGGGATTACGCGGCGCCGACCGCCCCGAACCGCTGCTCGAACTCTCCGGTGTCCGTGCCGGTTACGGATCCATCGAGGTTCTGCACGGGGTCGATCTGGTTCTCGAACCCGGCGCCGTGGTGGCGCTACTCGGACCCAACGGTGGTGGCAAGACGTCGACGCTCAAGATCTGCTCGGGTGTCCTTCCGGTCACCCGCGGCGAGTTCCGGCTCGCGGGCCAGGTCGTGAACGGCGTCGAGCCTTCGGAGTTGGCTCGGCTGGGGGTCTGCTCCATCCCCGAGGGACGCGGGATCTTTGCCAACCTCACTGTGCGGGAAAATCTGTGGATCGCGACCGGAACCGGCGTCGGCTTGGCCGAACTCGAAGAGGTTGCGTACGGCAGGTTCCCGATCCTGGGGGAGCGGCGTGGTCAGTTGGCGGGATCGATGTCCGGTGGCGAGCAGCAGATGCTGGCGCTGTCTCGGGCACTCGGCACTCACCCGACGGTGCTCCTGCTCGACGAGCTGTCGATGGGTCTCGCACCTCGAATCGTCTCGCAGATGTACGACGTCGTCGGCTCGCTTGCAGCCGAAGGCATTTCCATTCTGGTTGCCGAGCAGTTCGCACGAGCGGTGCTCCCCATCGCGACCTCGGCCGCACTGATGTTGCAGGGACGCGTCGTGAAGACCGGCGATCCACACGACATCGAAAACGAACTTTCTACCAGTTATCTAGGAGGATGACGATGACTACTCTCGCCGAAGATCGCCGTGAGGAATTCAAGAAGAACATCGCAGAGTTGAAGCTGGACAAGAAGCAGGCAGGCGGCGACGCGGCGACGCGCATCGCAGGCCTGGTGCTCATGGTCGTCGGAGTGGTCGGCGCCTTCGTCGTCTACATCTCTTCGCTGACGCTCTCGGACCTACGGGATCTGGTGTCGTACCAGATTCTCACCGTGGTTTTCCTCGCCCTGACAGTGGTCGGTGCTGCGCTCTTCCTGGCCGCATCGGTGGCAAAGGTGCTGCGGCTGTGGTTGGTTCGCCAACTGCTCGAGGGCCAGGCCCAGACAGATCAGATCTCGCAGGCGCTGAGCACACGCAACTGATCTCTGCGAAGAACCGACAGATGCCCGCCACGGAAGTTCGTGGCGGGCATCTGTCGCTGCTCGACTAGTCCGCCGGCGGCCGGGAATCTTTTCGGATCGGATGATCCTCGGGAATCTGCACCATCACGATCGGCGTCCCGTCGGGGTCGGCGATCCACATCTCGTGCAGACCCCACGGTTCCTGCCTCGCCTCGCGGGCGATCTTGACTCCGGCGAGAACCAGTTCGGTCTGCACCGCAGTGAGATCACGGACCTGCAGCCAGATCGCGCCGCGAAACCCACCCTCGCCGGTGCCACCGTGAGCGGCGACTTCGATCAGCCCTTGGCCGGCGAAGAAGACTGTGCCGCCGGGGTATTCACGAGCGATCGCCAGACCGAGGGTGTCTCGGTAGAAGCTCAGCGTTCGTTCGTACTCGCTCGGGCGCAATATGGTACGGCTACTCAGAATCTCCACGTCCGGCCTCCCGTCTCACACCTACTGTCTCAGAAGTACCAGGGATATGGTGACCAGTCGGGGTCACGCTTTTCGAGGAACGAGTCGCGACCCTCGACGGCCTCGTCGGTCATGTACGCCAAACGTGTTGCCTCACCGGCGAACAGCTGCTGACCGACCAATCCGTCGTCCTGCAGGTTGAATGCGTACTTGAGCATCCTCTGCGCCTGCGGCGACTTGCCGTTGATCTTGCCGGCCCAGTCGATCGCGACGTTCTCGAGTTCCGCGTGGTCGACAACCTTGTTGACGGCGCCCATCTGGTGCATTTCCTCGGCGGTGTACGTCTCACCCAGGAAGAAGATCTCGCGGGCGAACTTCTGGCCCACCATCTTTGCCAGGTAGGCGCTGCCGTATCCGCCGTCGAAGCTTCCGACGTCGGCGTCGGTCTGCTTGAAGCGCGCATGCTCGCGGCTGGCGAGCGTCAGGTCGCACACCACGTGCAGGCTGTGACCGCCGCCCGCAGCCCAGCCGTTGACCAGACAGATGACTACCTTCGGCATGAAGCGGATCAGTCGCTGGACCTCGAGGATGTGCAGGCGTCCCGCGCGTGCTTTGTCGACGGTGTCCGCCGTTTCACCTTCGGCGTACTGGTAACCGCTGCGACCACGGATGCGCTGGTCTCCGCCGGAGCAGAACGCCCAGCCGCCGTCCTTCTCGCTCGGTCCGTTGCCGGTGAGGAGCACTGCGCCTACGTCGGAGGTCATACGTGCGTGATCGAGGGCCCGGTACAACTCGTCGACGGTGTGCGGGCGGAACGCATTACGTACTTCCGGTCGGTCGAAGGCGACGCGAACGGTGCCTTGGCTGACGTGCCGGTGGTACGTGATGTCGGTGAGGTTCTCGAATCCGGGGACAGGGCGCCAGAGCTGCGGGTTGAAGGTCACCTGAGCCACGATAGAGGCAAGCGTCGCGCGTCTAACGGATACCTGAGGTAGAACACGTTCCCGGGCGCGCTAACGTGCAGGTCATGAGCGAACAAACCGCAGATGGCACGGAGATCGTCACAGACGGTGAGAACCGGGGCGGATTTCCGCGGTTCCGGCACACTCCCGCAGGTCCGGACTTCGGGCGTTTCGTCGAGGCTATGCGCAGGTTGCAGGACCTTGCGGTCTCGACCAACGTTCCCGACGACGTACTCGCTGACATCGCCACGCAAGCCGAAGAGCTTGCCGATCGGCTGACGCCGTACGAGGTGCCGGAGGGCAAGTCACCTGCGGGCTCCAACATCCAACTGCCCGGACGCGGCAGCCTCCTCATGCTCCCGTGGATGGTCGAGAAGTTCGACACCGAAGGAGTCCGCAGTACCGGCGTCTTCCGCCGCTACCACCTGGGTGGCAACGGCGCCGCTCACGGCGGTGTACTGCCCCTGTTGTTCGACGACATCTTCGGGATGACGGTCCACGCGGGCGGCCGTCCGATCTCCCGGACCGGCTACCTCCACATCAACTACCGCGCGATCACTCCGCTCAACACGCAACTGGTGATCGAAGGGAAGGTGGATCGGGTCGAGGGTCGCAAGACCTTTGTCAGCGCACGCCTGACCGACCTCGACGGCAAGCTCCTCGCCGACGGTGAGGCGCTCATGATCGAACTGCTTCCAGGACAGCCCTGACATGTTCCCCTCGTTCGACGATCTGATCTCGGACGCCGTGGTGCTCGCGCTGCCGATGCGAGTTCGCTTTCGCGGCATCACGACTCGTGAGGCTCTGCTCGTTCGTGGCCCGGCCGGGTGGGGAGAATTCGCACCCTTCGTCGAGTACGACGACGACGAGGCGTCGCAGTGGCTGCTCGCCGGGATCGAGGCGGCGTGGCTGGGTCCGCCGCCTGCGCTTCGTCACGCCGTTCCCGTCAACGCCACCGTGCCGGCGATCGACGCCTCGGCCGTTCCGCAATTGTTGGAGCGCTTCCCCGGGGCCCGGACCGCCAAGGTCAAGGTCGCCGAGAAGGGGCAGTCGTTGGCGCAGGACGTCGCCCGGGTGAACGAGGTGCGTCGGCACATCCCGAACGTGCGCGTCGACGCCAACGGCGGTTGGAGTGTGGACGAGGCGATCACGGCTTTGCGAGCGATCACCGAAGACGGTGAACTCGAATATGCGGAGCAGCCGTGTGCAAGCGTCGAGGAACTGGTCAGCGTCCGCGCCGCGGGGACCGGTGTGCGGATCGCTGCCGACGAGAGCATTCGCCGTGCGGAGGACCCGTTGCGCGTCGTACGAGCCGGGGGAGCGGACGTAGCCGTCGTGAAGGTGCCCCCGCTGGGCGGAATGCGTGCAGTGGTGGCGCTGTCGGCGCAGCTGGCGGACTACGGGGTGCCGGTGGTGGTCTCGAGTGCGCTGGACACGGCTGTGGGGATGTCCGCGGGACTGGCGGCCGCGGCAGCCTTGCCCACGCTTCCGTTTGCCTGCGGCCTCGGCACGGGCGGCCTGTTCGTCCGGGATATCGCGGTCACCGGAGCAGCCGTCGACGGCGCTTTGTCCGTTGGTGCCGTCGAGCCTGATCCGGTTCTGCTCGAGACGCTGGCCGCGCCCGCGGACCGGCGCGACTGGTGGTTGGAGAGGGCCAGGCGCTGCCATCGGATACTCGGCAGTAGAGACCTGCCGAATTTCGTATAGTCTCGGGCGCGACCTGATGAACATCAGTGAAGAATGAAGGGATCGAAAGTGGTTGCAGCTCTGAACGAAACCCTGCTCGAGGAATCACGGGTTCCCGCGGTCGTCGCGGACGTGCAGACCTTGATCGACGCAGAGGTTTCGGATAAGTCGGGGGCCTCAGGGCTGGCTCTCAAGGGTGGCTACGGCGCGGTCAAGAAGGTGAGCCCGTCCATCGTGCCGGACGCCGTCACCGCGCTTCTGCCGGCTTTCGTGGCAAAGCTCGAGCCGTACTGGCAGGAATTCTCGGCTTCCGGTGAAGGCAGCTTCGCCGATTTCATCAGCGCCCGCGGCGACGCGGTCGCCGATTCCCTCCTCGAGGTGACGGACGAGCGTATCGAAGGTAGCGACAAGGCCGTCGTCAAGTCGATGTACTCGAAGCTGCGCGGTTCGGCCAAGAAGCATGTGACTGCAGCTCTGCCGCGTCTGGGCGATGTGATCCAGAAGCACGCTGCATAAGCGAACGTAAAACAACGAGTGGCCCGGGAGTTTCTCCCGGGCCACTCGTCGTTGTCGGTGCTTTTGTCAGTGAGCCGAATGTCCGTGACGCCAGAAACCGGTGAAGGTGATGTCGGTTTTGGCGAACTTTCGGTCGTTCACGAGATGTCGACGCAGCCCTGTGGTGAGAGCCTGTTCGCCGGCGACAAACGTGTACGACGGCCCCTCGGGCAGCTCGGCAGCGCGGACGGTTTCGAGCGTGAGAACACCCGGCGTCGCATGTTCGTCCTCGCGAACGAGCCAGTGAACGTTGACGTTCGCCAGCTCCGGAATGTCTTGCTTGTCTTCGATGTTCGGAATCTCGACGAAGACCTCGGCACGCAGATCTGCGGGCGCGGTTTCCAGAATGCCGATGATCGCAGGGAGCGCACTCTCGTCGCCGACGAGCAGTTGCCACTTGGCCTCGGGTGTGGGGTTGTAGATGCAGCCTTCGTCCAGCAGCGCGACCTTGTCGCCGGCCGACGCGGTGTCCGCCCACGCGGATGCCGGGCCGATGTCGCCGTGGTAGGCGAAGTCGATGTCGATCTCCGTGGTCCCGCCGAAGAGGCCTGCTCCGGCAGCACGGTAGGCGCGAATCGTGTAGTTGCGTACGACGGGTCGCGTGTCCTTGGACATCAACAGGTACTGCGCGTACCAGAGATTGCTTGCCGCGCTCGGCAATCGGAGTTCACTCTGGCCGACCTGTGGAATGAACATGCGGAACCACTGATCGGCACCCATCGGTGCGATGGTGGACAGTTCTTCGCCGGCGATGGTCACTCGGATGAAGCTGGGGCTTATACGTTTGTTCGCCACGACCTGCGCCGACACGATGCTGCGTGAGGCCGGTTTCACGAACTTGGCGCGCTTGGCCATGACTGGTTGCTCCCTGATTATCTGTTACTCGTACCTAATCAGGTAACCCTAACCTGATTTAGGGTCGCTGTGGAGTGGTGGGTCTGTCCTTTTCGACGACTTCGGGCGGAAGACCCCACTGCGCTCGGCCGAGTCGGCTCATCGGTGCGATTGCCGCGAAGTCCGGTAGCCCGTCGTCGGCGACGGCCTCGGGACGTACTGCGACCGCGACCACGTTTCCCATCACGACAAAGGAGTTACCGACCTCGATGACCTGGTGGAGAGTGCATTCGATGGCGATCGGGGAGTCGGCGACCCGGACGGGGCGAACCCGCTCGCTCGGCTCGCTGCGAATGTTCAACTCGAGAAATTCGTCGGCCTCGGCGTCGTAGAAGGCGGAACTCTCGTTCACCACGTCGGCGAGCGCGGCGGTCGCCAGGTTGATCACGAATTCGCCGGTCGCTTCGATGTTGCGCAGACTGTCCTTGCGTCCGACCGACGTGAACTGCACGATCGGCGGCGCCGAACTGGCCACGGTGAAGAAGCTGTACGGAGCCAGATTGCCGACGCCGTCGGCCGACACCGTGGACACCCACGCAATCGGCCGGGGAACCACCGAAGCGGTGAGTAACTGATAGAACCGGCGGGGTTCGAGCTCGGCTGGATCGAAGAGTGTGCGCACCCACACATAATGCCGCCCCTCGCTGCCCCTCGGCACGCCTGCGCCTGAACATCTGACACTCTTGAAGGCGTGAATCCGTCCACTGCACAAGCCACAGCCGTCGTCGACGAACTGGTTCGTGGTGGCGTGCGTGAAGTCGTGCTGTGTCCAGGCTCTCGCAACGCGCCCCTCGCATTTGCCCTCCAGGCTGCCGATCTCGACGGCCGGTTGCGTCTGCACATGCGGATCGACGAGCGGACGGCCGGCTTTCTGGCACTCGGACTGGCAATCGCCGGTAAACGTCCGGTCCCCATCGTGATGACCTCCGGGACCGCGGTCGCGAATCTCGGACCTGCGGTCCTCGAGGCCAACTACGCGCGCGTGCCGTTGGTGGTCCTGAGCGCTAACCGGCCGTACGAGATGCTCGGCACCGGAGCCAACCAGACCGTCGAGCAACTCGGGCTCTTCGGCAGTCAAGTCCGCGCAACGATCAGCCTGGGCTTGGCCGAGGACGATTCGACGCAGAACAGCCAATGGCGCTCGGCGGTTTGCCGGGTCCTCGCCGCTGCCCGCGGAACCCGATCCGGAAACGCGGGTCCGGTGCATTTCGACATCCCACTCCGTGAGCCGCTGGTGCCGGACGTGCACGTCCAGGGACCGGTTCCGGAAGGCCGTCCCGGCGGTGCAGCCTGGACCACCACCCAGAACGCGACGCTCGATGTTCCGGTCGATCTGGACCTCACCGCAGATACGGTGGTCATTTCCGGACACGGCAGCGCACTTCGACCCGAGCTGGCCGGCCTGCCGACGGTGGCCGAGCCGACGGCTCCGATGCACGGGATCGCACTGCATCCACTCGCGCTCTCGCAACTCAAGCCCAAGCAGGCGATCATCACCGGCCGCCCGACGTTGCATCGTCAGGTCTCGAAGGTGCTGGCCGACCCGAGCGTCGACGTCTACGCGCTGACAACCGGGCCGCGCTGGCCCGACGTGTCCGGCAACGTACTCGCCACCGGAACCAGGGCAGTGGTCACCGGGACGCCCGATCCCGCCTGGATTGCTCGCTGCGCCGCGCTGACCGAACACGCCGAAACTGCCGTCCGCAAACAACTCGACGCCCACCCCAAGGCCACCGGCCTACACGTGGCAGCTGCTGTGATGGATGCTCTCGCGGACGGCGACCAGCTTCTGCTCGGCGCATCCAACCCTGTTCGCGACGCGGCACTCGTGAGCTATCCCAAGCCCGCCGTGCGGGTGCTGTCGAATCGCGGCGTCGCAGGTATCGACGGCACCGTCTCGGCGGCGGTCGGTGCCGCATTGGCGTACGAGGGCGGACGGACCGTCGCTCTGATGGGCGACCTGACCTTCCTGCACGACGCGTCCGGGCTGCTGATCGGGACCGGTGAGCCGAGGCCGAGCGACCTCACCATCGTCGTAGCCAACGACGACGGCGGCGGTATCTTCGAGCTCCTCGAACAAGGCGACCCGCAGTACGCCGGCGTCTTCGAGCGAGTGTTCGGAACACCCCACGGCATGGACCTCGCTGCGCTGTGCGCCGCCTACCGCGTGCCGCACGCAGCGGTCACCGTCGACGCCTTGGCAACGACGCTCGCGCAACCGGCCAACGGAATCCGGGTTCTCGAGGTCGCGACGGATCGCAGTGGACTGCGCGAACTCCACGCTTCCGTGCGGGCACAGCTGTGACGCAAACGGTTCTGCGTCGCCTCCGCATCGGCGTACTGGTGGTTGCGGTCGGCATTTCGGTGCTCGCGGTGATCCTGGTTCTCGGCGCCTGGCGCAACGATCGGACCATCGAATCGAACATGGGGACCGCAACCGCCGAGGTGCTCTCGGCGGGCTCGCTACGGTCGGCGATCAGCTTCGTGACACCGGACGGCGCGAATCACAACCCTGAACTGGGCGTGCTCTATCCCACCAATCTGACTGTGGGACAACGTATCGAAGTCGAGTACTCCAAGGTCGACCCCGATTTGGTCCGGGTGGCAGGACGCAACGCGACGGTGGCGCTGATCCCGGCCGGATCCGTGATCGTCGTGACATGGCTCCTGGCCGGACCGTCGATCTGGTACCTGCGCAAGCGGGAAGCGCAGGCGGCAGGTTCGGCGCCGGTCGCCTCGAGTTAGTTCGCGCTTCGCCCGAACTTCACACGAACATGACGTGGACTTTTCCTGGCCCTGTCACCGTTCTCGATGTGAGAGTAGCCATCGTTGCGGAGTCATTCCTGCCCAACATGAACGGCGTCACCAACTCGGTACTACGCGTGCTCGAACACCTCGATCGCACTGGCCACGACGCCATGGTCATTGCGCCAGACACCGTCGGATCCGACACCTCTGCCGCCACCGAACACGACGGCGTGCAGGTGGTTCGGGTGCCGGCCGTCATGGTTCCCAAAGTCAGTTCACTTCCCGTCGGTCTGCCGCAACCACGCCTGACCACAGCCGTGCGGACCTTCGCGCCCGACGTCGTCCATCTGGCATCGCCGTTCCTGCTCGGCGCCGGGGGAGTGGCCGTCGCCAAGAGGCTCGGGATCCCCACCGTCGCGGTGTACCAAACCGATGTCGCCGGATTTGCCGAAAGCTACGGGCTCGGCGTCACGAGCCGCGCCGCGTGGGCGTGGACCCGTCGAATCCACAAGAGCTGCAACAGGACCCTCGCGCCCTCCACGTCGGCAGTCGACGCGCTCGAAGAGCACGGCATTCCGCGTGTGCACCGATGGGCCCGGGGCGTCGACGCACAACGATTCGCGCCTTCGCGTCGTAGTTCGGTGTTGCGGCAGTCCTGGATCGGCGACAGCGACCGGTTGGTGGTCGGTTTCGTCGGTCGCCTCGCGCCCGAAAAGCACGTCGAGCGACTGGCCGTGCTGGCCGCCGATCCCAGTGTGCAGATCGTCGTCGTCGGCGACGGCCCGGACCGGCAGAATCTGCAGCGATTGATGCCGGACGCGATCTTCACCGGACAACTCGGCGGTACCGACCTGGCCGATGTGTACGCGAGCCTGGACGTATTCGTTCACCCCGGCGAGCACGAGACCTTCTGCCAGGCGGTCCAGGAAGCTCTCGCCAGCGGTGTCCCCGTCGTCGGACCGGACGCCGGCGGCCCGCGTGACCTGATCTCGCATTGCCGCAACGGCTACCTCCTGCCGACCGACAGGTTCACCGAACTCCTGCCAAGCGCCGTCGACGCACTTCGTCAGCGGGATCTGCGGGTGCAGTTCGGCTCCGCGGCAAGGCGCTCGGTGCTGCACCGGACCTGGCCGGCAATCTGCGAAGAGTTGCTCCGTCACTACGAGGACGTGCAGGGCCTCGGGCGGCGAACAGGTGTCAGAGCAGCCTGAACGCCCTCGCTGCCCGAGGGTTGGTAGCGTTTCGGGTGTGGCCACTACACACGGAACCCGAGCAACTCTCGAGAAGCAACCGCACGAAGTCGCGTCGATGTTCGACGACGTCGCGGAGCGATACGACCTCACCAACACCGTGCTGTCCTTCGGCCAGGACAAGGGTTGGCGCAAGGCCACCCGCGAAGCCCTCGACCTCAAGCCGGGCGAGAAGGTACTCGACCTCGCCGCCGGAACCGGTGTCTCGACCGTCGAACTGGGACGCTCCGGTGCCTGGTGCGTCGCCACCGACTTCTCCAAGGGAATGCTGAAGGCCGGAATCTCGCGCAAGGTCCCGATGGTCGCAGGTGACGCGATGTACCTGCCCTATGCCGACAACGTCTTCGATGCCGCGACGATCTCCTTCGGCCTGCGCAACGTCTCCGACTTCGAGGCCGGACTGCGCGAGATCGCCCGCGTCACCAAGCCGGGCGGACGTCTCGTCGTCAGCGAGTTCTCGACGCCCGTCTTCGGACCCTTCCGCACGGTCTACATGGAATACCTCATGAAGGCGCTCCCGCGGGTCGCAGGCACTGTCAGCAGTAACCCTGACGCCTACGTCTACCTCGCCGAATCGATCCGTGCCTGGCCGACCCAGGAAGAGTTGGCCCGCAAGATCGAGGCAGCCGGGTGGAAGAACGTCAAGTGGCGCAACCTCACCGGCGGCATCGTGGCGCTGCATTACGCAACTGCCTGAACCTGCTGTGCGCCTTTATTAACCCCCGGCGGTTAATAAAGGCGCACAGCACTTGCTCAACCGAACAGCGGTCGGGAGTCGATCTTTCTCGACGCGGCCCCTGACGCGCGCCAGGCCTTCGCCGTCAGATCGGCGTCGGCATCGGTGACGAGGTTCCCCATGACCCGCACGGCGACCGTCATCAGCGCCCGTGAGCGCATCGCGATCGGACCCGACGCCGGCAGGAACTGCGGAACCGTCAGCAGGCCTGCGAGCCGGCGCGCGACCGAGAACGCCTGCCCGTAATGCTCCCGAAGCACGCTCGGCCACAGCTGCGTCAGGTCGTCGGCGCCGAGCTGTTCGACCACCAAACGTCCGCCTTCGAGGCCGTAGTCGATACCCTCACCGTTGAGCGGGTTCACGCACGCCGCGGCGTCACCGATCACGGCCCAGTTGCGTCCGGCGATGTTCGAAACTGCTCCTCCCATGGGTAGCAAAGCCGAAGCGACGGAATGTATTTCGCTGCTCCACTGCCATTCGCCTCGGCGCTGATCGGTGTAGAGGTCGAGCAAGGGTCGCAGGGCACCTGGTGCCGGACGCTTCGACGTCGCCAGTGTCCCGACGCCAATGTTCACCTCGCCGGTGCCGAGCGGGAAGATCCAGCCGTACCCCGCCTGCAACGTGCCCTCGCCGTCTCGCAGTTCCAGATGCGAGGTGATCCACGGATCGGCGCTGCGTGGCGTCGCGACATACGCGCGTGCCGCGACGCCGTACGCGGTGTCCCGGTGCCACTGCCGTCCCAGCTTCTTGCCGAGCGTCGAGCGAACGCCGTCGGCGATGATCAGCGTCCGACAACGAAGGGTGCTGCGTCCCGAGGGGCCGGCGAGTACGACGGCGGCAACTCGATCACCGTCGAGTTCGACGTCCTCTGCTTTGGTGCCCTCGACCATGACCGCGCCGGATTCGACTGCGCACCGGCGAATGGCGTCGTCGAGTTCGGTGCGGGGGATGGCACTGCCGATCGGCGGGAACGACGTCCCCGGCCACTCGAGTTCGAGTTCTTGTCCGAAACCGGACAATCGCAGGCCCTTGTTCGTCGTATGTGACCGAACCCACTCACCCAGGCCGAGGAGATCCAGTTCCGCTACGGCGCGCGGAGTGAGTCCATCACCACAAGTCTTGTCTCGCGGGAACACGGCAGCGTCCACGAGGACGACGTCTCGGCCGCTGCGGGCGGCCCATGCAGCGGCCGAAGAACCCGCGGGACCTGCGCCGATGACCACAATGTCGGTTTCGGTCGGAAGCGAATCGACGACGGGGGACTGCTCTTCTACGGACACACTCACATCTTCCCAGGCTCGCGATCGCCACCGTGGCGAGGCCGTCCCGAGTGCGAACCGCTAGGTTCACTACCGTGGGAACCGAGCCGTCACTGACGACAGGAATGGGTACTGACATCGTGAGCACCGAAAAGACTGCTGCCGACGCAACCGCATCGAGCACCGTCGTTGCAGGCATCGACCTCGGCGACGAACAGCTCGCCGCAGTAGTGCGTGGTGGACTCTCCGATGTCGAGGAGTTGTTGGTCAGCGAGCTGTCCGACGGAGAAGACTTCCTCACCGAGGCAGCGCTGCACCTCGCGCGCGCCGGGGGAAAGCGCTTCCGTCCGTTGTTCACGATCCTGACCGCGCAGCTCGGACCGGTGCCGAACGATCCGTCGATCATCACCGCAGCGACCGTCACCGAACTCGTTCACCTTGCAACGCTCTATCACGACGACGTCATGGACGAGGCGTCCATGCGGCGCGGGGCACCCAGCGCAAACGCTCGCTGGGGCAACAGCGTGGCGATCCTGGCCGGCGACTACCTGTTCGCACACGCATCACGCCTGGTCTCGACGCTCGGACCCGAAGCCGTTCGGATCATCGCCGAAACCTTCGCCGAACTGGTCACCGGCCAGATGCGCGAGACGATCGGCGTCAAGAAGGAGCAGGATCCGGTCGAGCATTACCTGAAGGTCGTGTGGGAGAAGACCGGTTCGCTGATCGCTGCCTCGGGACGATTCGGCGGTACCTTCTCCGGCGCCGACGCAGCCCACATCGAGCGCCTCGAGCGCCTGGGTGACGCCGTCGGCACCGCGTTCCAGATCTCCGACGACATCATCGACATCTCGTCCGTGTCGGCGCAGTCCGGCAAGACACCGGGCACCGACCTGCGCGAGGGTGTGCACACCCTGCCTGTTCTGTACGCGTTCCGCGAAGAAGGAGCCGACGCAGATCGCCTGCGGGAGCTGCTCGCGGGCCCGGTCACCGAAGATGCACTGGTAGAAGAGGCACTCGAACTGCTCGAGCGTTCGCCGGGCATGGTCAAGGCAAAGGCAAAGCTCGGCGAGTACGCCGTCGCGGCAAAGGCTCAGTTGGCCGAACTGCCCCAGGGGCCGGCGAACGAAGCACTGGTGCGTCTCGTGGACTACACGATCGAACGAGTCGGCTGACACTCGACGAATCGGGGTTCCCGGGTGGAAACCCCGATAGTCCCTGGGGTGAATCCCTGACGACCCTGGGTGGGAACCCTGATGACCCTGTCCTTCGTTGACTGAACAGACCCGGTGCACACGCCGGGCAGTTCGGGTGAGCCTTCGGCTCCGGCGAGGCAAGAGGTGAGCAGTTTGCACGGCTACGCGAACGGTGCGAAGACATTCGGGTTGTTGGTGGCGATGTCGGCGCTGATCGTCTTCATCGGCTCGCTGTTCAACAGCCCGTTCCTTCTGTGGGGATCCGTTCTGTTTGCCGTCGGCATGAATGCCTACGTCTACTTCAACAGCGACAAACTGGCGCTCCGATCGATGCGCGCGCAGCCCATCACCGAGGTCGAGGCACCGGCGATCTACCGGATCGTGCGCGAACTCGCCACGACAGCGCACCAACCGATGCCTCGGCTGTACATCAGTCCCACGAACGCCCCGAACGCGTTTGCCACCGGTCGTAGCCCTCGCCACGCCGCGGTATGCGTGACCAGCGGCATTATGCAGATTCTGAACGAACGCGAATTGCGGGCCGTGCTCGGGCACGAACTCTCCCACGTCTACAACCGGGACATACTGATTTCGTCCGTTGCCGGCGCGATGGCCAGCGTCATCTCGGGTCTGGCCAACTTCGCTATGTACGCGAGCATCTTCGGTGGCCGAGGGAACGGGCAGGGAAGTAATCCGATCGCGCTGCTGCTCGTCTCCCTGTTGGGACCGATCGCGGCAACCGTGGTCAAGCTGGCCGTCTCGCGCTCTCGCGAGTATCAGGCCGATCAATCGGGAGCCGAGCTCACCGGTGACCCGTTGGCGTTGGCGTCGGCGCTACGCAAGCTCGAGTCGGGCGTCGCGGCCGCGCCGTTGCCGCCCGAACCGAAGCTCGCCGCGCAGTCTCACCTGATGATTGCCAACCCCTTCAGAGCGGGGGACAAGGTGAGCAAGCTGTTCTCCACGCATCCGCCCATGGCGGACCGGATCGAGCGTTTGGAGAAGATGGCCGGGATGTAGGGCCTTCGGCCCCTGTGCGCGGTTAGGCAGTCCCAGGACTCCTTAACCGCGCACAGGGGCGTAGCCCCTACTACCGGTAGTTCACGAACTGCAGGGCGATCCCGAAGTCCTCACCCTTGAGCAGGGAGATGACGCCCTGGAGGTCGTCGCGCTTCTTGCTGCTCACACGAAGTTCTTCACCCTGGATCTGCGCCTTGACGCCCTTGGGGCCCTCGTCGCGGATCTTCTTGGTGATCTTCTTCGCGTTCTCGCTGCTGATGCCCTGGACCAAGGTTCCGGACAGCTTGTAGATCTTTCCGGACTGCGCCGGCTCGCCGGCATCGAATGCCTTCAGCGAGATGTCACGACGGATCAACTTCTCCTTGAACACGTCGAGGGCGGCCAGCAGTCGCTCCTCGGTGTCGGCGTTCAACGTGATCGTCTCTTCACCAGACCACTCGATCGACGCTCCCGTGTTTCGGAAGTCGAAACGCGTGGTCAACTCCTTGGCAGCCTGATGTAGGGCGTTGTCCACCTCCTGACGGTCAACCTTGCTCACCACGTCGAAGGACGAATCAGCCACTTCACACTCCCGCTTTCCGGTAGTTCACGAACATCGAGTTCCGTCCACCTTCCATACCGGTGGACACCTCGACGTTATCGGGTCGGCACCGCCCGTTACCACCCGGTTTGCAAAATGGGGGTGTGTTCGTTGTATTCTTCTCACCGCACCGAGGAAGCCGTTTTCGGCCGCCGCACGTCGCGATATACTTGCGAGTGCGCCGGATCGAAGCCTGGTGCAAGCACGGCAGATTGCCCGAGCGGCCAATGGGAGCGGACTGTAAATCCGTCGGCTTATGCCTACGTAGGTTCGAATCCTACATCTGCCACCCCAAGTCAGCCCCGATTCTCTTCACGAGAGTCGGGGCTGACTTTTTTTGTGCGTGTTCCGAGGTCGGGCGCGCTGGTGACGCCGACGCCGACGCCGGCCGCGGCTCAGGGGCGCCGGGGGAGGGTTTCGGGGGAGTGCAGGGTCAAGCGGGTTCCCGCAAAGCCCTCGCCAGCGGCCCCGATCGGTGCAACAATGGGCTCCGGCACCATTTTTGCCCCGATGACCAGCGGATTTGGTGCTGGCGCTCGTTCGTGTGTAATCTTTCGGAGGCTTCAAGAGAGCGGCAACGCACTCCTGAGCCACGCCCCCTTAGCTCAGTCGGTAGAGCGTTTCCATGGTAAGGAAAAGGTCAACGGTTCGATTCCGTTAGGGGGCTCGCTGGATTGTGGTGCCGTGCTTTCCGCGCGACACTCGACACCGAGGCGGTGTAGCTCAGTTGGTAGAGCAAACGACTCATAATCGTTGCGTCGCCGGTTCAAGTCCGGTCACCGCTACACAATATGCATGATCCACCCTGATTGCTCGTAATCAGATACACCCGAAAGAAGGCATCCCGTGGCCTCCTCGACCGACGTTCGGCCCAAGATCACCTTGGCCTGCGAGGTATGCAAGCACCGCAACTACATCACCAAGAAGAATCGGCGCAACGACCCCGATCGCCTGGAGCTCAAGAAGTTCTGCCCCAACTGCGGAACCCACCAGTCGCATCGCGAGTCGAAGTAGTAAGTCCTTAACAGGACGACGATTTTCGCGGAAGACCCTCTCTGGGCCTGCGTCTTCGGGTCCTAGCTAGAAGAGAGTCTCACCGCGTGACAGATTTGCAAGAGAACCAGGCAGCGGCCGAGGTCCCTACGGACCCGGCCGCTCATGCCGTCCAGATGGTCGGTCACCACTATCGTGTCGAAGACTTCTACGAGGTCGGACGCGAGAAGGTGCGCGAGTTCGCTCGCGCCGTCCAGGACGCTCATCCCGCGCACTACGACGAGTCGGCAGCCAAAGGCCTCGGATACGACGGCCTGATCGCTCCCATCACGTTCGTCGCCATCGTGGGTGCCATTGCTCAGCGACGTCTGTTCGAAGAGATCGTCACAGGCTACGACCTGAGTCAGATTCTTCAGACCGATCAGCGACTGGTGCTGCACAAGCCCATGCAGGTCGGTGACCGACTCTTCTGCGACGTTTTCCTGGATTCGTTCAGGCAGGCCGCAGGTAGCGACATCATCGTGACCAAGAACATCATCACCGATCAGAACGACGAAGCAGTTGTCACCACGTGGACGACGCTCGTTGCTCGTACGGGTGGGGAAGTGGACGAGAACATCGCCCACGCAGTCAAGGACGTGATGATGCATGTCGCTTCGTAAATTTTCCGACGTCACTGTCGGCGAACTTCTTCCCGAGAAGTCCGTCACCCTGACGCGTGGAAACCTCGCCAACTACGCGGGTGTTTCGGGAGATCCTAATCCGATTCACTTCAGTGACGAGGTCGCACGACTTGCCGGCTTGCCGGACGTCGTCGCGCACGGCATGCTCTCCATGGGCATCGGTGCCGGCTACGTCACCGAATGGCTGGGAGATCCGGGCGCAGTGACCGAGTACAACGTACGGTTCACGAGCCCGGTGATCGTGGCAGCCGACAAGGCGGCCGAGATCGAGTTCACCGCCAAGGTGAAGTCGGTCGACGAAGAAAGCAAGACTGCAGTACTGGCAATCGTGGCCAAGTCCGAAGGTAAGAAAATCTTCGGTCGGGCCACCGCCACGGTCCGTCTAGCCTGATCGCAGGGCGGATTGTGTTTGTTCCGGGGCTTTGAAGTACACTGAGATTTCTGGGATTCCTCAGCGCTGCGCGCTGCCCTGAATGTTGCAAGGCATTCACCTCGGGTAGCGCGTATGTTGTGTGATCGCAGAACGGTTGATTCAGGCAGGGTCTACCTGTCGAGGTCAACCAAAGGGGCGTAGCTCAACTGGCAGAGCAGCGGTCTCCAAAACCGCAGGTTGCAGGTTCAAGTCCTGTCGCCCCTGCCCCCGGATGCCAGCGACTGAGAGGAACGACGTGAGCGAGGAGCGCGCCAAGCGCGACGCCGACACTTCGGATGCGGAGACTTCAACGTCTGCCGATTCGACCGGTGTCGACGACACTGCAGCTGACGCGACTACGCGTTCCGATCTGTCGCTGGACAAGGACGGCGCCGAGAAGGCACCCTCCGCATCTAGTGGGGTTTCCAACAAGCCGACCGGCAAGCGCGCTGCACGCGGCGCCTCGGTCAGCGCGTCCACCGTGAAGACTCCGGCCCGGACGGCATCCCGGACATCTTCGGCCAAGCCGACTGCAACGAACCCAGGCAAGAAGCCCAAGGCGAAGAAAGACAACATCTTCAAGCGCCTGCGCAAGTTCTTCCGCGAGGTCATCGCAGAACTCCGTAAGGTCATCTGGCCGAACCGCAAGCAGATGATCACCTACACCAGCGTCGTGCTGACGTTCGTGGTCTTCATGGTCGCTTTCATCAGCGGCGTCGATATCGCTGTGATCAAGGGTGTCACCTGGCTGTTCGGCTGATCGCCGTAGCAGTCGGGCGTCTTTGCCTGCGAGCGCGACAAGACCCGACCCGGGTCCGAGTAACGAGAGGAAGCGAGTGCCCCAGTGAGCACCCCCGAGAACGACACGAATGAGGCTTTGGCCGAAGAGCGTGTTTCTGCCGAGGCGGCAGCCGAAGTAGACGTCGTGGTTGCCGAAGGCACCGATGTGGACGTTGCCGAAGGCACCGACGCAGACGCTGCAGCGACCGAGGACGTCATCTCCGACGATGCCGAGAACTCCGACGAGGCCGCTCCCGCCGCCGAGCTCGAGGTCGAGGATCCCGTTGCCGAACTCAAGGCTGCGCTTCGTCGCGCCCCGGGTGACTGGTACGTCATCCACTCGTACGCCGGTTACGAGAACAAGGTCAAGACCAACCTCGAGACTCGCGTTCAGAACCTCGACGTCGGTGACTACATCTTCCAGGTGGAAGTTCCCACCGAAGAGGTCACCGAGATCAAGAACGGCCAGCGCAAGCAGGTCAACCGCAAGGTTCTGCCCGGATACATCCTCGTTCGCATGGAGCTCAACGACGAGTCGTGGGGCGCCGTGCGCAACACGCCTGGCGTCACCGGTTTTGTCGGTGCCACGTCGCGTCCCTCGCCGCTGACCCTCAACGAGGTCGTCAAGTTCCTGCTCCCGCAGCAGGAGCAGAAGAAGCAGCAGGCTGCAGCGGCCGCCGTCGCAGCAGGCGAGGCACCGTCCGAGTCCTTCGGCAAGCCCCTCATCGAGGTCGACTTCGAGGTCGGCGAGTCGGTCACCGTCATGGACGGCCCGTTCGCAACCCTTCCGGCCAGCATCAGCGAGGTCAACGGCGAGCAGCAGAAGCTCAAGGTTCTCGTGTCGATCTTCGGTCGTGAAACCCCGGTTGAGCTCAACTTCAACCAGGTCGCGAAGATCTGACCACCCCAAAACTTGCAATTTGTTCGACGCAAGACACACACCCAAGCTAGAAACTAGGAACTAGAGATGCCCCCAAAGAAGAAGAAGCTCGCCGGGCTCATCAAGCTGCAGATCCAGGCAGGTCAGGCTAACCCTGCACCTCCCGTGGGTCCCGCGCTCGGTCAGCACGGCGTGAACATCATGGAGTTCTGCAAGGCCTACAACGCGGCGACTGAGTCCCAGCGCGGCAACGTTGTGCCGGTCGAGATCTCGGTCTACGAAGACCGGACCTTCGATTTCAAGCTGAAGACCCCTCCCGCCGCCAAGCTGCTCCTCAAGGCAGCCGGCGTCGCCAAGGGCTCCGGCGAACCGCACAAGACCAAGGTCGCCTCGGTGACCATGGATCAGGTGCGCGAAATCGCGAAGACCAAGGCTGAAGACCTCAATGCCAATGACATCGAGCAGGCCGCGAAGATCATCGCCGGCACCGCTCGTTCCATGGGCATCACGGTCCAGGGCTAGTAGTCCGCTCCACAGCATTACGTGGGAGGGCCGGCCAGGCCCCGACCACAACTGAACCATTCACCACTGCACAGGTAATTCGCTGCAGTGATAAGTAAGGACAGAACAAATGGCAAAGCGCAGCAAGGCGTACCTCGCCGCCGCTGAGAAGATCGACGCAGACAAGCTCTACAGCCCGCTTCAGGCTGCAAAGCTCGCCAAGGAGACGTCGTCCACCAAGATGGATGCAACCGTTGAGGTTGCAGTTCGTCTGGGCGTCGACCCCCGTAAGGCTGACCAGATGGTCCGCGGAACGGTCAACCTGCCCCACGGCACCGGTAAGACCGCTCGCGTCATCGTGTTCGCTGTTGGCGAGAAGGCAGCAGAAGCCGAGGCTGCAGGCGCTGACGTAGTCGGTGCAGAAGACCTGATCGAGCGCATCCAGGGTGGATGGGTCGATTTCGACGCCGCAATCGCGACTCCTGATCAGATGGCCAAGGTCGGCCGCATCGCCCGTGTCCTCGGACCGCGTGGCCTGATGCCGAACCCGAAGACGGGCACCGTCACGGCGGATGTCACCAAGGCTGTCAACGACATCAAGGGCGGAAAGATCAACTTCCGCGTCGACAAGCAGGCCAACCTGCACTTCGTCATCGGCAAGGCATCGTTCGACGATGAGAAGCTGGTGGAGAACTACGGCGCAGCCCTGGACGAGATCCTGCGTGCGAAGCCCTCGTCGGCCAAGGGACGCTACGTGAAGAAGATCACGGTCTCGACCACCACCGGTCCGGGCATCCCGGTGGATCCGAACCGTACTCGCAACCTCCTCGAGGATGCTGCAGACGCGTAAGCAGTCCGCATACGAACAAGAAGGCCGGCAGGGATCAACTCCCTGCCGGCCTTCTTGTCTGTTTCGGGAGGGAGTGATCCCTGCCGGTGGTATCGGTCCAACGGTGGCATCATCGGGGTATGCACGAAGCGTTCCAGTTCCTCGGAAACTTTTGGTGGCTGATCTTCGTTTTCGGCGGCACCATCGGTGGGGCGCTGAAAGGTGTCGCGGTTGCCAACGAAAAGCGGATCGAGCGCCGGCAAGAGCGCTTCCGGCTCAAGCAGCAGACCAAGGTCGCCATCGCGCAGGCCAATGCACAACATCACGCCGACGAAGAAACACAGCGCCGAGAGCTGGCGAAGGTAATCGAGCAGCACGATGCGGTCGACGCCCGATGGTTCTCATACGAGCTCGATCCGGTCACACTGCTCGACACCCCGATGATGACGGACATGCGTGAGTCTTTGACGGCCGATTTTCATCGAGCCAAATATCGTGCCGATCTGCTCCGTCCAGGCAATCCGGAGACGATGATCGGCAATCAGCAGGCACAAACCGAGTATCGCGAGGCGGTGCACGCGTACTCGATCGCCTTCGAGATCGCGGAAGCGGAGGCGAAGCGTCGCCGACGGAGCGGATTCACCCTCGACGAACAAGAGCGCCTGGTACGGGCGCAGCGTCTGCTGCGACTGGCCATGGACGAGGGCGCGACGCCACAGGAACGTCAGAGTGCGTATCGGAAGGCCCACAAGGAACTCGATGGGCTGCTGGTGTTGCCGGACCGAGCTCGGGCAGAGATCGAACACAAGATCGCCAGGGCTATAGGCGCGTGACGAACCCGATTTGGTTATGCAGCGAGCAGTCAGGTAGTCTTCGACGCGGAGTTCAGTGCTGGATATGAACTTCACCCCAAAATCATGTTCTACCCAAGACCGTTGGTGATTGCACTCAGTGATGAGTGTGGTTGAAAGTCCGGGAGTGCCCGGCGGCCCACGTAGGTGAACGAGGTAGGGGGATAGCTTGATGTAGTGGTTCTACAGTTTGCCTGGTTATGCACTGCTTTGCGTTGCATCGTTACGCTGATTCGTAAGCCTCTTCTTCATGTTTCCTCTGTACGCCCCGTGCGCTTGCGCCGGGGCGTTTTGCATGTCGCGGACTGTGTCTTCTCGGGTTCACCCCGATGAGGTGCAGCGGTTCCTGAGTGGGACAACGACTGTCACGAGAGGAGGCGAAGTATGGCAAAGCCTGAGAAGGTTTCCGCAGTTGCGGAAATCACCGAGCAGTTCAAGGGTTCGACCGCCGCTGTGGTCACGGAATACCGTGGCCTTTCGGTTGGCAACATCACGACACTGCGACGCGCTCTCGGAGAAGGTGCCACCTACTCCGTCGCCAAGAACACCCTGGTCAAGCGTGCCGCCGCAGAGGCTGGCATCGAGGGCCTTGATGACCTGTTCGTTGGTCCGACCGCCATTGCATTCATCAAGGGCGAACCGGTCGACGCTGCGAAGGCTCTGAAGAACTTCGCTAAGGACAACAAGGCGCTCATCATCAAGGGCGGCTACATGGACGGCGCTGCGCTGTCCGTGGAAGAGGTCAACAAGATCGCGGATCTCGAATCCCGCGAGATCCTGTTGGCAAAGCTTGCCGGCGCGATGAAGGGCAACTTGGCAAAGGCCGCAGGCCTGTTCAATGCTCCCGCTTCGCAGATGGCCCGTTTGGCCGCTGCCCTGCAGGAGAAGAAGGCTGCAGAAGGCGGAGCCGCAGAGGCCCCCGCAGAGGCTGCCACCGAGGCTCCGGCCGAGGCCGAAGCCGAAAGCTGATCCGCACCCGCGCATCACTGCTATAACCCCGCCCGGTCGCGGATCAGCGACATGGGACTTACAGGAAGGACCGCCACAATGGCGAAGCTCAGCACCGAAGAGTTGTTGGACCAGTTCAAGGAGCTCACCCTCCTCGAGCTCTCGGAGTTCGTTAAGGCATTCGAGGAGACCTTCGAGGTCACCGCTGCTGCTCCCGTCGCCGTCGCCGCTGCAGGCGCACCGGCTGCCGGCGCAGAAGCTGCTGAAGAGCAGGACGAGTTCGACGTCGTCCTCGAGTCGGCTGGCGACAAGAAGATCCAGGTCATCAAGGTCGTCCGTGAGGTCGTTTCCGGCCTCGGCCTGAAGGAAGCCAAGGACCTCGTCGAGAGCGCTCCGAAGGCCATCCTCGAGAAGGTTGCCAAGGACGCCGCAGAGGCTGCCAAGGAAAAGCTCGAAGCTGCCGGCGCAAAGATCGTCATCAAGTAAGACGGTTTTCCCGCTGCTCTTCGCGAGTAGTAACGAAGAGGGCCACTCCCCACGGGGAGTGGCCCTCTTTTTTTGAACTTTTTTCGTGGGTGATATGTCGGAATCCATGCAGGTGGGAGGGGTGTCCGAACTAGGCTGTGACCTGAATTATGCTTCTTCCCTACTCGTTAGTAGTATTCGCAGTCACGGGTACCACTCCCATGCGATAGAGTGACCCAACCCACACGGGTGCATGCATGCAACGGACGTCGCGGAGGTAATGGTGGGAGTCGAGGTAGCGGTACAAGGACTGACAAAGTCTTTCGGGTCGCAGAGGATTTGGCAGGACGTGTCGTTGACACTTCCCGCGGGTGAGGTCAGCGCACTGCTCGGGCCTTCGGGTACCGGTAAGTCGGTGTTCCTGAAGTCCCTGATCGGACTGCTCCGCCCTGAACAAGGCTCCATCGTCATCGACGGCACGGACATCCTGCAGTGCTCCTCCAAGGAGCTCTACGAGATCCGCAAGCTGTTCGGCGTTCTCTTCCAGGACGGCGCGCTGTTCGGCTCGATGAACTTGTACGACAACATCGCCTTCCCCCTTCGTGAGCACACCAAGAAGTCGGAATCCGATATCCGCAAGATCGTGATGGAGAAGTTGGACCTCACGGGTCTGGTCGGCGCCGAGGACAAGCTTCCCGGTGAGATCTCCGGCGGTATGCGCAAGCGTGCCGGTCTGGCGCGTGCACTCGTGCTCGATCCCGAGATCATCCTCGTCGACGAGCCTGACTCCGGTCTGGACCCGGTGCGTACGACGTACATCAGCCAGACGCTGATCGACATCAACGCCCAGTCCGACGCGACGATTCTGATCGTCTCGCACAACATCAACCTCGCACGTACGGTGCCGGACAACATCGGCATGCTCTTCCGTCGTCAGTTGGTGATGTTCGGTCCTCGCGAGGTGCTGCTCACCTCGGACGAGCCCGTCGTCAAGCAGTTCCTGAACGGAACGATGATCGGTCCGATCGGTATGTCGGAGGAGAAGGACGAGGCTCAGATGGCGCACGAGCAGGCGCTCGTCGACGCCGGTCACCACGCTGGTGGTGTCGACGACGTCGAGGGCATCGTGCCGCAGATGAAGGCCACCCCCGGAAACCCCGAGCGTCAGGCTGTTCGTCGTCGCCAGGAGCGCGTCCGCCAGATCATGCACACCCTCCCAGCTAACGCTCAGGCGGCAATTCAGGACAGCCTGGACGAGGTTGACGGAACTGGGCAGTACGATCCCCAGTACGCCGAAGCGAGCGGCTATCAGGGGGAGTGGAACGACAACTCGCAAGACACGCAGGTCATTCCTGCATACGAGGGCGATCCCTACGGAAACACGACACACGGGCAAGGGTAGGCATATCGGATGGGGGTTACCCGCAACTCGGTTCTGAGTCCGGTCAACGGAGCATTAACTCAGGCCGGAAACATCGTCGAACTGTTCGTCGACGTCGTCAGGAATACGTTCCGGCGTCCGTTTCAGTTCCGTGAGTTCATCGAGCAGGCCTGGTTCATCGCCAGCGTGACAATTTTGCCGACGGCATTGGTAGCCATCCCTTTCGGCGCCGTCGTCTCACTGCAGACCGGTTCGCTGATCAAGCAGTTGGGTGCAGAATCGTTCACCGGCGCTGCCAGCGTCCTGGCGGTGATCCAGCAGGGTAGCCCTCTGGTGACAGCGTTGCTGGTCGCCGGTGCGGCCGGATCGGCCGTGACGGCCGATCTCGGTTCGCGAACCATTCGCGAAGAGATCGACGCGATGGAAGTCCTCGGAATCAATCCGATTCAGCGCCTGGTGGTTCCGCGTGTACTCGCGATGGTGCTGATCGCCGTGCTGCTCAACGGACTGGTGTCCGTGGTCGGTATCGCGGGTGGTTACTTCTTCAACGTGATCCTGCAGGGCGGTAACCCCGGTGCCTACATCTCCTCGTTCTCAGCTTTTGCGCAGCTACCGGACATTTGGAGCGGTGAGATCAAAGCCGCGGTGTTCGGTGTCATCGCTGGTGTGATCTCCGCGTACAAGGGACTCCACCCGTCCGGTGGCCCGAAGGGCGTCGGTGAGGCGGTGAACCAGGCCGTCGTCATCACGTTCCTGCTGTTGTTCTTCGCCAATCTGATTCTGACGATGGTGTACCTCCAGATCGTGCCGGCGAAGGGATCTTGACCTAAATGACCATCGCACGAGGCCGCGGCGATCAGTTCCTGCTGAAGAGCCGCAAAGTTGCCAGAATTCCAGTGAACGCGTTGGACCGCGCAGGCGAGCAGATGTCGTTCTACGCGCGCGCCATCGCGTGGACTCCGCGCACCCTGCACCGGTATCGGAAGGAGACGCTTCGGCTACTCGCCGAAGTGACGTTCGGTAGCGGTGCGCTCGCAGTCATCGGCGGAACGATCGGCGTCATCGCGATGATGTCGGGATTCACCGGTGTCGTCGTCGGTCTGCAGGGCTTCGCAGCTCTCGAGCAGTTGGGAAGCTCGGTTCTGACCGGCTTCCTCTCCGCCTACGTCAACACCCGTGAGATCGCTCCGATCGTTGCGGCCCTTGCGCTCTCGGCCACGGTCGGTTGTGGTTTCACCGCGCAACTCGGTGCCATGCGAATCTCCGAAGAGATCGACGCACTGGAGGTCATGGCAGTTCCGTCGGTGCCGTTCCTGGTCACGACGCGCATGATCGCCGGCTTCGTCGCCGTCATCCCGCTGTACATCGTGGGTCTACTCGCGGCGTATCTCGCCTCGAGAGTGATCAGTACGGTGTTCAACGGGCAGTCGACTGGCTCGTACGACCACTACTTCAATCTGTTCCTGCCACCGCAGGACGTGCTGTATTCGTTCGCGAAAGTCCTGGTCTTCGCCTTCGTGCTGATTCTGATCCACTGCTACTACGGTTTCCATGCCTCGGGTGGTCCCGCAGGCGTCGGTGTGGCCGTCGGCCGCGCAGTTCGCGCCGCAATCGTGACGATCGCCGTTCTCGACTTCTTCCTCAGCCTTGCTATCTGGGGAACCACGACGACAGTGAGGGTGGCCGGATGATCGAGGCTCCGTCAGTCCTGCGCCGCCGTGTGCTCGGACTCGTGTTCTTCGTGGTGTTGGCCTTGTTCCTGGCCTTCACCATCGGAACCTTCAACAAGACGTTCAAGGACGTCGTGAAGATCGACCTCGTGACCGATACCGTCGGAAATGCCTTGCCACCCAACGCTGACGTCAAGGTTCGTGGGCTGCTTGTGGGCGAGGTGCGGTCCGCGTCGACGAAAGACGGCCAGGTCACGTCGGTCCTCGCGATCGAGCCGGACAAGGCCGATCTGATTCCGTCCAATGTCACGGCGCGTCTGCTTCCGAAGACGCTATTCGGTGAGCGATACGTCTCCCTGATCATTCCGGAGGGAACCACCGCGACCCCGATTTCCGCGGGAACGGTGATCCACCAGGACAAGAGCGGCAATGCTGTGGAGGTCGGCGACGTTCTGGACGGGCTGCTCCCACTTCTGCAGGCCATTCCGCCGCAGGATCTGGCGAACACTCTCGGTTCTCTCGCGCAGGGCCTGACGGGGCGCGGAGCCGAGCTCGGTCTGACGGTCGATCGTCTCGAGGAGATCTTCCGCGGCGTCAACACCGAGCTGCCCGCGGTGCAAGAGGATCTGCGCAAGTTCGCGGACTTCTCCCAGACGTACTCGGACGCAGCGCCCGATCTGATCAACGCTCTCGACAATCTGCGGACCACGGGTAACACGGTGGTGCAGAAGCAGGACCAGTTGCGGACACTGCTGGCGTCGCTCACCGTGACATCGTCGGACACCGCAGCCTTCCTCGAAGCGAACTCGTCCTCGATCATCACGCTCGCTGCGGATTCGAAGGAAGCTCTCCAGCTTCTGGCTCAGTACTCACCGACCTTCGGGTGCACGTTCAAGGGCTTCTCGGACACCGCTCCGGAAGCTGCCAAGATCCTGTCCACCGACGCGCCCAATCCTGGTGTGCGTGCGAGTATTCAGATCGTGAACCCCAAGGGTCGCTACCTGCCCAACCAGGACGAGCCACGACTCGTCGACAACCGCGGCCCGGTTTGCTACGACAACGTCACCGAGCCCGGTCGTCCGTTCCCGCAGTACCCCGGCGGTTCGTACGGTGACGGTTCCTACCAGGTTCCCTCCCGCAATCCAGGTCCCGCCACCATGGAATTCCTGCCTGCACCCGAGGGCTCCGGACCTCAGTTGTTCTCGACCAACAACAGCGGTCCTGCTCAGCAGGCCGGCTACGCGGGCTCGAAACTCGAAGAGGATACGTTGAAGGTGATCTACGGACAGGCCAACGGTGTTGCGCCGGACGATGTTCCGGCGTGGACCACGATGGTCAGCGCTCCGGCATTCGCAGGTGCGGAGGTGAGCGTCCAATGAGAGGACTCGCAGCTCCGCTGACAAAGCTCATCATCTTCGTGGTGGTGACGGTCCTGGCGACAGGACTGCTGGCAGCCAGCATCGCCAACCTCGGCGGTGGTGGCGGCACCAAGTTCAACGCCGTCTTCTCCGACGTCACGTCGTTGAACGAGGGCGACGAGGTCCGCATCGCCGGTGTTCGTGTCGGCCAGGTCGAGAAGATCGCCATCGTCAACGACAACCAGGCCGAGGTTCAGTTCTCGGTATCCGACCGTGATTGGTTGCCGGCCAGTTCCATTGCCACCATCCGGTTCCGCAACCTGGTGGGGCAGCGATACATCTCGCTCTCGCAAGGTGAAGGCAGCCAGGGCAAGAAGATCACCGGCGGCGATACCCTGCCGCTGTCCCAGACGCGCCCGGCAGTCAATCTCACGACGCTCTTCAACGGCTTCAAGCCGCTGTTCACCACCCTGAGCGCGGACGACGTCAACAAGCTGTCGTACCAGATCATCCAGGTCTTCCAAGGCGAATCGGGCACCATCAGCGAGCTCGTGCGCAACACCGCGAGCCTGACCAACACCGTCGCGGACAAGGACGCCGTCATCGGGGCGGTGATCAAGAACCTCAACGACGTTCTCGACACCGTCAACGCGAACGACAAGAACCTCGATTCACTGATCGTCAACACCCAGCAACTCGTCACCGGGTTGGCCAACGAGCGTGGCGTGGTCGGTTCGGCCGTCACCTCACTTGCGGGCCTGACCGACGCGACGGCCGACCTGCTCGAGCCGACAAGGCCGTCCATTCAGGGTTCGATCACGGCTCTCAACACGTTGGCGACCACACTCAACCGTCGGAGTGACGACGTGAACGCGGTGCTCGAAACCTTGCCGGTCAAGCTCGAGAAGCTTGCTCGCGTAGCGAGTTACGGTTCCTGGTTCCAGTTCTACCTGTGCGGAATCGACATCGTTGCCGGTCCAGGACAGTCTGCGTCGCTGAATCTGCCCACCGGCCTGCCGACGGTCAATCAGCCGATTTACACCAACGCGGCCACGCGATGCACTCAAGACGGTATGAGGGAGTTGCAAGGTCGATGAGCAAACGTCGCAGTCCGGCAATGGCCGGAGCCATCGGTATCTTCGTGGTGCTGCTGGCCACTTTGTCCGCGTTCTTCCTCGATTCGCTTCCGTTCGTGGGAGCAGGCTCGTCCTACTCGGCCGAGTTCTCCGAAGCTGCGGGTCTCAAGCCTGGTAACGAGGTTCGTATCGCCGGCGTGAAGGTCGGCAAGGTCACTTCCGTAGATCTCGACGGTGACCGTGTTCTCGTCGACTTCAAGGTCAGCGACGCGTGGGTGGGAGATCAAACCTCTGCGTCCATTCAGATCAAGACGATTCTGGGACAGAAGTACCTCGCACTCGATCCGCGTGGAACCGACAACCTCGATCCCAAGGACCGGATTCCGCTCGAGCGCACCACGTCTCCGTACGACGTCGTTCAGGCCTTCTCGGCCGCAGCGGACACGGTCGGCGACATCGACACCGACCAGTTGGCGAAGAGCATGGAGACGTTGTCCCAGGCATTCTCCGAGACACCTGGCGATGTCCGCGCGTCGCTCGACGGTGTCAGTCGGCTGTCGCAGACGATCGCGAGCCGTGATCAGGACCTGCAGAAGCTCTTCGCCGCCACCGGGAAGACGTCGCAGATTCTTGCTGACCGCAACAAGGAATTCACCCAGCTGATCCGGGACGGCGGACTGCTGGTGCAGGAGCTCAACAATCGCCAGCAGGCGATTTCGCAGCTGCTCACCGGAACTCAGCGCGTCTCTCAGCAGCTCACCGGTCTCGTTCGTGACAACGAGGCGGCAATCGGGCCGGCGCTGACGCAGCTCAACGGCGTCATCGACATCCTGAAGGCCAACAACGAGAACTTGGACAAGGCACTGAAGCTCTACGAACCCTTCATTCGCTTGTACGCCAACGTGGTCGGCAACGGCCGTTGGTTCGACCAGGTCGTCGTGAACCTCCTTCCGCCGGGTCTGCCGGATATTCCGGGCTACCGTGACCCCGTTCGTACGTTGGGAGGCAACTGATGGCTGATACCGCCGAAGCCGGAAGCGGCTCCAAGAAGCGCTCGATCGCGATCATCGCTGCTGTTCTGATCGGATTACTCGTGATCGGTGGTGCGCTGTGGTGGGTGTTCACTCGCGCCGGTACCACCAAGATCACCGCCTACTTCGACAAGTCGGTGGGTATCTACGACGGGTCCGACGTTCGTGTTCTCGGAGTGAAGGTCGGCACCGTCGAATCGGTCGAACCTCAGGGAGACCAGGTCAAGGTCGAGTTGCGTGTCGATCGTGGGATCGACATCCCCGCCGGTGCCAGCGCTGCTCAGATCACGCCGTCGGTGGTTGCCGACCGCTACATCCAGCTGACCCCGGTCTTCACCGGTGGCGACAAGATGGCCAGCGGTGCAGTAATTCCGATCGAGAAGACGGCGACGCCCGTCGAGGTCGACCAGTTGTACTCCAGCATCGACGAACTCGCGTCGGCGCTCGGCCCTGAGGGTGCCAACAAGAACGGCGCGCTGTCCGATTTCGTCGAGACCGGTGCGGCCAACCTCGAGGGCAACGGCGAAGCGTTGGGGGACAGCATCACCAACCTCTCGGATGCTGCTCGGACGCTGAACGATTCGCGTGACAACATCTCGCTGACCATCAAGAACCTGGATACTTTCGTGGGCGCACTCGCGGCCAACGATCAGCAGGTGCGTCAGTTCAACACTCAGCTGTCGGATCTGACCGGGTTCTTGGCGGGTGAACGCGACGACCTCGGCGCCGCCCTGAATCAGCTGTCGATTGCTCTCGGCGACGTCGCGAAGTTCGTGGCCGACAACCGTGATCAATTGGTCCAGACAACCGAGGGACTCGTCGAACCGACACAGACACTGGCGAACAACAAGGAAGCGCTGGCCAACACGCTCACCATGCTTCCGCTGGCGATCTCCAACCTCGTCAACTCCTACGACGCCGAATCAGGTGTGCTGGCTTCACGTCTGGCGTTCCCCGATCTGCAGAACCCGGCCGGGGTGCTCTGCAAGTTGATGGACCTCGGCAAGCTGTTGCCCGGTGATCCGCGATTCGAGGCGCTGGGACGGCAGATGCAACCGGCCATCGACCAGTGTGCAAATGTCGCCGCGATGACCGATGCAGCGAATCAGGCCGCAGGACTGAATCTTCCCTTCGGCATCCTCGCCGGATCCGAGCGTCAGATGCAGGTAGTTCCGGGCACTGTGCCTGGCGTCGTGTCACCGCGACTCAACAGTGGAAACGGGGAGGGCGAGTGAAGCGTTCATTGATAGTCGGCGCCGGACTGTGCGCCGTCCTGATCTCGGCAACCGCCTGCTCGTCCGAGGGCATCTACGCGGTCCCGCTTCCCGGCGGTCCCGATGTGGGTTCCGATCCGATGCACTTGACCATTCAGTTCGACGACGTGCTCGACTTGGTTCCGCAGTCCGCTGTGAAGGTCGACGGTGTTCCGGTCGGTCGAGTCGACGACGTGTCCGTCGGACCGGACGGATGGACCGCGGACGTCGGTATCATCCTCGACTCGTCGGTTGATCTACCCGCCAACGCAATTGCCGCGGTCGAGCAGACCAACCTGCTCGGCGAGAAGTTCATCCAGTTGTCGGCCCCGCCGTCCGGACCGGACTCTGCGAAGCTGGCCGACGGAGACCTGATTCCGTTGGATCGCACTCGCCACGCCACGGAGATCGAGCAGGTTCTCGGCGCATTGTCGCTGCTGCTCAACGGCGGCGGTGTGGGCCAGTTGCAACCCATCGTCGAAGAACTCGGTGCCGCGTTCGACGGTCGCGAAGGCAAGACGAGAAGCCTTCTGGAGCAGGCGAACACACTCATCGGCGGACTCAACGAGCAGCGTGACGACATCACACGCGCGCTCGACGGCCTGGATGTGCTCTCGACCCGCGTCAACGATCAGAACGAGAAGATCGGGAAGATTCTCGAGGAACTCCCCGTTGCGACACAGGTTCTCAACGAGCAGCGTCCGCAGTTGACTCAGATGCTCGCTCAGGTGGATCGACTCGGAACAGTGGGAACTGACGTCCTCACACAGTCCAAGGACGACCTGATCGCCGATCTTCAGGCTCTGCGTCCGACGCTGCAGGCGCTCGCAGACTCCGGTGACGACTTCGTCGGGGCACTTCCGTTCCTGCCGACGTTCCCGTTCCCGGACGGTGTCGAGAAGATTGCACAGGGTGGTTCCGTGAACCTCTTCCTGAGTGTCGACCTGCAGATCGGCAATACTCTCTCGGGTCTCGGTGTCGGACAAGGCGAACCGGAATACCGTCAGCCGAAGTTCGGCAATCCCAAGCCGGTAGTCGATCCGTCGAACCCGTACTACAACGGAAACGGCCCGCGTCCGGGTTGGCCGACGGTGTCACTGCTGCCGATCGCTCCGATCCTGCCGCAGGTTCCCGTTGTCGCCGGTCTTCCCGCCACAACAGCGGGTGATCCGGCAACGCCGGCGCCCGCGGCGAACCCACTCAACCCCATCCAGGGAATGCTGGAACAGTTCGGAATCGGCGGTGATGGACAGTGAGATCAGCTCTGGTCAGATGGCAGCTCGTCGGCTTTGTCGTGGTTGCGCTCCTGGGTCTCATCTACGTCGGCGCAAAGTACGTGCGCCTGGACAACCTCATGGGGTTCGGGCAGTACACGGTCAAGACCGAATTGGCCACGTCCGGTGGAATTTTCACCAACGCCGAAGTGACGTATCGCGGCGTGCCGGTCGGGCGAGTGGGCGACATGTCGTTGACCGAGGACGGAATTCAGGTAGACCTGAAGATCGACAACAGCGCTCCGGAGATTCCTGCGTCGGCCCGTGCCGTCGTGGCTAACCGCTCCGCCATCGGTGAGCAGTATGTCGACCTCCAGCCCGATACCGATCAGGGACCGTTCCTCGAGGACGGCTCGGTGATCGCGGTGGGGGACACCACAACTCCGATCCCGATCGAGGATGTGCTGACCAGTGCCAACGGCTTGGTCAAGTCCGTGCCGGTCGACGCACTCCACACCGTCGCCGTCGAACTCGGTGCGGCGTTCAACGGCAAGGGCGAGGACATTCAGGTCCTGGCCGATTCGTTGTCCGGTCTCTCGCAGTCCGGGCTCGACACTCTGCCTCAGACGCTCGCGCTGATTCGGAACAGTGAGACGGTACTGACGACGCAGTCGGATCAGTCCTCCGCGATCAAGCAGTTCAGCACCGATCTCGATGCCGTGACGGCGCAGTTGCGGACCAGCGATCCGGATATCCGACGCTTGATCGACAACGGCATCCCGGCCAGCGATCAGATCGGCGCCCTGATCAACGAGGGTGGTCCGAGCCTGACGACCGACCTGACAAACCTGGCGGCCACCACCAAAACGCTTGCACCGCGAACGATCGCGCTGCAGCCGTTCCTGATCTTCCTTCCCGGCCTGGCCGCTGCCGCACCGACGGTTGCTCCCGGCGACGGAACGGTCCATCAGGGCTTGGTACTGGAGACCAACAATCCGCTCTCGTGCACGGTTGGTTACGAAGGCACCATGGCAATCCTGGACGAGATGAAGCGTCAGAACCCCAATTTCGACGACACGCAGCAGGATTTCCCACTCAACACCGCGGCGTCGTGTGAGACGCCGCTGGGCAGCGAGACGGGCGTCCGCAGCGCCAACCGCGTGGTGTACGCCGATCCCGACACGATCCAGCCTTGGGACTTCAAGCCGAAGGTCGATCCGGACAAGTTGAACCTCAACCCGATCGCGACGCAGTTGGCGCCGTTGCTCGGAGTGACACCGAAGTAGACCGATCCGAATGTGATCGAGTTTGTGCAGTTCAGGCTACTGAGTTGTGGCAGTTGACGATTCGCGGCCAGAGGCTGGGCAAAACAGGTAAGTAGGGTAGTGAGTGTGATTCAGAGAAACAGTTCCCCGCAGTCCAGCGGGCCCGAGCAAGTCGAATCGGGAGCGCCGACAACCGGTAGACCGAAGGGGCTGACAGCGTCTCTGATTGCGGTCGGTGTCTTGCTTCTGGCGGCAGTGGTTGCGCTCGGTGTGTTCGGCGTCCCGTACGTCCGGGCGCTCACCACCGACCGCACTACCGCCGAGATGCGTGACGACGCGCTGGTCGGTGCGCAGCAAGTCGCGATCAACCTCAACAACGCGGATTCGGCGAATCTCGACCAGTCGATCGAGAACATGCGTTCTTCGGTGACCGGTGACGAGATGACGACATACCTGCAAACCGTTCAGGATTCCATCACCGACGAGTTGCGTAACTCGGGCTCGAAGGCTGACACCGAAGTCGTTCAGTCCGCGCTCACCGAACTCAACACCGATGACCGGACCGCCACGGCTCTGGTCGTCGTTCGAGTGACCACGACGCAGGGCAATCAGTTCGTCAAGAATCAGCTCGGCATGCGGCTGGGCATGGTCGAGGTCGACGGGGTCTGGAAGGCGCAGTCGGCTGATCCGATCGGATCGCGACTCGATCTCGGCTCCGGCACTCTGCCGGCGGCCGACGGCTCCACGCCTGCACCTGATGCAACGCCCGCCCCCGGTTCGGGGACCGAGGCACCTGCGTCCGGTGCTCCTGCACCGACAACCGAGGGTGGTGATTCCGGTGGCCAGTAGTTCGTCGAACCTGCACACCGACATCCCTCGAAGGAGAAGCGCGTAATGCCACCCAAACGTCGTACCGGCGGACCGTCCTCCCCGCAGAACCGTCGGCCGAAGATCGCCGGAAGCGCTCGTTCACTCAACGTCCCCGCGGGGACGTCCGATTCGGATTCGGTCGAGCCCACGATCGAAAAGCCGGAAGAAGAAACACAGGAGGCTGTGAAGCCGGAGGCTGCGAAGCCGACGCTCGCGAAGGCAGAATCCGGAGACGCCGAGCCGCCGAAGCCGGAAACCGACGCTCCGGAATCCACCCCGGGCCCCGATCTCACCAAGCCGGTGAAGACAGCCGCAGACGAACCGAAGGTAGCCGCGGGAGAAGCGGAGGGCGCCGCCCCCACTGCCCCGCAGGCCGACGCGGGGGAGTCGCCGGCAACATCCACACAGCCGAAGGGCAGCTGGCGCCTGGTTACGATCCTGGGGGCCGCGGCGGTGATCGTCGCGATCGTCGCCGGCATCGCCTTCTTAAAAGTCGGCGCGAAGACGGACGACATCGCCTGGGTGGACGAAGGCGCCACGGCCGAGGTTCTTCGCGTGACGCCGTCGGCGTTGGCGGCAGTCTTCACGTTTTCTCCCGACACGTTCGACGCCGATTTCGACAAGGGTGTCCAGGGCCTGAATCAGTCGATGCGTGACCAGCTGACGCAGTACAAGGACACGCAGAAGGCCGGCGTCGAACAAACTCAGACGGCAACGACCGCTGATGTCCCGCTGATCGGGATCACACGACTCGAGAAGGACCGGGCACAGTTGCTCGCCCAACTGAACGTCAGTTCGACGCAGAACGGCGTGGCGGCAGACTCTCGCTCCGGAATGGTCATCGTGAGCCTGGAGAAACAGGACGGAAACTGGCTGATCTCGGAGATTCGCGACCAGTAGCACCTGCGTACCACGACGAGGATCTGGACCGACGCACGATCTCGGTCCAGATTTTTCGTATGTGACGCCGTTGCTGGCTACACTTCCGGTGGCAGTGTTCGAATGCGCGTCACGAATGTTCGAATGCCGCGACACGCGCTCTCGCCCTTGACGGAGCGGTCCGCAAGGTCCACTCTGATCGGTGAACATGCACGGACGAGTGATCGGCAGTCTCACGTCAGTTTCTGAATTCGACCCTCAGTTACACCCGACTCGACATTTCCAGAGTAAGGGTGTACTTTTGGACGTTGCGCTGGCTGCCTCCTGTCCACCCCTCGTCTCAACCGCTGCGAAGTCAAGTACTTCTTGCTTTCTGCGACGGGTTTCGTTCGGGTTGTAACCAGCGAAATTCGAAGCAGATACAGCGGCGGTCGCAACAGCACGGAGCGGCCCGCGTGAGGTGCTGGAAGGACGCATCTTGGCAGTCTCTAGCCAGACCAAGGCAGTTTCCGGAATCCCCGGAGCCCCGAAGAGGGTTTCGTTCGCGAAAGTTCGCGAACCCCTCGAAGTTCCCGGGCTTCTTGACGTACAGACAGATTCGTTCGAGTGGCTGATCGGCGCGCAGAGTTGGCGCGAACGAGCAGCGGCACTCGGCGACAATGCAGTGTCCGGTGGTCTCGAGGACATCCTCGCGGAGCTTTCTCCGATCGAGGATTTCAACGGCACTATGTCGCTGTCCTTCTCCGACCCTCGATTCGACGAGGTCAAGGCCTCGACGGACGAGTGCAAAGACAAGGACATGACCTACGCGGCGCCGTTGTTCGTCACCGCGGAGTTCATCAACAACAACACTGGTGAGATCAAGAGCCAGACGGTCTTCATGGGAGATTTCCCGATGATGACCGACAAGGGCACCTTCATCATCAACGGCACCGAGCGCGTGGTCGTCTCGCAGCTCGTGCGTTCCCCCGGTGTGTACTTCGACATGAGCGTCGACAAGAGCACCGAGAAGGATCTGCACAGCGTCAAGGTGATCCCGGGTCGCGGCGCATGGCTCGAGTTCGACGTCGACAAGCGCGACACCGTTGGTGTCCGTATCGACCGCAAGCGTCGTCAGCCTGTCACCGTCCTGCTCAAGGCACTCGGCTGGACCACCGAGCAGATCACGGAGCGCTTCGGCTTCTCCGAGATCCTCATGGCCACGCTGGAGAAGGACAACACCGCCGGCACCGATGAGGCGTTGCTCGACATCTACCGCAAGCTGCGTCCGGGCGAGCCCCCCACCAAGGAGAGCGCGCAGACCCTGCTGGAGAACCTGTTCTTCAAGGACAAGCGCTACGACCTCGCTCGCGTGGGTCGTTACAAGATCAACAAGAAGCTCGGCCTGAACGCGGGTCAGCCGATCGTTGCATCCACTCTCACCGAAGAAGACATCGTCGCCACCGTCGAGTACCTCGTGCGTCTGCACGCAGGTGACACCTCGATGACGGCTCCGGGCGGCGTCGAGGTTCCCGTCGAGGTCGATGACATCGACCACTTCGGCAACCGTCGTCTGCGTACGGTCGGCGAGCTCATCCAGAACCAGATCCGCGTGGGATTGTCCCGCATGGAGCGTGTGGTTCGTGAGCGCATGACCACGCAGGACGTCGAGGCAATCACGCCTCAGACGCTGATCAACATCCGTCCCGTCGTCGCTGCGATCAGGGAGTTCTTCGGAACCTCCCAGCTGTCGCAGTTCATGGACCAGAACAACCCGCTGTCGGGGCTGACGCACAAGCGTCGTCTGTCCGCCCTCGGCCCGGGTGGTCTGTCCCGTGAGCGCGCCGGCCTCGAGGTTCGCGACGTTCACCCGTCGCACTACGGCCGCATGTGCCCGATCGAGACCCCGGAAGGCCCGAACATCGGCCTGATCGGTTCGCTGTCGGTCTACGCCCGCGTCAACCCGTTCGGTTTCATCGAGACCCCGTACCGTCGCGTCGTCGACGGACAGGTGACCGACGAGGTCGACTACCTGACCGCTGACGAAGAAGACCGCCACGTGGTCGCGCAGGCCAACTCGGCCATCGACCGCGAGGGTCGCTTCACCGACTCGAAGATTCTCGTCCGTCGTAAGGGTGGCGAGGTCGAGTTCGTCGCGTCCTCCGACATCGACTACATGGACGTTTCGCCGCGTCAGATGGTGTCCGTCGCAACCGCGATGATTCCGTTCCTCGAGCACGACGATGCAAACCGTGCCCTGATGGGCGCGAACATGCAGCGTCAGGCTGTCCCGCTGGTTCGCAGCGAGGCACCTCTCGTCGGAACCGGCATGGAGCTGCGTGCAGCTGTGGATGCCGGCGACGTCATCATCACCGAGAAGACCGGTGTCGTGGAGGAGATCTCCGCGGACTACGTCACGGTGATGGCTGACGACGGAAGCCGCAAGACGTACCGGATGCGCAAGTTCGCGCGTTCCAACCAGGGCACCTGCGCCAACCAGCGTCCGATCGTGGACGAGGGACAGCGTGTCGAGGCCGGCCAGGTTCTGGCCGACGGCCCTTGCACCGAGAACGGTGAGATGGCGCTGGGCAAGAACTTGCTCGTCGCGATCATGCCGTGGGAAGGCCACAACTACGAGGACGCGATCATTCTGTCGCAGCGTCTCGTGGAAGAGGACGTCCTGACCTCGATTCACATCGAGGAGCACGAGATCGATGCCCGCGACACCAAGCTCGGTGCCGAGGAAATCACTCGCGACATCCCGAACGTCTCCGACGAGGTCCTCGCCGACCTCGACGAGCGCGGCATCATCCGTATCGGTGCCGAGGTTCGTGACGGCGACGTGCTGGTCGGAAAGGTCACGCCGAAGGGCGAGACCGAGCTGACCCCCGAAGAGCGCCTCCTTCGCGCCATCTTCGGTGAGAAGGCTCGCGAGGTTCGTGACACGTCCCTCAAGGTTCCTCACGGTGAGACCGGCAAGGTCATCGGAATCCGCGTGTTCTCGCGTGACGAAGACGACGATCTGCCTCCCGGTGTCAACGAGTTGGTCCGCGTCTACGTGGCACAGAAGCGCAAGATCCAGGACGGCGACAAGCTCGCCGGCCGCCACGGCAACAAGGGCGTCATCGGCAAGATTCTGCCGCAGGAAGACATGCCGTTCCTCTCGGACGGCACGCCTGTCGACATCATCTTGAACACGCACGGCGTCCCGCGTCGTATGAACATCGGTCAGGTCTTGGAGACCCACCTCGGGTGGATCGGCAAGACCGGCTGGAACGTTCAGATCGCGTCCGACGGCTCTCGTCCCGACTGGGCTGCGACCCTGCCGGAAGAGATGCTGTCCGCTCCGGCCGACTCGAACATCGCCACCCCGGTGTTCGACGGTGCGAAGGAAGACGAGCTCACCGGTCTCCTCGGCGCGACGCTGCCGAACCGTGACGGCGAGCAGATGGTCGGACCCGACGGAAAGGCCACCTTGTTCGACGGCCGCTCCGGCGAGCCGTTCCCGTACCCGGTCTCGGTCGGTTACATGTACATCATCAAGCTGCACCACTTGGTCGACGACAAGATCCACGCTCGTTCGACCGGTCCGTACTCGATGATCACGCAGCAGCCTCTCGGTGGTAAGGCCCAGTTCGGTGGCCAGCGCTTCGGTGAGATGGAGTGCTGGGCGATGCAGGCCTACGGCGCGGCTTACACGCTGCAGGAACTGCTGACCATCAAGTCTGACGACGTGGTCGGTCGAGTCAAGGTGTACGAAGCCATCGTCAAGGGCGAGAACATCCCCGAACCCGGCATCCCCGAGTCGTTCAAGGTGCTCCTCAAGGAGCTCCAGTCGCTCTGCCTCAACGTGGAGGTGCTGTCCTCGGACGGCGCGGCCATCACGATGGCGGACGGCGACGACGAGGACTTGGAGCGGGCCGCAGCGAACCTGGGCATCAACCTGTCCAGGAACGAAGCTGCGACGGTCGACGACCTCGCGAACTAGGTTTCGGTCCCCGGGTTGCTCTTGAAAGAGCGGCCCGGGGGCGTAGTTCACATTTGAATTGGCAGTCAGGTTGCCGGGTGACCGGCAACCGTAACCCCAACGGGGAAAGGAAGTTACGTGCTCGACGTCAACTTCTTCGATGAACTCCGCATTGGCTTGGCCAGTGCAGAGGACATCCGCAATTGGTCCTACGGCGAGGTCAAGAAGCCGGAGACCATCAACTACCGCACGCTCAAGCCCGAGAAGGACGGCCTCTTCTGCGAGAAGATCTTCGGCCCCACCCGGGACTGGGAGTGCTACTGCGGTAAGTACAAGCGTGTCCGCTTCAAGGGCATCATCTGTGAGCGCTGTGGCGTCGAGGTCACTCGCGCCAAGGTTCGTCGTGAGCGCATGGGTCACATCGAACTGGCCGCACCGGTCACGCACATCTGGTACTTCAAGGGTGTTCCGAGCCGTCTCGGTTACCTGCTCGACCTGGCTCCGAAGGATCTCGAAAAGATCATCTACTTCGCTGCCTACGTCATCGTCGGCGTCGACGAGGAGCTCCGTCACAACGAGCTGTCCACCCTCGAAGCCGAGATGCAGGTCGAGAAGAAGACCGTCGCAGATCAGCGTGACGCCGATCTCGAGGCACGTGCGCAGAAGCTCGAAGCCGACATTGCCGAGCTGGAGGCAGAGGGCGCGAAGTCCGATGTCCGCCGCAAGGTCAAGGACGGCGGCGAGCGCGAAATGCGTCAGCTCCGTGACCGCGCGCAGCGTGAGCTGGATCGTCTCGACGAGATCTGGACCACCTTCACCAAGCTGAGCGTCAAGCAGCTCATCATCGACGAGCTCCTGTACCGCGAGCTGGTCGACCGTTACGGCGAGTACTTCACGGGTGCGATGGGCGCAGAGTCCATCCAGATCCTGATGCAGAACTTCGACCTCGACGCCGAGGCAGAGTCTCTCCGCGAGACCATCCGCAGCGGCAAGGGCCAGAAGAAGCTGCGTGCACTCAAGCGACTCAAGGTGGTTGCGGCTTTCCAGACCAACGGCAACTCGCCGATGGGCATGGTCCTCAACGCTGTTCCGGTGATCCCGCCGGAGCTTCGCCCGATGGTTCAGCTCGACGGTGGACGTTTCGCGACGTCCGACCTCAACGACCTGTACCGCCGCGTCATCAACCGCAACAACCGCCTCAAGCGACTGATCGACCTCGGTGCTCCCGAGATCATCGTCAACAACGAGAAGCGGATGCTGCAGGAGTCCGTCGACGCCCTGTTCGACAACGGCCGTCGTGGACGTCCGGTCACCGGACCGGGTAACCGCCCGCTGAAGTCCCTGAGCGATCTGCTCAAGGGCAAGCAGGGTCGTTTCCGTCAGAACCTGCTCGGTAAGCGCGTCGACTACTCGGGTCGTTCCGTGATCGTCGTCGGTCCTCAGCTCAAGCTGCACCAGTGTGGCCTGCCCAAGCTGATGGCTCTCGAGCTGTTCAAGCCGTTCGTGATGAAGCGTCTGGTCGATCTCAACCACGCGCAGAACATCAAGTCTGCAAAGCGCATGGTCGAGCGCAAGCGCGTCCAGGTGTGGGACGTCCTCGAAGAGGTCATCGCCGAGCACCCCGTGCTGCTCAACCGTGCACCTACGCTGCACCGTCTGGGTATCCAGGCATTCGAGCCGCAGCTCGTCGAGGGCAAGGCCATTCAGCTCCACCCGCTGGTGTGTGAGGCCTTCAACGCCGACTTCGACGGTGACCAGATGGCTGTTCACCTCCCGCTGTCGGCAGAGGCTCAGGCCGAGGCACGCATCTTGATGCTGTCCTCGAACAACATCCTCTCGCCTGCTTCGGGTCGCCCGCTCGCCATGCCGCGTCTGGACATGGTCACGGGTCTGTTCCACCTGACCCGTCTCGACGAGGGTGTCACCGGTGAGCTCGTTGCTCCGACCAACGACGAGGCAGAGCAGGGCGTGTACTCCTCGCCCGCCGAGGCTCAGATGGCAGTCGACCGCGGCGCGCTCTCGGTTCAGGCTCAGATCAAGGTGCGTCTGACGCAGCAGCGTCCGCCGCGCGACCTCGAGAACGAACTGTTCCCCGAGGGCTGGAACTACGGTGACGGCTGGACCGCCACCACGACACTCGGCCGTGTGCTCTTCAACGAGCTGCTTCCGGCGGACTACCCGTTCGTCAACGAGCAGATGCCGAAGAAGCGCCAGGCGACGATCATCAACGATCTCGCCGAGCGGTACCCGATGATCGTGGTTGCTCAGACCGTCGACAAGCTCAAGGACGTCGGGTTCTACTGGGCCACCCGTTCGGGTGTCACGGTCTCGATTTCCGACGTGCTCGTGCCGCCGGAGAAGCCTGCCATCATCGAGGACTTCGAGGCTCAGGCCGACAAGATCGAGAAGCAGTACCAGCGTGGTGCTCTGGACAAGAAGGAGCGCAACAGCGCTCTGGTCACCATTTGGCAGGAAGCGACCGACAAGGTCGGCAAGGCCATGGAGGCTCATTTCCCCGACAGCAACCCGATCCCGATGATCGTGAAGTCCGGCGCAGCCGGCAACATGACTCAGGTTCGCTCGCTCGCCGGTATGAAGGGTCTGGTGACAAACCCGAAGGGTGAGTTCATCCCGCGTCCGATCAAGTCTTCCTTCAAGGAAGGCCTGACCGTTCTCGAGTACTTCATCAACACGCACGGTGCTCGCAAGGGTCTGGCCGATACCGCACTCCGCACCGCCGACTCGGGTTACCTGACCCGTCGTCTGGTGGACGTTTCGCAGGACGTCATCGTCCGCGAGGTCGACTGTGGAACAGAGCGCGGCATCGTCACCACGATCGCCGAGAAGCAGGCCGACGGCACGATGATCCGCGATGCTCACGTGGAGACCAGCACGTACGCCCGTACCTTGGCGGCCGATGCAGTCGACGCGAACGGCACCGTCATCGTCGAGCGTGGCCACGATCTCGGTGACCCCGCGATCGATGCTCTGCTCGAAGCCGGCATCACGACGGTCAAGGTCCGCTCGGTCCTGACCTGCACCACCGGCACCGGCGTGTGCGCCACTTGCTACGGCCGCTCGATGGCCACCGGCAAGCTGGTCGACATCGGTGAGGCTGTCGGTATCGTCGCCGCTCAGTCGATCGGTGAGCCCGGTACCCAGCTGACCATGCGTACCTTCCACCAGGGTGGTGTCGCAGGAGATGACATCACCGGCGGTCTGCCGCGTGTCCAGGAGCTGTTCGAGGCACGTGTGCCCAAGGGCAAGGCTCCTATCGCGGACGTCACCGGTCGGGTACAGCTCGAAGACGGCGATCGTTTCTACAAGATCACCATCGTTCCGGACGACGGCGGCGAAGAGGTTGTCTACGACAAGCTCAGCAAGCGTCAGCGTCTGCGCGTCTTCAAGCATGCCGACGGTCGCGAAAGCCTCTTGGCTGACGGTGACCACGTCGAGGTCGGACAGCAGCTCATGGAAGGTGCTGCCGATCCCCACGAGGTCCTGCGAGTCATGGGTCCGCGTCAGGTTCAGATCCACTTGGTCAACGAGGTCCAGGAGGTGTACCGGAGCCAGGGTGTGTCGATCCACGACAAGCACATCGAGGTCATCGTGCGCCAGATGCTTCGTCGCGTGACGATCATCGATTCCGGTGCCACCGAGTTCCTGCCCGGTTCGCTCACCGAGCGCGCCGAGTTCGAGTCGGCAAACCGCCGCGTTGTCGCCGAGGGTGGCGAGCCCGCAGCCGGCCGTCCGGTGCTCATGGGTATCACGAAGGCGTCGCTCGCGACGGATTCGTGGCTGTCCGCGGCATCGTTCCAGGAGACCACTCGTGTCTTGACCGACGCGGCTATCAACTGCCGTTCGGACAAACTGATCGGTCTGAAGGAAAATGTCATCATCGGCAAGCTGATCCCTGCCGGTACCGGTATCAACCGTTACCGCAACATCCAGGTTCAGCCCACCGAAGAGGCACGCGCCGCTGCTTACGCAGTGCCGTCGTACGACGACCAGTACTACAGCCCGGACGGCTTCGGCCAGAACACCGGTGCTGCAGTTCCGCTGGACGACTACGGCTTCAGCAACGACTACCGCTAGTCGGGTAGTCGCATGTGACGACTACCGCTAGCGGTTAGTTCGTAGAAAATCCCCCCACCTCGAAAGAGGTGGGGGGATTTTTCATGGCAGGAGTCGTTCGTGTTCAGGAGTTATTGCCGCTGAGGTCCGGGATGACGATCTCCTGGACAGCCCACTTGTTGCCGTCGGGGTCGGCGAAGTAGATGAACCGTCCCCAGGCCTGGTCGTCGATCGGGCTGATGTCGATGCCGCGGCTCTTGAACTCGCGCTCGGCCTCTTCGATGTCTTTGACCACGACCTGCATGCCGACGACGGAACCGGGCTCGGCGTCGGTGATTCCCTTGCCGATGCAGATCGAGCAGGCGGAGCCGGGTGGGGTCAGCTGGACGAATCGCAGGTCCTCGCTGACCGTGTGATCGTGGTCGGCATTGAAGCCGAGGCGGACGTAGAAGTCCTTGGCGCGGTCGATGTCGGTGACGGGAATGGCGACCAGTTCGAGCTTGATGTCCATGACGTGCCCTTCATGTGATGGTGAATTCCGGCGACAGGTCCAATGTTGCGGGTATTGCGGTCAGAAACGGTCCTCGATTGCGGCTCGGATGAAACTTTCCGAATTCCTTGTTGCTCCGAGAGTGTTTCTCTCACTGCTCGACCGATCCCGAACCAGGAGCGGATACCCCGACTCCGCAGCTCTGACGCATTCCGTCGAACGCGCCGCGCACGCCGACGCGCTCGGCTACCACCGGTTCTGGGTGGCCGAGCATCACGCAGTGCCCGGGATCGGGAGCGGGTCGCCGGCAGTACTGCTCGCCGCGATCGGCGCGCAGACGCGCGAGATCAGACTCGGGAGCGGTGGGGTCATGCTGCCGAATCACCAACCACTGATCGTCGCCGAGCAGTTCTTGATGCTGGAGGCTCTGTACCCGGGGCGAATCGATCTCGGCCTCGGTCGATCGCTGGGATTCACGGAGCCTGTTCGTCAGGCATTACGACGCAGCAAGGACGCTCCGGACACGTTTGCGTCGGATCTGGAAGAGGTGAGGCGCTACCTTGACGGATCCGCGGCTGTGACGGCACGGCCGGCGTCGGAGACCGGGGTGCCGATCTTCGTGCTCGCGACGCGCACGGGCATGGAAGTGGCAGCGCAACTGGGGCTTCCGGTGGTCGTGGGTGGGCCGATACTCGGAATCGGGGGTACCGGCCGGGTGGATGCACTGGACGAGTACCGCCGGGCTTTCCGGGCCACCGACGCTCATCCCGAACCCTATGTGGTGGTCTCTCTCGAGGTGGCGGTTGCCGATACTACCGACGCGGCGCGTGAGTTGCTGATCCCGGAGGCATACGCACTCGCAGAATCGTCACGGACAGGGGAGTTTCCGCCGCTGGTGTCACCGGACGAGATCAGGCACGCCCCGCTCAGTGACCGAAACGCCAGGCGGATCGAGTCGTTCATGGCGTCGGCGCTCCACGGGACGCCCGTCGAGGTGAAGCAGCAACTTCACGATCTGGCCGAGCGGACCGGTGCCGACGAAGTGTTGGCGTCGACGTCGACGTACGACCGTGACGCGCTTGCACTTTCGGACCGCCTGCTACGTGAGGTGCTCTAGCGGTGTGGTTGATCTAACGAGGCACGTGAAACTCGAGCAGCGTCGCGACGGAGTCGTCGAGGTCGGTCCACGGCACCGGTACGGAGAGGACGGCGATCGCCGAAGTCGGGAACTTGTCGCGGATACGTTGGGCCGCTTCGGAGTTTTCGTTCGATGCGAGATCGAGTGCAGTCCAGGGAATTCCGGGTTCGTGTCCGACGATCAGGAGCGTCTTGACGTGGTCGGACGTGGTTCGCGCAGCTGCAATGACGTCTGCGGGTGAGCCGCCGTAGATGGACTTCTCGAATCCGGCGGGAGCTTCGATTCCCGTCGAGGCAAGAGTTTCGACGGTCCGCCGGGAGGTGGAGCACAGGACGGCGTCGACGGGCGGGACGTTTTCGCGGATCCATTCGCCGCCGAGGCGGGCCTCGCGCAGGCCCCGTTCGGCGAGCGGACGCTCGTGATCACGGATGCCCTCGGGGTAGCTGGACTTGCCGTGTCGCATGAGGACGAGGGTGCGGTAGTCGGCCATGCGTTCACGGTATCCGCTTTATGCCCGTCAGTCCGGTTACTCTGGATGGTCAGGACCTTGAAGGAGGTTTTCGATGGCCGGTAAGAAGCTCGATCGAACTAATGCCCGAACTGCACTCGAGGTTGTACGCGAAAGCCCCACCATCGCTTTCATCACCGTTGCCCCGGCAGTGGTCGTGTTCGGCGTGGTGTGGTGGCTCTTCGGTTTCTGGGCCGCGATTCTTCTCGCGTTGGTGTTCGGTGTCGCGGCTGTCGCGACCCAGAAACTGCGTTAGAGGGCGCTCACCTGCGCAACTGCGCGGAGCGCTTCGCCGACCAGGAACCACACCGTGACGGTCTTGTCGTCGACGCGGCTGCGCAGGACGACGTCGTCGCTGGAGACGATGGGGGAGAGGTACTCGATCAGTGCTCGATGCGGAACCGTACGCAGTTCGGTGCGAGCGCTGAGGACCTCTTCGACCGCCTGCCAGTAGACGGCGTTGTTGACGTGGTCGAACGGGTCGATGTCGGTGGCGCGCAGAGCGAACGGCGTGTCGAGAACGCCGGCGTCGTCCGCCTCCGGTGCGTTCTCGGCGAGGACACGCTTCCACTTCAGACGATGCTCGTCGGTGGATTCTTCCAGCGGCCGCATGAAGTCGTCGCTCATCCGGGTGGGCATGCCTGACTCGGCGCTGATGTTGATCCAGAAGCCTTCGGTCTCCATCAGGGCGCCGTTGCTGCCGTCGAAGCGCACGCGCATGTTCGCCCATCTCGTGGAGAAGCCGGAGCACCAGCGAGTCATCGTCAACTCTTCCGGCCAGATCGCCGGGCGTACGACATCGACGACCGTACGACGCACGATCCAGAGCGGATGGGTGTCGATGGCGCCGGCGGCCTCGATGTTGTCGTTGCCGATGTCCTGCAGGTAGCGGGCGACGGCGTCGAGCCTGACCTGCTTGGCGACGTCGATGTCGCCGGTGCGGACCGGGCGGGACTTGACGAAGATCGGTCCTCTGTCGGGCTGCTGCGCGAGCGTGAGATCTGGGTTCACGTGAGATTCCTGTTCGCTGGAGTGAGCCGATTCTGTCAGGCTTTTCAGCGAGTGGCGATTATCTGCTTTCCGCAGCCGGAACCGTCGACCATTCGTGCCACGGCGACGGCGGTGTCGGCAAGGGGATGAACGGAGTCGATCACCGGGGTGATGTCTCCGGCGTCGATCATCTGCGTCAGGACCTCCAGATCTTCGGCGTTCTCCGAAGCGATGAGGGTGCCCATTTTCTGAGATATGAACGGAGACAAGCAGTGTGCGCGGATCTGGCGATCGATTCCGCCGAGCCACCGTCCGCCGTTCTCGCCGCCGACGATTACCAGCGTTCCAGTGCGTGTGAGCGCTCGTCGTAGGTCTCGTAGTCGGCGGTTGCCGCCGGTGTCGATGATGACGTCGTATCGATGTGATCCGTCGGTGGCGTCGTCGACGCGGTAGTCGAGAACCTCGTCGACTCCGAGGGAGCGGACGGTGTCGGTTTTCGAGGTGCTGCATACGCCGGTGACGTGAGCGCCCATGGCTTGTGCAACCTGCACCGCGTAGATCCCGACGCCACCGGATGCGCCGAGTACGAGGACGGATTGCCCCGCCTGCACGCGGCCGTGGTCGCGTACGGCTTGCAGCGCTGTGAGGGCGGAGACCGGCACTGCTGCTGCTTGTGCGAACGACAACCGGGCAGGTTTTGCGGCAATCTTGGTTTCGAGTGCGCGTGCGTATTCCGCAAACGAACCGACCGCGATCCCGTATACCTCCTGGCCGACTACCACGCGGGTAACCGATCTGCCGACGGCCTCGACGCGGCCGGCCACGTCCAGTCCGCGGACCCGATTCTTGGGTGCGCGCAGTCCGAAACCGGCTAGGCGCAACGGATATGGCAGTCCGGCCATGAGATGCCATGCTCCGCGGTCGACGGACGCGGCCTCGACGCGTATCAGCACTTCGTTGTCGGCGACAGCGGGCCGCGGAATGCGGTCGACGTAGAGAACGTCGGCCTCGCCGTAGCGATCCTGTGCGACGGCTGTCATCAGTTCCTTCGCCATGCGAGTCTCCGTTCGTCGAATACTTACACCGTAAGTATTGCACTTACAGTGTAAGTTCTGTCAACGTGGAAAAGCGCGCAAGATTGACCCGAGACGACGTTGTACGCGCTGCTGTCGCGCTTGCCGATTCCGTCGGAATCGATTCGATGACCATGCGCAAGCTGGGGACCGAACTGGGCGTCGAGGCGATGTCTCTGTACAACCATGTTTCCGACAAGGGGGATCTGCTCGACGGAATGGTCGATGCGGTCTTCGCGGAGATCGATCTGCCGACGCCGGGACACCCGTGGCGCACGGAACTCCACGCGCGAGCGGTATCGACGCGGGAAGTGTTGGGGAGGCACCCGTGGGCAACTCCGTTGATGGAGTCCCGAACGACGCCTGGTCCCGCGACCCTGCGCCACCACGACGCCGTCATCGGAACGCTACGCGCCGCCGAATTTCCGGTTGCCCTTGCTGCGCACGCCTTTTCGATCATGGATGCGTACATCTACGGCTTTGTGCTCCAAGAGGTAAGTCTGCCGTTCGAAACCGCGCAGGAAACGACGGAACTGGCGAACGCGATCATGGGGTCGTTCGAGAGCGGTCAGTATCCGCACCTGGCCGAGTTGACCACCGAGCATGTCCTGGCGCCCGGATACAGCTATGCCGCCGAATTCGCTTTCGGTCTGGATCTGATTCTCGACGGTCTCGACCGTCTGCACATCGGGAGTGAACGATGATCTGACGTGTGTACCGGGTTAAAGTCGAGAAACCGGGTTACCGGTCCAGACTTCAGATGTCCCGAAGAGGAGCTTTCTGTGCGCGCCATGGTGGTTACGGAACTGTCCGGTCCCGAAGGAATTGTCGCGCAGGAGGTCCCCGAGCCCGCCGCCGAAGGTCTCGTGCTCATCGATGTGAAGGCCAGCGGTGTCTGCTTTCCGGATCTGCTGATCACCTACGGCAAGTACCAGATCCGCCCGGAACCGCCGTTCATTCCCGGAGCGGAGATCTCGGGCGTCGTGGTCTCCGCGCCGGAGGGATCGGGTTTCGCTCCGGGTGATCGTGTTCTCGCGGCCGCGTATCTGGGTGGGTATGCAGAGCGGATTGCCGTCAACCCGGCGCAGGTGCTTCGAATTCCGGACGGACTCGCTTTCGACGAGGCGGCGTCGCTGATCATCAATTATCAGACGATGGAGTTCGCGCTCGCTCGTCGCGCGAAGATCGTCGCGGGGGAGACGGTCGTTGTACTCGGCGCTGCGGGCGGTGTCGGAACGGCAACCATCCAGCTGGCCAAGGCACACGGTGCCCGGGTGATCGCGGTGGTACGACGCGAGGGCGTCGAGGACTTCCTTCGTGAGCTCGGCGCCGACGAGGTGGTCCCGCTTGCTCCGGGATGGGGCGAGCGTATTCGGGAACTGACCGACGGCGTCGGCGCGCAGATCGTCGTGGATCCGGTGGGCGGCGACGCGTTCGACGACGCGGTGCGTGTTCTGGCGCCGGAGGGCCGTCTTGTGGTGATCGGATTTGCCGGTGGCGGCATCCCCGAGGTCAAGGTGAACCGGGTGCTGTTCCGGAACATCAGCATTGTCGGAGCCGCGTGGGGTGAGTTCACACGCACCAATCCCGAAGCGGTAGCCGAGGTGCACGCATCGCTGGTAGAACACGTCCGAAACGGCTTGCGACCCCTGGTCAAGGCACGGTATCCCCTTGCCGATGCAGCAGTTGCCCTGGCTGATCTCGAAAGCGGCAAAGTTCTCGGAAAGGCCATCTTGCTGCAGGAATGATTCTTCGCAACGTGATGGTGGTCACCAAATAATAAGTTGCAACATGTTTTCATTTGGGCAATAGTTGCAACCGCACTACCATTTGCCAGGTGATCGCTTCCGATTCTGATGACCTGTATGGAGCACTCGACGAGTTGTTCACTCGCCTGATGAGCGCCGGTGATTCGGAGTCGATCGATGCGTTGATCGAGCTGGATCTCTCGTTCTCTCAGGTGCGTGTGCTGTTCGTGCTTGCGCAACGTGATGCGGCGATCCCGATCAACGAGGTTGCCGACGAGCTTCGGCTCTCGGTGGCAGCGACGGGGCGGAACATCGATCAGCTCGTGAACATGGGTCTGGTCGATCGCCGTGAAGACGAGCGGGACCGACGCGTCAAGCGGGTTTCCTTGTCGGAGGCCGGTCGTAAGGTGACGACCAACCACATCGAGTGCAAGCGCGGCCAGCTTCGTGAATTCGCGTCGCGTGTTCCTGAGCCAGAGCGGATTCGTTTGTTCGAGGCTCTCAAGCCCATTCTCGCGGGTGACTATCTGCGAGCACTTAACCAGGAGACTTCGCGATGACATCGCCGAACGCGCCGGCACCGGCGTCCGACAAACTTGACGGGGCGGTCCTCAAGATCGCTTCCGTGGTGGTGCTCGGCGCCATCATGTCGATTCTCGACGTAACCGTGGTGAGCGTCGCGCTCACCACTTTTGCCGAGGACTTCGAAACTTCGTACGCCACCGTCGCGTGGACGATGACGGCGTACACCCTCGCTTTGGCGACGGTCATTCCGGTTACCGGCTGGGCTGCCGACCGTTTCGGTACCAAGCGCCTGTACATGACGGCCCTGGTGCTGTTCGTGCTCGGTTCGGTCGCCTGTGCGATGGCGTGGGACATCACCTCGCTCATCGGCTTCCGCGTGCTTCAGGGCCTCGGCGGCGGCATGTTGATGCCGCTCGGTATGACGATCATGACCCGGGCTGCCGGTCCGGACCGCGTCGGTCGCGTCATGGCAGTTCTCGGTATCCCGATGCTGCTCGGCCCCATCGGTGGCCCGATCCTCGGTGGTTGGCTGATCGAGGCCGCGAGCTGGCACTGGATCTTCCTCATCAACCTGCCGATCGGCATCATCGCGTTGGCAGCGGCATTCATCATCTTGCCGTCGGACAAGGCGAAGCCTTCGGAGTCCTTCGACTTCCTCGGCATGATCCTGCTTTCGCCCGGCCTCGCGCTGTTCTTGTTCGGTGTGTCGTCCATTCCCGAGGTGGGAACCGTTGCGTCGGCTCGGGTTCTGGTGTCGGCCGGTATCGGTCTGGCGCTGATCATCGCCTTCGTGTTCCACGCGCTCAACAAGGATCACCCGCTGATCGACCTGCACCTGTTCAAGAACCGTCAGCTGACCACCGCCGTCATCACGACGTCGCTGTTCATCGTCGCGTTCATGGGAGCCGGGTTGCTGTTCCCGAGCTACTTCATTCAGGTCGGCGGTCACACCACGCTCGCTGCCGGGTTGCTCATGGCTCCGCAGGGTCTGGGCGCCATGGTGACCATGCCCATCGCCGGTCGACTGGTCGACAAGATCGGCCCGGGCAAGATCGTCCTGACCGGTTTGCCGTTGATTCTCATCGGTTTGGGTGTGTTCACGCAGGTCGCTTCCGACTCGCCGACGTGGCTGTTGATGGGCGCGCTGTTCGTCATGGGCCTCGGTATGGGTTGCACCATGATGCCGCTGATGACCGCAGCTATCGTGACGCTTTCCAACGAGCAGATCGCTCGCGGCTCCACCCTGATGAACATCGTTCAGCAGACCGCAGGTTCGATCGGTACCGCCGTGATGTCGGTGGTCTTGACCAACCAGCTTCTCGATCGTGGACTCGATACGACGATGGTCGGAGCGGCGTCGCACATTCCGACCGAACCGGGAAGTCCGCAGGAGTCCGCTGCAGATTCGATTCTCAGCGCGGCGTCGGATGCCTTCGGTAACACCTTCCTCGTTGCCACTGTGCTGATCGTCCTGACCCTCATCCCGGCGTTCTTCCTGCCGCGGAGCAAGACCACCAGGCCGGTGGCCGAGGGCGAGACGGCAACGCCGATCGTCATGCACTGACCGCTTTTCGATAGATCGTTCGTCCGGTGAGGGCGGCACACATCTTGTGTGCCGCCCTCACCTTTTGCCGTGGAATAGAGCTTGATGGTTGAATGTTTGATCAGTTACATGCAAACGCATGGATCTAGTTCGCGGAGGAGCAACCATGCAGTTCGGAATCTTCACGGTCGGTGACGTCACCACTGATCCCACGACGGGGACGACCCCGACAGAGCACGAGCGCATCAAGGCCATGACGACCATCGCCAAGCACGCCGAGGAAGTCGGCCTCGACGTCTTCGCGACCGGCGAGCATCACAACAAGCCGTTCGTGCCGTCATCGCCGACCACGATGCTCGGATACATCGCGGCCCAGACCGAGAAGATCACCCTTTCCACGTCCACGACGCTGATCACCACCAACGACCCGGTGAAGATCGCCGAGGACTACGCGATGCTTCAACACCTCGCCGAGGGGCGCGTCGATCTGATGATGGGACGCGGGAACACCGCGCCGGTCTACCCGTGGTTCGGCAAGGACATTCGCGCCGGCATCCCGTTGGCGCTCGAGAACTATCAACTTCTGCGCCGGCTGTGGGACGAGGAGGTCGTGAACTGGCAGGGGGAGTACCGCACTCCGCTCCAGGGATTCACGTCCACGCCGCGCCCGCTGGACGGCATCGCGCCGTTCGTGTGGCACGGTTCGATCCGTAGCCCCGAGATCGCCGAGATCGCGGCTTATCACGGCGACGGATTCTTCGCCAACAACATCTTCTGGCCGAAAGAGCACTACATCGAGCTGATCAATCTCTACCGCCGGCGTTACGAGCATTACGGCCATGGGTCGGCGGATCAGGCGATCGTCGGACTCGGTGGTCAGGTCTTCATGCGCAAGAACAGTCAGGACGCGGTCAAGGAATTCCGTCCGTATTTCGACAATGCTCCGGTGTACGGCCACGGGCCCTCACTCGAAGAGTTCACCGAGCAGACGCCGCTGACCGTCGGTTCCCCTGAGCAGGTCATCGAGAAGACGTTGGCGTTCGCCGATTTCTTCGGTGACTATCAGCGCCAGCTGTTCCTGATGGATCACGCCGGGCTGCCGCTGAAGACCGTGCTCGAGCAGCTCGATCTGCTCGGTGAGGAAGTGGTTCCGGTTCTGCGCCGTGAGTTCGCGGCCAGGCGGCCCGCACATGTGCCGGACAACCCGCCCACTCACGCGTCGATGAAGGCAGCTCGTGAGGCAAGCAGTGTCACTGCCTGACGAGCAACCGCTTGACGTTCCGGTCAGTACCACCGAACTCGCCACCGACGCCTGGGAAGCCCTGTTTCGCGCCCAGGTGTCGGTGCTGCGGCGGCTGGCTGCCGATGACGTCTGGGATCAGGTGACGATGCGCGAGTACGACGTGCTGTTCACTCTCAGTCTCGCGCCGCGGAACTGCCTGCGCCTGCATGACCTGAATCGGGAGATTCTGTTGAGCCAACCGTCGCTCAGTCGCCTGGTGGAGCGGCTGGAGGGCGAAGGTCTGGTATCGAGGAGTGTTGATCCGCGCGATCGCCGCGGCACGGTCGTGCAACTCACCGAAGCGGGTGCAGCGCTGCAGAAATCAGTGGGCCGCCGCCATGCAGCGAGCATTCGGCGCCACGTCGGACCAGCGTTGGACGCCGATGAACTCCGGCAACTAGCGGAATTGTGCACGCGTCTGCGTCTCGCGCAGTCATGACTAGAGGCAGGATGGAAGTATGAGCAACCTCGAAGCGCAACCCGTCGAGCAGGAATGCGAAGGCCATCCGGCCGAGAGCGAGATTCAGATTCTCACCCCGCGCGACGTTCCGCTCGGTGGCCCGCGGGCGATGCGAGTGCGACGCACCCTCCCGCAACGCGAGCGTTCGTTGATCGGAGCGTGGTGTTTTGCCGATCACTACGGTCCGGATGATGTCGGCTCAGGACCGGGCATGCATGTGCCGCCGCATCCGCATACCGGATTGCAAACGGTGAGTTGGCTGTTCACCGGAGAGATCGAGCACCGGGACAGCATCGGTTCCCATGCGATGGTGCGGCCGGGTGAACTCAATTTGATGACGGCCGGGAGTGGGATCGCGCACTCCGAGGTGTCGACGCCGAACACCAAGGTTCTGCACGGGATGCAGTTGTGGGTGGCGTTGCCGGATGCGGCGCGCGATACCGCACCCGCGTTCGTTCACTATCGACCGGAGCCGGTGACCACCGATGGTGCCACGCTCAGTGTGTTCCTCGGTTCGCTCGCCGGTGACACGTCTCCGGTGTCTACCTTCACCGAATTACTCGGTGCCGAGGTGATTCTCGATCCTGGGGCCGAGATCGCCCTCGATGTCGATCGTTCACATGAGCACGGCGTGATCGTCGATCGAGGATCGGTTGTTCTGCGTGGTACCACCGTCGGCTGGGCCGAGTTGGGTTACCAAGCACCGGGTTTCGGAAAACTGACTTTGCGCAATCCGGGATCCGAACCGGCTCGACTGCTACTTCTCGGCGGAAAACCGTTGGGCGAGCAGGTCGTCATGTGGTGGAACTTCATGGGCCGTACCCACGCAGAGATCGTCGAGTATCGACGCAAGTGGCAGGCTGAGCTCGCCTCCGGATTCGACGGCAGTGTCCCGGACCAGCGTTTCGGCGTCGTGCCGGGATACGACGGTCCGGCGCTCCCGGCGCCCGAGTTGCCGAACAGTACGTTGCGGCCCCGGGGCTAGTCGCCGGCCTTGCTGCTACCGGCCGCGAGCGTCGTCTCGATCAAGCGTGCTCGATGTCCTGGTGAGCCTTCGCGAGCATGATGTAGCCGGCGCCGTTTGCGGTGATACCGGCCTTTTCGCCTTCGGAGAGTTCACGTTTGACCTTGGCGGGCACGCCGGCGACCAGTGATCCAGGCGGGATCTGCATCCCCTGGGACACGACCGCGCCGGCGGCGATCAGCGATCCCGAACCGATGTGCGCGCCGTTGAGCACCACGGCGCCCATGCCGACGAGCACGTCGTCTTCGACGGTGCACCCGTGTAGCACCGCGTTGTGGCCGACCGAGATTCGTTCGCCCAGTACGGCGGGGAACGTGGGGTCGGCGTGCACCGTGCAGTTGTCCTGAATGTTGGTGTCCGCGCCGATGGAGATCGATTCGGCGTCGCCGCGCAGGACTGCGCCGTACCAGATGCTGGCGCCCGCAGCGATGGTCACCGCGCCGACAACGGTGGCGTTGGGTGCGATGAACGCGCTTTCGTCGATCTGCGGGGTGTTACCGAGAACGGTGGCGATGATCGGGTTGGTCATGGTTCTCCTGTGCGTTGGAATGACGTGCTCTGACGGTACCTGGACTATTTCGGTGTGGGCTTTCGATTCATGACGACTGTGCCGACGCCCGCGGTCACCACCAGCCCGATGGCCACGAGTGTGAACGCGTCGAGCGTCTGCCCGATCACGAGGACTCCGGCCAGTGCGGCCGCAGCGGGTTCGAGGGCGATGAGGACGGCAAAGACCTTCTTGGCCAATGATCGCAACGCCCACATTTCCAAGCTGTACGGGATGACGGACGAGAGGATGGCGACGGCCGCGCCGGCGGCGAGCATCTTCGGATCCAGCAGTTCACTCCCGCCGGAGACGACGCCGAAGGGAAGCGTCAAAACCGCCGCGACGATGCTTGCGCCCGCCAACCCGTCGGCGCTCGGGAGCGTCGCTGCCAGGTGGGAACCGGCCACGATGTAGCCGGCCCACGCGGCAGCGGCGATCAACGCGAACATCACCCCGATGGGGTCCAAACCGGATTCGCCGTGATCGCCCAATCCCAGCAGCAACACTCCGCCGAAGGCGAGCAGCACCCATGCTCCGTCGGCCCACCGACGAGACAGAACTGCGGCCAGGGTGAGCGGTCCGAGGAACTCGATGGTGACGGCGGTGCCGATGGGCACTGTCTCGAGGGCGAGGTAGAAGGCACCGTTCATCACGGCGAGGGCGGTGCCCAGCGCGAAGATGCCCTTGCGCTGTCGGCTCGACCACCGGCTCCAACGCGGGCGGACGATCACGCCGAGGATGATCGCGGCGATCGTCAGTCGCAGCGTCGTGGCGCCCGCAGGTCCGATCTGCGAGAACAGTGTCGTCGCGAATGCCGCTCCGAACTGGAGCGACAGTATCGAGGTGAGGACTGCGCCGACCGGCAGTAGCTGACTGCCGGTCTTCATTCTCCGGTGAACTCAGGACTACGACGTTCGAGCATGGCAGCGACGGCTTCGTGGTGATCGCGGGTGTGATGGGCGATCGACTGCATGGCGGCCGAGAGTTCGAGCAGGCTCTCGAGGCTTTGGTGCTGGCCCTCGCGAAGCAGCTTCTTGGTCATCCGGAGTACCTGCGGGGGATTGGCCGCTACCCGCGCTGCCAGGGCATGCGCTGCGGAGAGCAATTCCTCGGGCTCGGTGAGCTGCGAGACCAGCCCCCAGTCGAGCGCCTTCGCAGCATCGATCGGTTCGCCGGTGAACGCCATCTCGGCGGCGCGGGCGTTACCGATCGCGCGGGGGAGCAGCCACGCTCCGCCGTCGCCGGGGATGAGTCCCACCTTGACGAAGCTCTCGGCGAAGACTGCCGCCGTCGAGGCGATGCGGAGGTCACACATTAGCGAGAGATCGCAGCCCGCTCCGATGGCCGGGCCGTTGACGGCTGCGATGGTCGGCACCTCACACGTATACAGCGCGAGTGGAATGCGCTGGATGCCGTGCCGGTAGCCCTGGCGGATCTCGCCGGGCGCGCCACCGAACATGCCTTCCTTGTCTCGCATGTGTTTGACGTTGCCACCGGAGGAGAAGGCTGACCCGGCTCCCGTGAGGATGACCGCGCGCACACTCTGATCTCGGTTCACCGCGGTGACCGCGTCTTCGAGAGCTTCGATCATGTCGATCTCGGAGATCGCGTTGCGGGTGTCCGGGCGATTGAGGGTCCACGTGACCACATCGCCGGTTCGCGAGATCAGTACGGCGTCGCTCATGGGTGCTCCTGGTAGTCGATGGCAGTTGAGTTCAGTCTCTCACCACGAGATTTCGCAATAACAATCATTCGTGCTTGATTTTTATGGGTGCGAGTGTGATGCTGGTCGCATGGCCGAACTTCAGACGTTCATCGATGACTTGCGGGCCGAAGGCGAGAGCCTCGACGCCCTGGTTGCAGATCTGCCCGAGGAGAAGTGGGCGACACTGACGCCTGCGGAAGGGTGGACCATCGCGCATCAGATCGGGCACCTGCACTGGACGGACAGTGCCGCGATCCTGGCGATCACCGACCCGGACGGGTTCGCGGAGCAGTTGAAGGCGGCGTTCGTGAATCCGGCGGGGTTCGTCGACGACGGTGCCGCCGAGCAGGCTGCACGCCCGCCTGCGGAGTTGCTCGCCGATTGGCGAGCGGGGCGCACCGCTCTCGTCGAGGCGCTGACCGCAGCGCCGGCCGGCACCAAGTTTCCCTGGTACGGCCCGCCCATGGGCGGAGTCTCCATGGCAACCGCGCGGTTGATGGAGACGTGGGCACACGGACAGGACGTCGCCGACGCCCTTGGCGTCGAACGCGCCCCGACGGCGCGCATCAAGAACATCGCTCACCTGGGTGTGCGGACGCGGAACTTCGCGTACTCGGTCAACGAGAAGACGCCGCCCGCCGACGATTTCCGGGTTGAGTTGACCGCGCCCGACGGCTCGCTCTGGACCTGGGGGCCGGAAGATGCGCCGCAGAAGGTGACCGGGCCGGCGTTGGACTTCTGCTTGCTGGTCACTCAGCGGGCCAATCGTGCTGATCTCGACCTGGTCGCCGTCGGTGCCGACGCAGACGAGTGGCTCGGGTTCGCGCAGGCGTTCGCGGGTCCCAGCGGCGAGGGACGAGCTGCCGTCGGATCCAGCGGCGAGGGACGAGAAGCGGAGGTGGGCAAATGAGTTCGGTACGGATCGGTAACTGTTCCGGTTTCTACGGCGACCGCGTCTCGGCGATGCGCGAGATGCTCGAGGGTGGCGAACTCGACTACCTGACCGGCGACTACCTGGCCGAACTGACGATGTTGATCCTCGGCCGGGATCGGATGAAGGACCCGTCGCTCGGCTACGCGAAGACGTTCCTGCGGCAGGTGGAGGACACTCTCGGCCTCGCGCTCGACAAAGGGGTGAAGATCGTCGCGAATGCAGGCGGTCTCAATCCCGCCGGCCTGGCCGATGCGCTGCGCGAGGTCAACACCAAGCTGGGGTTGAACGCGAAGATCGCCCACGTCGAGGGCGACGATTTGATCTCTCGCGCAGACGAACTCGGACTCGGCTCCCCGCTGACGGCCAATGCGTACCTCGGTGCCTGGGGCATCGTCGAAGCATTGTCGGCCGACGCCGATGTCGTGGTCACCGGACGTGTCACCGATGCGTCGGTGATCGTCGGTCCGGCCGCTCACCATTTCGGTTGGAAGCGAGATGATTTCGATCAGCTGGCCGGTGCTGTTGCGGCGGGCCACGTCATCGAGTGCGGAACTCAGGCCACCGGCGGCAACTACGCGTTCTTCACAGAGATTCCCAACTTGGGTAGGCCGGGATTCCCGATCGCCGAGATCAACGCGGACGGATCTTCGGTCATCACCAAACATGCCGGAACGGACGGCGAGGTGAGCGTCGGCACCGTGACGGCGCAGCTGCTGTACGAGATCACGGGTGGACGCTACGCGGGACCGGACGTGACCACCCGCATCGACAATGCGGTGCTCACCCAGGAAGGCCCGGATCGGGTGCTGATCAGCGGCGTCACGGGAGAGGCCCCGCCGCCGCAGTACAAGGTCTCGCTGAACACGCTGGCCGGGTTCCGCAACGAGGCCACCTTCATCCTGACCGGTCTCGACATCGAGGCCAAGGCCGATCTGGCGAAGACTCAACTCGAATCCTGGCTGACGAAGAAGCCGGCCGAACTGGTCTGGACTCTCGCCCGCACGGATCATCCGGATTCCGACACCGAGGAAACAGCGAGTGCGTTGCTGCGCTGCGTGGTTCGTGACGCCGACCCCAAGGTGATCGGTCGTCCCTTCTCCGCGGTTGCGGTGGAAATGGCACTCGCCAGTTACCCCGGCTTCTCGCTGACCGCGCCGCCGAGCAACGGCCAGCCGTACGGAGTGTTCACCCCCGGCTACGTCGACGCGGGATCGGTGCCTCACGTCGCCGTACTTCCCGACGGCACGCGCGTGGACATCGCTCCGTCGACGCTGACGCTGGACCTCGAACCGGTCGACGAACCCGAGCGTCCGCAGCCCTTGCCGCCACAGTCCTCGATCTCGGTGCCGCTCGGCACTATCGCCGGTGCGCGCAGTGGAGACAAGGGTGGAAACGCCAACGTCGGAGTCTGGGTTCGCACCGACGAGCAGTGGAAGTGGTTGGCGCACACTCTGACCGTCGAAATGCTCAAGGAACTGCTACCGGAAGCAGCAGACCTGAACGTCACTCGCTACCAGCTTCCGCACCTTCGTGCCGTCAACTTCGTGATCGAGGGAATCCTCGGTCAGGGTGTGGCCTCGCAGGCGCGGTTCGATCCGCAGGCCAAGGGAATTGGTGAATGGCTGCGCTCGCGCCACATCGACATCCCGATTTCGCTACTCCCCGTAACTGACGAGAAAGAGGATTCACGGTGACCGTGTGGACCACACCGGAAAGGCTTGCGCTTCGCGAGACCGTACGCGGATTCGTGAACCAGGAGATTCTGCCGCATCTGACGCAGTGGGAGCGCGACGGCGAGATTCCGCGCGAATTGCACCGCAAGGCAGGCGCTCTCGGCCTCCTCGGGGCCAGTGCGCCCGAATCGGCGGGCGGTGAGGGCGGCGACGCCGTCGACTCCATCGTGATCTGTGAGGAGATGCACCAGGCGGGTGCGTCGGGCGGGCTGTTCGCCTCACTGTTCACCTGCGGCATCGCCGTGCCGCACCTGATTGCGGCCGGCGACGAGGCGCAGATCGAGAAGTGGGTCAAGCCGACCCTGCGCGGCGACAAGATCGGCTCGCTCGCCATCACGGAACCCGGCGGAGGCAGCGACGTCGGGCACCTGACAACTACAGCCAAGCGCGACGGCGACCATTACGTAGTCAACGGTGCGAAGACGTTCATCACCTCCGGTGTTCGCGCAGACTTCGTCGTCACTGCCGTGCGTACCGGTGGCCCCGGCGCGGGTGGCGTCTCGCTGCTCGTGATCGAGAAGGGCACACCGGGATTCACGGTCTCGCGCAAACTCGAGAAGATGGGGTGGCGTGCATCGGATACCGCCGAGCTGTCCTTCGTCGACGCCCGTGTTCCGGTGGAGAATCTGGTCGGGGCAGAGAACAGCGGCTTCGCGCAGATCGCGCAGGCCTTCGTTTCCGAGCGCGTCGCCCTCGCTGCGCAGGCGTATGCCAGCGCCGAGCGATGCCTCGAGTTGACCCTCGAATGGTGCCGCGCCCGCGAGACTTTCGGACGCCCACTGATCAGTCGGCAGGCAGTGCAGAACACCGTCACCGAGATGGCCCGCAAGATCGACGTCGCCAAGGTGTACACGCACTCGGTGATCGAGCGGTACATGGCCGGTGACGGCGATCTGATCGCCGAGGTGTGCTTCGCCAAGAACACAGCGGTCGAAACGGGTGAATGGGTTGCCAACCAAGCCGTTCAGCTGTTCGGCGGCCTCGGATACATGCAGGAAAGTGAAGTGGAGAGGCAGTACCGGGACATGCGAATTCTGGGAATCGGTGGCGGAACCACCGAAATCCTCACCGGCCTCGCGGCCAAGCGATTGGGGTATCAGTCATGAGTGTCATTCGGTCAACACTGGACACCAACTCCGAGGTGTACCAGACCGCAACATCGACCATGAACACCAAGCTCGCCGAGATCGAGGTCGAGCACGCCAAGGCGTTGGCGGGCGGTGGCGAGAAGTACACCGAGCGTCACCACAAGCGGGGAAAGCTCCTGGCACGCGAGCGGATCGAGCTTCTGCTCGATCAGGATTCACCGTTTCTCGAACTGTGCCCCCTCGCTGCGTGGGGGAGCGACTTCCCGGTCGGCGCCAGCACCGTGGTCGGTATCGGCGTCGTCGAAGGCGTCGAATGCCTGATCGTCGCCAACGATCCCACCGTGCGCGGCGGCACCAGCAATCCATGGACGCTGCGTAAGGGATTCCGCGCGAACGACATCGCGATGCAGAATCGCCTTCCGGTGATCTCGCTCGTCGAGTCCGGCGGCGCAGACTTGCCGACGCAGAAAGAGGTGTTCATTCCCGGTGGCCGGATGTTCCGTGACCTCACTCAGCTGTCCGCAGCCGGAATCCCCACCATTGCACTGGTCTTCGGTAACTCGACGGCCGGCGGCGCGTACATCCCGGGCATGTCCGACCACGTCGTGATGATCAAGGAACGCTCCAAGGTGTTCCTCGCAGGCCCGCCGCTGGTCAAGATGGCCACCGGTGAGGAATCCGACGACGAGGCACTCGGCGGCGCCGAAATGCACGCTCGCAAGTCCGGCCTGGCCGACTACTTCGCCGCCGACGAGCAGGACGCGATCCGCATCGGGCGCTCGATCGTCAAGCGACTCAACTGGACCAAGAAGGGGCCGGCACCTCGCACCGAGATCATCGAACCGCTCGAGGATCCGGAAGAGTTGCTCGGCATCGTTCCGGCCGACCTGAAGATCCCGTTCGATCCGCGTGAGGTCATCGCCCGCATCGTCGACGGTTCCGACTTCGACGAGTTCAAGCCGCTCTACGGTTCCTCTCTCGTGACCGGCTGGGCCGAGCTGAACGGCTACCCGATCGGCATCCTGGCCAACGCCCGTGGAGTGCTCTTCAGCGAGGAATCCCAGAAGGCCACGCAGTTCATCCAGCTCGCCAACCGCTCCAACACGCCGTTGCTGTTCCTGCACAACACCACCGGCTACATGGTGGGCAAGGAATACGAGGAGGGCGGCATGATCAAGCACGGATCGATGATGATCAATGCGGTTGCCAACTCCAAGGTTCCGCACATCTCGATCCTGCTCGGAGCGTCGTACGGCGCCGGTCACTACGGTATGTGCGGACGGGCGTTCGATCCGCGATTCCTCTTTGCCTGGCCCAGTTCCAAGTCCGCCGTCATGGGCGGTGCGCAGCTCGCCGGCGTCATCTCCATCGTGGGACGCGCTGCTGCCGAGGCCCGCGGCCAGGTGTTCGACGAGCAGGCTGATGCCGGTATGCGCGCGATGATCGAGAACCAGATCGAGGCCGAGTCACTTCCGATGTTCCTGTCCGGACGTCTGTACGACGACGGCGTCATCGATCCCCGAGACACCCGCACCGTGGTGGGAATGTGCCTGTCGGCCATTGCCACCGCCCCGATCGAAGGCACCGAGAACTTCGGCGTCTTCCGTATGTGAGGCACGCCGTGACAATCACTTCTGTACTGGTCGCCAATCGTGGCGAAATCGCCCGCCGTGTCTTTGCAACCTGCCGCAAGAACGGAATCGGCACGATCGCGGTATTTTCCGACGCAGATGCCGACAGCCCGCACGTCGCCGAAGCCGACGCATCCGTTCGGCTGCCGGGTAACACGCCCGCCGAGACCTACCTGCGGGGTGAGCTGATCATCGCCGCTGCAAAGGCTTCGGGCGCCGACGCCATTCACCCCGGCTACGGGTTCCTGTCCGAGAACGCGGAGTTCGCGCGCGGCGTCATCGACGAGGGGCTGACGTGGATCGGCCCACCCGTCGAATCCATCGAGCTCATGGGGTCGAAGGTCGAGTCCAAGAAGATCATGGATGCCGCCGGAGTGCCGGTGCTGTCCGAACTCGATCCCGCTGCGGTGACCGACGCTCATCTGCCGGTGCTCATCAAGGCGTCGGCGGGCGGCGGCGGACGCGGAATGCGTGTCGTTCGTGAATTGTCGGCGCTGGACGGCGAACTGGAAGCGGCGCGGCGGGAGGCGCAGTCGGCCTTCGGCGATCCGACGGTCTTCTGCGAGCGCTACCTCGAAACCGGTCGGCACATCGAGGTTCAGGTCATGGCCGACCGCCACGGCGGCGTGTGGGCAGTGGGAGAGCGCGAGTGCTCGATCCAGCGTCGACACCAGAAGGTCGTCGAAGAGGCGCCGTCTCCGCTCGTACAGCGCATCCCCGCCATGCGCGACAAGCTTTTCGACGCCTCGCGGCTCGCCGCCAATGCCATCGGCTACGAAGGGGCGGGAACCGTCGAGTTCCTCGCCGACGAAAAGGGCGACTTCTTCTTCCTCGAGATGAACACTCGTTTGCAGGTGGAGCACCCGGTCACCGAGTGCACCACGGGGCTCGACCTGGTGGAGCTGCAATTGCAGGTGGCTTCGGGTGACACGCTGCCGGACGAGCAGCCGGAGATCCGCGGGCATTCCATCGAGGTGCGTCTGTACGCCGAGGATCCCGACAAGAACTGGCAGCCGCAGAGCGGAACCGTTCACCACATCGAGTTGCCCGGTAACGTGGCAGAATTCAGTGTTCTGCGCGAGCAGGGTGTTCGCCTCGATTCCGGCGTCGTCGACGGCAGTGTTGTCGGCGTCCACTACGACCCGATGTTGGCCAAGGTCATCTCGTATGCGCCGACCAGAACGGCAGCTGCGCGGCTGCTCGGATCGACGCTGGCGCGCACCAGGATTCACGGCCTGCGCACCAACCGGGACCTGCTCGTCAACGTCCTGAGCCACCCGGCCTTCATTGCGGGAGACACCGACACGGCGTTCTTCGAGACCCACGACCTCGAGAAACTGTCAACGCCTCTGGCCGACACTGACGCCGAAAGACTGTCGGCGCTGGCGGCTGCACTTGCCGATGCCGCGCACAACCGGGCGTCGGCCCGCGTCATCGGCCGCTTGCCCAGCGGGTGGCGCAACCTGCCGTCGCAGCCGCAGAGCAAGAGTTATTCGACTGCGTCGGGCGACTACGACGTCCGCTACTTCCTGAGCCGAAGCGGCGTGCTGAGTGCAGAAGGCTTCGACGACGTGAGTCTGGTGTCGGCTACCGCGGCCCGGGTAGTGCTCGAGGAAAGCGGAGTACGGCGTTCGTTCGACGTGGCGGTCTACGGGAGTGAGATTTTCGTCGACTCCTCGCTCGGGCCTGTCGCGTTGTCGGCAGCACCGCGCTTCGTGGATCCGTCGGCGGAGGTCGCTGCCGGTTCGTTGCTCGCTCCGATGCCGGGCTCGGTCATCCGCCTCGGCGCCGCCCTCGGTGACACCGTCACTGCCGGCCAGCCGATTCTGTGGCTCGAGGCCATGAAGATGGAACACACCGTCACCGCGCCGACTGCCGGTGTCCTGGTGGAACTTCCGGTTGCCGTCGGCCAGCAGGTCGAGGTCGGATCGGTACTCGCACGTGTGGAAGAACCCGCTACAGAAGAGGAAGCATGATGAGTTTCATCGAAACCGAAGAGCAGAAGGAACTGCGGGCATCCGTTTCCAAACTGGGTGAGCGCTTCAACTACGTCGACTACGTGCTGCCCAAGGCACGAAAGGGTGAGCCGCTCACCGAATTGTGGAACGAGGCGGGCAAACTCGGATTCCTCGGAGTCAACCTGCCGGAGGAATACGGCGGCGGCGGTGCAGGGATCTACGAACTCGCGCTGGTGCAGGAGGAATTGGCGGCACAGGGTGCCGGTCTGCTCCTGGTTGTCGTCTCGCCGGCCATCTGCGGCACCATCATCGGCAAGTACGGCACGGCGGAGCAGAAGCAGCAATGGCTACCCAGCCTCGCCGACGGATCCAAGATCATGGCGTTCGGAATCACCGAGGCGGACGCTGGTTCCAACTCGCATCAGATCACGACGACTGCTCGGCGTGACGGAGAAGACTGGATCCTGAGCGGGAACAAGATTTACATCTCGGGTGTCGATCAGGCTGATGCGGTTCTCATCGTTGCGCGCACCGAGGACTCCAAGACCGGCAAGCTCAAGCCCGCTCTGTTCATCGTCCCCACGGATTCTCCCGGATTCGTGAAGACGCAGATGGAGATGGACATCATCGAACCGGACCACCAGTTCATCCTCTTTCTCGACGATGTGCGTCTGCCGGCCGACGCTCTGGTCGGCGAAGCCGATGCCGCTCTGATGCAGTTGTTCGCCGGCCTGAACCCCGAGCGCATCCTGGGTGCGTCGATGGCCATCGGAATGGGCCGTTACGCCCTGAACGCTGCGGTGAAGTTCGCGAACGAGCGCACCGTGTGGAAGACGCCGATCGGTGCGCACCAAGGTATTTCGCATCCACTCGCCCAGGTGAAGATCGAACTCGAGCTCGCCAAGCTGATGATGCAGAAGGCTGCGGTGCTCTACGACAGTGGCGACGATTTCGGTGCTGCCGAAGCCGCGAACATGGCGAAGTACGCGGCCGCCGAAGCCAGCATCAAGGCACTCGATCAGGCGATCCAGACGCACGGCGGCGCAGGCCTGACGAAGGAATACGGGTTGGCTGCCATGCTCGGCGCGGCACGTATCGCCCGCGTTGCCCCGGTGAGCCGCGAGATGATCCTCAACTTCGTCTCGCAACACTCTCTCGGCCTGCCTCGGTCCTACTAGACGGTCTCACGAGAAAGGGCGAAGCATGACGGACGAGGACAAGCCATACGTACGGTACGAAGTATCGGGCGGTGCGGCCACGATCACTCTCGACTCACCACACAACCGCAACGCGATTTCGACGCGGTTGGTCACGGAGTTGCAGGCTGGGCTGACGTCGGCGGCGGCCGATCCGGAAGTTCGAGCCGTGGTGCTCACTCACACCGGTGGAACATTCTGCGCGGGAGCCGATCTCAGTGAGGCCTCCGGGTCGTCGGCATCTCCGGAGGAGGCCGTCAAGGAGCGAGGACGGGGAATGTTGACGCTCTTGCGCAGCATTCTCGAGCTTCCCAAGCCGGTGATCGGGCGGATCGACGGTCACGTCCGGGCCGGAGGCATGGGTCTTGTCGGGGCGTGCGACATCGTCGTCGCCGGACCGGCGAGCACCTTCGCGGTGACGGAATCACGGTTGGGTTTGGCAGCGTCCATCATTTCGCTCACCGTCCTACCGAGGCTCGACCAGCGATCTGCGAGCCGCTATCTACTCACCGGAGAGAAGTTCGGCCAGCACGAGGCCGAATCCATCGGACTCGTCACCGCCGCGTCGCAGGACACGGGGGAGTCGATCACCGAGATGCTCGGGACCCTGCGCCAATGTTCACCGCAAGGGCTTGCCGAATCGAAGTGGATCACGACGCGTTCGGTCCTGGCCGGATTCGACCGGGACGGCGAGGAGATGATCGCGCAATCGGCTCGGCTGTTTTCGTCCGACGAGGCTCGTGAGGGCATGATGTCTTTCTTGCAGAAGCGTCCAGCGGCCTGGGCGCAGTAGAAACTGCGCAGCTGGGACACAGAAGCGCTGGAACACAGCAGTAGAAGGGATGGCGGCGCGATGACTCGAGAGCCCAAGCAGGACCGAAGTCGAGTCACGCGCTCCCACCTGCTGGAAGTGACTGTGGAGTGTCTCGCCGAACTCGGATGGAGCGCAACGACGATGAGCGTCGTCGCGCAGCGCGCCGGGGTGTCAAGAGGTGCGATGCAGCATCACTTCCCGACGCGTGAGGACCTCATCACCGCGGCGCTCGAGGTGATGTTCGACGCCAGGATGGACCAGGCACGCAAGGAATCCACCGACCTTCCGGTGGGTGCCGGACGAACAGAGGCGATTATTTCGCGGTTGGTCGAGTACTACACCGGAACGTTGTTCAAAGCAGCACTGCAGGTGTGGACGGCCGCCGCCTCCGACCCCGACCTGCGGGCTCGCGTGTTGCCCCTCGAGGAACGGTTCGGGCGGATCGCGCACCGGATGGCCGTCGAGAGTCTGGGAGTCGACGACTCCGATCCCGTGACGCACCGCTTGGTACAGGCGACCCTGGACCTGGCCCGTGGGCTGGGGCTTGCAGACGTCTTGACCGACGACTCGCGCCGACGCACCGAGGTGGTCAAACAGTGGGCGGCGCAATTGGATTCCACGCTGGTTCGGGTACCGGTCGCAACTCCCTGAATCGGCAGCGGCGTGGGCGCACCGATGCGCGCGACGCGCACGTGGCGTGTGTCGGGGGCCGCCGCGAAGTACAGTCGGCTCCATGGCCGCACGCACTCTCACCTCGATCGGGACTTCGGTATTGGTCTCGGCCGCCGTGCTCTCGGCTGTGGTCGGATGCAGCTCCGACGACGGGTCCGTCGATCAGCCGGGCGACGGAGCGGGTTCGCAGGCACTCGCACCTACGGATCCCGGACCGATGTTCGCCGAATGCGGCTCGGTGACCGACGAAGAAGTTGTCAGCGCCTTCAATCTCGGCGCTTTTGCGACGACGACGCGCAACGGCGTCGGTTGCCAGTGGGAAGTCGCCGGCTCGAACGGTCCGAGCGTCAGTTTCTCCTGGTACCGCGGAAGCCCGATCGGCCGCGAACGGGCCGGGTCCGACCTGCTCGGACGCCCCGCCGACGACATCACGATCGGTGGACACCAGGGCTTCATCGCGTCCACGGCAGGTTCGTTGTGCGAGTTGGGTATCGCGTTCGGCGGAGACTTCGTGCACTGGTCGATCACCTACGGTTTGCTGCCACCGACCGCGGATCCGTGCACGGTGGCACGGGATCTGATGGAAAAAACAGTATCGAGGGCACAGTGAAGCGAGTAAGGATCGGACTCGCCGTGGCCGGGTCGCTGGTTCTGCTGACAGGCTGCGGCTCGGTGGTTACCGGGACTCCCCGCGCGGAGGGCAGCTACGGCGGTAGTGACAGCCAGGAATTCGCGAACGTCCTCCAAGAATGCGAAGCCGTCACCGACGAGCAGATCGCCGGCGCCGTGGGTGCCGACGCCGTCGGGCGTGGGTTCTTCGGCGCTATCTGCCGTTGGGACGGCATCGGCGCCGCGGGTCCGATCAAGATCACCTTCAACTGGTTCGAGACGGGCACACTCGATCACGAGCGCGCTGCTTTCGAACATCTCGGATACGTGGTGGCGAAAATCGACATCAACGGCAGTGGCGGGTACCAGGTCCGCCAGCCGGCCGATCCGCAGAGTTGCGGGGTGAGCGCGAGCGCACCGGCCGGGGGAGTGTTCGGGTGGTGGGTCACCGAGCCACAAGGCGGCGCGGATCCGTGCGACGCGGCGGCAAAGCTCGGCGCTTTGACGTTGAACCGCAGCATCTGATCGCGACCGGTCCGATCGGGTGGTCGCACTGCGCGCTCAGAGTGGCGCTCAGAGTGGGTGGTCAGGGCGTGAGGTCACTATCACCGTGGCCTCGCTTTGACCTCGTGGCGCGCCGACAGGTATCGTTATGGGTCGTGTCCGGCATGCCCGGGCCGATCTGTGTGCCTAGCTAGGTATTGCCGTGCGCGCGTTCGAGCAGAATCTGCTGATGAACGAGCATCCGGCTGCCTGTGTGGGGGTATGCGACACGCCCGACCTCGGGGGCGGTGCACGGCATGAAAGTGCTGAGTACACACTCTGAGGTGGGTGAGGAGCAGCAGCTCTCTTGCTCCAACTGCTAGATCCCTAATTTCAGAACAGCCACGTTTTCGAACGGCCCGAGTTCGCTCGAGCAGTCTGTTCGTCACAAGAAAGCCGGTAAATGCCAACCATCAACCAGCTGGTCCGCAAGGGTCGCCGCGACAAGACCGCCAAGGTCAAGACGGCAGCCCTCAAGGGCAGCCCGCAGCGTCGTGGCGTGTGCACTCGCGTGTACACCACCACCCCCAAGAAGCCGAACTCCGCGCTCCGTAAGGTCGCACGTGTTCGCCTCACGACTTCGGTCGAGGTCACCGCGTACATCCCCGGCGAAGGTCACAACCTTCAGGAGCACTCCATGGTGCTCGTCCGTGGCGGTCGTGTGAAGGACCTCCCGGGTGTCCGCTACAAGATCATCCGCGGCTCCCTCGACACCCAGGGTGTCAAGGGTCGCAAGCAGGCACGCAGCCGCTACGGCGCCAAGAAGGAGAAGAGCTAATGCCACGTAAGGGCCCCGCTCCGAAGCGCCCGCTCATCAACGACCCGGTTTACGGTTCCCCGTTGGTGACGCAGCTCGTCAACAAGATCCTGCTGGACGGCAAGAAGTCCACCGCAGAGCGAATCGTGTACCAGGCTCTCGAGCAGGCACGCGAGAAGACCGGCACCGATCCGGTCGTCACTCTCAAGCGCGCCCTGGACAACGTCAAGCCTGCACTCGAGGTTCGTAGCCGCCGCGTCGGTGGCGCTACCTACCAGGTGCCGGTCGAGGTTCGCCCCGGTCGTTCCACCACGCTGGCACTGCGCTGGCTGGTCACCTTCTCGCGTGCACGTCGTGAGAAGACCATGGTCGAGCGTCTCGCCAACGAGCTCCTCGATGCCAGCAATGGCCTCGGTGCAGCTGTGAAGCGTCGCGAAGACACTCACAAGATGGCCGAAGCCAACAAGGCATTCGCCCACTACCGCTGGTGATGTAAAGCGTCGGAGCAACTGCCATCGGGTGGGGCTCCGACGCTTGTCGCCGTTGGCGACTTGTTCATCTCGCCGGATTCCGGACGCAGGTGGCCAGGTTCGCCTCGGCAGAGACATAATTGAAAGACCATGGCCCTGACGGTGGAACACACCGATAAGGCCGACACCCGAAAACCAAGCAACGAGCGGGGAAGAAACCTGTGGCACAGGAAGTGCTGACTGACCTGAACAAGGTCCGCAACATCGGCATCATGGCGCACATCGATGCCGGCAAGACCACCACCACCGAGCGCATCCTGTTCTACACCGGTGTCAATTACAAGATCGGTGAGACGCACGACGGTGCGTCGACGACGGACTGGATGGAGCAGGAGAAGGAACGCGGCATCACGATCACGTCTGCCGCCGTGACTTGCTTCTGGAACAACAACCAGATCAACATCATCGACACCCCCGGCCACGTCGACTTCACGGTCGAGGTGGAGCGGTCGCTGCGCGTGCTCGACGGCGCAGTTGCTGTCTTCGACGGTAAAGAGGGTGTCGAGCCGCAGTCCGAGCAGGTTTGGCGTCAGGCTGCCAAGTACGACGTTCCGCGCATCTGCTTCGTCAACAAGATGGACAAGATGGGCGCGGACTTCTACTTCACAGTCCAGACCATCATCGACCGCTTGGGCGCGAAGCCGCTCGTTCTCCAGCTGCCCATCGGCGCTGAGGACGACTTCGACGGCGTCGTCGACCTGGTCGAGATGAAGGCCATCACCTGGCGCGGCGTGGTCCCGACGGGAACCGCTCCGACCATCGAGGAGATCCCCGCGGATCTCGTCGAGAAGGCTGCCGAGTACCGCGAGAAGCTGCTCGAAACGGTTGCCGAGTCCGACGAAGCTCTCATGGAGAAGTACTTCGGCGGCGAAGAGCTGACCATCGAGGAGATCAAGGGCGCCATCCGCAAGATGACGGTCGCCTCCGAGCTGTACCCGGTTCTCTGTGGCTCCGCGTTCAAGAACAAGGGCGTTCAGCCCATGCTCGACGCTGTCATCGACTACCTTCCGAACCCGTTGGACATCGGTGAGGTCATCGGCCACAAGCTCGGTGACGAAGAAGTAGAGATCACTCGCAAGCCGAGCAAGGACGAGCCGTTCTCGGCTCTCGCCTTCAAGATCGCTGCTCACCCGTTCTTCGGCAAGCTGACCTTCGTGCGCGTCTACTCGGGTCGTATCGATCCGGGTGCTCAGGTGCTCAATGCCACCAAGGGCAAGAAGGAGCGCATCGGAAAGCTCTTCCAGATGCACGCCAACAAGGAGAACCCGGTAGACGAGGCCGTAGCCGGCCACATCTACGCGATGATCGGCCTCAAGGACACCACCACCGGTGACACCTTGTGCGATCAGGCGAGCCCCATCGTCCTCGAGTCGATGTCGTTCCCCGCGCCGGTCATCCAGGTCTCCATCGAGCCCAAGACCAAGTCCGACCAGGAAAAGCTGGGCGTCGCGATCCAGAAGCTCGCCGAAGAGGATCCGACCTTCTCGGTCGAACTCGACGAAGAGACCGGCCAGACCGTCATCGGCGGTATGGGCGAGCTCCACCTCGACATCCTCGTCGACCGCATGCGCCGCGAGTTCAAGGTCGAGGCGAACGTCGGTAAGCCGCAGGTTGCGTACCGCGAGACCATCACCAAGAAGGTCGAGAAGCACGACTACACCCACAAGAAGCAGACGGGTGGCTCGGGCCAGTTCGCAAAGGTCATCATCGCTCTGGAGCCTTTCGTGGGCGAAGACGGTGCTACCTACGAGTTCGAGAACAAGGTCTCCGGCGGACGTATCCCGCGCGAGTACATCCCCTCCGTGGATGCCGGTGCGCAGGACGCGATGCAGTACGGTGTTCTCGCCGGCTACCCGCTCGTGAACCTGAAGCTGTCGCTGCTCGATGGTGCTTACCACGACGTCGACTCCTCGGAAATGGCGTTCAAGGTTGCCGGTTCGCAGGCACTGAAGGAAGCCGCCCGCAAGGCCGGCCCCGTCATTCTCGAGCCGCTCATGGCTGTCGAGGTCACAACGCCCGAGGAGTACATGGGCGACGTGATCGGCGACCTCAACTCCCGCCGTGGCCAGATCCAGGCCATGGAGGAACGCAGTGGTGCCCGTGTCGTGAAGGCGCTGGTTCCGCTCTCGGAGATGTTCGGTTACATCGGTGACCTGCGGTCGAAGACCCAGGGCCGAGCGAACTTCTCCATGGTGTTCGATTCCTACGCAGAGGTTCCCGCGAACGTCTCGAAGGAAATCATCGCCAAGGCGACGGGCGAGTAAGCACAGCGAGCTCCCCAGCCCGCGCCGGCAAGTGACCTCGGTTTCTTCCGGCACGAAGCACGACCAAGTAACAACCAACCGCACTGCTGCATACGGCAAGCAACAACAGTCCAGGAGGACACAAAGTGGCGAAGGCGAAGTTCGAGCGGACGAAGCCGCACGTGAACATCGGCACCATTGGTCACGTCGACCACGGCAAGACCACGACGACGGCGGCCATCACCAAGGTTCTCGCGGATGCATTCCCCGACCTGAACGAGGCTTCGGCCTTCGATCAGATCGACAAGGCTCCCGAGGAAAAGGCTCGTGGCATCACGATCAACATCTCGCATGTTGAGTACCAGACGGAAAAGCGCCACTACGCGCACGTCGATGCACCGGGTCACGCCGACTACATCAAGAACATGATCACCGGCGCAGCTCAGATGGACGGCGCTATCCTCGTCGTCGCAGCTACCGACGGCCCGATGCCCCAGACGCGCGAGCATGTCCTGCTCGCTCGCCAGGTTGGCGTTCCTTACATCCTCGTCGCCCTGAACAAGGCCGACATGGTTGACGACGACGAGATCCTCGAGCTCGTCGAGATGGAGGTCCGCGAACTGCTGGCCGCTCAGGAATTCGACGAGGAAGCCCCCGTCATTCCGATCTCGGCACTCAAGGCACTCGAGGGTGACCCGAAGTGGACGCAGTCCATTCTCGACCTGATGGCTGCTGTCGACGAGTCCATCCCGGACCCGATTCGTGAGACCGAGAAGCCCTTCCTCATGCCCGTCGAGGATGTCTTCACGATCACCGGCCGTGGCACCGTTGTCACCGGTCGTATCGAGCGTGGCGTTGTCAACGTCAACGAAGAGGTCGAGATCGTCGGCATCAAGGAAACCTCGACCAAGACCACGGTCACGGGTATCGAGATGTTCCGCAAGCTGCTCGACTCGGGCCAGGCCGGCGACAACGTCGGACTGCTCGTTCGTGGCATCAAGCGCGAAGATGTCGAGCGTGGACAGGTTGTCGTCAAGCCGGGCACCACGACTCCCCACACGGAGTTCGAGGGCCAGGCATACATCCTGTCGAAGGACGAGGGCGGCCGCCACACCCCGTTCTTCAACAACTACCGCCCGCAGTTCTACTTCCGTACCACGGACGTTACGGGCGTCGTGACGCTGCCTGAGGGCACCGAGATGGTCATGCCCGGTGACAACACCGAGATGTCCGTCAAGCTCATCCAGCCTGTCGCCATGGACGAGGGCCTGCGCTTCGCAATTCGCGAAGGCGGCCGTACGGTCGGCGCCGGCAAGGTTGCCAAGATCATCAAGTGAGACTCTTGTCTCGCTAGCTGATTCACAGCACTGAAAAAGGCGCTCATTCCCTTCGGGGAGTGAGCGCCTTTTCTGTGTCTGTGGTCAGGCGGTCTGGTGGCTGGTGAGGTTCTTGCCTACTTCGTTGCTTCGACCCGGTCGAGATGTAACAGGACCTGTACCGCGACGGGTGAGCCGTCGAGGCTTCGCCTGGTCGCACGGGCGATGCCTTCTGCCTGAGTAGTGAAGCCGACGACGTCGATCGCCGGGTCCGCCGTGACGATGACGCACAGCGTCGGCAGTCCGCGATCGACCGTCGCTTTGCTTCTGGTGCTTCGCACGCCCGGCAGTTGCGCGAGTTCGGAGGCCACGCCGTCGGCGACTGGTCCCAGATCCACACTGACGTCGGTACCGGATTCGTTGTGCCGCAACGTGACTGCGCTCGTTCGGCGCCGGCGAAGGTTCAGGTACAACAGCCCGAAACCGGCGAAGACGCAGAGTACGAAGGTGCCGGACAGCACCCAGTGCCACCAAGGCTCCTCCGGAAGGCCGAAGAGGACCTCCCGATCGAGTCGTGACACCCAGGTTCGAATCAGTGAGGCACCCGCGTCCCATGCGATGGCGTATGCGCCTGCCGCCAGGAGCGCGATTCCGAAAATCAGGACGATGGTCCGATCGACCGCGGAAATCCAACGGTTCACGAGGCGTCCTTTCGTCGTACGGCAGCTTCTCGCACGACAACCGAAAGTTGCAGTGGCTGCTGCAGTATCGCGAGATGTGGTCGTACGGCCGCGTCCACGGCCGCGGCAAGTTCGGCCCGATCGCCACCGGTCGATTCGATGTGGACTTTGACGTGTCTGCGGTCGACGCTCGTGTGGGCCGAATCGACGCCGGGAACGACCGCTGCGTGGCTACTGCACAGGCGTGCAATGTCCGTCGGTCGCATCCATACCGTCGATGCTTTCGGGTTACCCAGTGGGACATGGGTTTTCGCACGCCGTTTGATCGCCGACATTATCAGGACCACACCCGCGACAACGGCAGCGATCGCTACCGGAAGCAGCCAAGGTTGCCAGTGCAGCCGCGACGTCCACTCCACGGAGTTTCGGATCCATGGTGCCGATTCGAAAGTTCCGCGGTTGATGAACCATTCGCGCGAGACCACGAAGGCGAGTGCGAGTAGACCGCACGCGATGACGACGGCCGAAACCGCGGCCGCCGGGTTCGCGGAGGGAACTCGGGGTGGAATCGGATCCGAGAGTGCCTCCTGCGCCGGGCCTTCGGCGATTTCGACGCCCGAAACACATGACTCGTCGGTGCCCTCGGTTGCCGCGATCATGACGTTCATGTCGTGGAGGGGCAGGCCGGTCAGCGACTCGACACTGCGTCCGACTTCTGCCCGCACGCGGCCCGTCAGGTCGGTGACCGAACACGGCCAAGACACAGCGAGGAACAGATTGATGGCCACGGCGTCGCTGCCCATCGAGATGTCGGCTCGCGGAAGGTCGCGCCCGGTCAGGCGGGTCAAACCGCCTGACTGACGGACCACTCCCGGAACGTTCACCGCTGCGGCCGTGGCGATCTTGGCCATCGCACGGTCCTTGATGACCAACGAGCCGCGTAGGCCAGGATCGTCCGCTGCGCTGGGATCGGACGGCTCAGCCACGGCCACGGCTTCGGAGGATCGCGCCGAGATCGAGATGCCCGTCGCGGTGTGCTCCGATCGCCATACCGGCGGCGCCGAGCAGGACTGCGAAGACGAATCCGCTGAACCCACCCATGATTCCGGCGAGCGCGAGGAGCAGACCGACCAGCAGTCCGACGGTGGTGCTGTTCATGTCAGTTCCCTTCTCGAATGTTCGGTGCAATGTCGGTGACGGTGGCAGGCTCGGTGACTGCACTTTCGGAAACATCCGGTAGGTATCCCGATGTCGACAGGTCTCCGACCGTCACGTTCACCGGTACGTCGACCAATCTCGCCACCACCGCTCGGACACGTTCGGCGACGCTGCGAACGTCGGCCGGGTAGTGAACGGAAATGTGTACAGCACAAGAGTTTTCGTCGACGACAACGCCGGTGATTCGACGTCCCGGTAGGTAGGTTCCCACCTCGCCGAACTGTCCGCCGTGTAGATCTGCCACTTCCGGGATCGCAAGAACTGCGTCGGCGACAACCTCGGCCGCGTCGATCTCGCGGCCGGCGTCGGCGGTACTCACTGAACCCTCGGCTTGGCTTCCGGATCGGTACTGCCGCCGCTCTCGGCATCCTCGAAGAGCATGACGTCGAAGACCGTGATGTTGACCTCGGTGACCTCGAGGCCGGTCATGCTTTCGACTGCGGCAATGACGTTTCGACGGATACCCACCGCCAGTTCGTGGAGTGCGACGCCGTATTCGGCGACAATGCCGATGTCGATGGCGGCTTGTTTCTCGCCCACTTCCACCGCCACGCCCTGGGCATGGTTGACGCGGGCGCCCGGAATGCGGTCGCGAAGTGCCCCTACCGCACGCGCTGTGCCCCCGCCGACGTCGTACACGCCGTTGATCTCGCGTGTTGCTATACCGGCGATCTTGGCGACCACGGCGTCGGCGATGATCGTCTTGCCCTGGGTGCTGACTAGTTCCGCGCCACCGTCGGCGCCGAATCGGACGCTGTTCTTTTCACTGGAATCGCTGGTCATGGGGGCTCCCTGCTCATGTGTCAGTGCGTGCGTCTGAAGTACCTCCAACTGTAGTGACTGGTAGGTGGCCATGCGGGATGCACCACACCTACTCCGGCATTTGGTATGGCAGAGTCGGAGGCAAATAGTGACGGCGTTCATAGTGAGCGCTGCAAGTGACGTGGGTCGGACAGGGTGGTACGTGGTGGCACGGATAGTGATCGTGGGTGCGGGTTTGTCGGGGCTGCGGACCGTCGAGGAACTACGGCGAGCGGGTTTCGAGGGTGAGTTGACGCTCGCCGGTGGGGAAACGCATCTGCCTTACGACAGGCCTCCGTTGTCGAAGGAAGTGATCCGCGGTGACAAGGACGAGACGACCTTGCGTCCGGCCGAGTTCTACGTCGAGAACAAGGTCGACCTCAAGCTCGGTTCGCCGGCGACGTCCGTGAACACTGCGGCGAAGTCGGTGGCGTTCGCCGACGGATCCACCCTGGACTACGACGAGTTGGTGATCGCGACCGGCCTGACGCCGCGTCGCATCGCCGGCCTTCCGGACCTCTCGGGGGTGCACGTTCTGCGCTCCATCGAGGAAGCGTTGGCTCTTCGCGCCGATCTGGCCCCGGGCAAGCGTGCGCTGATCGTCGGTGCCGGTTTCATCGGCTGTGAACTGGCCGCAAGCATGAAGTCTCACGGCGTCGACGTCGTCTTGCTCGAACCTCAGCCGACGCCGCTGGCGTCTGTACTCGGACCCACCGTTGGCGCCCTCGTCGAGCGTCTGCATCGGAACGAGGGAATCGACGTCCGCGTCGGTACCGGCTTGACCTCGTTGTCCGGCGACGGAGCGGTTGCCGCTGCGACCTTGAGCGACGGTTCGGAGATCCCGGTCGACGTGGTCGCGATCGGAGTCGGTTCGGTGCCGGTAACGGGGTGGCTCGACGGTTCGGGAATCGAACTCGACAACGGAGTGCTCTGCGACGGCGTCGGCCGCACCAGTACCGAACACGTCTGGGCGGTCGGCGACGTCGCGTCCTGGCAGATCGGTGATCGACGCAAGCGCGTCGAACACTGGACCAATGCGGGCGACCAGGCCAAGATCCTGGCGGGAGCGATCACCGGAACGGGTGATCCGGATGCTCCGGCGCAGGTTCCGTACTTCTGGAGCGATCAGTACGACGTCAAGATCCAGGCATTGGGCACCGTCGCACCCACGGACACCGTTCACATCGTCAAGGACGACGGCCGCAAGTTCGTCGCCTACTACGAGCGCGACGGCGTGTTGGCGGCTGTCGTCGGCGGAGGCAGTGCGGGAGCGGTGATGAAGATGCGTGCAAAGATCGCGGCCGGCACGCCCATCTCGGACGTGTTGGAGTCCACACCGGCCTGAACGGATGCGGCATGACCGGTTCCGAGACGATAGATTTGTGCGGTGATCGTTGCACTCATCGACTCGGGACTGGGCCTGCTGCCTACCTCTGCGTGGCTCAGACGCCTGCGCCCGGATCTCGATCTGGTGCTGTCCCTGGATCCGGACGGCGCCCCCTGGGGACCCAAGCCCGAGCCGTGGGTCGTCGACCGGGTACTCGGTGCTGTGCGGCGGAGCCTCGATCGTGGGGCGCAGGTCATCGTTCTTCCGTGCAATACCGCCAGCGTCACCGCGCTGCCGCACGTCCGCGAACTGGTCGGACCGGGGGTGCCGGTCATCGGAACGGTGCCCGCGATCAAGCCCGCCGCCGCCGCGTGCGATTCCGTGGCGATCTGGGCTACAGCCGCCACGACCGCCAGCCGGTACCAAGCTGATCTGATCGAACAGTTCGGAAACGGCGCAAAGGTCGTCGGAGTGCCGTGCCACGGCCTCGCCGATTCGATAGATCTCGGTGATCGCGCTGCCGCACTCGCTGCCATCGATTCCGCGGCGGCGCGAACACCGGACGACGTCAGCGGCGTTGTCCTCGGCTGCACGCACTACCCACTGCTCGCCGACGAAATCGCAGCGCGGCTACCCGACGGCGTCACACTCTTCGACAGCGCCGAAGCCGTTGCACGACAGACTTTGCGGCGGATCGACGGGCTCGGTGCCGCGGGTGAAGGATCGGGAACCGTCGAGGTTTTCGTGAGTGGACGTCCGGGTGCACTACCGCCCAGCGCCGAAGCCTTCGACGCCGGGCGGTTGTTGGGCGCGATCAAAGCCTGATCCAGCCGCTCTGTCAATGGGCAGCTACGCCGCCCCTGTCAATGGGCAGCTACGCCGCCGTGACCCCCGTGATGCATCCGCGCACTCATCACCGGCATCGCACTCACCGCGACCACAACGGTCAGGACCCCGACCACCCAGGCCGTCCACGACGCACCGCGTAGCGCGTCGAAGTTCATGACCCAGGGTGAAATGAACATCAAGACGCCGAACACGCCCATCGCGTAATCCGCCATGGCCATGTCCGGACGAGCCATGTGTGCCAGACCCGACAGTGCAACCAGGACACCCAGGACGACGAGTGACCACATTGCCCGATCGGTGGTGTCGAGCCACATCGGCGAGAGAGCCGCAAAGACGCCGAGAACCACCGCGACGGCATCTTGCATTCGATTCCACGACTTCATGACGAGACCTCCAAAGACGAGAGTGTGTCCACCTGTAGTACACGCCCGCGGCAGATCGAGATCAACTCTCCGCCAATTGCATTCGCGTTGCAGTTAGAAGCGGTACGGAGGCTTGAATATCAAGATTTGTGACCATTCGTCCGGATTGCCACGAGGCCGCGCGGAGCGCTTGCCGCGATATGTCCCGAGAGAGCCATGAGGATGAGAGTGGTGAATGCGATAGCGGCGGTGATCATGGGTGGTCCTTTCACTGACTGCCCTCGAGTGTCGTCTGCCGACCTGTGGCAGAGCAGGGCGCACGGTGTGAGGACGCTGAGAGAATCGAAGAGTTCGCACCGCAACTCGTGAGAAGGTTCTGGAGTGACGCAATCGAGTGCCCGAGACGTGATCGAGCAGTTGGCCGATCTCGCGGATCCCGCGGATGCCGTCCACCTACAGCGGTTCTTCAAGACGGGGCCGGGGGAGTACGGCGAGGGTGACGTGTTCATCGGAGTGCGAGTGCCGAAGACGCGCTCGGTGGTGAAGAAACATGTCGGTCTCGCGTTGCCTCAGGTACGCCTCCTTCTCGACAGCGACGTCCACGAGCATCGGTTGGCCGGGCTGCTGATCCTGGTTGCTCAATTCGAAAAGGTCAGTCGCCCAAAATTTTTCGACGGCGAGAGTCGCGCCCGCATCGCCGACTTCTATCTCGGCGCTGTCGAGGACGGGCGGGTGAACAATTGGGATCTCGTGGATTCGTCCGCCGGACAGATCCTCGGCGGCTGGTTGTACGACCGAGATCGTCGGCTGATCTTCGAGCTTTCCGATTCGGGTGACCTGTGGCGACGACGGGTGGCGCTGCTGACGACGTACGGGTTCATCACTCGTGGCGACGCGTCGACCACGCTCGAGCTCGCCGCGCAGGTGCTGGGCGATCGACGGGACCTGACACAGAAAGCCATGGGTTGGATGCTCCGCGAGGTCGGCAAACGGGTGGATCGGGATTTGCTGACCGACTTCCTCGCAGAGAATGCAGCAGACATGGGACGCACAGCGCTGAGCTACGCGTGCGAACACCTGACCGCAGACGAGCGAGCGCACTTCCGAGCGGCCCGCTAGCGAAGTACCGCTCGGTAGGTTGTGGGACGATTCTCGGTATGCCCGCCACCCGTGTCGAGGCGTCTCGAATTGTGACGATCGGTTCACTGATCGCTGCCGGCGTCGCAGCTCTGTGTTATCTGGTGTACTCCGTTCGAGCCGTCGAACCCGTAGATTTTCTCGTCTACCGCTACGCCGCCCAGGCATTCGCAGCGGGATCGAACATCTACGAGGGCAATCTTGTCGGCCCGTTGATCGTCGACGAGGGCATGCCGTTCACCTACACCCCGTTCGCGGCGATCTTCCTCTGGCCGACTGTTCTCTTCGACTGGTGGACGGCCTATCTGTTGTGGTCGGGCTTGTGCATCGCAGCGGTGGTGTGGACGGTTGCGAGGTTCACTCCCGCTCGCGTCCCGAAGCGGCCGCTCGTCATGGCCGCATTGGTCCTGGCCGTGTCGGTGACGCCCATCGTCAGTGCACACATCTCCTTCGGCCAGGTGAACCTGGTCCTGATGGTGCTCGTACTGCTCGACGTGACCCGTAGCGAGCATTCGAGGTTCGGCCGGTGGTTTCCGCGAGGACTTCTGATCGGTATCGCGGCCGCGATCAAGCTGACGCCGGCGCTGTTCGTCGTCTACTTCGTCGTCACGAAGCAGTGGCGACTCGCGATCTGGAGTTCGGTCGGATTTGCCGCGGCGACTGCCGTCGCGGCAGTGGTGGACCCGGCCGTCAGCTGGACCTTCTGGTCGGACGTCGTCTGGAATCTCAGTGACCGGGTGGATTTGAGTGGGCAGGCGATCGCGAGCGCCGGCAACAGTTCGCTGCAGGGCGGACTTGCGGCACTGGGCACATGGACAGCGTCTCTCACGATGCCGTTGACAGTGCTGTGTGCGGCGGTCGCGCTCTGGATCGCCCGAGACGTCTATCGCGTCGGGCGCGCGGTCGATGCGGCGTTGGTGATCGGATTGAGCGCGCCGATCCTTTCGCCGATCAGCTGGATTCACCACTGGGTGTATCTCGTGCCTGCTGCCGTCACGGTTCTCTTTCGGCTTCGATCGCCGCTGCAATTCGGTTCGGCCGCTCTGGGCTTGGCAATCGTCTACTGCGGGCCGAGTATGGGCCAGCAGTTCATCGAGACGTCGCCTCTCCTGCTGCCGGTGGGGTTGGTCCTGCGGGAGGGTTTCCTGATCGTGACCCTGGTACTGATCTTCGCACTGTGGCGGTTGCCCACGACGGCGCCTGCGTGGGTGTCGGGGCGGGACTCCGAAAATGGCTCGGATGATGACAAAGCCCCCGATTCCGCAGGGAATCAGGGGCCGTCATGCATCGAAGCAGGGTTCAGAACTCGATCTTCAGGTGATCGGTGATCGGCTTCGCCTGGCAACCGAGGATGTAGCCGTTCGCCACGTCCTCGGCGTCGAGGATTTCGGAGTTGTCCATCTGAACTTCGCCTTCGGTGACGGTGCAGGCACACGACCCGCACTCACCTTCCTGGCAGGAGTACGGAACATCGAGGCCCTTGGCGAGCATGATGTCGACGAGCGTCTGCTTGCGCGGCCAGACGAGGGTGTGGGTTTCACCGTCCAGTTCGACCTCGACGGTTGCGGCGTCGGCTGCCTCTTCGTCGGAGACCTCGGCTACCTCGACGTCACGAAACGGGTCGCCGGCGAGTGAATTGAAGACCTCGGCGTGAACCTGCGTGCGGGGCATGCCGGCCTCTGCCAGTGCCTTGTGGACGGCGTCCATGAAGGGGCCTGGACCGCACATGAAGGCCTCGTACGCGACAAATGGCTTGGCCAGTGTCGCCAACTGTGAGACGGCGGGGAGTCCCTGCACGGTTTCGATCCAGTGGACCACCGTGAGGCGGCCGGGGTGTTGCGCTGCCAACTCGCGAAGTTCGGCGCCGAAGATGACGGACTTCTCGTCGCGATTCGCGTAGATCAGCACGACGTTGCCGTTGCCCTGCGTGAGGGCGGACTTGAGGATCGAGATCACCGGAGTGATTCCGCTGCCTGCACCGAAGAGCAGGAAGTCGTGATCGAGCGACTTGGGCGTGAAGACACCTGACGGCGGCAGCACTTCGATGGTGTCGCCGACCTGGAGCTTGTCGCACAACCAGTTGGAGCCGTAACCGTCGACGGTTCGCTTGACGGTCACCTTGGGGGCGTCGTCGGTGAAAGGCGAACTGGCCAGGGAGTAGCAGCGTGCGACCGAGCCGGTCTGATCGCTCGGGATGCGCAGGGTCAGGAATTGACCGGGCTTGTAGTCGAACTTGTCCTTCAGTTCTGCGGGAATCTCGAACACCAGCGACCGGGCGTCGGAAGTCTCTTCGATGACTCCGGACACGGTGAGTACCGCCGATCGCGAGCTGTGCGGTACCTCGACTGTCGTCATCGCGAAGCTAGTCCTCTCGTGAAGCTGGGTAAAGCGCAGGTCAGTGAAGTGCAACATCTAGAACGTGTTCTAGTTCAATGTTAGCAGTGATGAAAAGCTACTGGGGATCGTAGTCGCCGAGCAACACGTTCCCGATCAGCGGGAACCGCGGCGGTCTGATCCAACCGTCCTGGCGGTCCGGGGTGGCGATCACCTGCCCGAACGGGCGGTTCACGGGCGGCGTCCGGGCGGTTGAGCTGCCGAAGCCTGTGCACGGGCTGTTTGTCGGTACACAGTGGGAACCAGGTGAGACGCCGGTCACAAAGAATCGGCTCGAATCCCTCCCGCAGTCACATTCGTGCACATCCCTGAGGAGATACCGATGGCTATCGAGCTCAACCAGATCTGGGACTTTCCCATCAAGGAGTTCCACCCCTTCCCGCGCGCCCTGATGGGTGTGGGCGCTCACGACATCATCGGTGTGGAGGCCAAGAATCTCGGCTTCAAGCGCACCCTCCTGATGACAACCGGTCTGCGCGGTTCGGGCATCATCGAGGAACTCGTGGGCAAGATCGAGTACCAGGGTGTCGAGGTCGTGCTCTACGACAAGGTCGAGTCGAATCCCAAGGACTACAACGTCATGGAGGCCGCGGCTCTCTACCAGAAGGAGAAGTGCGACTCGATCATCTCGATCGGTGGTGGTTCGAGCCACGACGCCGCCAAGGGTGCTCGCGTCGTGATCGCACACGACGGTCGCAACATCAACGAGTTCGAGGGCTTCGCCAAGTCCACCAACAAGGAGAACCCGCCGCACATCGCCGTATCCACCACGGCCGGAACGGGTTCCGAGACGTCGTGGGCATACGTCATCACCGACACGTCGGACATGAACAACCCGCACAAGTGGGTGGGCTTCGACGAGGCGACCATTGTCACCTTGGCGATCGACGATCCGCTGCTCTACTACACCTGCCCTCAGCACTTCACCGCGTACTGCGGCTTCGACGTACTCGCGCACGGCAGTGAGCCTTTCGTGTCTCGTCTCGATTTCGCGCCTTCACTCGGTAATGCGATCTACTCGGTCGAGTTGGTCGCGAAGAACCTGCGCGAGGCTGTCTTCGAGCCGCGTAACCTCAAGGCCCGCGAGGGAATGATGAACGCGCAGTACATTGCCGGGCAGGCCTTCAACTCCGGTGGCCTCGGCATCGTTCACTCGATCTCGCACGCGGTCAGTGCCTTCTTCGACAGCCACCACGGCTTGAACAACGCCATCGCGTTGCCGCGTGTGTGGGAGTACAACCTGCCTTCACGCTACGAGCGCTACGCCCAGTTGGCCGGCGCACTCGGTGTCGACACTCGCAACCTCACCACGGTTCAGGCCGCAGATGCCGCCGTCGAGGCTGCCATCCGTCTGGCCAAGGACGTCGGTATCCCCGACAACTTCGGTCAGGTCCGCACCGACTCGTACGCGAAGAACCAGATGAACACCAAGAAGTACGAGGGTCGTGGTGATGTCATCAAGGGTGACGAAAAGACGGTGCGCGCCATCTCCGAGCACATTCAGGACGACTGGTGCACCCCGGGTAATCCCCGTGAGGTCACCGTGGAGTCGATGATCCCGGTTGTCGATCACGCGATCAACAAGTCGTACTTCTAGCAGGGCCTTCGGCCCCGTGCGCGGTTAAGGAGTCCAGAGGCTCCCTAACCGCGCACAGGGGTTGTGCCCCTATCGAAAGGTATTCCATGTCCGGTCGCAGTTTCTCCAGCGGAATCGAAGTGAAAGATGCTCTGCGAGAGCAGGACTACATTGCCGATGACGAGTTCGCGGTAGTCGTTCATCTGGCGACGGCGCTGGGGCGTCCGCTCCTGCTCGAAGGGCCGGCGGGTGTCGGCAAGACGGAACTGGCGAAGTCGCTGGCTGCGATCGGCGGACGCAAGCTGGTGCGCTTGCAGTGCTACGAAGGGTTGGACGACAATCGGGCCCTGTACGAATGGGACTACGCGAAGCAACTCCTGCACGTGCAGATGCTCCGCGACCGGATCAGTGATCAGGTTTCCGAATTCGACAGTGTCGCCGAAGCGTCGAAGTTTCTCGCCGATCAGGATTTCGGTTTGTACTCCGAGAACTTCCTGTCCGTGCGGCCGCTGCTCGAAGCGATCCTCTCACCCGAGCCGGTCGTGCTTCTGGTCGACGAGGTGGACCGCACCGAGGAATCGATGGAAGCGTTGCTCCTCGAGATTCTCGCCGAACAGCAGATCACCATTCCCGAGGTCGGTACGTTCGTGGCCCGTTCGCAGCCCTGGGTCATCCTGACATCCAACGACACTCGCGAACTCTCGCCCGCGCTCAAGCGTCGTTGCCTGCATTACCATCTCGGCTATCCGACGTCGGAGCGTGAACGCGAGATCGTCACTGCGCGAGCGCCGGAAGTGGACGCCGCTACTGCCACCGAGGTTGTCGAATTGGCTCGCATCCTGCGTGACCTCCCGCTGCGCAAAAGTCCCTCCATCTCGGAGGTCATCGACGCAGCCAGGGCGGCAACCGTCCTTGCGGCCAGTGGATTCGACACCGCTTCCGACGCCAAGGTGCGCGACATCCTGCTCACGGCGTTGCTCAAGTACTCGTCGGATGTGACGCTGGCCAAGGAACGATTCGACGGCAAGCTTCTCGAATCTCCCTCGCGTGACGGTGGTGAGCCGATCGAGCGCGCAACGGTGGCAAGCAAACCCGCCAACACGACGACGGCCGTGTTCCGGGGGACCGGTGGACGAGACCCCCATCAACAGGGAATCCGCGGCGGCAGCGGAATCCGTTCGACGCGATGACGACGCTCGGTGGCCTCGCCGTGTGGCAGCCGTCGTTTGTCCTCGACGTGGTGTCCGCGAGTTTCGGCCGATTACTGAGGGCGGCCGGAGTTTCCGCGTCACCGGCCGAGGTCATCGAAGTTCGGCGTGTGCTCGCGATGGTGGGCGCTTCGGATCGTGAGACGTTACGAGCCTGCCTTCGGGCAGTGTGCGCCAAGTACTCTCACGAGCAGGCCGGTTTCGAGCGGGCGTTCGACGCGTTGTTCCGGCCGCCTGCGGAGAAGGCCCACGCCGAACGGCCGGCGTCGCGAGCTGAAGTGGCGGACGGTCTGCCCACCGCCCTCGGGATCGACGAGGATCAAGAAGTAGGCCGGTATGCCGAGTACAACGAGCGTGCAGCCGAGGTCGGCGACTACTTCGACACTCCGGAGGCGGAGAAGGGGTTCAACCCGCACAAGGACGACGACGATGTATCGATGACATCCAGCGATGCGGAACTGTCGGTCGATACCGGTTCGGAGACAGGCCGGCGGGGAGTCAGTTACACGGTCGACGTCGATCGTGCCGCGTCGGCAGTGGTCGGTGACCTGAGCACCAGTGTTGCTGCAGCAGTGGTCGGCTCGTTGTCGTGGGACGATCCGACGTCGATCCTCGCCTGGTTGGATGCCTACGACCCGAGCAAAGCGTACGCGGACGTCTCCGACGACGGGCCACTCACGCAAGCACAATTGAACCGGCTCGTCGAGGCGGTCGAAGCGTTCGTACAAGCGCTCTCGGCCGCTGCACTCGCCGAATCCGCTCCCGACGCGCCCGACAGTGAATCTGCTGCAGGCGCAACGCACAACGACATCGAACTCGCGTGCCACGAGGTGCTTCGGAGGATGAGAGGACCGTCCAGGCCTCGTCCTCGGGAGCGCTCTCGAGGACATCTCGACATGCGACGCACGGTGCGTTCGAGCCTGCGCACCGACGGGATACCCTTCCATCTGGTCGTGAAAGCTCCTCGCCCCGATCGAGTCCGACTACTTTTGATCGCAGACGTGTCGCTGTCCGTGCGCCCCATCACCGCGTTCACTCTGCGCTTGGCTCAGGCAATGCATCGCCGGGCTGATCGTTGTGAAGTTCTCGCGTTCGTCGATCGTCCGGTCGACGTGACCGACACCCTGCTCGCCAGTAGTGGTGACGGTGCATTGGCAGCGGTGCTCGCGCACCCGGGCCTGGATCTGGAAGCCAGCAGCGACTACGGGCGGGTGCTCACCGAATTGTTGGACGAACACGGAAACACCTTGAACTCGAGGACTTCCGTCATCATCGTGGGCGACGGTCGGTGCAACGGGTTGCCCCCGCAGGTGGACAAGCTGGAAGAGGTGCGACGCAAAGTCCACCGTCTGGCTTGGATCACGCCGGAACCACAGCGCTACTGGAACCAGGCGTCGTGCGCGATGCCGGAGTATTCGGAGATCTGCGACGAGGTTGTCGTTGCCCGAGATGCCGCGCAACTGATGGCAAAGGCGGCCGAACTAGGGCATGCACTTCGCTGATGTCAACGCACTTCGCTGATGTCACTGCACTTCACTGATATCACTGCGATCTGTCGTGAACTAGTTTGATCTCATGTCTGAAATCAGGGGATCGATCTGGCGACCGATCGCGGCACTGACCGTGCTCGGCGCCGTGTGCGGGCTGGTGGCGCTCGGCGTGTTTCAGTGGTGGTGGAACTCGTTGGCATCACCTCACATTCTGACCGGCGGATCCTATCGGGAGCCGTTTGCCGAGCCGACATACACCGGACCCATATTCATGGACCTCTTTCCGGCAGAGCCTGCCCCGTGGCTGTATTCGGGATTGGTTCTCGGTCCGACAGCGGTCGGCTTGCTTGCCGGGATCGTGTTCGTGGTGTTCGCCCGGCGTAATCGCGCGCAGGAACGCGCGATTACGCCGGACGATCGATCAGAGCGCTAGCAATGCTCGCGAGCCCAGTCGGGGATCCGCCAACGGGCGTAGCGCCAAGCGCAGCAGGACCAAGGCGTTGTCGTCGCCGGCGATCCTGTTGACTTTCAACGTATTGCACTCGACGCACTGGTGAACGAGCATCCATTCACCGTCTCGCCGGACCGACAAGCACAGCGCCGCCATGGCACCTCTGCACTGTTGTGCTCGGTCGCCCGGAACGCGACCATCCACGTGGCGGCTGGCCAGGCAGTTCGGGCAGTGGTTCCGATGAGCGGTACCCGGCGCCTCGGTGGAGATGTCCAAACGGCATGTGAGACAACGGAAACTCGATCCGTGCTCGCCACCTGTTCCGTGTAATACGTGTTTGGTGCGTTGCGGCGTCCGCCGGGACCGGGTGGTGGGGTTCCTACGTGGCATCTGCGGTTCACCCCTCACAGGTCGCCGAAGGCTTCGAGCGGGAAGGGCGGTTGCGCGAGAGGACGCACTGCCATTCTCATCAACAACAACTGGTTGTCGTCTCGGCTGACGGGGTTGGAGGTGAGCTCTAGGCACTGTGCGCAGCGGTGGATGATCATCCAATCGCCACTGCGCAGCACAGCGATCGAAATGGGAGCCATGCGCATGCCGCAGTCTGACGGCCCACCGTCCACCTGGTCGAACAGGTGTAAGGAATGCAGGCAACTGGGGCAATGGTTTCGGCGATCGCCCTCGGGGCCGTACGTCATGACGGTGAGTCCGCACTGTACGCAGGAGAAGGTGTCGGTTTTCGAGATGGAATTGTGTGATTGAGGCACTGGAGAACTCCTAGCTGAGTGAACAAGGCAGGTAGGAGCAGGCCGAGTGGCCTCGCGCTGTCAGTCCGTCGTCTCGGGGATCAGCAGGTGAGGGTCGAGGTCGCGGACTGTGCAAAGGCGGGAGGCGCGCTCGGCGCGGGCTGGGTCATAAACACCTTCTGGATCGGTACTGCGGACCGCTCTGGCCGCAACCGAAAGTACAACGCGACCCGATCGCCGCGCCATCTATTTTTCGGCGATGTGTACCTGCCTGAACGGGTAGGTAGGCGCCTCTCCTTCGGTGGGTGTGCGGCGACTGACGTCCGCGTAGGCTCGGGGCCAGCGATTGTAAGGTGAATCACACCTGCTGGTGCACGTGAGAGCTGATGCCCTGAGAGCGACGGACGGAAAGTCCCGAGCGGAGATCTCAGGGCAGCGAGAGGAGAGTGGGGTCGTGTCCGTGGCATATCCGGATGCTGTGAACCACGGTGTTCATCGCCGCGGCACTGCTGCTCGACTGGTCAAATTTCACGCCCCCGAGATCGTCTTCGGTATCGGTTCCCTGGTCGAGGCAGCACACGCGACTCTGCGGTTCGGCGGGTTCCGCCCGTTTCTGGTCACCGATCCCGGCTTGATCGACGCGGGATGGGTCAGCGAACTCGAGGACCATCTCACGGAGCAGGGATTGACCGCGACGGTGTGGTCAGGGCTGACGCCCAACCCCAAGGACTTCGAGATCGCGGCTGGATTCGAGGTGTACCAGGAAGGTGAGTGTGACGTCATCATCGCGCTCGGTGGCGGTTCCGTCATCGACGCGGCTAAAGGTGTCGCCGTCCTCGCTGCCAACGGCGGCAACATCCTCGACTACGAAGGCGTCGATCAGGCGACAAAACCGATCCCGCCGTTGGTGATGGTTCCCACCACGTCCGGCACCGGTGCGGACGTGTCGCAGTTCTGCATCGTCACGGACACGACCCGCGGCACCAAGATCACCATCATCGGCCGGGCGCTGGTGCCAGATGTGACGGTCATCGATCCGCGGTTGCTCACGACGATGCCCGAGTGGCTCAATGCGGCAACAGGATTGGACGCACTGACGCACGGAATCGAAGCCTTCGTATCGCTGGCGCACAATCCGCTGACCGATCATCACGCGCTCCGCGCTGTCGGCCTCGTGACGGAGAATCTGGTGCACACGATCCAGGACCCGATGGAGATGGAAGCGCGGTCGGTGATGGCGCAGGCCAGCCTCGAGGCCGGGTTGGCGTTCACCAACGCGATACTCGGCGCCGCGCACGCCATGAGTCATCAGGTGGGCGGCATGCTCGACCTGCCGCACGGCGTCATCAACGGAATTCTGTTGCCCCACGTCATCCGGTTCAATTCCACGACGGACGCCGCCCCCTTCGTTGCCATCGCTGCTGCGTTGAGTCTTCCCGAGCAGCGCGGCACCCCGCAGGAAGCAGCGCTGGCAGTGGCCGACCGGGTCGAACGGCTCGCACGCGAGGTCGGCGTGCCGAAGGGGCTGGGGGAGTTGGGTGTTCGCGAGGAAGATCTGAGCAGGCTCGCCAGCTTCGCGTTGCTCGACGCCTGTATGTCCACCAATCCCAGGGAAGCGACGCAGGAGCAGATGGTGGCGTTGTTCCGAGGTGCCTTGTGAAGAAGAGGTGCGTTGTGAATCGGTGCGGACGATGACCGCGGACCTGTCCAGGCTCACCGGATTACGGTCGGGGAAGAGTTCGTTCTATCCGCAGTATCGCGGTGCGGCGGAGCGCCTCGAACGCGTCGTACATGCGTTGGAGTTGATCTCGCGGGCTTTGGTGCGAACCGTCGAAGGGCCGGAAACCCTGGTCTGCGCGGTCGCGGAAGCTGCCCGCGCTCATCTGAGTGCCAACTGGATAGTGTTCGCCTTGGCCGACGGGACCTTGCCGGACGCCGGGCCACGCCGATTGGTTCTCGGTCCGGATGCGACGCCGTTCCTGGTCGACAACGTGGAGGGACCACCGCTTCCGGAGGACGTCGTCGAATGCCTCGACGACATTCGGTACGGGAGAATCGAGTCCAACTCGGTGATCGACGCACACTATGCGTTTGTGCCGATCGTGCTCGGCGGCGGCGTGGTCGGAGCCTTTGCAGCCTGGACACCGGCCAACCGGACGCTCGACACGACGGACGGAGCCGTGCTGAGCATTTTGGCCAGCCAAACTGCCGTGGCTCTGCAGAACTCGGCGCTCTATCAGCGCGGACAACTACTGCTCGAACGAGCCGAGGATGCGTACGCGGAGGCAAATCGCACTGCAGCCGACCTCGCGGTGCGCAACAGCGAATTGGAGTCCACGCAGCGTCAACTCGGTGTGGCGCACCGGCATCAGGTGGTCGACGACGAACGGCACCGGATCGCCCGCGAACTTCACGACAGCGTGACACAGGCCGTGTTGTCGGCCGGCATGCAGATCGAGGTCTGCCGCAGCGACATCCCGGAGGCGGAACGCAGTGAAAGACTGGACTTGGCCAAGGATTTGACCAGGCGAGCGGTCGAGCAGCTTCGCTCGGCGATCTACGCTCTCAATCATTCCTCGGACGCGGACCGGACGTCGCTGCCCGAGATGCTCGAGCAACTCGGCGTGGTTCACATGCCGGACGAGTTGGCGGTCAGCGTTCGCGTCGGCGGTACCCCGACGGAGCTTCCGGGCGATGCCGAACATGCCCTTCTCCGGATCGCCGGAGAAGCCCTGTTCAACGCAGCGGTTCATGCTCATGCGAATCGGGCGGTGCTTCGTCTGACCTATCGCGCGGACTCCGTGTTGCTGTCGGTCTCCGACGACGGTGACGGCGACCCCGCGCGAATGCGTCTGATCCTCAAACTCGCAGCCACCAACGATGTCGACGGTCGCCACCGCGGACTGGCGAACATGCAGGCGCGAACCTCGGAGTTGGGTGGCGCGTTGGAAGTGCGGCGGGCACGGATCGGTGGGATTCAGATTCTCGTTCGACTGCCACTACCGCTACCGCAGGCGCCGCCGCTGGACTCGGGCATGGAAAACCTTTGCTCTACACCTGAAATCGAGAGCGAGGAATCATGACCACTGCTCGTCCCGTCGTCACCCGTGGAACGTCGCCGGTTCAAAGTTCGGTTCGCATAGTCCTGGTCGACGACCACGCGATACTTCGGCAAGGACTCCGCTCGGTGCTCGAGCGCGAAAGCGACCTCGAGATCGTGGGGGAGGCGTCGTCCCTGGCCGAGGCGCTCGCGGTGGTCGACAAGGTCGGCCCGGACATCGTCCTGATGGATCTCAAACTCTCCGCCAGTTCCGATTACGAGGGGCTGACCCTCTGCGGTCAGCTGTCCTCGGCACATCCCGGGCTGGGACTGTTGGTTCTCACCACCTTTCTCGATGATCAACTGGTGGTGCGAGCGGTGCACGCAGGCGCTCGTGGCTACGTCGTCAAGGATGTCGACACCACCGAACTGGTGCGTGCGATCAGGGCGGTCTCGCGGGGTGAGAGTGCGTTCGACTCTCGCAGCGCATCTGCTGTCGTCCGTTCGCTCAACGGGCAATCGGCAACCAAGGAACGGTTGACCGATCGCGAACTGGAAGTATTGCGGCTTCTCGCAAACGGTCTGTCCAACATCAAGATCGGTGAGCGATTGTTCATCTCACCGACCACCGTCAAGTTTCACGTCAGCAACATCATGCGCAAACTCGAGGTGAGCCGTCGAGCAGAGGCTGTCTACGCCGCGAGTAAGCAAGGTCTGATCTAGCTGCGCTCGGAGACGGTCCAGGCGCGCAGTGCCTGATGCTGTACGAGCAGCACTCTCGATCGAGTCGTGCGCAGAGTCGACGCGGTCATCTCGGCAGTCAGACCCACTGCGATTCGCAATATGAGAACCTCACGTTGGTCGTCGGTCAGGCGGCGCGGGCGTTTGAATCGCCCGTCGGTGTTGTGTGACTGGGGAATTGACGCAATCCGTCGAGAGGCCAACTCGTAAGCGAAAGTCTCGATGCGCGTGTCGGCGGAGATCGTGTCGGACATTCGTGTGACGACGTCCAGGGTGCATTGATGGGCGAGATCGTCGGCGAATGTTGCTACAGACGTCCCGAGGAGCCTGGCGCGATAGTAGAGAACGACGCGAGGGTGCACGCGCGCCAGGAGTTTCGCGAGCGCTCGGTGGTCGCCGGCGAATGCCTCGGCGGCGGTGCGGTTCAAGGAAATCGATCGTTCACAGATCTCGGGTGAAGCGGTACGTACTGACGGTGAAGTCGGTGAAGTGTTCGCGCCCCTGATCGACAGCTTCATCAGCAACTCCTCGAGTACGCCGCGCCTCACCATGCTGGAACGAGAATTGAGGTACCCCGCCGAAATTGCGGGTAAACCTGAAGTTACCTGCCAGGTGTCCGGTCTTTTCGCCGGGAGCGCCAGTCCGCGAGCATGCGCGGCATTTCCGCGGCCATGAAGTCGAAGAAGTCGCGCAGATCTGCCATACGATCGCCGGCCGTCGTTCCTTCACCGAGGACCCGAATGCCCTCGTCCGCCACTGCCGAGACCTGGTAGAGCGAGGACTGTTTCGTGACAAACGCGTCGGCCCACATGTCGACGCTGACGCAGTAGTGCTGACGCCTCGATCCGGGGACGGCCACACGCTCGATCAACCCGACTTGCTGGAGGTATCTGACGGCACCGGAAATGGCGGCGGGGCTCACGCCCAACCGAGATCCGAGATCTCCTGGCGTGGACGAGGGCGTCTCGCTGGTCATCAATGCGGCCCAGACGCGGGCGGGCATCGGCGGAAAACCCATGTCGCTCAGTACGAGTGAGAGTCGCTCGACATAATGGCGGCTCTCGTCCGGTGCAACGGTATGGCTGGTGTCGGTCATCGGAACCCTTCGATCTTTCCTCTTTTTCTATCTTCACACATTTGTGAAATCGGCGTACGGTCAAGTTCATGGGTGCGGCGATTTCAGTGAAGAACCTCGTCAAGACGTTCGGTACCACCCGCGCGCTGGATGGCCTCGACCTCGACGTCTCGACGGGCGAAGTGCACGGATTCCTGGGGCCGAACGGCTCCGGAAAATCCACCACCATTCGGGTACTCCTCGGCCTGCTCCGCTCTGATTCCGGAGACGCAACCGTCCTCGGCGGCGATCCGTGGCGAGACGCCGTGACTTTGCATCGACGTCTCGCTTACGTGCCTGGTGACGTGAACCTGTGGCCCAATCTCACCGGCGGGGAGGCCATTGATCTGCTGGCCGGTCTGCGTGGTGGCCTCGACCGAAAACGTCGAAGCGAGTTGCTCGAGCGCTTCGAACTCGACCCGACCAAGAAAGCGCGGACATACTCGAAAGGTAACCGGCAGAAGGTTGCACTCGTGGCGGCGTTCTCGTCCGACGTCGACCTTTACGTCCTCGACGAACCGACATCGGGGCTCGACCCGTTGATGGAAGCGGTGTTTCAGGATTGCGTCGAGGAGGTAGCTCACGCCGGGAAGACGGTCCTGCTGTCGAGCCATATCCTCGCCGAGGTCGAAGCGCTGTGCGATCGAGTGAGCATCATCCGCGACGGGCGGACGGTGGAAGAGGGAACGCTGTCCGAACTCAGACATCTCACGCGCACGTCCGTCTCGGCGGAGACGCAGCGACCGATCGGTAGCCTCGACGGGCTCGGCGGTGTCCACGACGCGGTGATCGACGGGAACCATGTCACCTGCGAAGTCGACAGCGCGCAACTCGGACCTCTCATGACGTACTTGGTCGGCTTCGGGATCGTTGCGCTCAGTTCCACTCCGCCGACACTCGAAGAACTCTTCTTGCGACACTACGGTGACGAGCGGGCAAGGGAGACTTCTGTCCACCTGCGAGCCGAGACCGGAGTACGGCCGTGACCGTCGTCGAGGCCGCTCCACCGGTACCGGCGTCGGCGAGCCAATTCACCGGTACGCGCCGACTGGTCCGGCTCGCTTTGCGTCGGGACCGAATTCAGCTTTCCGTGTGGGTCATCTCGATCGTCTTGTTCATGTTGCTCGTCGTCGCCAGTGTGACCGGGCTGTATAAGACACCCGAGGAATTGCGAAACATCGCAGTCAGTTCCGCGGTCTCGCCGGTAGCGCTGGCGACCAACGGAATCGTGTCCGGCGATTCGCAGGGCGCGATAGTCGCCAGTCAGTCGGTGCTCGTGTTCGCGTTGGTGGCGGCATTGATGAGCACGCTTGCGGTGGTTCGTCATACGCGACAGAACGAGGAGACCGGCCGTGCCGAGATGATCGGTGCAGCGGTGGTTGGTAGACGAGCGCTCCTCACCTCCGCGCTGATCGTCACGGTCGGTGCGAACGTCGTTCTGGCACTGGGAATCGCGCTGGGGGCGATGGCCGTCGGTCTGCCGGTCGGTGGTTCGCTTGCGCTGGGTGCCTCGGTTGGCGGTACCGGAATCGCGTTTGCCGGTGTGGCGGCGGTGACTGCACAGATCACCGACGGTGCTCGCACGGCCAACGGTCTGGCGGGTGCCGCGATCGGCGTTGCCTTCATGCTGCGCGCGATCGGTGACGTGAACAGTACGGTCGTCGACGACGGAACTCGCGTGGTGAGCGGTTGGTTGTCGTGGCTCTCGCCGATCGGATGGGCACAACAGATCAGACCGTTCGACGACGATGCCTGGTGGATCCTGTTGTTGCTGATCGGATTTGCGGCTGTACACGTGGTGGTGGCGTTCGTTCTCATCGGTCATCGCGATCAGGGAGCGGGACTCGTTCAGCCCCGTCCCGGCCCACCGACCGCGGCATCGTGGTTGCCTTCCGCCTGGGGCCTGGCCTGGCGGATGCAACGAATGACGATGTTCTGGTGGATCTTTGCCGTTGTCATTCTCGGGTTCGCGTACGGCGCCGTGGGCAACGAGATCGACGCGATGGTGGGATCGTCGCAGCAAACCGCGGAGATGTTCGAGAAACTTGGTGGCGGCGGAACGGATCTGGTGGATTCCTACCTGGCCACTGCTCTGGGGCTCACGTCGATAGTGATCGCGGCGTATTCGGTCCAGAGTCTTCTCCGGATGCGGGGCGAGGAAACATCGGGACGGATCGAACCGTTGCTGGCAACCTCCTTGTCTCGGTGGAGGTGGATGCTTTCCCATCTGGGTGTGGTTGTGGGCGGTGTGGTTCTTGCGCACGTCCTGATGGGTGCCTTCACCGGATTTGCCTTCGGGCTCGTCACGGACGACATCGGCGGCAACACACTCCGAATGACCGGCGCTGCCTTGGCCTATCTGCCTGCGGTGCTCGTAGTCGTGGGGTTGGTGTCGTTGGCTTTCGGACTGTTTCCGGCCTACGCGTCGGCGCTCTCCTGGGGAATCCTGGCGGCATGCATCGTGCTCGGGCAACTCGGCACGTTGCTGAAGCTTCCGCAGGTAGTGCTGGATCTGTCGCCCTTCACCCACGTGCCGGGTGCCCCCGCCGAGCCGGTGACAGTTCTACCCCTGCTGGCAATGATCGTTGTGGCAGTATCACTTTCGACGGCATCGCTTGTTGCGTTCCGTCGTCGCGACATCCAGATGTAGGAGAGCTGAACTCAACTCAGAATTCGACGAAGCTGGCGAGCCCGTGCAGCGAGCCGTCCTGCGGCGTCGAATAATTCGGTTTCGTCGACGCAGAGTGTGTCGGTTGCCCACACGGTGCCATGACGCAGGCGATACCACTGGGACGGTGAGTGATCTGCCGTGACGTACTCCGGCATGAAATGCGCGGTGAACTCGACGGTGGGAATGGCCACGGGCGTCGTCAGCGTCGCGAACAGTCCGGGCGGAAGCGCGTCGAGCAGAACGACGGCGCGCTCCTGGGCCGCGAAATCGAGGTCGGTCAGCAATCGGATCCAGACGTCGAATTCCGGGGAGTCGCCACCGGCGAACGGCCTCGCGGAATTGATCGGACGGATGTCGAGGTGCTGGGAGAACGGCACGAAGTCCACCGGGATCTCCAGCGGAGGCAGGGTTGCCGGGTCGACTGGACTCGGCTCGATTCCGGGGGCGGACAGCGTCGTGGCTCCTGTGTCGCGGGCCAACCGAACGAGGGCGGATCCCGCATCGGTCAGCGTGACGTGGCAACTGACAGTCCGCCCGCCCCGCATCTCGCCGACGGTCAACTCGGCCGGCCCCGGAGGGACGGGGCGGTCCAGGTGTGCCGTGACCGCCATAGGTTCGGCTCCGGACGCGTCGGCGGCAACTCGCAGCATCCGTGCTACGGCGAGTCCGCCCTGAATGCCGTCGAAACTTCGCCAGCTGGAGTCGAACTCGGTGTGATGACGCGCTGCGTCGATTGACGGCGCGGCCGTCGCGGAGACCTGACTAGTAATTGCCATAGTCAGCACAGTAGATGCTGACTATGGCAATGGCAAGCTAGGGTCTACTCGGGAGTGCTGGACGCCCCACCGAAGAGCATGTAGATGAGGATCTGTAGAATGCCGAGGGGATTGATCTCGCCGAGGCTGCTCATGTGTGAGGAACTCCTGTTTGCGGGGATGGGTATTGTTGCGTCGCAACGTCACTGAAAGTGCGGCAATTCAGGCATTGCGGTGCGGAATTTACCGATAATTCACTGTCCGCGAGTCGGGCGACAGTGCAGGTAGGCGTCAGTGACCACGTCCAGAACGCGATTGCCGTGTGCATCGACCAATTTCGCTGTGATGGTGACCAATCCCCGCGCGCGATTGTCGAACACGACGTTGTCGACGGTGACCTTTCCGCTGAGGGTGTCACCGGGGCGAAGTGGACGTAGGAAGCTCACGTCGCGCATGGTCTTTCCGGCGATCACGTTCCATTGGTCGTAGAGGCCGGCGACCACCAATTTCTGGCAGATCGACAAGGTGTGCAGCCCGCTGGCGATCAACCCGCCGAAGACACCGGACCCGGCGGCTTCCTTGTCGATGTGAAACCACTGGGGATCCCACTGGGTTGCGAACTCGACGATTTCTTCCTCGGTTACCGAATACGAGCCCAAAGGGATCACTTGGCCGATCTCGAGATCCTCGGCGAACACTGTGCGTTTGTGAAGGGCGGCCGAATCGTTCATGGTTGTGCAAATCTCCTGCGTGTTACGGGTGTACTCGGAACATACTCCCGCAGTGTGTTCGGCTCCTTCGCAAGTCCTAGTCCAGGGTCACTAGAATCGCCACATGGTTGACGACGCGAAGATCGAGCCGAGGGCGCTGGCAGGGACGTGGCACTTCGAGCGCGACATCGTCGACCGCCTTTCCGGTTCCACCAAGCAAGTCTTCGGCGAGACCACTATCTCCGACGCCGGTGACGGTCGGATGCGCTGGTACGAGAGTGGCACTCTGCGTGACGGCGATGTGGAACTGCCCGTGTTCCGGACTCTGTTCATCGCGAAGCGCGGCCTCGAGTGGGCCGTGACCTTCGAAGACGGCAGAGAGTTCCACGACTGGGCGCCGGGAGAGGAAGTCGAGCACCTGTGTGGTGCGGACACCTACCGCGGGCGAATCGACGTCACTGCAGTAGATGGTTCGGCTTGGGCGGTCGTCTGGACCGTGACGGGGCCGAGCAAGAACTACACGATGACCACGCATCTCACCCGGCCCTGATCGCAGCGATCACCAATTATTCGACGCCGATCGTCACCTCGGTGGACTTCACGAATACCGTTGCAGCTTGGCCTGGTTCGAGGTCGAGATCCAGTGCGGCGTCGCGGGTGATCGACGAAGTCACGATCTGGTTGCCGCCGTCCAATTTCACCTTGACCGTTGCCATGACGGTGCCGAGGTTGACCTCGGTGATGGTGCCGGTGAGTTGATTTCGTGTGGACAGTCGCATTGCTGAACTCCTGTGCTCTGGGGTGGGTGTACTTCGACCATAATCCGACGGTCGCGTATCTACCCAGCGATTCCGCAGGTGCGGACATGCGGGCACCGCAGGTGCGCGAATATTGTCGGGCGGTGGAGGTAGATTCCGGTCATGACTGAACCCGTGAAAGGCCCGGCGTCGTATTTTCCGTCGATCGAGAAGAAATACGGTCGGCCGATCGGTGAGTGGCAAGAGCTGATCAGAAGCTCAGACCTCACCAAGCACATGGAATTGGTGAATTGGTTGAAGTCGGAGCACGGGATGGGGCATGGGCACGCGAATGCCCTTGTCGCGCATACCTTGAAGGAAGGCTGAGTCACCTCAGGCGGCAGTAGCGTCCAGTACCAACCAGCCGCCGTGATGCTCGAATACCTCGAACGGCACACCGGTCTGCCGGCCGACCGCCTGCAGTGACTCGAGATCGAAAGTGCGGATGTGGCCGTGGCACGCGGTGGCTTCGTCCTCGAAGGGGACGGCTATGACGACCCGCTGACGTGCGATTCGGAGTGCCTGCGCGATCACGGTCTCGCCGACTGCGTCGTCGACGTGCTCGAGGAGATGAATCGCGGTGACGGTGTCGGCGCTGTTGTCCGGTGCCGGTACTTCACCCGCGTCGCAGATCACCGTGTCGATCGTGATGCCGAGTTCGGGGGCTACCGCGTCGAGCAGGATCATCGTTCCGGGCAGGATGTCCGTGGCGGTCACGTCCATTCCGGCGCGCGCGAGCCGTAGTGGCAGGAAACCGAAGCAGGAACCGAGATCGAGCACGGAACCGCGAACCAGTTCTTCGGCTTTGTCGTGAATCGGCGCGAAATCTGCAGTGCCGTCCAACAGTTCGGCAAGGGAGTTCCGGTAGTACGTGGTCCAGGATGCGAGAGCGCCGTCCACGGTGGAGCGAACCAGGCCGACCATCGTCAACTCGAATTCGTCCTGACCGAACTCCGCGTCCTGGATCGACGAGGTGACTCCGGCGACGAGTCGCTCACTCAGATCGGCGGGAGTGAGGGAGTGTCTGACGTGGAGACGACCGCCTCGGCGATCCAGCGAGATCGGACCGGACTCGACGCGTTCGACGGTGACATGCCCGAACGACCACAAGCCCGGTGTCGACGGTGCCAGTGAATCCAGGACCGGTTCGTTCGTGATGGTGGACATGATCGCCTTTCTCAGGTGGTGATGCTTTCTCAGGTGCTGATGCCGGTCCGCAGGGACTGCGTACCCGTTTTCAAGAGTTCCGGTAGCTCGAGTGAATCGTCGGTGAGCCACTGCTCGTACGCCGACATGGCCACCCCGAGCAGAAGATAGCCGACCGTGCGTGGGCCGTGATCGGTCGGCTCGAGATCCATTCGGCGTGCGACGTAGTCGGCGACCACCTGCCGCCAACCTTCGTACATCACCACAGAGTATGCCTGAAGTGTCGGAACTTCGAGGATCAATTCCATCCGTTTGCGATGTACCGCAGTCTCTTCCGGTGGGAAGGTGTTGAACGTCAGCAATGCGGATTCGAGTGCGTCTACCAACGGGATGTCGGCGGGCAGTGAGTCCAGGTGCTCGCGCATCTCGTCGAGATGCCCGTCGAAGTCTCCCCAGGGAACTGCGTTCTTGGACGGGAAGTAGCGAAAGAAGGTCCGACGCGCGATGCCGGCGGCGTCGGCTATCTGGTCGACGCTCACCTCGTTGAAGCCGACTGTGGAGAACAGTTCGATGCCGATCGTGCTGATTCCCTCCTTCGTTGTGGAGGGGCGACGACCTATCCGAGCGGACGGTTTCTTGCGGCTACGCATACTTTTTTCGCTCCATGTGTGTCATTCTGCACTCGATGCCATTACAGTGGTGAACCGAGTCACAGTGAAGTCCCACTAGTGACCACCAACTCCCAGGTTGGAAGTCTGATCTACAGACTTCCAGACGGAGTGCGACCGCAGGAGGAATCCATGTCAGATCGTGACAACAAGGCGCTCGAGAACGACCTCGTCGAGGAGTCCCTCGTGGAGGAAGTTTCCATCGACGGCATGTGCGGCGTGTACTGACCGTGTCTGCTTTGGATCTCGATGCGGGGTGGAAACTCCACCCGCAGGTAGCGCTTCGCCCCGAACCTTTCGGGGCGTTGCTCTACCACTTCGGAACGCGCAAGCTGTCGTTCCTGAAGAACACGACCATCGTTGCGGTGGTCAAGGCGTTGCCAGACCATCCTGATGTCCGGTCCGCACTACGTGCGCAGGGCATCGAAGATGACGCGGCTCCCCAATATGCCCGCGCGCTGAGCACTCTCGCCGATTCGCACATGATCGTGCCTGTCTGAGCCAGACGCTCGCCCCCACGTGCGGAACAGCCCTTCTGCACGTTCGCCCGCTTCATTTCTTCGCGAGGACACAGCCATGACCTCAGTTCTTGAACAGCCCTCCCCGCCCGCCAAGGTGGGTCGCCTCGTCGATCAGTTCGAACTCGGACTCGACGCCCCGATCTGCCTGACGTGGGAACTCACCTACGCCTGCAACCTGTCCTGCGTGCACTGCCTTTCGTCTTCGGGTCGTCGTGACCCCAACGAGCTGAGCACCGAACAGTGCAAGTCCATCATCGACGAGCTGCAGCGTATGCAGGTTTTCTACGTCAACATCGGTGGCGGCGAGCCGACGGTACGCTCCGACTTCTGGGAGCTCGTCGACTACGCGACGGACCACCAGGTCGGTGTGAAGTTCTCCACCAACGGAGTGAAGATCGACAAGAAGGTCGCGGCGCGCCTCGCCGCCAGTGACTACGTCGACGTGCAGATTTCCATCGACGGTGCCACCGCTGAGGTCAATGACGCTGTGCGCGGGCCTGGTTCGTTCGCGATGGCTGAGCGCGCTCTCGCGAACCTGAAGGAAGCCGGCTTCAAGGACGCCAAGATTTCGGTGGTCGTCACGCGGCACAATGTCAGTCAGCTCGACGAGTTCAAGGCTCTCGCGGACAAGTACGACGCGACCCTGCGCATCACTCGACTGCGTCCTTCGGGCCGCGGCGCCGACGTGTGGGACGACCTGCACCCACGCCCCGAGCAGCAGCGTGAGCTCTACAACTGGCTGGTGGCCAATGGTGAAGGCGTCCTCACGGGCGACTCGTTCTTCCACCTCTCCGCCTTCGGCGATGCACTGCCTGGTCTCAATCTCTGTGGTGCGGGCCGAGTCGTGTGCCTGATCGATCCGGTCGGTGACGTGTACGCGTGCCCGTTCGCGATTCACGAGCAGTTCCTTGCCGGAAACATCGTGAAAGACGGTGGATTCCAGGAAGTCTGGCAGCACTCGGACCTGTTCGAGGAGCTGCGCTCGCCGCAGACCGGTGGCGCCTGCAGCAAGTGCAACCACTACGACTCCTGCCGCGGCGGCTGCATGGCGGCCAAGTTCTTCACCGGACTGCCGATGGACGGACCCGACCCCGAGTGCGTCATCGGCAACGGTGAAATGGCATTGGCGTCGGCGGGAGAGGTCCCGAAGTCCAGTGTCGATCACTCCCGTTCCGGTCAACGCAAGACCCCACGTGCATCGGTGCCCCTGACACTGATGATGCGTCCGCCCGCCAAGATTTGTGACGAAAACCCGCTTGCGGGAATGCAGTAACTACTGCGCGATACCGACAGTGCGGCGAAAGCTGCACCCCAGAGAGGTCAGTTCAATGGCTAAGAATGCTTTCTTCGAGACGGTGGCAGAAGCACAGCGCCGTGCGAAGAAGAGGTTGCCCAAGTCCGTGTACGCGGCGTTGGTGGCGGGATCCGAGAAAGGGCTGACTGTCGACGACAACGTCGCGGCATTCAGCGAACTGGGTTTCGCTCCCCATGCTGCGGGACTGTCGGACAAGCGCGAGATGTCCACCACCATTATGGGTCAGGACATTTCGTTGCCCGTCATGATTTCACCGACCGGTGTGCAGGCAGTGCACCCTGACGGTGAGGTAGCTGTAGCTCGTGCGGCTGCAGCACGGGGAACAGCCATCGGACTGAGTTCTTTCGCCAGCAAGTCCATCGAAGAAGTTGCCGCGGCCAACCCGCAGGTCTTCTTCCAGATGTATTGGGTCGGCAGCCGCGACGTGCTTCTCCAGCGTATGGAGCGCGCTCGCGCTGCCGGTGCCAAGGGCCTGATCATCACTACCGACTGGTCCTTCTCGTACGGTCGCGACTGGGGCAGCCCGTCCATCCCCGAGAAGATGGATCTCAAGGCGATGTTCCAGTTCGCCCCCGAGGGCATCATGCGTCCGAAGTGGTTGCTGGAGTTCGCCAAGACCGGCAAGATCCCGGATCTGACCACACCCAACCTCGCGGCTCCCGGCCAGCCGGCACCGACGTTCTTCGGCGCGTACGGCGAGTGGATGCAGACTCCGCTTCCGACGTGGGAAGACATCGCCTGGCTGCGTGAGCAGTGGGGTGGACCGTTCATGCTCAAGGGCATCATGCGCATCGACGACGCGAAGCGAGCTGTCGACGCAGGTGTCTCCGCTATCTCGGTCTCCAACCACGGTGGTAACAACCTCGACGGCACCCCGGCGCCGATCCGCGTGCTCCCGGGCATCGCCGAGGCCGTGGGCGATCAGGTGGAAGTTGTTCTCGACGGCGGTATTCGACGCGGCGGCGACGTCGTCAAGGCGCTCGCACTCGGAGCCAAGGCCGTCATGCTCGGGCGCGCCTACCTGTGGGGTCTCTCGGCAAACGGCCAGGCCGGTGTCGAGAACGTACTCGACCTGATGCGGATGGGCATCGACTCGGGGCTGATGGGCCTCGGCCACTCGTCCATCACCGAGCTGAGTCCGGCGGATCTGGTGATCCCGGAAGGCTTCACCCGCACGCTGGGTGCGAGCTGAATCTCCGGCTCTGATCGAGCTGTGAGTTGAGCCTTCACGAACACACAACCCTGGCCGGACGCAGAGTCCGGTCCAGGGTTGTTTTCGGTCCGCACGAGACCAATCTTGCTGTGGGGCGCTCGCTTTCCGATCGGCACCGGGCGTATTACCAGCGCCGCGCCGAAGGCGGTGCCGGGATCGTCGTCACCGAAGTGGCGTCGGTACTTGCCGACGACTGGCCGTACGAGCGGGCACCGCTGGCGTCGCAATGTGGCCCGGGGTGGCAGTCGATCGCGACTGCGTGCGCTCCGTACGGAGCGTTGGTTCTTGCCGGGCTGGGGCATACCGGGATGCAGGGTTCCAGTGCATACTCTCAATCGGTGCTGTGGGGACCGTCAAGAGTGGCCGACCCGGTGACTCGCGAATTGCCGATGGCAATGGGACAGCCGGAAATCGACCAGCTGACAGCCGGCTTCTGCGAAGCGTCGGCGCTGGCCGTCGCTTCGGGAATGGACGGAGTGGAACTCGATGCCGGCCCTCGAAGTATTCTGCGGCAATTCCTTTCGGGCCTGACCAACACTCGGCACGACCGATACGGTACTGATCGCGTTGCCCTTGTTCGCGAGATCCTTTCGGCCGTGCGTGGCGAACTAGGACCGGATCGCGTTGTCTCCTTGCGGTTGTCCTGCGACGAGGAAGCGCCATGGGCGGGCCTGACGCCCGATCTTGCCATCGGTATTGCGCGTGAAGTGTCTCCGCTCCTCGATCTCCTTGTTGTCGTTCGTGGCGGACTCTATTCGTCTGACATGTACCGCCCCGACTTTCACTGCCCGACGAACTTCAACCTCGACCTGTGCCGTGAGATCAAGGCCGCGGTGTCGATTCCCGTTGTCCTGCAAGGGAGCGTCGTGGACATCGCCGACGCTCACGCAGCACTGCAGGTAGCCGAGTTCGTCGAGATGACCAGGGCCCAGATCGCAGACCCGGACCTGGTCGTGAAAGCCGCGCGCGGCGATCGCCCCCGGCCGTGTGTGCTCTGTAATCAGACGTGCCTCGTGCGTGATCCTCGCAATCCTGTCGTGACGTGCGTGGGGAATCCGAGCGCGGGTTTCGAGACGGTGGACCTCGATGAGCGAGAGCAGATTTCGACACCGGGAGCCGTGCTGATTGTGGGGGGTGGCCCCGCCGGGATGGAGGCGGCGCGGATCTCGGCGGTGGCGGGACACTCGGTCACACTCGTCGAGAGTTCATCGCAGTTCGGTGGCATGATCCGAACTTTTGCGCGAGGTGACGGCCGCGGCCGGTTCGCACTCCTCGCGCAGTGGCTCGAGGACGAATGCCGTCGCAGCGGCGTGACGATGCGGACCGGGGCGGCGGTCGACGCGCAGGACCTGAGTGACGCACGTAGTCGGGGCGAGCTGGTTGTGGTTGCCACCGGTAGTGCTGTGCGGCCGCCGACGTATCCGGTCGACGACTCGGTTCGGTGGCTGGATGCGTCGGAAGCCTTCGAGAAGTTGAGCCCCGTGGGGCCGGGTCCGGTCGTGCTGATCGATCCGCTCGGTGGACCGGTCGCAGTGGCCCTCGCAGAAGCACTCGCGGCCCAGGGCGCTTCCGTCTCGATTGTCACCCCGGACAGCATCGTCGGCTCGCGGCTCGGTGCGAGTGGGGATCTGGTCGGCGCCAACACGCGCATCCAGCGGGCCGGGATCACCAGGGTGCTCGCGTCGCGTGTCGTCGAAATCGCCTCAGGGGCCGTCTGCGTCGAACACGTCCATACCGGTGAGCGCTCACAGCTCGAGTGCGAAGTGGTGATCGACTGTTCGCCGCGTCTGCCGAACGAAACGCTGGGGGAGGCGGCTGACATCCAGGTGGGTGACTCGGTTGCTCCGAGAACTGTTCTCGAATCCATCCGCGAAGGGCGGTGTGCAGGGTTTACTACTAGAACGAGTTTCAATTCTGCAGAGAGGGCTATCTCATGACACAGGGTTCAGTTCGTTCGCTCGAAGGCCGCGTTGCTTTCATCACCGGCGCAGCGCGCGGTCAGGGGCGTGCGCACGCGGTCAAGATGGCGCGCGAGGGAGCAGCGATTATCGCAGTCGACGTGTGTGCGTCGGTGGCGTCGGACAATTCCTACGACGCAGCAACTTCCGAGGACTTTGCCGAGACGATACGTCTGGTCGAAGCGGAGGGTGGGAAGATCCTCGCTCGCGAGGTCGATGTCCGTGACGGTGCAGCGCTCACCGCGGTGGTCAAGGACGGTGTCGAGCAGTTCGGACGTCTCGACATCGTGGTCGCCAATGCCGGGGTCTGTAACTGGAATCGATTCTGGGAAATGTCGGACGAGCAGTGGGAAACCCTGATCGACATCAACCTGACCGGAGTCTGGAAAACCCTCAAGGCCTCGGTACCGGCGATCATCGAAGGTGGGCGCGGTGGATCGATCATCGTGGTCAGTTCGGTGGCAGGACTCAAGGCGCTGCCCGGGCAAGCGCACTACGCGAGCGCCAAGTTCGGTCTCGTCGGTCTGACGCAGGCCGCGGCAAAGGAACTGGGGGAGTACAAGATCAGGGTCAACTCGATCCATCCTTACGGAGTCAACACGCCGATGGGTGTCGACCAGGGTGCGCTCGAGGTGTTTGCCAAGTTCCCGCAGTACCTTCCCAACTTCACTCCGATCCTCTCGGACATCGCGTTCGCCGAACCCGACGAGATCGCCGACACCGTCCTGTGGCTCGCCGGTGACGGTTCACGCACCGTCACGGCAAGTCATATCGCGCTCGATCAAGGAAACTCCAAGGTCTGATGACGCCGTACCCGCGCCTCTTCGCGCCACTGCGCCTGGGCAACCTGACACTCCGCAATCGGGTCGTGTTCTCCGCGCACCTGACCAATTACGCGGAGAGCGGGTTGCCGACGGAGCAGCACGCGAGCTACTACGAGGCGCGGGCACGCGGTGGTGCGGGTCTGATCATCACCGAGGAGCACTCGACGCATCCTTCGGATCGACCGTACGAGAAGATGATTGCGGGCTATCGGCCCGAAGCGATCGAGGGATACCGGCGGATCACCGACGCCGTTCATGCACATGGTTCATCGATTCTCGCGCAGATCAACCACAATGGGGGTCAGGGCGCTGGAACCTACTCACGATTGCCTCTGTGGGCGCCGAGCGCCGTCGCCGATCCGTTGTTCCGCGAGGTGCCCAAGGCTGTCGACGACGCGGACATCGCCGAGATTCTCGAAGGGTTCGCCCTTGTTGCGCGCAACTGCGTCGCCGGTGGCTTCGACGGGGTGGAACTGCAGGCGTCGCAGTCGTCCATCGTGCGCGCGTTTCTCGCACCCTCGACCAACCTGCGCACCGATCGCTACGGCGGGGGCGTGGCACATCGTGCGCGTTTCCTTCTCGAAGTGCTCGGGGTACTGCGTGAGGCCATCGGTCCGGATCGTGTGCTCGGCGTGCGCCTCAGTGGGTACGAAGGAACACGGGGTGGGATCGAACTGTCCGACGCAGTAGCCACCGCCCGACTCGTCGAAGCTGACGGTCACGTCGACTACATCAACACCACCGTCGGAATGGCCACGGAAACACTGCATCTGGTCGAAGCGTCCATGGCGGTGCCCACCGGCTACGCCAACTTCGTCCCGTCTGCGATCAAGGAAGCGGTCGATCTTCCGGTCGTCGGTGTCGGCCGTTTCAAGACACCAGAGCACGCTGAAGCTGCACTCGAGGACGGTGTGTGCGATCTGGTGGGCGTAGTTCGCGGGCAGATCGCCGATCCGGATTTTGTGAACAAGGCGCGCGCCGGACAATCGGCACAGGTGCGAACCTGCCTGTCCTGCAACCAGGAATGTGTCGGGCGGATGGGTCTGGGACGTTGGTTGGGGTGCACGGAAAACCCGCGCGCTGGTCGGGAATCGGTACCGCTGCCGATGCCGCGGCGACGAGGTCGCACTGTGCTGGTGGTCGGCGGAGGCCCGGCCGGCCTGCAAGCTGCGGCCACCGCGGCCCAGCGAGGTCATGCGGTGACGCTGTTCGAGCGTGAACGAAGACTTGGCGGACAGATTCTCACCGCCTCGGTGGTATCGGCTCGCCGCGAGCTCGCCGACCTCGTCCGGAATCTCGAATCGGAGTGTCGCCGAAGCAGTGTGACGATCGAGCTGGGTGCTGGAGCTGATCTCACGATCGTGGAGGAGCAGGCGCCCGACGTGGTCGTGATTGCAACCGGAGCGCGGCCTGTGCGACCGGCCTGGGCGCGTGGATCAGAGCGTGTGGTGAGTGTTCGAGACGTTCTCGACGGCAGGGTTCTGCCGAGTGGAACGGTGCTCGTGTACGACGAGTTGGGATTCCATCAAGGCACGTCGGTGGCGGAATTCCTCGCTGATCGAGGTTGCACTGTCACGATCGCGACCAACGGCATGGTGGTTGCCCAAGATCTGAGCATCACCCTGGATTTCGAGGGGTGGAACCGCCGGGCGTTCGAGAAGTCGATCATGCAACGGACGGATCTGATGGTGACGTCGGTGAGCGGTGGAGCTTCGCCGCTCGTGAGCTTGGTTCACCTTCCGACGGGTGTGGTCGAGGAAGTTGCGGTCGACTGGGTGGTCTTCGCGACACAGCAGGAACCTGTCGACGATTTGTGGAACACCTTGCAGGGAAGTTCTTTCGAGATATTTCGTATCGGTGATGCGTTGTCCCCGAGACGTTCACATGCAGCCGTCATCGAGGGGCATCGGGCTGCGTTGGCGATATAAGTCGTCCGATATGTCCCTGGTTATCGAAAGTATGTTCGATTAAACTTTGGGTATGGACAGTCGGGATGCGTGGCAGCTGGATGGTGAGGACCTCAAGAGTGAGGTTCTGGATCTGGTGCGTGTCCGTCACGAGTTGCAGTCGCGGATGGTGTTGCTGATCGTGGAGATGTTTTCCCGGGAGGTTGTCGGCGGGAAGGGTTTTCGGGCGATCGCGCAGTGGTTGCACGGTTCGACGAATCTGGAGATCGGTGAGTGCAGCCTGCTGGTCGGGTTGGCGCGGTTGTTGATGCTCGAACCCGTGGTGGGCGATGCGTTTCACCGCGGTGACTTGGACGCGTTGAAGGCGCGGCAGGTGGCGTCGTTCTGTCAGCATCCACCGAAGAACATGACCCTGGCGGATGTGGACAAGGCCCGCAGGATTCTGCTTGATCTGGCGTCGAAGAACATCGCGGATTGTGATGCGGTGCGGGCGGCGATCCGGCGGATCGAGAAGCAGTACGGCACACGTGAGGACGGGGTCCCGGTAGGCGAGGATTCGGAGCGTAACGAGTTCTACGCTTCGAAAGGCTTGTACGGGCGGGTCACAGTCAAGGGTGATTTGGATGCGGTGAACGGGGCCCGTCTGATCACGTTGCTGTCGAGCCTGTCGGCTCCGACGCCGGAGAAGGACGGCGTCAAAGACACCCGCGGGCCTGCTTTACGGCGCGCGGACGGGTTTTGTGAACTACTGCGGCGGTATGAGCGGGCGGGGTTGGGTCCGATCGAGGGTGGGGTGAAACCGCACATCACGGTCACGGCCAGTGCGAAAGACATGACAGACCTGCAAGCGTTGAAGGACTTGCTGCCGTCGACCGAGGAGTTGGGGTTCGCGTGGACGGATTGGGTGGGCCCGATCAGTATCGATACTGCCCGGATGTTGGCCTGCGACTGTACCGTCACCCGAATTTTGTTGGATGAGAATGGTGTTCCGCTCGACTGCGGTAAGGAAGCGAGAACGGCGACGGTGCCGCAGCGGCGGGCGTTGGCAGTTCGTGATGGTGGGTGTGCGTTTCCGGGGTGTGGGACGCCGTCGGGGTGGTGCGATGCTCACCATATTGTTCATTGGAATGATGGTGGCCCAACGGATCTCGATAATCTGATCTTGTTGTGCGGTCATCATCATCGGACGTTGCACCACACGCAGTGGCGGGTGGAGATCGGAGCGGATCGGAAGTCGGTGTTCTATCCGCCGATGTCGATCGACCCGTATCAGCGGCCGATCGGCGGGAACAGTCCACCCACAGCGGCGTGAATTGAGACAACTCGTACACCGGGGCACAACATGCCCCGGTGTATCCGCACGCAGTGTTGCAGTGGGAGGAGCTGTGCACAATACGATCGGGGGATGAGTTCTCCGCGTGACCTTGCTGCCATCCCGAGTCCTGCGCTCGAGGGCACTGCGCTCACCGTCGTGGTCCCGGTCGGTTCTTTCGAACAACACGGACCGCACCTGCCTCTCGATACCGACACGCGGATCGCGAGAGCAGTCGCACAGGCTCTGCCCGACGTCGTCGTGGCACCGGCCGTCGAATACGGGGCGAGCGGCGAACACGAAGGGTTTGCCGGCACGATTTCGATCGGTGCCGAGGCCATGGAAACCCTCGTCGTGGAATACGGAAGGTCGGCGTTCAGATGGACGAAGCGGGTGCTGTTCGTCAACGGCCACGGCGGAAACGGTCCCGCGCTGGCCAAAGCTGTGGCACTTCTTCGATACGAGGGACGTGACGCCGCGTGGGTGCCGTGCGCTGTTGCGGGTGCCGATGCGCACGCGGGACACACTGAAACGAGCCTATTGCTGCACCTTTCGCCCGATTTGGTGCACATGAGCCTTGCTGAGACAGGAAATTTGTCTCCTATCGCGGACCTGATGCCAGGAATGCGTTCGGGCGGTATGGTCGCTGTGTCGCAAAACGGCGTTCTCGGCAATCCAGTCGGGGCTACCGCCGAAGACGGCGCATACATCTTCGGTGAGTTGGTAGGACGCGTGACGGATGGACTGGCCCGGTGGGAGCCTGGTCCAGATGGGAGGCTTCGGTGACGACCACGACCGAGTGGGGGCGGACGGTCCACCTGCGACGGCTTTCGAGGCTGCGACGAGTTGCAGCACGACGGGCTACGTCCCTTACGATCATCTGATGCGACCAGCGAGACTCCCCGACGGCTTCGGCATTCGGTTGGACCCCAAGGTGCGCACGTACTCGGGCGGCCGGGTGCTCATCGGCGGCTCTCCGACACGGATGCTCAAGCTGGCTCCGACGGCTGCGGCGATGATCGGTGATGGCTTCCTCGAGGTGGTCGATCAGCAGAGCGCTGCGGTTGCTCGGCACCTCCTTGATTCAGGCGTCGCGAATCCTCGTCCGATGTCGACGCCGTCCGCTGCGGATGTCACCGTCGTGATTCCGGTCAAGGACAACCAGGCCGGCGTCGAACGGTTGCTGCCCGTCCTCAAGGATCTGACCGTCATCGTTGTCGACGACGGTTCGGAAGTGCCGGTGGAGCCTCGTCGCGCCTGCCCGGGCACCGGCACCATCACAGTGGTGCGGCACGAGAGCGCCCGCGGACCATCGGCAGCGAGAAACTCGGGATTGCGTTCGGCCCAAACACGTTTCGTAGCTTTCCTCGACTCCGACGTCATACCGCGTGCCGGTTGGCTCGAGTTGATGTTGGGCCACTTCAGCGATCCAGGGGTTGCCCTTGTTGCACCCCGCATCGTCGCCCTCGATCCGTACGGGACGGCGCTGGCGCGGTACGAGAACATGCGATCGTCGCTCGACCTCGGACGCAAGGAAGCTGCGGTGAAGTCGGGCAGTCCGGTCGCCTATGTCCCCAGCGCGGCCGTGATCGTCCGGCGCGACGTGGCGCTCGAATGCAACGGTTTCGACGAGAGTCTCGAAGTAGCGGAGGACGTCGATTTCTGCTGGCGACTGCAGGCTGCGGGTTGGCGACTGCGGTACGAACCGGTAGCGCATGTCGCCCACGATCATCGAGTTCAGTTCGACAAGTGGTTCGCCAGGAGAGCGTTCTACGGCACGGGTGCGGCGCCGTTGGCTGCAAGACACGAGGGTTCGGTTCCGCCGATGGCGATGTCGTTCTCGACGCTCTTCGCGTGCATCGCCGCCGCAACACTGACCCGTTCCGGTCTTGCGGGTGCGTTGGGCGCACTGCTCTTCACCGTGTATCGCCTGCGAAAGATGTTCAACGGCCTGAGTCAGCCCACCCGGATCGCAGCGATCCTCACTGCGCAGGGGTTTGTCGGAGGATTCTGGCAACTCGCCTCGGCGATGTGTCGTCACTACTGGCCCGTGACGCTCTTGGCGGTGATCGCCTCCCGTCGAATTCGGCGACTGGCCGTCGCTGCGGCCGTCACCGAAGGTGTGGTGGACTGGTATCGCCACCGTGAGCCGGGCGGGTTGGGTCCGGTTCGGTACGTCTTGTTCAAACGAGCAGACGACATCGCGTATGGAGCCGGACTCTGGCGGGGTGCGTTCGACGCCCGTGACTGGGCGGCACTGAAACCTCGAATCACCAAGTGACAGAAGCCGACTACGCAGATTTCCTGGTTGTCGGTGGTGGCACGTGTGGCTGCGTCGTCGCAGCCAGGCTCAGTGAAGATCCATCCGCCACGGTGATGCTCCTCGAATCGGGAAGTGGATATCGTTCGGCGCTCGAACTTCCGGACGTCCTGGGTGATCCGTACCGATTGCCGGTCGGACCTGCGAGCGAATACACGTGGACGTATCCGGTCGAACTGACACCGCGTCGGGCGTCCACGATTGCGCGCGGGCGGACACTCGGTGGGTCCGGGGCCGTCAACGGTGCGTACTTCACCCGCGCGACCCGTGCAGATTTCGAGAATTGGCCGAGCTCATGGGGCTACGACGACGTCTTGCCGTACTTCAAGAAGTCTGAGACGGATCGTGATTTCGAGGGCGAGTTCCACGGGACGGCCGGTCCGATCCCGGTCGAGCGTCGAGCGTGGGACCAACTGCATCCACTGAGCGGCGAATTCCAGGCGGCAGCGCTCGCAGCGGGCTTTCCCGACGACGTCGACAAGAATGCGCCGGACTCGTTCGGCGTCGGCCGAGTGCCACTGAACGTGGCGGATCATCGTCGGATCAGTACTGCGATCGGGTATCTGATGCCGGCGTTGCACCGCCCGAATTTGCGGGTGCAATCCGGAATTAACGTCATTCGCATCGTATTCTCGGGAACCCGTGCGATCGGCGTCGACGTTCTCGACGACGGCAACGTCCGACGCATTCGTGCCGACCACGTGATCGTGTGTTCGGGTGCCGTGGCGACGCCGCACATTCTCTTGAATTCCGGTGTCGGTCCGGCGGAACAACTTGCAGAGCAAGGAGTTTCCGTCATTCTCGACAGGCCTGGCGTCGGACAGAACTTCGTCGACCATCCGGAAGTGCTGCTGCCCTACCGTTTTTCGACGCCTCGCACGATTCGCTCGCAGACACCGGTGCTGGAGACTGCTCTCAATCTAGCCGAGCTTGAAATCCGTCCGTACACCGCATCTTTCACGGATTTGGTTCCCGGTGTGCCTCGTATGGATCACGGCGTCGGAGTGGTTCTCATGGCGCCGCGCAGCCGGGGAAGTATCGAACTGGCATCGGGGGATCCCGCTGGGGCACCGCGTATTCGATACAACTACGTCGCGTCGACGCACGATCGAGCAGCCATTCGGGAAGGAATGCAGATCGCCGAGAACCTTCTCGAGTCGATCGCCGAGACCGGGTTGATCGACCGCCCCGTCGTGGAGTACACCGACGAGTGGATCGAATCTCGCCTCGGTACGTCCTTGCACATGTCCGGTAGCTGCGTGATGGGTGCCGAATCGGACCCGTTCGCAGTCGTCGATGATCGGTGCCGTGTGATCGGCGCGCAAGGACTCAGTATTGTTGACACGTCAATCCTGCCGACGATCCCGACCCGCGGCCCACACGCGACCGCGGTGATGGTCGCGGAACGAGCAAGCGCCATCCTGCTCGGTGACGAGTGACCGCGAGGGGCGGCAGGCTAGGTCGACAGTCATACCGAATGGTCGTTCTCGCCTATGGGCTGTGATCGGCGTTACAGTGGTCCACGGAGCGGAGGAACGCAAAATATGGCACGTGAACAGGCTGTGCCTGGCAACCCGTGGGTGGCGGTCAGGCCAGGCGATGACGTCGCGTTACTTGCGCGGCGACTTTCGTCTGCCCATCAGTCGTTCATCGATGCCCGCGGCGTGCCCGGCCAAGGGCTGACCGACGACTCCCATGTCCGTTCGGTCGTGCTCGAGTCCTGGATGCGAAGCCGCAACAAGGGGGTAAACCCTGATGTTGTCGGCAACCCCGAGATGCTCGAAGGGTTGGAGCTCGAAAAATATCGCTCCGCGCATCCCATGTCACTGATTCGTCCGGTGATTCGGAAACTCCTGGTGGAGGATGCTGCCGAGACCGGATTGCTGATCGCGATCAGCGACGCACACGGTCGTTTGCTCTGGGTGGAGGGTGACAATTCGGCCAAGGACAAGGCGTTGTCCATGAACTTCGTCGAAGGCGCCGACTGGAGCGAAGATCGTGTCGGCACCAATGCGCCGGGAACGGCTCTTGCTCTCGATCACTCCGTACAGATATTCGGATCCGAGCATTTCAACCGAACCGTGCACGACTGGAGTTGTTCGGCCGCACCCGTCCACGATCCCACCACTGGGCAAATCCTCGGTGCCATCGACATCACCGGTGGTCCCAGGGTCGCGGTTCCCGAAGTGCTGTCACTGATCCGTGCAACTGTTGCGGCCGCCGAATCGGAATTGCGATTCCACCTCTTGAACTCGCCCATCCCGCTCAGCGCCACGGCTCCGCGCCTCGAAACATTCGGAGCAGGCCGGCCGACGCTGGTTCGCGGCGGTGACCGCATCCCGATTTCGCAGCGTCACGCCGAGATTCTCCTTCTGCTCTCCGAACATCCGGAGGGTCTCAGCTCCGACCACCTTGCGGTCCTGCTCGACGAGGGTGAACTCGACGCAGTGACCATTCGCGCGGAAATGTCGCGTCTTCGTAAGGTTTTCGGTGCCGACCGTTTGGCTTCGCGTCCTTATCGGATCATCACGGAGTTCACGACAGACGTCGGCGACGTGCGGGCAGCGTTGGATCGCGGAGACGCAGCGACGGCGATGAAACTGTATTCGGGCCCGGTGCTGGCAGGCTCGGCCTCTCCCGGCATCGAAGAGGTGCGGGAAGAGCTACGCACCAGGGTTCAGGCGGCACTACTGCGTGGAGGTGACGCCAACCTTCTGGCCCGGTGGACCACGTCCGTACACGGGCGCGAAGACTCCGTCGTGTGGGAGGCCTACCTGTCCACATTGGATCCTCAATCTCCGCTGTATTCACAGGTCCAGGCAAGAATTGATCTCCTCGACCGCCAATTGGGCATCTGAGAATCATCTGCGTTTCTCGCACGCAACGTACTTGCAACGTTGCAACTCCTAGTGTTGTGAATCACACCCCACCGGGGGGTGGGATTGCAGTCACCGCTTTGGTGGGTGCGCCCAGGAAGATCACGTTTACATAGGAGCTTGCAATGACCGTGTACGCCCGCCCAGGTACCGCCGACGCGATCATGTCCTTCCAGTCTCGATACGACAACTGGATCGGCAACGAATGGGTTGCTCCGGTCAAGGGTCAGTACTTCGAGAACCCGACACCGGTGACCGGACAGAATTTCTGTGACGTGGCGCGTTCCACCGCAGAAGACATCGAACTCGCTCTCGACGCAGCGCACGCAGCAGCTCCGGCCTGGGGCAAGACCTCGGTCGCCGAGCGCGCGATCATCTTGAACAAGATCGCTGATCGCATGGAGGAGAACCTCGAATCGATCGCACTCGCCGAGTCGTGGGACAACGGCAAGCCGATCCGCGAGACCCTCAACGCCGACATTCCTCTCGCCATCGATCACTTCCGTTACTTCGCGGGAGCCATTCGCGCACAGGAAGGTTCGCTTTCGGAAATCAACTCCGACACCGTGGCGTACCACTTCCACGAGCCGCTCGGCGTAGTCGGCCAGATCATTCCGTGGAACTTCCCGATCCTCATGGCCGTGTGGAAGCTTGCTCCCGCCCTCGCTGCCGGCAATGCCATCGTGCTCAAGCCTGCCGAGCAGACACCCGTGTCGATCCTGCACCTCATCGGCATCATCGGTGACCTGCTGCCTGCCGGTGTTCTCAACATCGTCAACGGCTTCGGCGTCGAGGCCGGCAAGCCGCTGGCGTCGAGCCCGCGTATCAAGAAGATCGCGTTCACCGGTGAAACCACCACAGGTCGCCTGATCATGCAGTACGCGTCGCAGAACCTCATCCCCGTGACCCTCGAACTCGGTGGCAAGAGCCCCAACATCTTCTTCTCCGACGTTCTCGCCTCAAACGACGACTACCAGGACAAGGCACTCGAGGGCTTCACGATGTTCGCCCTCAACCAGGGCGAGGTCTGCACCTGCCCGTCACGTTCGCTGATCCAGGAAGACATCTTCGACGAGTTCCTCGCAATGGCGGCCATCCGCACGAAGGCTGTGCGCCAAGGGGATCCGCTCGACACCGACACCATGATCGGTGCGCAGGCCAGCAACGACCAGCTCGAGAAGATCCTCTCGTACATCGAGATCGGCAAGGCCGAAGGCGCCAAGGTCATCACGGGCGGCGAGCGGGCCGAACTCGGCGGAGACCTGTCCGGCGGCTACTACGTCCAGCCGACGGTGTTCACCGGCAACAACAAGATGCGCATCTTCCAGGAAGAGATCTTCGGACCCGTCGTCTCGGTCACCTCGTTCAAGGACTACGACGAGGCCATCGAAATCGCCAACGACACCCTCTACGGTTTGGGTGCCGGTGTCTGGTCCCGCGACGGCGGAGTTGCGTACCGCGCTGGCCGCGACATCCAGGCCGGTCGCGTCTGGACCAACACGTACCACCAGTACCCGGCGCACGCCGCTTTCGGTGGATACAAGCAGTCCGGCATCGGCCGCGAGAACCACCTGATGATGCTCTCGCACTACCAGCAGACCAAGAACCTCCTGGTCAGCTACGCCCAGAAGGCTCAGGGCTTCTTCTGATCGACCCACCGGCACCCGTGAGCCCCTCGCTGCGGGTGCCGGTGAGCACGACTGCAACACGCGAAACCTGCACAAACACACGGAGGTTGGAATGAGCGCCACGGACACACCCGATACCGGCGCCGTTCCACCCCGGTTGGTGACCACCGCTGGGGCGGCTGACCTCCTGCGCCGCCTCAGCGGGACTCACGGCGAACTGATGATGCATCAATCCGGCGGATGCTGCGACGGCTCGGCCCCGATGTGTTATCCCTCAGGCGAATTCATCGTCGGGGACCGCGACGTACTACTCGGAATCGTCGATCTCCGACTTGCTGTCGGGAGGATTCCCGAAGACCTTCCCACCGGAACCGACGCAGTCCAGGTCTGGATTTCCGGATCACAGTTCGAAGCCTGGAAGCATACCCAGTTGGTGCTGGACGTCGTGCCCGGCCGCGGTAGTGGATTCAGCCTGGAGTCTCCTGAGGGATTCAGATTCCTCAGTCGAGCAAGGGCATTCACACCGGACGAAAACGAAGCACTCGGCGCGTCGAGCATTCTCGTAGGCGCTGACTGGGAAGCGGGCGTGCGACCTTTGCCTCCGACGGTTCCCCAGGTGGTCGCCGAGGCCGTCGATGCCTGCCCGGTGCCGGGCACGGCCGCCCGATCCTGAGAACGGCCGCCTGAAGAAGATCTGAACAGACTCGGGGCCGCGCACATGACAGCCAGTTAACAGCACGGTCATCTCCAGGCGACCTTCTCCGCACATCGCCCACATACCGTTCATTTCACGCGACGCATCCACCGTGCGTCGTCTCATTCTTGACCGATTCAGAGGATGGACATGTCTCTTTCCGACCACGCAACCGGCAAAAACGCCGGTGCCGCGGGTGCACACCACGACGGCGCAGACTTCCATGCGGAAGACAATTCGTATCTGGAGAAACGAACACTCCGAAAGGGAACAGCAGGGTGGGTGCTGCTTGCGGGGTTGGGCGTCAGCTATGTGATTTCCGGCGACTACGCCGGCTGGAACAACGGTCTGGCCGAAGGTGGTTTCGGTGGCCTTCTCATCGCGGCGGTTGTCATCGCGGGTATGTACCTGGCGATGGTGCTCGGCATGGCCGAGATGTCGTCGGCACTTCCGGCCGCGGGTGGCGGATACACGTTCGCCAGACGGGCCATGGGGCCCTGGGGCGGATTTGCCACCGGCACAGCAATTCTCATCGAGTACTCGATCGCGCCCGCGGCGATCGCGACCTTCATCGGTGCGTACGTCGAATCCCTGAACCTGTTCGGGATCACCGACGGGTGGTGGGTGTACCTCGCGGTGTACGCGATCTTCATCGGCATTCACCTCACCGGCGCCGGTGAGGCACTCAAGGCGATGTTCATCATCACCGCCATTGCACTCGTCGGCCTGGTCGTGTTCGCGGTTTCGGCTGTCGGCCTTTTCGATTCGTCCAACCTCACCGATATCGCCGTCGACACCAGCGCGGTCGGATCTTCGTCGTTCCTGCCGTTCGGTCTGCTCGGAATCTGGGCCGCCGTGCCCTTCGCGATCTGGTTCTTCCTTGCTGTCGAGGGTGTGCCACTGGCCGCCGAGGAAGCGCGTGAGCCGGAGAAGAACGTACCCCGCGGCATCATCATCAGCATGTTGATCCTGATCGTCACAGGCGCAACGGTTCTCTTCCTCGCCACCGGTGCGCTCGGCGCCGACGCCCTGTCGACCTCCGGAAATCCGCTCGTCGAGGCTCTGGGGGACAGCGGAGCGGCGAAGGCCGTCAACTACATCGGCCTCGCCGGTCTGGTCGCGAGCTTCTTCTCGATCATGTACGCGTACTCCCGTCAGACGTTTGCGCTCTCCCGCGCCGGTTACCTGCCGAAAAACCTGTCGGTGACCAACAAGCGCAAGGCACCCACTCTCGCTCTCGTCGTTCCCGGAATCATCGGCTTCGCGCTCTCACTCACCGGTGAAGGTGCCATGTTGCTCAACATGGCGGTGTTCGGCGCGGCAGTGAGCTACGTCCTGATGATGGTGAGTCACATCGTCCTTCGTAAGCGCGAGCCGAACATGCCGCGCCCGTACCGTACGCCCGGTGGTATCGCCACCACCTCGTTTGCGCTCGTGATCGCGGCAGTATCGGTGGTGGCCACCTTCCTGGTCGATCCCGTTGCAGCACTGTTGACCCTGGTTGCCTTCGGAGTTCTGATGGCGTACTTCGGTCTCTACAGTCGCCACCACCTTGTTGCCAACTCGCCGGACGAGGAGTTTGCTGTACTTGCACAGGCGGAAGAAGAATTGGGATGAGTCGCGGGATGGCCAAGTATCACCAGCAGGTATCCGGAACCAACTACTCGTTCGACGGTCTCGTCGATCTGATGGCAAAAGCGACACCGCTGCGCTCGGGCGACGAGCTCGCCGGATGCGCGGCAAGCTCCGACGCCGAACGTGCTGCTGCCCAATGGGTTCTGGCTGACCTTCCGCTGACCGTATTCCTCGAAGATCTGTTGGTTCCGTACGAGGACGACGAGGTAACTCGGCTCATCATCGACAGCCACGATCGCCTCGCCTTTGCACCGGTGGCCCACCTGACGGTTGGCGGACTGCGGGACTGGCTGCTCGAGACTGCGTCGGCGCCGGAAGCTTCCGCACGCTTGTCCGCCGTGAGTCCCGGACTCACCCCGGAAATGGTTGCCGCGGTCAGCAAGATCATGCGCAATCAGGACCTGATCGCCGTCGCGAAGGCCATCACGGTCACCGCGGGGTTCCGCACGACCATCGGGCTACCTGGACGGCTGAGCACTCGACTCCAGCCGAATCACCCGACGGACGATCCACGCGGCATTGCGGCGGCAACGCTCGACGGTCTCCTGATGGGATGTGGCGACGCCGTCATCGGTATCAACCCCGCGACGGACTCGCCCCAGGCCACCTCGGATCTGCTCCACCTGCTCGACGACATCCGTCAGAGATTCGAGATCCCGACTCAGTCGTGCGTGCTCTCGCACGTGACCACCACGATCGGACTGATCGAATCGGGGGTGCCGGTCGATCTGGTCTTCCAATCGATTGCCGGTACCGAAGGCGCCAATTCCGGTTTCGGAGTGAATATTCCGCTCCTGCGTGAGGGCAACGAGGCCGGGCGCTCCTTGAACCGCGGAACGGTCGGCAACAACGTCATGTACCTCGAGACGGGGCAGGGATCCGCCCTCAGTTCAGCTGCCCACTACGGCACCGGCGGAGCCCCGGTCGATCAGCAGACGCTCGAAACACGGGCATACGCCGTGGCACGTGATCTCGAACCGTTGCTGGTCAACACCGTGGTCGGCTTCATCGGTCCCGAGTATCTCTACGACGGCAAGCAGATCATTCGCGCGGGCTTGGAAGATCACTTCTGCGGAAAACTCCTCGGGCTGCCGATGGGAGTGGACGTCTGCTACACCAACCACGCCGAAGCCGATCAAGACGACATGGACAACCTGCTCACCTTGCTGGGCGTCGCCGGCGCGGCGTTCGTGATCGCGGTGCCCGGCGCCGACGACGTGATGCTCGGCTATCAAAGTCTGGCGTTCCACGACGCGCTGTACGTGCGTAAGGTTCTCGGCTTGCAGCCTGCCCCGGAGTTCGAGACCTGGCTCCACAATTTGGGGATGACCGACGCAAACGGTCGGGTTCTTCCGATCGATGCCGAGATGTCGCCGCTGCGGGCTCTGACGGTGAACTCATGACAGAAGATCAGGCACCGATCCTCGATTTCTGGGGTCCACTGCGCAAGACCACACAATCGCGTATCGGGTTGGGCCGCGCCGGTGATTCGTTGCCCACCAAGCGGGTTCTCGAATTCAAGGCGGCGCACGCCGCAGCTCGCGACGCGGTCCACGAGCCTCTCGATTCCGAGACTCTCGCCAGTCGGGTCGAAGGGGTGGGTATCGGGGCTCCGGTGGTGGTCGCGAGCAGCGTCTCCACCCGCAGCGAGTATCTCCGGAGGCCCGACCTAGGGCGCCGGCCCGCGGACCTGAGCGCGATCTCGAGTTCCGACAAGGAAATCGGGTTCATCCTCGCCGACGGACTCTCCCCGCGAGCACTGATGGACCACGGCGAGCAACTCCTGTCCGCGTTGGTCACGCTGTTGGGGGAGCGGTACTCCATCGCGCCGCCCGTGATTGCTACCAACGCCCGTGTGGCGCTGGGCGATCACATCGCCGCAGCGATGGGAGTGCAGACGGCGATCGTCCTGATCGGCGAACGTCCAGGGCTCTCCGTTGCGGACAGCGTCGGTATCTATCTGACTCACCTCCCGCGCATCGGTCGCACCGACGCGGATCGAAACTGCATTTCCAATGTCCACCCACCCGAGGGGCTCGGATACGAGCAGGCTGCTCGTGTTGTCCTTGGGCTGGTGGCGGGAGCGCGCCAATTGGGCCGCTCCGGCGTCGACCTCAAGGACACCTCTCGCGCCGACGCCGTTGCGTCGGGAGAAGTGCTGACGCTCGATTAGTTGACAGCTGCACGGCATACCGGGTCGATCGACACTCGGGTATGCCGTCGTACCCGAATCACGACGAAAATGAGGGAATCGATGTTCCGTTCGCTGCATGCCCGCGCCCTGTGCGCGTTGGCCGTAGGTAGTGTCCTGTTGAGTGCAACTGCATGTAGTTCGGCCGAAAGCGCCACGAAAGAGGATGCGGCGCAGAGTGGTTCATCCTGCGCGGCGTTGGATCCCAGCCTGGCGTGGTACGGCGACAACCGTGTGAGGTTGGATGCCATGATGACGGAGTTCGGAACGTGTGGAGCTGCGGGTGATGTCGATGACGGTGCTCCGTTGGCGCTCTTCGACTGGGACAACACAGTTGTCAAGAACGACATCGGAAGCGCCACTGCATTCTGGATGATCAAGAACAACAAGGTGTTACAGCCCGCCGGAGGAGACTGGGTAACCACCAGTCGCTTCATGACTCCAGCAGGCGCTGCCGCCCTTTCCGCCGCGTGTGGCTCGGAGACCGCCCCGGGTCAACCCCTGGCAACCAGCACCGACGTCGACTGCGCGGACGAGATCGTTGCGGTGCTCGAGGAGAAGACGCGCGACGGTCAGGCCGCATTCGACGGCTACGATCACCGCCGGACCAAGGCCGCGTATGCGTGGGCCGTGCAGTTGATGGCGGGGCACACCGAGGATGAGGTCACCGAGTACGCGCGCTCAGCGCGTGCCGAGAATCTCGCTGCTGCAGAAGGATCCGATCAGATCGTCGGTACCACGGAGGTCGACGGCTCGGTGCGCTACTACGCGCAGATCGAAGATTTGGTGAAGTCTCTCGGCGCTCATGGGTTCGACGTGCGGATCATCTCCGCGTCGGCCGAACCGGTCGTTCGAGTCTGGGCGGAACAGCTGGGATTGGACGCCGATCACGTGATGGGCGTGCGTCCCATCGTCGAGGGCGGGGTTCTGTCCGGGCGCCTGCGTGGATGTGGGGGCGTTGCGGACGGTGACGACTCGGTCATTCCGTACATCGACGGCAAGCGGTGCCAGGTCAACGAGGTTGTCTACGGGGTCCAAGGGCCTACGGCGTTCGAGCAGTTGCCTGCCGATCGGCGTCAGGTGTTTGCTGCCGGTGATTCCGTCACCGACGTGACTTTTCTCGGAGATGCGACCGGTGCGCGTCTGGTGATCAACCGGAACAATCCCGAACTGATGTGCAACGCCTACGACAACAGTGACGGGAAATGGCTGGTCAACCCCATGTTCATCGAACCGAAAGCACAGGCGGATGCTCCCTATCACTGCTCGACCGAGGCCTACACCGACGCGGCCGGGGCCAAAGGCGCCGTGACTCGTGCGGACGGCAGCGTGATCCCCGATCAGGTCGATGCCGTCGCCTGAAACGCTATCGGGCGCTCAGAAGTAGAAGGTGCGATTCCTGGCGGCGCATTTGAGCTTGCCCACCTGTAAACCGGCAAAGGCGATCCATCGACCCCGCGGCATTCCGCTGAGCCTTTGTGGAATCAACGGATTCAGCAAGATTAGGCCGGCAAGAGTGGTGAGCGAAGATTTTATCGTCGGTCGTCGGACCCCGTAGTCACGAAATGCAAGAAATAGCTCGACTTCAGCCATACCGTACGACACGGTCTGGTGCCATGTTCCGCTAAGGGTTGATCGAAGCCGGTAGGCGACGGTTGCCTTAGGCGCGTGGGCGAAGGACAGGCCTGAGATCTGGGCTCGCCACGAAAACTCGACATCCTCGCCCGCTGTCATCGATTCGTCAAAGCCGCCGATCGAATCGAAGGCGCGCTTCCAGATTCCAATGTTGCAACCCATCGCAGAAGGAAGAAAGCGGCCGAGAACCAGCCCGTCCGTCGAGGAAAACGGTCGCCACGAATGCACTTCCGGCGAATTGATCGATTCTGATTCCACGCCGCCGGCAATCAGATCTGCGAATTCGGCCGAAAGAAGCAGCTGGGTCAGCCAGGAGCTGTGGACGCGGTCGTCACCGTCGCAAAATGCAAGAAATTGCCCACGCGCATGTGCCGACCCATTGTTCCGGGCAAAGCTGATTCCAGCTCTCTGAGAAGAATCTATATATCGAAGGTCGAGCTCAGCCGTGAGCGGGTGATTTGCAATGTGCTGTTCGAGACCGTCTGTCGATCCATTGTCACTCACGAGGACCTCGAAAACTCCGCCGAAGTTCTGCTCGCTCAACGCAGTCAGCTGGACGTCGATGTATTTCATGACGTTTAGGCAGGGGATTATCACAGACACCATCGGAGCTATCACGCTGCAAACATACCGGATCGTCCGAATTGTCAGTCGGGGAGCCCCTCGTCAGCTACTCGACACATGGCAAAGTGTGTGTGATCTGATTCTTTCGAGCCCTTCACTGGGCTTCGGAGACCCAGGGGTGTCCGCTGACATGCTGGAGCCGCAGAGGCGGCACGTAAGTAGGAGAAATTGATGGCCTTCGCTGGCAATGTGGACGAACTGGCGCTGCTCCAAGCAGTACGTCTCAAGGAGCGGGTCGGAGCGGTTGTACTGGCCGAGCACTTGGGCGTCAGCGCAGCGTCCGGTCAAGCTGCGTACGACGCACTTGTCGCGCAGGGTAAAGCGGCCGAAGCAGAAGGTGCCATCAGCCTGACCGAGAAAGGCCTCGCGGAACTCGAAGATCAGTTGGACGCTGAGCGGGTCTCGATCGACGAGGACTCCATCGGCGAGGTGTACGAGGCTTTCGTTCCGCTGGACGAGGAGTTCGTTGCACTTATCGACGACGCAGACGCGAATTCCCTTGCCGAGCTGGACCGCCGGGCTGCAAACCTGTTCGACGATTTGTCGGCATTCGTTCCGCGGTTGTCCCGCTACCAGGATCTCTTCTCGGACGCTCTCGCGAAAGTTCAAGCGGGGGAGTCCAAGTGGATTTCGGAACCGATCATCGACTCCTATGCCACGGTGTGGGGGGAGATCCGTCAGGAGCTGTTCGGGGCTGCCGGTAAGGCTTGATCCGTAGCGTTCTACCCTGACGCCGTTCACAATGGGCCGTCCGATTCGTGAGAACGAATCGGACGGCCTGTGGCATGTCAGCGGCTGTGAAACTCGTTACCATTGCATACAAGTCGTGACTCAGATCACTTTCACCCCCTTTCGGGGGTAGTGCGGGGGTGAGCCACATCACTACCTTTCCTCTTATCGACGGTGATGCCCACAGGGCGACACCACGGGACCACGGAGGAATCGAGTGACCACAGTCTCTCCCACAGGCGGCACCAGTGCCGCCGGCGCCGGGGGTGCGAGTGCCGCAGGTGCGACGCAACCCCCGCAGAACACCACCAGTGTGCGGCGCGTCGCGATCGCGAGCTGCATCGGCACGACCATCGAGTTCTACGACTTCTTCATCTACGGAACCGCTGCGGCACTTGTCTTTCCGACGGTATTCTTCCCCGCGCTCGGTGCCACCGCGGGAACCGTCGCATCGTTTGCGACCTTCGCAGTCGCATTCATCGCGCGGCCCGTCGGCGCAATGCTGTTCGGACACTTCGGTGATCGCATCGGTCGCAAGAAGACTCTGATCTCGACGCTCCTGCTCATGGGTATCTCGACGCTCCTGATCGGCTTGCTGCCCGGTGCGGCAACCATCGGTGTTGCGGCTCCGATCATCCTGGTGCTCTTGCGATTCGGCCAAGGCTTCGCGGTCGGTGGCGAATGGGCGGGCGCAACCCTGCTCACCGCGGAATACGCCCCACCGGGCAAACGTGGTCTGTATGCGATGTTCCCGCAGCTCGGCCCCGCAATCGCTTTCGTTCTCTCGAGCAGTACCTTCCTCATCACCGGCGCTGTTCTCGGCGATACCAATCAGGCCTTCCTCGACTACGGCTGGCGTATCCCGTTCCTGTTCTCCATCGTGTTGGTCGGCATCGGCCTCTACATGCGACTCGCTATCGAGGAGACCCCGGTCTTCAAGGCGGAGCAGGCAGAGCGCGTCGCCGAGCAGAAGAACGAAGCACCGCGCACCCTCCCGTTCCTGGATGCCTGGCGATTCCAGACCAAGGAAATCCTGCTCTCGGCCGGCGCCCTCGCTTGCCTGTTCGCGTTCTTCTACATGGGCACGGCTTTCCTCACGAGCTACGGAACCAAGACCCTCGGCTTCTCTCGTCCGTTCGTTCTGTCGGTCGGTATCGCGTCGGCCTTCGTCTTCGGTGCGGCGATCATCGTTTCCGCCTTGTACTCGGACCGCATCGGGCGTCGCAAGGTCATCATGATCTCTTGTGGTCTGGCTGTGGTGTGGGCGCTCGTTCTGTTCCCGCTCCTGGACACCGGAACACCGATCGCGTTCATCCTCGGAATGTTCGGCACGCTGATGATCTTCGGAATCGCGTACGGCCCCTGCGGTGCGCTGCTTCCGGAAATGTTCCAGACCCGCTACCGCTACACCGGTGCCGGCCTCGGCTACAACCTCGCCGGAGTGCTCGGCGGCGCAGTGCCGCCGCTGATCGCCGCACCGCTGGCCTCGGCCTACGGGAGCATGGCCATCGGAATCATGCTGGCAATCCTCGGTGTGGTGAGTCTGGTCTGCACCTGGGCGCTCGTCGAGACCAAGGATCACGCCCTGTAAACACTGTGCGCCTTTATTAACCGCCGGCGGTTAATAAAGGCGCACAGCAGTCGGGTGGGGTGTCCGGACTTCGAACAGTTACGGACACCCTGCACCGGGAAGTATGTCGTGCATCACACCGAATCGAGTAAATTCGTAGATGAGAGGGTCCGCCGATGCGGCCCCTCTCATAGGTGCCTGAACAGGTAACCGGAGAGGACAGAACACATGAGTACGCCGCTGCCCAGCTATACGTCCGGAGTATGGGACGGTCCGATGCTGGGCGACACCATCGGAGACAACCTGGATCGCACGGTTGCCGCGCACGGTGACCGTGATGCGTTGATCGACCATGCCAGCGGTCGACGATGGACGTACCGAGAGTTCGCCGAACAGGTGAACGGGCTCGCTGCCGGACTCCTTTCCCGTGGTGTGGGGAAGGGTGATCGGGTGGGGATCTGGGCTCCCAACTGTCCGGAGTGGACGTTCACGCAGTACGCGACGGCAAAGATCGGGGCGATCCTGGTCAACATCAACCCGGCATACCGCTCGCACGAGTTGCAGTACGTGCTCGAGCAGGCCGGAATCTCGACCCTGGTGTCGGCGGCCAGCTTCAAGACCTCGGACTACGCGTCGATGATCGAGACAGTGCGGCCGCAGTGCCCGGATCTGACTTCGGTGCTTTTGCTCGGCTCACCCGAGTGGGACGCCGTGCTTACAGACGGGTTGGCGGCGCAGGCAAGCGATCCGGCTCCGCTCGCAGCTGCCCAGGCCGCGCTGTCGGCGGACGATGCGATCAACATCCAATACACCTCGGGCACTACCGGTTTCCCGAAGGGTGCGACGCTCAGCCACCACAACATTCTCAACAACGGCTTCTTCGTCGGCGAGTTGTGCCACTACAGCGAAATCGATCGGGTGTGCATCCCGGTGCCGTTCTACCACTGCTTCGGCATGGTGATGGGCAATCTTGCGTGCACCAGTCACGGTGCTGCCATGGTCATTCCGGGCCCGGCATTCGATCCGCGCGCTTCGCTCGAAGCCGTCCAGGCCGAAAAGTGCACATCTCTCTACGGCGTTCCGACGATGTTCATCGCAGAGTTGGCTTTGCCGGACTTCGAGAGCTTCGATCTGTCGAGCCTTCGTACCGGCATCATGGCTGGTTCGCCCTGCCCGGTAGAGGTGATGAAGCAGGTCATCGATCGGATGGGCATGGCAGAGGTGTCCATCTGCTACGGCATGACGGAGACGTCGCCGGTGTCGCTGCAGACTCGCTCCGACGATTCGATCGCGCAACGCACCGAAACGGTCGGGCGGGTGGGGCCGCACCTCGAGATCAAGATCGTCGATCCGGCAACAGGATTGACGGTGCCGCGCGGCGAACCTGGTGAGCTGTGCACGCGTGGTTACTCGGTCATGCTCGGCTACTGGGATAACCCGGAGAAGACCGCCGAGGCGATCGACGCTGCCAGGTGGATGCACACCGGAGACATCGGAGTCATGGACGAGGCGGGGTACGTCGCCATCACCGGACGCATCAAGGACATGGTCATTCGCGGTGGTGAGAACGTCTATCCGCGTGAGATCGAGGAGTTCCTCTACACCCACCCCGACATTCTCGACGCCCAGGTCATCGGTGTGCCAGACGCAAAGTACGGCGAGGAATTGATGGTGTGGGTCCAGATGCGCGAAGGTGCAGACGATCTCGACGCCGATTCGGTCCGTGCCTTCTGCGCCGGCAAACTCGCGCACTACAAGATTCCACGGTACGTCCATGTCGTGGACGAGTTCCCGATGACAGTCACGGGCAAGGTTCGCAAGATCGCAATGCGAGAACAGGCGATCGAATTGATCGGTCAGGCCTGAGAGTATGTCCGCGAACCCAGGGGAGCGTGAGCCGGTGCGCCCCGAGATCGCGCTCTCCTGGAAGCGCTCTCGACTCAGTGGCCTCGATCCGTCGTCGGCAATCGCCGTGGACACCGAGGAGCAGGACGGCGAGTCTCGTCTACTCCGGGCCGCCGCACCCGTGCTCGACGAGGTGTCGCAACAGATCGCGGGCACCGGGTTCTGTGTGCTGCTGGCCGATCGGGATTGCCGAGTGGTGGCCTCGGTGTACTCCGACAGCCGCGTCGAGCGGACGATCGAGCGGTTGGGTGTTGTCAACGGTTCACGCTTCGGTGAAGAGCACGCCGGCACCAATGCGCTCGGGACGCCGCTCGAGGTCGGACGAAGTGTCGTGATCCACGGTGACGAGCATTTTCTCGACAGCCTCAAGGGATTGAGTTGCTACGGCCAGCCGATCCTGCATCCCGTCACACGTCGCGTCGAAGGCATTCTCGACATGACCGGCGTTGTCTCGCAGGCTAACCCACTGTTCGCGCCCTTCCTTGCGCGTGCGGCAGCAGACATCGAGAAACGGCTGCTCGAAGGCTCCAAAGCGTCGGAGCAGCGGTTGGTCGACGCGTTTCAGCGAGTGTCACATCAACGCCACATTGCCGTCGCGGCCATCGGTGACGACATCCTGCTGAGCAACCGAACCGCCTTGGATCTGCTCGACACCGCCGACCACGTATCGCTGCGTTCCTTGATTGCCGACCTCAACCCGGACCAATCACGATTGGTGACAGTCGAATTGGCGTCCGGTGCGCTGGCGCGAGTTCAAGCCGACCGGATTTCCGGCGCCGACGGCGGTGCGCTCTTCCTGGTCGAACCGCTCCAGCGGGAACGGGCACCGATCCGCCGAACTCACGAGCGTGCACCGTCTCCGGGCGAGCGTCTGCGCCGAGACCTGTTGCGAGCGCGGGCGGGTTCTACCGCCGTGGCAATCTCGGGTGAAGCGGGTTCCGGCCGAACCTCGGCAGCATCAGACGTCGTCGGCAGCGTTGATGCGAGTTGGCTCGATGCCACGCGAATCGCGTTCGACGGCCGTGAGCAATGGGTCACCGATCTCGTGCGAGCCGCTCGTAAGCGTTCGGGCGTCGTGGTGATCGAACAGGTCCAACTCCTTCCGGACTCGGTGTTGCCGCTTGTTGCAGACCTGATCGATGCCAGCGCCGAGGGGCCGAAGATCGTACTGACCAGCGGCGCGGTCGCGGATCTACCGCCGGCAATCGCGTCGCTCATCTCGCGTTGTGCCTCCAGAATTGCCATCAGCCCACTGCGCGAGCGACAAGCCGAGATCGCCGAGTTGGCGCAGGCGATGTTGGAGGGGATCTCGCCCGAACTGAGGTTGACCGCCAGCGCCGCCGAAGCGCTCGCAGCGGCCAGTTGGCCGGGCAATCTGGCCGAATTGCGCGTCGTACTCCATCACGCCTCGGGCGATCGCTCGAGCAATCGCATCGACGTCGCAGATCTGCCCGAGGACTATCGCACCACCACCAAGGTGTCGCGGTTGGCCGGGCGGGAGAAGGCCGAGCGTCAGGCGATCATCGGAGCGTTGAAAGACTGCGGCGGCAACAAGGTTCACGCGTCGGCACAGCTCGGAATCAGCCGAAGCACTCTCTACACACGCATGCGGGCTCTCGATATCACTGTGTAATTTTCTGTCCGATTCCAGTTGTACAAAGTTCGGACAGTTAGCACCCCTGGAAGCGCGGAAGTATGGCGTGCATCACATTCGCACCTTACTACTTCAGGGGAGTTTCCGATGACGGCAGTAGCCGAACACACCATCAGTTCCGCGGTACAGGGTTTCCTGAACGGATCGAAGAAGCTCTACATCGGCGGCGAATTCGTCGACGCCGCTTCGGGGCAGACCTTCGCGACGTACAACCCGGCTGACGGACAGAAGCTCGCAGACGTGGCGCACGGGCAAGCCGAAGACATCGACCGCGCGGTGCGCGCCGCTCGCACAGCCTTCGAAGACGGCCCCTGGTCACGTATGAAGGCAAACGAGCGCGAGCGGATGATCTGGCGTGTCGGCGACATTCTCACCGCCCGCGCCGAAGAATTCGGCCAGCTAGAAGCTCTCGACAACGGCAAGTCCGTTGCCATCGCCACTGCCGTCGACGTTGCATGGGCCGCAGACGTTTTCCGCTACTACGCTGGCTGGGCCACCAAGATCGAAGGCAGCACCGTCAACGTGTCGATGCCCTTCTCTCCGGGAGGCGAGTTCCACGCCTACACACTCCGTGAGGCAATCGGCGTCTGCGGACTGATCGTGCCGTGGAACTTCCCGCTGCTGATGTCGTCGTGGAAACTCGCCCCCGCTCTCGCTGCCGGCAACACGGTGATCCTCAAGCCCGCCGAGCAGACCCCGCTCACCGCGCTCCTTCTCGCAGAGGTCTTCGAAGAAGCAGGCTTCCCGCCGGGCGTCGTCAACATCGTTCCCGGCTTCGGCGATGCTGGTGCTGCACTGTCCGGCCACGACGACGTGGACAAGGTTGCGTTCACCGGTTCCACCGAGGTGGGCAAGAAGATCGTGGACGCCGCCAAGGGCAATCTGAAGAAGGTCACGCTCGAACTCGGTGGCAAGAGCCCCAATATCGTGTTCGCCGACGCGGATTTCGATTCCGCAGTGGAGGGTTCGCTCAACGCCTGGCTGTTCAACCATGGACAGTGCTGCGTTGCGGGCACACGGCTGTACGTCGAGGACACCATCTTCGAGAAGTTCACCGAGGCCGTCGCGCACGCAGCGAGCCAGGTCAAGATCGGACCCGGCCTCGATCCCACCACCCAGCTCGGACCGCTGGTCTCGCAGGAGCAGTTCGACAAGGTGACCGGCTACCTGCGTGAGGGAATCGCCGACGGCGCACGCGCACTCACCGGTGGTAACCGCTGGGGCGATCAGGGCTACTTCGTCGAGCCCACCGTCTTCGTCGACGTCAAGCCCGAATTCTCCATCGTTCAGGAGGAGATCTTCGGACCCGTCGTGGCGGCGCTGCCGTTCAACGCGGACGACGGACCGATCACTGCCGCAAACGATTCCATCTACGGCCTTGCCGCCGGCATCTGGACCCGGGACATTTCCAAGGCTCACCGCACGGCAAAGCGTCTGAAGGCCGGCTCGGTGTGGATCAATCAGTACAACGGATTCGACACCGCAATGCCCTTCGGTGGATACAAGCAGTCGGGTTGGGGCCGCGAGCTCGGCGCTTCCGCCATCGATCTCTACACCCAGACCAAGGCCGTCAACATCGCCCTCTGATCGACCCCATCGCTCATTCTCTCGTCCGACAATCAAGGAGATCACCAGTGAAGACCAAAGCTGCTGTACTGCTCGAGCCCGGAAAGCCTTTCGAGATCATGGAACTCGACCTCGACGGCCCGGGCGTGGGTGAGGTACTGATCAAGTACACCGCTGCCGGACTGTGCCATTCGGATCTGCACCTGACCGACGGTGATCTCCCGCCGCGTTACCCGATCGTCGGCGGACATGAAGGCTCGGGCATCATCGAAGAGGTCGGACCCGGCGTCACGAAGGTCAAGCCGGGCGACCACGTCGTGTGCAGCTTCATTCCCAACTGCGGCACCTGTCGCTACTGCTCGACCGGTCGCCAGAACCTGTGCGACATGGGTGCCACCATCCTCGAAGGTTCCATGACGGACGGGTCCTTCCGTTTCCACGGCAACGGAATGGATTTCGGCGGAATGTGCATGCTCGGAACGTTCTCCGAGCGAGCGACCATTTCCCAGCACTCGGTAGTCAAGATCGACGACTGGCTTCCGTTGGAGACTGCAGTGGTGGTCGGCTGCGGCGTGCCGTCGGGTTGGGGAACGGCCGTCAACGCCGGTAACCTCCGCGCCGGCGACACCGCGGTGATCTACGGCATCGGTGGCCTCGGCATCAACGCCGTTCAGGGCGCCGTTTCGGCAGGCTGCAAGTACGTCGTGGTGGTCGACCCGGTTGCGCTCAAGCGTGAGACCGCACTCAAGTTCGGTGCCACGCATGCCTTTGCGGATGCCGAGAGCGCTGCTGCCAAGGTAAACGAGCTGACCTGGGGACAGGGCGCCGACGCCGCGCTCATCCTTGTCGGCACCGTCGACGAGGACGTGGTCAGTGCAGCGACTGCAGTGATCGGCAAGGGCGGCACCGTGGTGATCACAGGTCTCGCCGATCCGGCCAAGCTGACCGTTCACGTGTCGGGAACCGATCTGACGCTGAATCAGAAGACGATCAAGGGCACGCTGTTCGGATCCATGAATCCGCAGTACGACATCGTGCGTCTGCTCCGTCTCTACGATGCCGGTCAGCTCAAGCTCGACGAACTGATCACCAATACCTACAGCCTTGAAGACGTCAACCAGGGCTACCAGGATCTGCGTGACGGCAAGAACATCCGTGGCGTGATCATTCACGACAAGTAGGACAACTGCTGTGCGCCTTTATTAACCGCGGGCGGTTAATAAAGGCGCACAGCGCTATTTCTTGGCTTTCGACAAAATCTGCATCAACTGAAGTAGTGCCGAGAACTTCGCGAACACCGAGCGCGAGACCACCGGGCCGAAAGCCGCGGTGTCGGTCTCGTCGAACGCGTCGAGTAGATCGCGGAAGCTTTCGACCTGCTTGACCATCGCGTCGAAATCGACGTGCGTGACGGCGTCGGCATCACGCAGAGCCAGTAGGTACTGCGGCGCCGTCACCAAGGCGACTGCCGGTATCTTCCGCTCGAACAGCGGTTCACCCTCACCGAAATGAATGACCGGTCCTGGCGCCACGATTCGGCGATCGCCCGCTCCGATGTCGCGCCACAGGGGTGCAACGATGTCGTGTACTTCCCGACTTGTTGCGTAAAGCAGCTCCGGCTCCGGACTGGTCTCCAAGGCATAGCTGCCGGTCGAGGTGTCCTCGGTATCGCCCAGTGCACCGAGGTGTTCGATCGCGATCCCGGCCACTGCGCGCGCCTGACCGGCTTCGCCCTTCCACATCTCGGGGTGCGCTTCGAGCCAGGTGGACGTTGCCTGCCCGTGCTTGGACACCGCCGGAATTCGAAGGTGGCCGGTCGTCAGGACGAAAACGTACGATCGTCGATGCGGCTGCGCGACGGCGTGCCGCGCCAAGGCCAACATTCCCAGATGCCCGTTCTCCTCGACGCCGTTGGTTCCGTCGCTGTGGGTGATGAGCAGAATTGTCTCTTCCGGTGATGTCCCCGGGGATACCGCCCACACGGTGTCGGTCCGGGTGCCTGGACGCAGAGTTGCATCCAGAACCAGAGTCGCCCGCTGGCCGGAACGCGCTGCAGCGACAACCTTCCTGCCCTCGTCGCCGGCCACCCAGACGGCGGGGATGTCGTGGTACGGCTGCGTGAACGGAAGATATTGTCCCAGCGCGTTGTCCGGAGCAATGTCTCGCCACACTGCGATCACTCCGAGCACTCCGGCCTTGCGAGCCTTGTCGAGTTTCGGGCCCAGAAGAGTTGCGGAGAGAACCGGATTTCGAAGAGTCTCGTCGGTGGCGATCGGACCCCACTCGCTGACCAGGAGCTTGCGGGGAAGATCGATGTGCGGGACCTCGATCACTGCGATCGCGCCTTTGGCCGCGGACCATTTGGGGCGTCGCGCGCTGACGTAGACCAGAGGAGCGGAGATTCCCTGTGGTCCGGTCAATCCGGAGTAGGGGAATGCAGACGAAACATTGATCGGCCCCGTCGGCAATTCGATGCGAAGTCCGTCAGATGTCGCCGGTAGATCCCAACGTTCGAAAGTATGTGAATCACGCCGGACTTCGAGGCCCAGTTCGGTCAGTTCGTTCGCGACTTCTTCCACTACCGCGTGGTGTGCAGGCGATCCCGTCAATCGTGGGCCGAGCGCGTCGAGTCGCCGTTGGCCGGCAAGGAGGTGATCGCGATCGACGGCCTGGCCGTGATTCATGGGATTGCCTTTCGTACTACGCGACGTCTGCTCTGGTGAGGCGCCTGCCCGTGTCGTGTCCACGGTACCGAGCGGTCTGAAAAGGAGAAGGAGAGCGCGCCGGATATGCCGTTTTCGCAGATATACCGGGTGCCAACGGGCCGATCGGTCCGTACCGTATGACCTTGGCTCCGAAAGACTCCGTGTTCTTCGGACAGACCAGTCCACGGCGAGAGAGGCCTACGTTGGCTACGTATCTTTACAGGTTGGGGAAGTTCGCTTTCCGCCACAAGTATCTTGTGGTGGCCGCGTGGATTATCGTGATCGCGGTGGTGGGGGGCGCTATCAGCGCCACAAATCCGACGTTCTCCAAGGAATTCAATCTTCCGGGCACCGATTCACAGCGTGCGACCGAGTTGATGAACGAGAACTTTGCAGCTGCAGCGGAGCAGCAAACTCAGGCGTCGACCAGCATTCTCATCGCGGCAGACGACGGACTTGCCGCACACAGCGATCAGATCGACCAGTTGATCGCGCAGGCGAAGACGTTGCCGGACATCGTCGATCCCGAGAAGATCGTAAATCCGGTCACTCTCGCGGAGGCCAATCCAGCGGTGGCGTCAGCCGTTCTCGGCGACAACGGCAAGGTCGGGCTGATCCAGCTCAATCAGTCGATTCGCATCGAGGATCAGACGCAGGCCAACAAGACTGCGTTCCTCGACTTGATGGCAAAATTCCGCTCCGGTGGACTGCAAGTCGAAGGAACCGGTTCGATGATGCAGGTGCAGGCCGCGGGCGGCCTGTCGGAGATGCTCGGCTTCGCGGTGGCGTTCATCGTGATGATCGTGGCGTTCGGCGCACTCATCGCGGCCTTCATTCCGTTGTTCACTGCAATTCTGGGAATTGCGCTGGCCACTCTGACGGTCACACTCGGCTCGGGCTTCTTCGACATCAACGAAGGCGTCACGGGAATCGTCACGATGATCGGCATCGCAGTCTCGATCGACTATGCATTGTTCATCGTGTCGCGCTACCGCAGTGAGCTCAACCTGGGCGGAACCAGGGAAGCGGCAGCCGGGCGGGCAGTAGGTACTGCCGGTTCGTCTGTCGTATTCGCAGGCCTGACAGTGGTGGTAGCGCTGGCAGCCCTGGCGGTGGTCGGGGTTCCGATGATCACGCAGATGGGAATCTCGGCAGCGGTTGCCGTCATCATCGCTGTGCTCGGCGCAATCACATTGATCCCAGCGGTTCTGGGTATCTTCGGTCGGTTCGCGTTCTCGCCTCGTATCCCCGGGCTGCGCCACGGTGACGAGCCCGAGACGATGGAATCCAACGGACATCGCTGGGCCAAGATAGTCACCAAGTACCCGTGGCCGATCGCGGGTGCTGCGCTGGTGCTTCTGGTGATCGCGGCTATTCCGATGACGAAGCTCGAACTCGGACTCTCGTTCACTCAGGACGAAGAGCGACCGGCACTTGCCCTGCTGCAGCGGGGGTTCGGTGAAGGCGTCAACGGCGAATTGTTCGTCGTGCTCGACGCTCCGGACGGCACCGACATCACCGCGATTGCCGAAGGCACTGTCGCGCACATCAAGGGCCTCGACAACGTCGCAACGCCGGATCAGTTGATGTGGGTCGGAAACGGACCCGACGCGGCAAACCCGATGGCGGGCGCCAACTCTGCGCTCATCGCGGTCACCCCGCAGATGTCGCCGAGCGGCCCCGAAACCCACGAGCTGATGAATCAGATCCGGGATTACGGATCGACGGTGAAGCCGGAAGGCGCAGAACTCGGTGTAGCGGGTCAAACCGCGATTGTTGCCGACATGTCGTCGAAGCTCAGTTCCGCGCTCATCCCGTATCTCATCGTCGTGGTCGGGCTTGCGTTCATCATCATGATGGTCGTCTTCCGCTCGATCTTGGTGCCACTGACCGCAACTCTCGGATTCCTGTTCTCCGTCTGTGCGACCTTCGGCGCCACGGTGGCCATTTTCCAGGAGGGCGACTTCGGTCTGATCGAGCACACACAACCGATCATCTCGTTCCTGCCGATCTTCATGATCGGTGTGGTGTTCGGGTTGGCGATGGACTATCAAGTTTTCCTCGTGACGAGAATGCGCGAGGAATACGTGCACGGATTGTCGGCCAAGGACGCCATCATCTCCGGCTACACCCATGGCGCCCGCGTGGTTGCGTCGGCGGCCATCATCATGATCTCCGTCTTCGGTGCATTCATGCTGTCCTCGGAGACGACAAGCAAGATGATGGGCTTCGGCCTCGCGGCGGCAGTCTTCTTCGACGCCTTCATCATCCGCATGATCGTGATTCCTGCGGTCATGTCGATCCTCGGTGATTCGGCGTGGAAGTTGCCCGCGTGGCTCGACAAGATCCTGCCGAACGTCGACATCGAGGGTGAAGCGATTCGGCGAATTCCGATCGAGCAGGATCCGGATTCCGATCCAGACCCGAATCAGGTGCCTGTGAGGGTGTAAGCACTCAGGTCGTCAGAACGGGGTGCCGGTTGCACAGCAACTGGCACCCCGTTCTTGTGTGTTCATACGGCGCGAGCGCGATAGGAAACCATCCGGTTGGTAACAGAAATCGCTGTGATCGCGACATGACTTCCAGAGGCGACGCGCATCGGGGGCGAGCCGTGACGGTGACTGCGAGGGTACGTGTCGAAGGAGCAAACCGATTCGAGTCGGGCCGAGAAGTGGACCTTCGCGCTGACGGTCGTCTCCCTGATCGCCGGTGGGACAGTAGTTGCCGGGCTGGTGGATCGGTGGAGCAGTTCGCCGTCCGATGACATCTCGGTAGCTGCGTCTTCGTCGATCAGCATGACGTCCACACCGGAAGAGATGGCGCCGGAGGACGTGCCTGAATTCTCGTACGTCACGCCGAGCGCGGTGTACCCGACCACCATTCCGGGTTGTGAGAGTGTCGAAGCGCCAGAGGAGGATTCGTTCTTCTCCTACATTCTGGACGGTTCTGACACGTACGACGATCCGCGCTTTCCGTGGTTCTCGAGCGCCAAGGCAGCCGCGATGTCCGACGCAGTCAAACAGGCGCTCCCGAAAGATGTCGAGCTGAAGTTCGCCAGCCCGGGCAATTCGCTGCAGTTCGGGCCGATCTCTGCACCTTCGAACACAGATGGGCTGCCCGAGGGATTCTCGCTAGAGGAGTTGGCGTCCACCACAGCGTCCGGGACGCTGATTCGGGACGGGAAGATCGGCGCGCTCAGCCTGATGCTGCACTCGAGTTCTGATCCGATCCCATCGTGTGTCGCGGGGTCGCTCGTCGAACGTCGGGTGCTGGCCGATCAGTCTGTGGTGGATCTGCAGGATACGTGGAGCGAAACCAATGGTGTACGCACCCTTAATCGGTCGGCAATGTTGTACGGCGCCGACGGGACCCGGATTCAGGCGTATGTCAACGACACGAACAACGACGGAGGTATGGACGCCGAGAGTTCCGGCGTGGTGCCACTGACGCTCGACGAACTTGCAACCCTTGTCGCAATGCCACAACTGCTGATCACGACGCCTGTTCCCCCGGGCACTGCCCCGCTTCAGACTGATTGCGGCGGTTGGGCGGACGAGTCATCTGGGCGGGAACTGGATCGAGGAATCGTCGACGCGCTCGGCGACGCGCTCCGATCGGGTTGGCACGCAGCTGCGCCCGGCGGGCCTGACCTCGGCAGTCAGCTGGGTGATCTGGTTCTGGCCGAAAACGACACCACCACCGCGTGCCAGGATCTCGTTGCGCGGTCGGACGGCAACGAGTCACGCCTCAGTATCTCGATTAGCAGTGGGCAGCCGCTTCCTACGCCGCCGAACAAGTACGACCCTTCTTACGACGGGCATCCGCTCTCAATGGTGACCGCCGAGGACGGGTCCGTGATCGAACGTGATGAGAGTCGCTGGGAGAATGTCCACAGGTCTGTAGTAGTTACCCACCCCGGTGGGACGCAAGTAACGGTGAGCTCGTCGGCCGAGGCCCCGAACGTGCCGATGACGTTCGAGCAGTTGGAGTTTCTCGCGACGATCGACGGCCTGGAGATTCGATGACCACCAGATTCTCCCCGAAGACGCGCCTTCGGATCGCAGCCGCCGTAGCCGTAGTCACCGTCACCGCTGCCGTTGCCACAGTGGTCACGTCGACGAGTTCCGAACCGACAGCGATCTCGTCGCCGCTATGGAGCGTCGAGGCCTCCGAGATTCTCGGGCGCGAGTTCGCGATATTTCGGAGCCCACTTGTTGGAACCGAATTCAACATGGACATGGGCGGATTCATCGACGCCGGATCACTCGTGGTCACGATGATCGGTATGCCTGATCGTCAGGCGTATTCGTTGGACGACGCGGAATTGGTCGGATTGGACGCCGAGGACGGCGCTGTCCGTTGGCGCACGTCGGCGGTCGAAATCGGTGGATGTTCCGAAACCTTGCTCGGCGACTCGTTGCTGTGTTTCTCCGGGCCGTACGTATCCGGTGGTTCGTACTTGCTGTTCGACATCGAGACTGGAGAGCGACGAGACATCAAGACGCCGTGGGCGCCGATCATTGCGGTTGTCTCGGGTGACACAGTCCTCGCGCTCGAAGGTGATATCGAGAGCAACGACGTTCGCGTGCACAGCGGAACGGTCGACGATCCGGAAGCGAACTGGTCCAAGGCGTTCGACATCGGTGGATCGTGGGAAGACGGATACGTCGATCGTATGATGTCAGTTCACGGTGATCTGGGTGTGATCACTCTCGACGAGTCTCTGGGATTCGATCTGAAGACGGGCGAACAGCGGTGGGTACACGGTTACTCCACCTGTTCGAACGCGCATACATCGTCGGACGGCGTGACATTGGTGTCGGATGGCGGTTGCGAAGGCAATGGCCGTCCGACAAGTGAGTACGCGCTCGGTCAGAACGGGCGCGAGTTCGCCAGGACGGACGAACTGCCCTCGGAGTCCTCGTACTACGGCGGGCGATACAGCCGAGATGATCCCGCGGGAAGATCGACTCCGATCATTCTGGGACATAGCGGTTTCGACCGAACTTCCGGCGAGAAATTGTGGACGAACAGCGAGGTGTTCGATGCCGCGCAATCGTTGGCGGTGATCGGCAACGTGGTCGCCGTGACTCGTTCCGGTTCCGAGCCCGAGGTCCAGTTCGTGGACTTGTTCACCGGTGAGGTCCTGTGGCGATCGAACGCCGAGCGCGCCGGAGAGATCGTCTGGCACGGGGATGTCGTCGTCGACGACGGCAATGTCTACGGAACAGATATCAGGACCGGCCAACGGAGTTGGGAGGTTCAAGTGGAGCGGGACGGGGACGACGAGTTCACCCCGTGGGCGATGCCGCGGGAGCTGTGGGCGGGAGACAAGGTGCTGATGCGCTCGAGCGAAGATCGGATCACGGCGTTGAAACTGTCTTGAGAGCGTCGGCCTCCGGTGCCGGAACGATTTTCCCTGTGATCGAATCAACTTCCTGGAGCGGCGGAACGTCTTCTCCGTCAAGCACTCGGCGCATGCGCTCCTTGTCGAGCTGCCCCTCCCAATTGGCGACCACGAAGGTTGCGACACAGTTCCCGAGCAGGTTCACCGAGACTCTCATCGAGTCCATGATTCGATCGGCGCCCAGTAGAAGAGCGACGGCGGCGACCGGAATTGCGCCGTGACCGATTGCGGCCACGGTGGCGGACAGTGCCAGGAATGACGATCCCGGCACCCCGGCCATTCCCTTGGACGTGAGCATCAGTACCAGGACGGCAGTGATCTGTTCACCGAGCGTCAGGTCCACTCCGAGAGCCTGAGCCAGAAACAGCATGCAGATCGACAGGTACAGCGTCGCGCCGTCGAGATTGAACGAGTAGCCGGTCGGCACCACCAATCCTGTTGTCGTGCGCGAGCATCCGGCGTTGGTGAGCTTGACCATGATTCGGGGCAGAACTACTTCGGTCGACGCCGTTCCCAAAGCGAGGAAGAGTTCGTCCTTGATGTACTTGACGAACTTCCACAGGTTCACGCCCGCGAAGTACCTGACTATCGCGGCCAGGATGAGGATGAACAGGACGGCGGCGAGATAGCATGCGGCGATCAGCTTTCCGTAACTTCCGAGCGAAGCGATCCCGTACTGGCCGACGATGTACGCCATCGCGCCCAAGGCGCCCAACGGCGCCAGTCTCATGATCCAGCCGATGATCGTGAAGAACAAGTGGCTCAGGCGATCTACGAGTTCGAACACGATCGGTGGTCCACCCTCGCCTGCCTTGGCCAAGGCGAGCCCGAACAGTACGGCGAAGAAGAGGACTTGGAGGAGTGCGTTTTCGGCGAAGGCAGAGACGATAGACACCGGAATGATGTTGAGCAGGAATTCGACGGTGTGGGGTAGTTCGCCACTTCCGGTCTTGGCGGCCACGGCGTCCGCACCGTTCGCCAGCGTCTCCGGATCGATGTTGAATCCCGCACCCGGTTTCATCAGATTTCCGATGAGCAGCCCGAACAACAGGGCGAAGGTGGTCACGACCTCGAAGTAGATGAGAGCCTTGACGCCGATGCGCCCCACCGCTTTCAGATCGCCGACGTGGGCGATCCCGATCACTACGGTGCAGAAGATGATCGGCGCGATCAGCATTTTGATCAGCTTGATGAACCCGTCGGCAAGGGGTTTGCGGTTCGCGCCAAATTCCGGCCACAACCAGCCGATGAAACCCCGATGACGATAGCGGCGATCAATTGCACGAACAGTGATCGGTACCAGGGAGGCTTGTTGGCGAGTCGCGCGAGCTCGCTGTTCGGCAGGTTTACGGCAGTGTGCATGGACGAGAACGGTAGGTCTGCTCGATTGCGAAAAAATAACTCGCGAATGTCGTGGATGTAACGCGTCGAGGTTGCATCTCGGACAACAATTCGGTCAACAAGCGACAGTTGTGTGTGACTGTGGTTATTGTTTCCCTGAGCGGTGATCTTCCGTCCGCGTGCATGCACGACGTGTGAGAGGGGCTGTCATGGGGCAAATTATCGGAACCATCATTTTCGGCGCAGTCATCGGAATCCTGGCTCGTCTCGTACTGCCAGGTAAGCAGCAGTACGGCATGATCGTGACCGTCGTGCTGGGTATCGCCGGAGCGCTTATCGGGTACTGGGTCTGGGGAGCGATCTCGGACAAGGGCGATACGGGCGGAATCGACTGGATCCGCTGGATCATCAGCATCGCCGCGGCGGCCGTGCTCTCGATCGGCTACAGCGCCGTCACTGGCAAGAAATAGCAAGCCACGCAATTCGAGAATTGCGCCCTCCCGAGCTTCGGGAGGGCGCAATTCTTTTTGTTTGCCCTAGTTTTCCGACCCCAGTTGTGAGCGAACGGCACTCTCGTCGCCTCAGGTGCGCCGAAAGGCGCGTTCGCTCAGGGGAGGGGTGCCTAAATTCAGAGCGCCCGTCGCTGCAGATGCAGCGCCTCGAGGAACTGGGCAGGCAGATCCTGCTCGAGGATTTCGTCGTCAGGATGCGGAAGCGCTTTGATCTTCGCGAACTCGTCGTTGAGGCGTTCCATCTTGACGTCGAGGCGGTGTGCCGCGGCAGCAGCCTCGGTGAGTTCGTCGAGGAGCTCGACGGGAACCTCGCGGTTGTACTTGTAGTAGATCTTGTGTTCGAGGCTCGCCCAGAAATCCATCGCGATGGTGCGGATCTGGAGTTCGATCGGAACGTGCCGGACGCGGTCACTCATGAAAACCGGGACCTCGACGATCAAGTGCAGGCTCTTGTAGCCGTTGGGTTTCGGATCGGCGATGTAGTCCTCGCGCTCGATCACCCGAAGGTCCGTCTGGCTGGTGAGCATCTCGGCGATCCGGTACGTGTCGGAAATGAAGCTGCAGGTGATGCGCACGCCGGCGATGTCGAAGATGTTCTTCGAGATGTCGTCGATCGTGAGCGGGATGTTCAGGCGTTGAGCCTTACGCAGGATGCTGTCCGGCGACTTGACTCGTGACGTCACGTGTTCGATGGGGCTGTACTGATTGATGTGAGTGAACTCGTCCTTGAGGATGTTCACCTTGGTCATCAGTTCGGAGATTCCGAATTGGTACAACATCATGAAGCGGGAGAACTCGGTCCGCAGTTCGGCGAAATCGGCCCGGCTGACCCCACTGCTGTCTTCCACGTTCGGCACCCTCATCTGTTAGCTGGTGTAACCAGTCTGCCACCGATTGTGCCGTGTCCGGTTTCAGTGGGTGCGCAGTGCGGCGAGTGTCATATCCCGCAGGACGCGGCGTGCGCGTGCCGGCGAAGCGGGGTTGGCGCTGTGAGGGGTCGAGTTGATCAGACCGAAGGTGGCGTGCGCTTTGATGCGCGCATCCGCCTGGTCGAGTTGGGGATCGAGTTGCTCGAGCACACCGACCCACACCTCGACGTACTTGCGCTGTGTTTGGCGTACTTGTCGACGCGCGTCGGCCGGCAGGCTTTCGAGGTCGCGGTCCTGGATACGGATCAGGTCTGGCTCGCCCAGTGCGAAGTCGAGGTGGAACTCCACCAGTGCGTCGAGAGCAGCGCTCGGTGAGTCCGCTGCCTCTGCTGCCGCTGATCCGCCTTCGTGCAGTCGTGTGCTGATGCCGACGAGAAGTTCCACGAGGACGGCATCCTTGTTGGGGAAATGCCGGTACACGGCCGGGCCGCTGATGCCGACGGCCGCGCCGAGGTCTTCGAGTCGCACACTCACGAATCCGCGTTCGGCGATCAACCGGGCGGCGGCGTCCAAGAGTTGACGACGACGGTCGGCCTTCATCTGATCGCGTCGCGTCGGAGCTGCTACCTGCTCAGAGGTCATTCTCTCGATCTTTCTTCGCTTGTGTTCTGGACAACTCAGTTAATCATAGTTAATCTAGTTTCAGTTATCGAGCATTAACTCATGGCGAAGGCGGCGGGATGACTCCCAGTGGAATCACGCAAGGATCGGGCTACCGGTCCGATCACACCGTTCTGGTGGACGAACTGAAGAAGAAACTGGCGCAAGCAGCGCTGGGTGGCAACGAGCGCTCTCGCGAGCGGCACGTGAGCAGAGGGAAGCTGCTGCCGCGAGATCGCGTCGACTCGCTGCTCGATCAGGGCAGCCCGTTCCTCGAGCTGTCCCCGCTGGCGGCCAACGGCCTGTACGACGACGAGTGCCCCGGCGCCGGCGTCATCACCGGTATCGGCCGTGTGTCGGGCCGTGAGTGCGTCATCGTCGCCAATGACGCGACGGTCAAGGGCGGCACCTACTACCCGATGACGGTGAAGAAGCACCTGCGCGCGCAGGAAGTTGCGTTGCAGAACAACCTTCCCTGCATCTACCTCGTCGACTCCGGCGGCGCTTTCCTGCCGCGCCAGGACGAAGTCTTCCCGGACCGCGAGCACTTCGGCCGGATCTTCTACAACCAGGCGACCATGAGCGCCAAGGGGATTCCCCAGATCGCCGCAGTTCTCGGTTCGTGCACCGCGGGCGGCGCCTACGTGCCCGCGATGAGTGACGAAGCAGTGATCGTCCGCAACCAGGGCACCATCTTCCTCGGTGGTCCGCCGCTGGTGAAGGCGGCCACCGGTGAGATCGTCACGGCGGAAGAGCTCGGCGGCGGCGACCTGCACTCCAAGGTTTCCGGCGTCACCGATCACCTGGCCGAGGACGACCGCGACGCACTTCGCATCGTGCGCAACATCATTGCCACACTCGGCCCCCGCTCCGAACGCCCGTGGGACGTCATCTCCACCGTTCCGCCCGTCGCCGATCAGAGCGAGCTCTACGACGTCGTTCCGACCGATCCCCGTACTCCGTACGACGTGCACGAGGTGATCACCAAGCTCGTCGACGGTGGTGCGTTCCAGGAGTTCAAGGCCGAGTACGGCAAGACGCTCGTCACCGGTTTCGCCCACATCGAGGGCCATCCGGTCGGCATCATCGCCAACAACGGCGTGCTCTTCGGTGAATCCGCCATGAAGGGAGCACATTTCATCGAACTGTGCGACAAGCGCAGTGTGCCGCTGCTGTTCCTGCAGAACATCGCGGGCTTCATGGTGGGACGTGATTACGAGGCAGGCGGGATCGCCAAGCACGGCGCCAAGATGGTCACGGCAGTTGCGTGTGCACGGGTCCCCAAGCTGACGGTTGTCATCGGCGGCTCGTACGGCGCCGGCAACTACTCGATGTGTGGACGGGCGTATTCACCTCGCTTCCTGTGGATGTGGCCGAACGCGCGCATCTCGGTCATGGGCGGCGAGCAGGCCGCGTCGGTGCTCTCGACCGTTCGTAGTGACCAGCTCGACAGTGCGGGTAATCCGTGGTCGGCCGAGGACGAAGAATCCTTCAAGGCGCCGATCCGCGAGCAGTACGAGGCTCAGGGCAATCCGTACTACTCCACCGCACGGCTGTGGGATGACGGTGTCATCGACCCCGCAGATACCAGAACTGTTCTCGGCCTGGCCCTTTCGGTGTGCGCAAATGCGCCGATCGAGCCGGTCTCCTACGGCGTCTTCCGGATGTGAGCGAAATGACTGAGTTGCGCACTATCGATACTGTTCTCGTGGCCAACCGCGGTGAGATCGCGGTTCGCGTGATCCGCACGTTGCGTGAGTTGGGAATTCGCAGCGTTGCCGTCTACAGCGACGCCGACGCGAATGCTCGCCACGTCCGCGAGGCCGACACTGCCGTCAACATCGGACCGGCCGCGGCGCGTGAAAGTTACCTCGTCATCGACAAGGTGATCGACGCTGCCAAGTCCACCGGTGCTCAGGGTATTCACCCCGGTTACGGCTTCCTGTCGGAGAACTCGGCGTTCTCGGCTGCATGCGCGGCTGCCGGAATCGCCTTCCTCGGCCCCTCCGAGCGGGCTATCGAGGTGATGGGCGACAAGATCACCGCGAAGAACGCAGTTGCCGCGTTCGACGTGCCGGTGGTCCCGGGTATCGCGCGCCCGAATCTGACCGACGAAGAACTGATCGCAGCGGCCGAGGACATCGGCTACCCGGTGTTGGTCAAGCCTTCGGCAGGCGGCGGTGGCAAGGGAATGCGACTGGTCGAGGATCCGGCCAATCTGGCTGAGGCTCTTCGCAGTGCCCGCCGTGAGGCCGCTTCGTCGTTCGGTGACGACACCCTGTTCCTCGAGCGATTCGTCCTGCGGCCCCGGCACATCGAGGTCCAGGTTCTCGCCGACCAGCACGGCAACGTCGTTCACCTCGGTGAGCGCGAATGCAGCCTGCAGCGGCGCCACCAGAAGGTCATCGAAGAGGCTCCGTCGCCACTGCTCGATCAGGTGACCCGTGACCGGATCGGCGCGGCAGCGTGCAACACCGCTCGAAGCGTCGATTACACCGGCGCCGGCACTGTCGAGTTCATCGTCTCCGCCGACAAGCCGGACGAGTTCTTCTTCATGGAGATGAACACCCGCCTGCAGGTCGAGCACCCCGTCACCGAAATGGTGACCGGACTGGATCTGGTCGAATGGCAGGTTCGTGTGGCAGCAGGGGAGAAGTTGGCCTTCTCCCAGAGCGACATCACACTGACCGGGCACGCCATCGAAGCTCGTGTGTACGCGGAGGATCCGGGCCGTGGGTTCCTGCCGACCGGCGGCCGCGTCGTCGATCTGGTCGAGCCGTCCGGTTCCGGCGTGCGCGTCGATTCCGGACTGCTCGCGGGCACCGTCGTCGGCAGTGACTACGACCCGATGCTCAGCAAGGTCATCGCCCACGCTCCCGACCGCGCGGGCGCACTGCGCAAGCTCGATCGCGCACTCGGTGACACCGCAGTGCTCGGCGTCGTGACCAACATCGAGTTCGCACGATTCCTTCTCGCTGATCCGGACGTGATCGCGGGCAACCTCGACACCGGTCTGCTCGATCGTCGCGTCGAAGACTTCGTCGCAGCCGACGCCTCCGACGAGGTTCTCATTGCTGCCGCGGCCTATCGCTGGCTCTCGCGGTGGACAACTTCGGAATCCGTTGATCCCTGGGACGTCCCGAGTGGATGGCGCGTCGGAACTCCCGCTCCGACCAGCATCAGGCTCTCCGCCGGCACCCGAACGGCGCACGTTGCGATCGTCGGCGTTCCCGCGGATGCAAAGGTCGAGGTCGAAGGTTCACAGCCTCGCGCATTCAGCGCGACCCTGACGGGATCCGGACTGGCGGTGGTGATCGACGGACGCCGACGCACGTTTGTCGTCGCCCAGACCGATGGTGGTCTGTGGCTGGCAGGCGGCGGAACCTGGCACGTGCGCGAGGTTGCCGAAGTCAGCGTTCGCGGTGAGGACAAGCATGCCGGTGACGCCGAAATCGCCAGCCCCATGCCCGGTGCCGTCATCGCGGTCAACGTCGAGAACGGCGCGGCAGTGAGCGCGGGACAACCACTCGTCGTGGTCGAGGCCATGAAGATGGAGCACTCCTTGACGTCCCCGATCGACGGGATCGTGGAAGTGCTTGTCCGTCAGGGCGATCAGGTGATGGTGGATCAGGTTCTGGCCCGCGTGGTACCTGCCGACGAAGAGACTGCAGAAGTAAAGACCGAGAACACGACGCAGAAGGAAGACGCCTGATGTCCGATTACCTTGCCACCGGAGCGCTTCCGGACGAATACCAGCAGCTCGCCAAGACCGTTGCCGACTTCGCCAAGACCGTCGTGGCACCGGTTGCTGCCGAGCACGACGCCAACCACACCTTCCCGTACGAGGTGGTGGCCGGGATGGCCGACATGGGACTGTTCGGCCTGCCCTTCCCCGAGGAGTACGGCGGAATGGGCGGCGACTACTTCGCGCTCTGCCTGGCGCTCGAAGAGTTGGGCAAGGTCGACCAGAGCGTCGCGATCACTCTCGAAGCTGGTGTGTCCCTTGGTGCCATGCCGATCTACCGTTTCGGTAACGAGGCACAGAAGCAGGAGTGGCTTCCGCAGCTCACCAGCGGCAAGTCGTTGGCTGCCTTCGGCCTGACCGAACCCGGTGCGGGTAGCGACGCCGGCGGAACCAAGACCACCGCGAAGTTCGACAGCGGTGAGTGGATCATCAACGGCAACAAGCAGTTCATCACCAACTCTGGCACCGACATCACCAAGCTCGTGACAGTCACCGCGGTCACGGGTGTCAAGGACGGTGGCAAGAAGGAGATCTCGACGATCCTGGTGCCGACCACGACGCCCGGCTTCACGGCAGAACCGGCGTACAACAAAGTCGGTTGGAACGCCTCCGACACCCATCCGCTCACGTTCGCGGATGTTCGTGTCCCCGAAGAGAATCTGCTCGGTGAGCGCGGCCGCGGCTACGCGAACTTCCTGCGCATCCTCGACGAAGGCCGCATCGCCATTTCAGCGTTGAGTGTCGGTGCCGCCCAGGGCTGCGTCGACGAGTCGATCAAATACGCGAAGGAGCGCGAGGCGTTCGGTCGCCCCATCGGACACAACCAGGCCATCGCGTTCAAGATCGCGCGTATGGAGGCTCGCGCCCACGTCGCACGTACCGCGTATTACGACGCGGCCGCACTCATGTTGTCGGGCAAGCCGTTCAAGAAGCAGGCATCCATCGCCAAGCTCATCTCCTCCGAAGCTGCCATGGACAACGCTCGCGACGCCACGCAGATCCACGGCGGATACGGCTTCATGAACGAGTACGCCGTCGCGCGCCACTACCGTGACAGCAAGATCCTCGAAATCGGTGAGGGAACCACCGAGGTGCAGTTGATGCTCATCGCCCGTGAGGCAGGGCTGTGACGAACCCCAAGAAGATCACTCAGCGCGGGCTCTGGTTCGAGGAGTTCGAGGTCGGCGCGATCTACGAGCACCGCCCAGGCCGGACGGTGACCGAGGCTGACAACGTCCTGTTCACGACTTTGACGATGAACACGCAGGCGTTGCATCTCGATGCCGCGTACAGCGAGGACACTCAATTCGGTGTGCGGCTGGTCAATTCGATGTTCACCCTGTCGACCATCGTGGGCCTCTCGGTCGCGCAGTTGACGCAGGGCACCATCGTCGCCAACCTCGGCTTCTCCGAGATCAGCTTCCCGAAGCCGCTCTTTCACGGCGACACTTTGTATGCCGAGACGCTCATCGCGGACAAGCGTGAGTCGAAGAGCCGTCCAGGTGAAGGCATCGTGACGCTGGCGCACACCGGTCGCAACCAGCACGGTGACGTCGTCGCACTTGCCACGCGCAAGACGCTGGTGCAACTGCGTCCGGCTGAGGTGTCCTCATGACGTGGACGCCGCCGGGGCCGGCGTGGTTGTTCTGCCCGGCGGATCGTCCCGAACGTTACGCGAAGGCCGCGGCCGTTGCCGACGTCGTGATCCTCGATCTCGAAGACGGTGTGGCTCCGGCCGACAAGGAAGCCGCACGTGCGGCCCTGATCGACACTCCTCTCGATCCGGAGCGGACGGTCGTGCGCGTCAATCCGGTCGGGACGCCTGATCACGAACTCGATCTGATCGCGCTGGACGGCACACACTATTCGCGTCTCATGCTGTCCAAGTGCGAATCGGCCGAGGACGTCCTCTCGCTCGCACCGGCGGACGTGGTTGCGCTCGTCGAGTCCCCGCGAGGAGCCCTCGCCGTGGCCGACATCGCGCTTGCTGCGAACGCCATCGGTGTCATGTGGGGAGCCGAGGATCTGGTTGCCGGTCTCGGTGGTAACTCGAGCAGGCACCCGAACGGTTCGTACCGCGACGTTGCCAAGCATGTCCGATCTACGTCTCTGCTGGCCGCGAAGAGCTACGGCCGGTTGGCGGTCGATTCCGTGTACCTCGACATCAAGGACCTCGTGGGCCTCGGCGTCGAGTCCGCTGACGCCGTCGCAGTCGGCTTCGACGTGAAGGTTGCGATCCACCCGAGTCAGGTCGAGGTCATCCGTGGTGCCTTCGCACCTTCGGAAAAAGAGATCGACTGGGCCACACGAGTGCTTGCCGCGGTGTCTACTGAACGTGGTGTGTTCGCGTTCGAGGGCAAGATGGTCGACGCTCCCGTTCTTCGTCACGCCGAGAAGCTTCTTCACCGAGCCGGAATCTTTCAGCAGAAGGAGAACTAGCGGATGAGCAAAGTCGTGAATACGGCAGCTGAGGCAGTTGCCGACATCGCGAGCGGATCCAGGCTCGCAGTGGGCGGCTTCGGGCTGTGCGGTATTCCCGACGCACTGATCGCGGCGATCGCCGACGGCGACGCCACCGATCTCGAGGTGTTCTCCAACAACTGCGGTGTCGACGACTACGGTCTCGGCATCCTGCTCGGCGCGCACCGGATCGCCAGGGTGACGGCGTCGTACGTGGGGGAGAACAAGGAGTTCGCCCGCCAGTATCTCGCCGGTGAGCTCGAAGTGGAGTTGACGCCGCAGGGGACGCTGGCCGAGCGGCTGCGAGCAGGCGGTACCGGCATTCCGGCGTTCTACACTCCGGCCGGCGTCGGCACACCGATCGCCGAGGGCGGCTTGCCGTGGCGATACAACCCGGACGGTTCGATTGCCGTGGCGTCGCCACCGAAGGCGACGGCAGTGTTCGGTGGCCGCACGTATGTATTGGAAGAGGCGATCACCGCTGACTTCGCGCTCGTGCACGCGGACTACGGCGACACCGAAGGAAATCTCGTCTTCAACAAGACGGCGATGAACTTCAACCCGCTTGCTGCGATGGCCGGCCGGATCACCATCGCGCAGGTGGAGAACCTCGTCGAGCCGGGCGACATCGACCCCGCGCACGTGCACCTACCTGGAGTGTTCGTCGCGCGCGTCGTGCATACAGGCCCGCAGGAGAAGCGGATCGAGAAGCGGACCGTCTCAGGAGGTACCAAGTGACCAGTGCAGAGGAAACTCGTATCGGCTGGACCCGCCACGAGATGGCCGCTCGCGCTGCCGCCGAGATGCGGCCGGGTGAGTACGTCAACCTCGGCATCGGCCTGCCGACGCTGATCCCCAGCTACCTGCCCGAGGGCGTCAAGGTGGTCCTTCACAGCGAAAACGGCATCCTCGGCACCGGGCCGTACCCGACGGACGATCAGGTCGATGCCGACCTCATCAATGCCGGTAAAGAAACCGTCACCGTCAATCCCGGTGCCGCGTTCTTCGACTCGGCCCTCTCCTTCGGGATGATCCGCGGCGGACACATCGACACCGCGGTGCTCGGCGGGATGCAGGTGTCGAAGACCGGCGACCTTGCCAACTGGATGGTGCCGGGCAAGATGGTGAAGGGTATGGGCGGGGCGATGGACCTGGTCCATGGAGCCCGCCGCGTCATCGTCGTGATGGAGCACACCGATCGCGACGGCAACCCCAAGATCGTCGAGGCGTGCACCCTGCCGCTTACCGGGCAGGGAGTCGTCCACCGGATCATCACCGACCTCGCGGTGCTGGATGTCACCGCGGACGGGCTTGAGCTTGTGGAGCTAGCTCCAGGGGTCACCAGCGAACACCTGAAGAGTGTGACTGGTGTGGGTTTTTCCTGAAGCTTTCGTACCTCCACTCGAAAGAACGCGCCGACCGCTGGTCGGCGCGTTCTTTCGTCGGTCTGTCGGCGTGTACCGATAGTCTCGATCAGCGACTGTCGAATCTGATTCGAGCTCGGGCGCCGAGTAGCTGACGGGCCTGTAAATTGTCCGAGGTGACTGATGTGGATGGGGGTGCAGATCGTCGGCTGCAGATTGATTGTTCCAGGGGTGGAGATGTCGCGCACAGAGTCTGAACCGTGCGTTTCGGCAATGCGATCGGGGGGTAGATGCGCTGGGCGATTTGTAACGAATTGCAGCAAAACCGTCGATATACCGGGGTATGGATTTCTCTTGTCACCTATGTATCGGAGACAATGGGTGGTTCTGGCTCGTCGAGGTTGGATGAGGTCGGTAGCTGCTGCGAATCGGACGTTCGGCTCGCACGGGTGCGCAATGGTGTGGAAGAGAGGCTGTGGGCGTGAATTCGCTGGGTAACGGAGAACTGGGGAGCGGCAAGCCGGAGGTCGGCAGCTCGCCGGAAGACGTTCAGCGATCAGACGCATTCCCGCTTTCAGCGGCCCAGCTCGGTATGTGGTTCGCGCAGCACCTTGATCCCGCCGTACCGGTCAACATCGCTCAGTACGTCGAACTCCGTGGTGCTCTCGAGCTTGATGCTCTTCGTCAGGCCTGTGCAGACGCCGGTCGCGAAATTGGGTCGGCCTTCGTTCGGATCTTCGAGATCGACGCCCAGCCGTACCAGATCATCGACCCCACACTCGATGATTCCGTCGGCTACGTCGACCTTCGTAGTGAAGACGACTCACACGACGCAGCCATGCGGTGGATGCGAGCAGATCGCAGTCGGCCGATCGACATGCTTGCGGACCGACTGATCTCTGCCACGATCTTGCGCCTCGGTGAGAACCGCTACTACTGGTACACACGGGTTCACCACACAATTCTCGACGGTTTCGGTGCCTCGACGTTCGTCACTCGTGTGGCGGAGTTGTACTCGGCGCGCGTGGAGGGCCGGGATCCGGAGCCGAGCGAGGCCTCCGATCTCCGGAACGTCTACGAGGTGGACAACAAGTACCGCCAGTCGAGTCGGTTCGAAACCGATCGCAAGTACTGGGCAGACAAGATCGAGAATCTCGACGAGATCTCGAGCCTCGCGGGTCGAAGTGCCGCGCCTGCTCCGGTCAGTCGGATCGACAGTGCAGCGCTGTCCAACCACGTCGAGGCGCTGCTCGGGCGGTTCCTCGAGCGCGTAGAGAAGACCACTGTTGCCGGCACTGTCGTCGCGGCGTTTGCGGCGTACCTCGCTCAGATGACCGGACGAGAGGACGTGTCGCTGAGTTTGCCCGTTTCCGGTCGAACGACAGCCGTGCTGCGCCGGTCCGGTGGCATGGTCTCCAACGTCGTCCCGCTGCGACTGACCGTCACTGCGGACACCACCGTCCAGGATCTTCTGGACGACGTCAGGAACGAAATGTCCGGCGCACTGCGCCATCAGCGGTACCGACACGAGGACATGGTTCGCGGCGGTGACGGGCCGGGCCGGGGCGGATTCTTCGGCCCGTGGATCAACATCATGATGTTTTCCACCGAGTTGGCGTTCGGGCCCCTCGTCGGCGAGCTTCACATCCTGTCCACGGGGTTGATCGAAGACCTCGGTGTCAACCTGTACCAGAGCGTCGGCGACACCCGTACGCACATCGACTTCGAGTCGAATCCCAATCTGTACGGGCCCGCTGACGCCCAGCGAAATCACTCGCGGTTCGTGGAGTTCCTCGAGAAGTTCGTCTCGGCCGAAACGAGCCGCAAGGTCTGGGATCTCCCTGTCGCAACCGACGAGGAGCGGAACAAGGTTGCATTGTGGAACCGCACCGGCTTCCACGTTGCCTCGCAGACCATCACCGAAGCATTCGAGCGTCAAGTCGAGCGTACGCCCGATGCCACCGCTGTCGTTTTCGAAGGCGCCAGCCTCACGTACGCCGAATTCGACGCCCGCGCAAACGGTTTGGCCCGTCAGCTCATCGGCATGGGTGTTGGGCCCGAATCGCTTGTGGGACTGTCGATCCGCAGGTCTCTGGACTTGATGGTCGGTCTGTACGCGATCGCCAAGGCCGGCGGAGCCTGGGTGCCGGTAGATCCCGACCACCCAGCCGACCGCACCGCATATATTCTCGAGTCGGCGCAGCCCACCTGTGTTGTGACTACTGCGCGGGACGATGTGGATCTGCCCGAGGGGACACGGGTGATCGAGATCGACACCCTCGACTACGAACAGCTCGACAGCAGGTCGATCGCCAACGCAGATCGCCTGTCTCCCTTGCATTTCTCGAACACTGCGTACGTGATCTACACCTCGGGGTCGACCGGGCGACCCAAGGGTGTCGCGGTCACTCATGCAGCGATCAACAATCAGCTTCAGTGGATGAACACCGAGTACGGGCTTTCGGCGTCGGACATCTACCTGCAGAAGACCGCCACGACATTCGACGTGTCGCTGTGGGGATTCTTCATGCCGTTGCAGGTCGGCGCCACACTGGTAGTTGCGACTCCGGACGGTCATCGAGACCCGATCTACGTGGCAAACAAGATCGCGGAACTCGGCGTCACGATCACCGACTTCGTGCCATCCATGCTCACGCTGTTCACTGCGAACGCACCTGCCGGATCTTGTGATTCGTTGCGCCACGTGTTCGTCATCGGCGAGGCGCTCCCACCGGAGACATCTTCCGCCTTCCGTGAACTCTGTGGAGCCGGACTGCACAACCTGTATGGTCCGACTGAAGCCGCGGTGTCGGTCACGTACTACGAGGCCGTGTCCTCGGACACTACTTCCGTGCCGATCGGTATGCCGCAGTGGAACACTCAGGCACACGTACTGGACGGGCAACTTCGACCGACGCCCATCGGGCAGCCGGGTGAGCTCTACCTCGCCGGCGTCCAACTCGCGCGTGGGTACGTGGGTCGACCTGATCTGAGCTCGGATCGGTTCGTCGCCAATCCGTACGGCACGGCCGGTGAGCGTATGTACCGGACCGGCGACCTTGTCCGACGCCGTGAGGACGGAAATCTCGACTACATCGGGCGTACCGACTTCCAGGTGAAGTTCCGTGGGCAGCGCATCGAGCTCGGCGAAATCGAGACCGTTCTTCTGGCACACCCCGATGTTTCCCAGGCTGTCGTCTTGGTGACCGTCACCCCGACCGGTGATCAATTGGTCGGCTACGTCGTGTCGGGGCCTGGCCGAAACATCGATGCTGCTGTCCTCAGCGAGTTCGCCGGTCGAAGCCTCCCGTCGTACATGGTTCCGGCCGCGTTGATGGTGCTCGATGCGTTGCCGCTCAACACGAGTGGCAAATTGGATCGTGCCGGGTTGCCCGAGCCGGTGTTCGCGAGTGCGAAGCAGTACCGCGAGCCCCGCACCGAAATCGAACGCGTCGTGGCTGACGTGTTTGCCGACGTGCTCGGTGTCGAGCGCGTCGGTATCGACGACGACTTCTTCGAGCTCGGTGGAAACTCTCTGGTTGCAACACAATTGGTGACCCGAGTGGGTTCGGCATTGGGAGTGCAACTCGGCGTTCGGGAGCTTTTCGAATCCACCACGGTCGCTACCTTGGCGGCCCGCGCCGAGTCGGTGGCGGGCAACGCCAGGCAGCTCACCCCGCTGATCGCCAAGCCTCGTCCCGAGGTCGTCCCGCTCTCGCTTGCGCAGCAGCGTATGTGGTTCATCAACCGTCTCGACCCGTCGACACCCGCGTACAACCTTCCGTTCACGGTCCGGCTCACCGGTTCGGTGGACCCGTCCGCCCTGCATGCCGCGGTGATGGACCTTCTCGAGCGGCACGAGTCTCTGCGCACGATCTACCCCGATGTCGACGGAACCGCGCAACAGCTGGTTCTGCCGGTCGACCGGGCTGCAGTGGAGTTGAACCCGGTCAAGATTCGGAATTCGCATCTCGACGCGGCCCTGTTCGACGTGGCGTCTCGCGGCTTCGACGTGACGCTCGAAATTCCGGTACGGGTTGCCCTCTTCGAGGTGTCTCCGACGGACTACGTGCTGGTGATGGTTCTCCATCACATCGCTGCAGACGGACTGTCGTTCCGTCCGCTCGCACGTGACCTTCTCGTCGCATACTCGGCGCGAAGTGAGAAGACGGCGCCGGCGTGGACGCCGCTGCCGATTCAGTACGCCGATTACGCGCTGTGGCAACGCGAAGCACTGGGATCCGACGAAGACCCCCGATCGGAATCGTCTCGCCAGATCAACTACTGGCGCCGGGCGCTCGCTGATCTGCCGGATCAGTTGGATCTGCCCACAGACCGACCTCGTCCTGCCGTCGCGTCCAATCACGGTGCCAAGCACCATTTTCAGATCAGCGAACGCACGACGCGCAAGCTGAACGAGTTGGCGCGTTCGAGGAGCGTCTCGCTGTTCATGGTGTTGCAGGCGGCCTATGCAACGCTGTTGAGCCGGATCAGTGGTACCTCCGACATCGCGATCGGTGCCCCGATCGGCGGGCGAAGCGATCAAGCCCTCAACGACGTGATCGGCATGTTCGTGAACACCCTGGTGCTACGCACCGAGGTCGATCCGAACGAACGGTTCGACGAGTTGCTCGCTCGGGTAAGGGAATCGGGGTTGTCTGCCTACGGGCACGCCGATGTGCCGTTCGAGCGGTTGGTCGAGGTGCTGAGCCCAGCGCGTTCGCAGGCTCGTCACCCGCTCTTCCAGGTTGCGCTCACTGCGGAGATCAGTGGACGACGCGAACTGGAATTCTCGGGCGTCAAAGCAGTGGCAGCTGAATTGGAAGTTCCGGTCGCCAAATTCGATCTCGAACTCATGGTGTCCGAGAATCCTGAAGGAACCGAAGACTCGGATGTCTTGAGTGCCACCTTCACCTACGCCACGGACTTGTTCGATCCGGCCACGGTGAACACCTTCGCTACTCGGTTCGTGCGCATTCTCGATGCAGTGGCTACCCGACCTGAAACGGTCGTCGGTGATATAGACCTGCTCTCACGCTCAGAGCGCACCGATCTGACGGTCGTTGCCTCGGACGACGCGATGCCCCGGCAGAGTCTCGGCGACATCTTCCTGTCCGGCACGGCTGAAGCGGACTCGGTTGCTGTGCGCTTCGAGGGTCGATCGATCACCTACCGCGAGCTCGATGAGCAGTCGTCGAAACTCGCACGGGTTCTGATCGGACGTGGCGCAGGCCCCGAGACCATCGTTGCTCTCGCCTTTCCTCGCTCGTACGAGATGGTCTGTGCAGTATGGGCGGTGGCGAAGTCAGGGGCGGCGTACGTGCCAGTCGACCCGAGCTATCCGGAAGATCGTGTCCGGCACATGCTGGCCGATTCTTCGGCCGCGATCGGACTCACGTCGGCACAGTTCGTTGATCAACTCCCTGCGGTCACTGATTGGTTGGTCCTCGACAGCCAGGCTCTGAACGGAGAACTGTCGGCGCAATCATCAGCGCCGGTCACGGACGAGGACCGAATCGCTCCGATTCACAGTTCACACGTTGCATATGTGATTTACACATCCGGTTCCACGGGAAAACCGAAGGGTGTCAGCGTCACTCACGGTGGTCTCCGTGGTGTCAGGGACGCAGCTCAGCGTCGGTACGGGGTGGATCAGACCTCGCGGTTCCTGCATATCTGTTCACCGAGCTTCGACCCGTCAGTGCTCGAATGGATGGTTGCCTTCTCAGCGGGTGCAACTTTGGTGATCGTTCCGTCGACGATAATCGGTGGACACGAGTTGTCGGATCTTCTTCATGCCGAGAAGGTCACACACGCCATCATCACACCCGCAGTACTCGGGACCATGGAGCCGGCAGAGCTGCCTGAATTGCGAGTCGTCTCCGTCGGCGGTGACGTGACCACTCCCGAGTTGCTGGCGAAATGGGCTCCAGGGCGCGCCTACTTCAATGGGTACGGTCCGACCGAGACCACTATCATTTCGTCGTTCGGCGATCTCGCGATCGGCCGATCGATCGACATCGGGCGTCCCGTCGAGGGCATGTCTGCACTGGTACTCGACGAGCGTCTGCATCCGGTTCCAGTCGGTACCAGGGGAGAGCTCTACTTTGCGGGCGCTGCATTGGCTCGCGGCTACCACGAGCGGCGAGGTCTCTCCGCGGAACGATTTGTGGCCAACCCGTATTCGCCGGATGGCGAACGGATGTACCGGACCGGCGATGTCGTGCGCTGGACAGGCGGAGACACGCAAGGCGACGCGGGGGTCCTCGAATACGTCGGCCGCAGTGACTTCCAGGTCAAGGTTCGCGGATTCCGTATCGAGCTCGGTGAGATCGACGCAGTTCTGTCCTCGCACGAGTCTGTGCGCTTCGCGGTGACGATCGGAAGCGAAGGCGCGGCGGGTGTCACAACCCTCGTTTCCTACGTCGAACTGGCTGACGGTTCGAGTTTCGATCGGGACCTGCTCGCCTCGTTCGTTGCAGAATCTCTGCCGAGCTACATGGTTCCTTCCGTCATCATGGAGCTCGCCGAGGTTCCGTTGACACCGGTGGGCAAATTGGATCGCCGGGCTTTGCCGGAGCCTGTTTTCGAGGTTCGCGAGTTCCGTGCGCCCACCACTCCGGTGGAAGAGATTGTCGCGCAGGTGATCGCGGATGTTCTCGGCGTGGAACGAGTCGGCCTCGACGACGACTTCTTCGAACTCGGTGGCAACTCCCTGGTGGCCACCCAGGTCACCTCGAGGTTGGGACGGGCGCTCGATACCACCGTGCCGGTGCGGACGCTTTTCGACGTTTCCACCGTCGAGGCGCTCGCCGCACATATCGAGTCGCACGTAGGTGTCGGCGGGAAGAAGGCACTCGTCGCACAGGCGCGTCCCGCAGAAATCCCGTTGTCGTTGGCGCAGCAGCGCATGTGGTTCCTGAACCGTTTCGATACCGACTCCGCTGCTTACAACATCACTTTCGCACTGCACCTGACTGGCCATCTCGATGTGGCCGCGATGGAAATGGCGCTCGAGGATGTACTGGCCCGGCACGAAGTTCTCCGGACGGTGTATCCGGACGGGGTCTCCGGACCGAAGCAGTCGATTCTGTCGCTTTCGGAGGCGTTCGGCGGACTGACCGTGGAGTCGGTTTCGGATCAGGACGAGCTCGAAAGTCGAGTCGCTGCAATCGGATCCTCGGCGATCGACGTCACCGTCGACGTGCCGATCCGTGTCCGCCTGTTGACGGTGAGCGACACCGAGCACACCCTCGCGATCGTGGTTCATCACATCGCCGCCGACGGTTGGTCGATGGCGCCTCTGGCACGCGATCTCATGATTGCCTACTCGGCACGCAAGGACGGGATTGCGCCGGCGTGGCACCCGTTGGCTGTGCAGTACGCCGACTATTCGTTGTGGCAGCGTGAGGTTCTGGGGTCCGAAGACGACCCGGAATCATTGATCTCGCAGCAGATTTCCTACTGGACCTCGACTCTGGCTGACCTACCGGATGTGATCGAGCTTCCGTCGGACCGGCCTCGACCCGACGTAGCCTCGATGCGCGGCGAACGATTCGCCTTCGAGATCTCCGGTGATGTGCACCGTCGATTGGACGCGTTGGCACGGGAGAACAACGCGACGCTCTTCATGGCGTTGCACTCGGCGCTTGCCGTTCTGATGGCCCGACTGAGCGGAACCTCGGATATCGCCGTGGGCACTCCCGTTGCCGGTCGCGGCGACGAGGCGCTCGACGATCTCGTCGGTATGTTCGTCAACACGCTTGTTCTGCGCACCGAGGTAGACCAGGCCCAGGCATTCACGGATCTGCTGGCTGCGGCGAGTGATTCTGCGCTCGGAGCGTTCGCTCACTCGGACGTGCCCTTCGAGCGGTTGGTGGACGTCTTGGCTCCGGCCAGGTCGCAGGCCAGACATCCGCTGTTCCAGGTTGTCCTGTCCTTGCAGAATCTCGCGCAAACGACACTCGAACTACCGGGCCTGGCTATCAAGGCCGCCGAAATCGACACCACCACTGCAAAGTTCGACCTCGAACTCGCAGTAACCGAGTCGATCGGCGAAGACGGGATCCAGCAAGGGCTGTCGGCCGAATTCACGTTTGCTGCAGATCTGTTCGACGTGTCGACGGTCGAAGGGTTTGCTCGGCGACTGGTTCGTATTCTCGAGACTGTCGTATCGATTCCCTCGATTGTCGTCGGTGACATCGACATTCTCGATGCGGCTGAGCGTGGTGCGCTGGCCGATGTTCGTGGAGGTCAGGCGGTCTCGGGAACCCTGGTCGAGATCCTCACAGCGGCGGCCGCTGTGGATCCGTCGGCGGATGCGATTCGCTTCGACGGTCAGTCGATCAGCTACCGCGAACTCGACGAGCGGTCGTCGCAACTCGCTCGTGTTCTGATGGCGAAGGGAGTCGGGCCGGAGGATCGGGTCGCGATCGCGATTCCGCGTTCGGCCGATTCGGTTCTCGCCCTGTGGGCAGTGGCGAAAACGGGTGCTGCGTTCGTGCCCGTCGACCCGACGTATCCGGTTGACCGTATCGCCCACATGATTACCGATTCCGGTGCGGTGCTGGGTCTTGCGCTCAGTGACGTCGAGGCAGGATTGCCGTCGGCATTGACGTGGGTTGTTCTCGACGACAAGAAGACAGCGGCGGCGTGCGCGGCAGAATCTTGCGCGCCGGTGAGTGATTCGGATCGACGCAGTGCGATCGACGAGCGGCAGCCTGCCTACGTCATCTACACCTCCGGCACCACGGGTCTGCCCAAGGGCGTTGTGGTCACCAATGCCGGCGTGGCGAATTTCTGTGCCGAGCAGGTCGATCGCTATGCGTTGACTAACGATGCTCGGACGCTCCATTTCGCATCGCCGAGTTTCGATGCTTCTGTTCTCGAGTTGCTGATGGCATTCGGAGCGGCATCGACGATGGTGATTGCGCCGACGACGGTGTACGGCGGCGCGGAATTGGCTGAGATCTTGCGCTCGGAGGGCGTGACCCATGCGTTCGTGACGCCCGCTGCTCTGGCATCGGTGGATCCGAGTGGGCTCGACGCGTTGCGGGTGGTTGTCGTCGGTGGCGAAGCCAGTTCGCGGTCTCTCGTTGCCAAGTGGGCGGTACCGCTCCCGGACGGCGGTGTGCGTGGATTCTTCAATGCGTACGGTCCGACGGAGTCGACGGTCGCGTCGAACATCAGCGATACGCTGACCGCGTTTGATCGCATGAACATCGGCGGCCCGATTCGGGGTATGGCCGCGCGGATCTTGGACGGCCGCTTGCAGCCTGTGCCGGTTGGTGTCGCAGGTGAGTTGTACGTGTCGGGTGTTCAGGTCGCGCGTGGATACCTGGGACAGCCGGCATTGACGGCGGGTCGTTTTGTCGCAGACCCGTTCGGGGCGCCGGGTGAGCGGTTGTACCGCACGGGTGACGTGGTCCGGTGGATCGACGGTGGCGCAGTGGAGTACGTGGGCCGCAGTGACTTCCAGGTCAAGATCCGTGGGTTCCGTATCGAACTCGGCGAGATCGAGGCCGCGCTGACCCGTTGCGCGGGCGTTGCGCAAGCTGTAGCTCTTGTACGCTCCGACGATCACTTCGGAGATCGTCTCGTTGCATACGTGGTGCCACAGGCCGGCGCCGAGGTGGATCCCGCACAGGTCATCGAGTCGGTGTCGACGTTCCTGACCGGCTACATGGTCCCCGACTCGGTACTGGTACTCGATTCGATTCCGTTGACCACCGCGGGCAAGACGGACATCAAAGCTCTGCCATCGCCCGTGTTCGAGTCGAAGGTGTATCAGGCGCCGATCACGACCGTCGAAGAGACTGTCGCGCAGGTGTTCTCCGAAGTTCTCGGAGTCGCACAGGTTGGCCGCGACGACGACTTCTTCGAGCTCGGAGGCAACTCGCTGATCGCGACCCGTGTCGCCGCACGGCTGGGGGAGGCGCTTGACACAAGCGTTCCGGTTCGTGCGCTCTTCGAAGCGTCGACCGTGCAGTCACTCGCCCTCCGGCTCGAGCTGCACGCCGGTTCGGGTGCCACGGCCCCACTGGTCCCGCAGTCCCGGCCCGCTCGGATCCCACTTTCGTTGGCGCAGCAGCGCATGTGGTTCCTGAACAGGTTCGAACCCGCGTCGGCAGTGAACAACGTTCCGGCGGCGATCAGGATTTCGGGCGCCCTCGACGTGGCAGCTCTCAACGCTGCCGTGCTCGATGTCGTGGGCCGACACGAATCACTGCGGACGCTGTATCCGGACGTCGACGGCGTCGGGTATCAGGACGTCCTCGACGTCCAAGACGTTGTCGTCGATCTCAGCCCCGTGTCGATCACGGAAGATCGCCTGGCTGCGGGCGTCGCCGAGCTGGCGACAGTCGGCTTCGACGTGACGTCCGAAGTCCCGTTGCGCGCCAAGCTCTTCAAAGTCGGCGACAGCGAATACGTTCTGGTGTTCGTCGTGCATCACATCTCGACCGACGGTTTCTCGATGGGTCCGTTGACCCGTGACGTGATGGTTGCCTACGAAGCACGTACACGAGCGTCGGTGCCGGCTTGGACGCCGTTGCCGGTGCAGTACGCCGATTACTCGTTGTGGCAGCGTGAGGTTCTCGGGTCCGAGGACGATCCGCGGTCCGTGATCGCGAAGCAGATTGCGTTCTGGTCGGATGCGTTGGCTGATCTTCCGGAGCAGTTGGATCTGCCTGCCGATCGTCCGCGTCCCGAGGTCGCTTCAGGGCGCGGAGCCGAGGTCGAGTTCGATATCGACGCCACCCTGCACGAAGCTGTCAATTCGATTGCGCACAGCAGTAACTCGACACCGTTCATGGTTGTTCACGCAGCGCTCGCCGTCGTACTTTCTCGTTTGTCCGCAACGACCGACATCGCGATCGGTACACCGATCGCGGGTCGCGGTGAGGCGCAGCTCGACGATCTGATCGGTATGTTCGTCAACACTTTGGTGTTGCGTACCGAGGTTGATCCGTCGATGTCGTTTGCGGAGTTGTTGGCTTCGGCGCGTGAGGTGGATCTGCAAGCGTTCGCGCATGCGGATGTTCCGTTCGAGCGGATCGTGGAAGCGCTCGACCCGGTTCGTTCGCAGGCTCGTCATCCGTTGTTCCAGGTGGCGTTGACGTTCCAGAATCACGAACAGACAACGCTCGAATTGGGCGACCTCGAAGTGTCGATCGAAAGTGCCGATCTTGCGTTGGCGAAATTCGATCTCCAGTTGACCTTGACCGAACGAACCGACGAGGCCGGCGCACCCGCAGGGATGTTAGCCGCCTTGACGTATGCGACGGATCTCTTCGACGAGTCGACCGTTCTGGAATTCGGTGATCGGCTGGTACGGACCTTCCGTGCGGTGACTGCTGATCCCACCGTAGCGGTGGGTGACGTTGACATCTTGGTCGATGGTGAACGAAACCTGCTGTCCCGCTTCAGCGCTGGCCAGATCGATCGTGGTGTGGATTCGACGTTGTCGGCGTGGTTCGATGATGCCGCTGCGGAGTTTGGTGATCGGACCGCGGTGCGGTTCGGTGACGAGTCGTTGTCGTATGGTGAGTTGTCGGTGCGGGCTAATCGTTTGGCGCGCAGGTTGATTGCTCAGGGTTGTGGTCCGGAGTCGTTGGTGGCGGTGGCATTGCCGCGGTCGGCGGATCTTGTGGTGGCGTTGTTGGCGGTGGTGAAGTCCGGTGCGGGGTATTTGCCGGTGGATCCGTCGTATCCGGCTGATCGTGTCGAGTTCATGCTCGCCGATGCTGCTCCGGTGGCTGCGATTTCGTGGTCCGAGCGTGAGTTGGTGTTGCCTGCTGGTTTGCCGGTGATCGATGTCGACACGGTGGATGTGTCGGAGTTCGATGGTTCTGCGGTGACGGATGCGGATCGTGTTGCGCCGTTGCGGTCGTCGAATGTTGCGTATGTGATTTACACGTCGGGTTCGACGGGTCGCCCGAAGGGTGTGCAGGTTCCGCA